>Ga0099795_10000087_pt1 | contig 15693 bp, 21 predicted proteins | sample Rivendell_Oct201_11_FD_78513 | JGI IMG/M metagenome (GOLD analysis project Ga0099795, IMG submission 78513) | Vadose zone soil microbial communities from the Eel River Critical Zone Observatory, Northern California, USA -... | ecosystem: Host-associated > Plants > Roots > Rhizosphere > Soil ... | reverse complement strand
AGCTCGAGAAGAACAATCCGGAACTACTCCAGATGGCGCACAACTTTGCTTTGAGAGTGGAAAACTATCTGCATGTAATGCAAGGTTTTGGGCTGCTGTACAAGTCTCTTCTCCTTCAAGCGAGGGCGGAGCGCGGGAAGCTCCACTGAGACGCGATTTGCATGTCCCCTACGCGTTGGCTGGAACAGGCGCAAAGGATGCTCATCCCGCTTTGTGGCATGACCCGGTCGTCGCGGTGCAAACATGTTGCGCGGCGCGCCGGAACCCAGGGGCCAGTCTGTGACCTGGGTGCACGACCTACTTCTGAACCGCTCGAAGTTGCGGTCGATTATCGGCATATTCTCTGGCAGGCTTTTGCAGCGATGGCGGCGAGGTGGTCCCCTGGGCTGCGCCGCCACAACTCCGACTGCAAAGGGCGACGGCTTTCCACGGTGTTGGCGTTGGCGGCGTTCCTTCGACGTGGCGCGGTCGACGTAAAGCCCCAGTGTCGCTCCTATCCACAATAAAGTCGAGGCGGTACAAGATCCGCCAATATTGATAACCGTCAGTGCGGTAACGCCGCCGTTAGTCGATCGTTTGCATGCGTCGGGTCTTCTATCGAGTTGCCAGGCGCTCAGAAACATTTCGTAGTTCAACTAGCACGCCGTGAGCCTCAGTCGGTTCTGCTTTCTGCGAAGCGAAACCTCACCCATGGAAAAGTCATCCGACACGACACTTGATCGGACGGGAGTGCGTGAGGTCACCGGCGTATTCCATTCCTACGAAGCGCTCGACGCTGCAGTCGAAGCCCTGCTGGTCGTCGGTTTCGACCGAGCCGAAATCGACCGGATGGCCTCAATCGACAAGGTACGAGAGAAGATCGGCAATGTCATCGTCGCGTCCGAGGAGCTCGCGGATGTTCCGCTGGTGCCAAGGCAACCTGTTGTCCTGGCTAGGGACATCGGGGCGACATATGCGCTCGTTGGCGGTGTCGCTGCATGCGCCGCCGGGGTGGGCACGGCACTGGCCGCTGCCGCATCGGACGTGACCGTTGTGACGGGCGTGGTCGCGGGGCTGGTAGCAGCCGTTGTTGCAGGGGGCGTTGGGGTGATCGGGGCCAATCGCATCGTCAATCGCGAGAAAGTCGCTGGTCTCGATTGGTACATGACGGACCGCGGCATCGTGTTGTGGGTTCGTGTCCAATCCCCGGAGCAGGAGGATGCAGCGCTGACGATCCTAAGCGATCACGGCGCTATCGCGGCCCGGGTCCATGAAATCGAGATCGACAAAACCGCCTAGTATTTCCCGCTGAACGAGTTTCGTCCGTATCCGTGCGTCGCGCCGAACGGCCGGGAAACTTGTGGGCGGGTCGCGGGCTCGCACAAAGTGCACCTGCCATTGGCTGGTGTGACGAAGTGCATCAGCGCGCGGCGGCGCCTCGCTTTGATATCTGCGCGGCCGCGGATGCGAGAGGAGAAATTGCTGAACCTACGCCGCGGCCAGCGAGATCGTGCGCCGGATGCGCTATTTTCATTACCCGCGTCGATCTGGAGGTGCGCGCGGTGGAGGTTTGCCGCTCGGGAAGGCCAGCACCTGGTGATGACCTGCGTCGGCTCTTATGAACGTCGTCCCGCATTTTGGACTTTGATCCTAGTGCCGCCGTGCTTGCCGAACGCGTTCAAATCCAACGGGTTATCGTCGATCTTATCTGCATAGCCTGGAAGCGGTGGCCGGTGCGGTCGACCGCGAATTTGTGACCCTAACGGTTTGGGATGGTGGGGAATAGCGGTACGACTCGGTAGAGCAAAACACGTTCTCGAACACCTCTCGAAACACCGAACCGTTTCTGCTGATCGAACGTCGCAGGGTAGATCCTGGCGTCTCGCACCCACACGATTGTGGGAACAGCATGGTCGCCTAGTTCGTTCGTTTGGAAAGCCCATGGGGTGGGGACGATCTTCAACTTGACGCTCTTGGCGGTCTCGGTGGACGGAGAGTGCGGTGCCGGGTCATTGCGCCATTTACGTCGTAGATGAGGACGCCGGTGTTCGCCGGTCCCTTCAGCGCCTTCTCACGGTAGACGGATTTTCCGTAACGTCGTTCGACAGTGCGACGTTTCTCACAGCTGCGCCACAATTGCCCCTGGGCTGCGTTCTGCTGGAGGCACGCAGGCCTGAAATGCTTGGTCTCGTGCTGCAGGAGCGATTAGTGGCTCTCGGCGTCGCCCATCCCCGTGTGATTACGACAGGGCATGGCGACGTGCCGTGCGCGGTGCGGGCTATGAAGGCCGGCGCCGTCGATGTGCTTGAAAAGCCCTATTCCGACGAAGACCTGCTCAAGGCGATTGAATCCGCGCTGGAGGAGAAAGACGCGGTCCGGAGCAAGCGTGATGCCGCCGAGGCGACGCGGCTGATTGCGTCCCTGAGCCCGCGCGAAAGGGCGGTGCTCGAGGCCCTCGCAGCGGGTCATCCCAACAAGCGCATCGCATTCTATCTCGGCATCAGCGTCCGCACCGTCGAGGCTCATCGGGGACGGATGATGAAGCGGCTGGCCGTCCGACGATTCGCGGAGGCTATCGGTATCGCAGTGCTCGCGACGAGTCCGGTCGCGGAGGCGAGTTCCGATCCTGCCTCTGACGATCGAGCGAGGTCACGCGACTCATGGCGCTCCGCTTACGGTCTTCGAGCGCGTCCCGGTCGATGATCTTCACCTCACGCGTGCCTGACATCTGGATCAGGCCTCGACGCTTGAGGTCGCTAAGCGAGCGGCTCACTGTCTCGACCGACACCGCAAGATATTCTGCTATGTCGTACCGTGTGATCGGCAACGCCACTGTGTCCGAGCGCCCGCGCGACAGACGCGCCGCCATCTCAAGGATGAACGAACCGACTTTCTCGGGCGCGGTGATGCGACCGACAATGAGGAGCTGAGATTGTATGCGTGAAATCGACTCAAGAGCCGTTCGGTAAATTTGCCGTGCCAAATCCGAATCCGACTCCGCGGCGACCTCAATGCGCCGACGCGGATAGGCGGCGACCACAGTCTCCTTTCCGATCGCCTCGGCGCTGAAGTCGTACTCCTCAGCGGCCGTGAAACCGAAGAAGTCGCCCGAAAGCAATAGATCGACGATTTGGCGCCTCCCGTCAGGCCTGAACACGCACCGGCGCGCGGCGCCCGAAATGACAAAGTACCAGCGGTCCGCTGACTGGCCCTGGCCGCAAATTTCCTGGCCGCGCTGGAATGGCAAAATCACAGCGAGGTGATCGACCTTCTGCAGGGAGTGCGGCCGGTTCGACAGGATGCAACGATAGTAGGTCGCGTGATTGGCCGGCGCACACGCTGAATTTGTCGGCATATTACTTCTTCCCACCAGCCATTTCGGCCGCCTAATGGCGAGAGTTGCCCCCTTGTAGAGAATGAGTATTCGGCAAAATTCCATATCGTAAGTTTACGTAATCAGGGCAGCCCATCCTTATCGAATCTCGATGGCCGTCGACGTGTCGGAAAAAGCCTGGCACGGATGGCTAGCTATCGTAGAGATATTTCTCTGCCACGACCTACCCGTTTGTGCGTTGATTCTAAATGACTGCGAGCCAATGGGCCCGTGCCGGCGGCCTCACCCAGGTCACTACCGGCGCGGTGGTTCGCGCCGACTTGGAGGTGTTGGTCAACATCTCTCAATAACCGTGGCGCAGATTGCCTTAGCAAGATGAGGGACTCTCCCCAGCAGCGGCAGCATTGGCTTTGCGAGCAAGTGCTGAACTGCTTCGAATCAGGCTGGAGGCTGCCGAGGCGGTCGCGCCCGGTTGTCGTGGCGGTTCCGCTCACCACCGCGGGCGTCCGGCGTGCGCTAGTACGGTGAATGTGTCAGCGGAGCTTCTAGATGATCGTCGCGTCGCAATTGTTCGATTCAAACACCTCGACGTTGGATCAAAGTCTTCGTGCTCTCGACGCAGTTAAATTTTTTGTAGGGGGCACTTTGGCCGGTTTTGGACCGTTTGTAACGCTCTTTCTTGGAGGTCAAGGCTGGTCGCCAGAAGACGTCGGTTTTGTCTTGACCATCGGCGGTATCGCCGGATTGTTGGCCCAAATACCCGGAGGAGAGCTGCTTCATGCGGCACGGTCGAAGAGGCTTGTGCTCGGCCTGGCAATCCTTTCCGTGGGGTTCAGCGCCCTCATGATTGGGCTTTCGCCGACCTTCCCTGTGGTATTCGTGGCCCTGGTGCTGTAAGGGACCACCGGCGGATTCATTGGGCCGGCTATCGCTGCCGTGAGTATGGGCCTGGTCGGCCATTCGGCGCTCGCCGAGAGGCTCGGACGCAATCAGCGCTTCCGGTCAGCCGGAAGCTTAGCAGCCGCTGGACTCATGGGCGTGGTGGGATATGCATTGTCAAACCACTTCATATTCTTCGCTTCGGCGCTCCTCGTGATTCCGGCGGTTGTCGCTCTCGCAAGGATCCGCGCTGCCGTCGTCCACTTTGGGCGATCGGTTGGTGCGCCCGACCATCACAGTGCCACCGCGCCGCCACGCGACCGACGCGCAACACTCTGGCAGAACCGGTCTCTGATGACATTCGCCGCTTGTCTGTTCCTGTTCTAGGTGGCAAACGCATCCATACTACCGTTGATCGGCGAAATGTTGGCTCGTCATGAAGGTCGGCAATCTTCGATGATTATGGCGATCCTCGTCATTGTGCCCCAGGCTCACGCCGCCTTGATGGCGCCATGGCCTGGGCGGCAGGTTCAAAGCTCGGGGCGCCGCCCGCTGCTGCTCATCGGATTCGTGGTTTTGCCGATCCGTGCCTTGCTGTTTGCGCTGATTACGGAACCAATGGTCCTGGTTGCCGTCCAGGTCCTGGATGGCATCAGCGGAATCATGCTCGGTGTATTGCAGCCATTGACGATTGCTGACTCGATTGGCCGCACGGGTCGATTCAACCTCGCCCAGGGCTTTGTCGGTGCGGTTTCCAGTATCGGAGCTTCGCTCAGTACCACACTCTCCGGTATGATCGTGGGAAACTTCGGACTGGCAGCCGGTTTTGTGGCAGTCGCCGTGATAGCTCTGATCGCATTCAGTGTTCTTTGGGCTTTGATGCCAGAGACGAAGCCGGCCGATGGTTGCTACGCGCTGCATTCGCAGCGACTGTTCTATTCCTTGCGAGCCTCCTGCAACGGCCGGATTGGCGCGCCATCCGACCGAGAGCCTCCGCGCGGGCCGCGTCCCGTCGTCGCAATGTTGATGGTTATCAGGGCTGCGATGCTTCGGTCGCGTACTAATCCCGTTGGCACGATCAGACCTGAGGTTTTGGCGCACCCAATCCGAGAAGTGGAGGTCATGCAATGCGATTAGATTCAGATATCAAACGAGACGTGGAGGACGAGTTGAGATCAGATCCAGACATCGATGCAACCGATATCGCCATCGCGGTGAGAAGTGGCGTCGTGACTCTGATCGGCTTCGTTCGCAGCTTTCGACAGAAGCGGAAGGCCGAGCAAGATGTCAAGCGTGTAACTGGCGTAGTCGGTCTAGCCAACAACATCGAGGTGCGTTTACCCATCATCCATCGCCGACCGGATCCTGAAATTGCGCGCGACGCTGTCGAGGAGATCAAGAGAGACCTGCCGTTCTCCTTGGAGAAGATCAGAGTTACAGTCCGGGATGCAGTGGTAACTCTCGAGGGAGAGGTCGAATGGCATTATCAGCGCGAGGATGCAGAAGAGGCCGTTTGGCGCGTGCGCGGCGTTAAGGACGTCGTCAACAACATTCAACTTCAGCCGCTAGTCCTGCCGACCGACATCAAACGTAAGATCGAGGAAGCATTGCGGCGGGCCGCCGAGCTCGACGCAAGTCGCATTTCGGTCGAGGCCGATGGCAGCGAAGTCATCTTGCGGGGGACAGTCCGAACTTGGGCGGAACGCGAAGAAGCGGAGCATGCGGCGTGGCGTGCGCCCGGTGTGAGCAAAGTGGACAACCGCTTAAGCATTGATGTGTGACAATCCGTGTCATAAAAAATCGCGAATGTTGATAGCCGTCATGGTCGCGGGCGGTGTCATTGGCGATGGCTAATACTGCAAACTGCGACATGGAACGTAGATTAGCCGTTCCAACCGACTATAGAAATGGAGTATCTAGCATGCGGTCCGACAGCGACATCAGACGCGATGTTGAGGGTGAACTCCGGTGGGACCCGGACATCGATGCCACCGACATTGCGGTGACCGTCAACAACGGTGTTGTCACACTGACGGGGTTTGTGCGCAGCTTCATGCAAAAGTACCAGGCGGAAGCCGATGCAAAGCGTGTTGCAGGAGTGGTCGCCGTCGCTAACGACATCGAAATACGTCTGCCCGGTGTTGACGAGAGGCCGGATCCTGAGATCGCTCGTGATGCAATCCAACGGATCAAGAGCGAGTTGCCGTTTGCATGGGACAAGATCCGGGTGGTCGTGAAAAGCGGCTGGGTTACACTTGAAGGTGAAGTCGAATGGAACTACCAGCGGGGCCGTGCGGAAGCGGCGGTCCGCCGGGTGCGCGGACTCAAGGGGGTGACTAACTCCATTGAGGTGAAGCCACACGTGGCGCCCTCGGAAATCAGGCGCAAGATCGAGGATGCATTGCGGCGTGCGGCCGAGATTGACGCTAGCCGAATCACGGTCGAAACAGTCGGTAGTGAGGTCATTTTGAGGGGCACTGTGCGCTCGTGGGCCGAACGCCAGGAGGCGGAGCGAGCCGCGTGGTGGGCGCCTGGTGTATCGAAGGTCGACAATCGAATCACCATCAGCCCATAGCGCAATTGGCTCAGCGACGTGCATGGCGCAGTGATACTCCAGCTGTCGCTCCGTTCACCTGTGGCACCCGCATAGGTATTGTCTATCCGTCTGCCTTACTGGCCGGCCCCATTGGCCAACCGCTAGGCATGTGCGATTAATCGACTGTCGCTCCTCGCCGTGCACGCGCTCCGCGGTCCGATATTACCTTGATTCGGGTGAAATTTTCCTGCTGATCTGCGCCAGCCTCCCGGACCGACTTCAATGGGCGCGCGAATATCCCTATGTGGTGCCTTGCCGCACGATCCCCGAACGCATCCACACGTGGGAACGGTGATTTGATCGTCCGCGAACGCGCCGTATGTGACTGATCACTACACATCCGACAAACGGGCCGTCATTCGCCTGGCTTCAATCAGCGCGCAAGCGTGGAGCAAACGCCCAACGGCACGCAAGCAGGTTCGTTTCTTCTACCTCGAGCAGCCCGATGAAGCACGGGCCCTGCGCGGTAACGCGCCTAGCGACGCATGAATCAGACGTTCCATAGGCGCACCGACGGGTTCTGTGTCGAGCGGCTTAATCACTGTGGCGGCAACTGGTCTTCGGGGAAGCAGGCTCAGGAGTTAAAAAAATTGACAGCTATCAAGGGCGGAGAACGCCAGAGCGCGATCCTTCGTACATAGGCTGCCAGATGCCTGGCAGCCCGAGTATTCCCAGGAGTCACGACGAGATTCCGCCCGAGAACCTTTCCGCGTCCGACGTAGTTGCTGTCATTGAACGCGCCCCCAGAGAAAAGCTCGAGGACCGGTTAAATAGGAGCATGAGGGATACAACTGCCAGGAGGAGTGCAAAACGAAACATTTTGTGAGATGCAGCAAGGTTGGCGAGGCCCGTCAGCGTGTACGCGGCCCCGCACTGCGTCCATAGACCTACAAAATTTGAAGTGCATGCGGCCCACATCGAAACAGCCCACTCCGCATGATCTGAACTATTAGCGGCCCAGTGACGAGCTTCGCATGTCTACGATCGATACGCGCCGTCAACAGATGTTTCCACGACTCGAGCCACGCGAAATCGACCGTCTTCGTCGTTTTGGGGTGGTTCGGCGCTATGCCGCGGGCCAGGCGCTGTTCGTGATGGGAGAAATCGCTCCTGGCATGGTCGTGCTGATTAAAGGTTCCGTGCGAGTCACTCGACGCGATCCCTTGGGCCACAGCGCCCCGATCGTCGAGCAGGGACCTGGTGAATTCGTTGCCGAAGTGGGGCAATTGTCGGGCCAACCAGCGTTCGTCGACGTCCACGCGGTCGACGACGTAGAAGCGCTGCAGATTCCGTCCGAAAATCTGCGCGCCCTGATAATCGAAGAGCCCGAAATCGGCGAGCGGATCATGAGAGCACTGATCCTGCGCCGCGTTGCCCTGGTCGAGGCCGGTGCCGGCGGTCCAGTTCTGATTGGTCCGGAGTCGAGTCCTGACGTTATTCGCCTACAAGGCTTCCTCGCCCGCAATGCGTACCCACATCAACTGCTCGACCCCGCACATGACCGCGATGCCGCGGAACTGCTCAAACAATATGCCCCCAATCCCGCAGACCTTCCTCTCGCCGTGTGTCCGAAAGGCTCAATTCTAAAAAACCCGAGCGAGATCGAATTGGCGCACGCGCTCGGTATGGTGCCGATCGACGAACGGAATCGAACGTACGACGTCGCGGTCGTCGGCGCCGGACCGGCCGGCCTGTCGACGGCGGTCTATGCCTCATCTGAGGGTCTCTCGGTGATCGTGTTCGACGCGATCGCCTTTGGTGGACAAGCTGGAGCGAGCGCGCGTATAGAGAACTATCTCGGTTTCCCAACCGGCATTTCTGGCCCAGCGCTGACTGGCCGCGCCTATGTCCAGGCGCAGAAATTCGGTGCTAGGATGGCAATACCTACCGAAGTAGTGAGCCTGGATCTAAATCAAACTCCGGTCACGCTTCAATTGGACGATGGCCGGCGCGTGAAGGCCTCGACAGTGGTCGTGGCCACCGGTGCCCGCTATCGGCGCCTCAGCGTCCCGAACCTCGGGGACTTCGAGGGTCGTGGAGTCTGGTACTGGGCTTCACCTATCGAGGCACGCCTGTGTCGAAACGAGGAGATCGTTCTGGTCGGGGGCGGCAATTCCGCTGGCCAAGCCGCCGTCTTCCTGCGCCGCTTCGCTGCAAAAATCTGGATGCTGGTGCGCGGGCCAAGTCTCGCCGAGAGAATGTCGCAGTATCTCATCGACCGCATCGGGGCGACCGACAATGTCCAAGTTTTGACCCGGACGGAAATCATTGCCTTGTACGGGAGTCGGGAAAAGCAGCTGGAGCGGGTACGATGGCGTAATTGTGTGACCGGCGAAGAAACAGAGAAGCCGATTCGCCACGTCTTTCTCTTCATCGGGGCGGATCCAGCAACGACCTGGCTCAAGGACAGTGGCGTATCTTTGGACGCAAAGAATTTCATTCTAACAGGCTCGGACGTTCCATTCAACGTTCGCCGGTCAGGCAACAGCCGTCCGCTGCCACTCGAAACAAATGTTTGTCGTGTGTTCGCGGTCGGCGATGTGCGGTCCGGATCAGTCAAGCGGGTCGGCGCGGCGATCGGCGAGGGAGCAGTCGTTGTGGCGGAACTACATGCAGCTCTCCCAAATGGCACCGCGTCGTCGCCATAGTCCAACTCTGCATCGGTCAATCTCCCAACCCATGCATTCGTGGCTGACCGAGGGCCGCGTAGCGACCTGGGCATGCCGGTCGTAATGCTGCTGGAGCGATATGGCCATCAGCATCCCTCGCGCCCCTTGGGGCAAGATGCAGTCTCCCTGACGGACCCGCCGTCTCGGGCGCAGTTGAATGGAGAATTTCGCACTGACGGTCCGTGACTTAATCAGGGGCAGTTGAGCCGCCCCCCCCTCTGCTGCGGTGATCTATTCGGGAAGGATGGAACCCTCTATCGGTCTGCGCTGTTCGTCGCAAGGGTGTTTCGCGTCCGGCCCGAGTAGGTGCAGGCATCGACAGGGACAGTCGGTACATCATCTGGGCTGTAAGATGTGGGGGTAGAAGGGAGCATTATGCAGATATTGGAAGTGCTCCGGTGGCCGCTTGCGGCGGTGGCGTGTGTGTTGATCGTCGTGATCACACTCCGCTACGCCCCTTTCGAGTTTTTCTCCCGAGCACGTCGCCCGGGATCCGGTGGCAAATCACTTCTTGTGGATCCGTATCGGGCGTTTGCCGTCAATCAACAACGTGAACTTGAACAGGTTAAGCCTGCGGGCGAGACCATCCATGCTACTCACGTGCTCCCGCCGCCGAACCCGGCTCTCGATCAATTCGAGCAGGAAATTCAGACTCTACTAGCTGAAATAAAGTTGCCGCCCGAACTTGAGAAAGCTTGGCTTATTCGCATCGTTGCCCATTGGCGCGTGATGTACGGACATGAGGTAACATATCGAATGATCGTCGGATCGCAGATCACCCTGCTGTTGCTAGCAAACACTATATCGCCACCCAACACCGCGAAGGCGCGCGAGTTATACGAGGTTGCCAGGACAACCTATCCTGAGATCTATACGAATTTTACGTTCGAGACATGGATTAATTGGCCCGTGATGAGAGGCTTGCTGATAAGGCACGTGAGTGACGAGGCCGTGAGCTCCGACGTCGTCCTTTTCAAGATCACACCTCTTGGACAAGATTTTTTGCTCTATCTCTTCAACAATTCGCTGACCGCCGGAAAAGTCGGGTAATCAAACGCCCACATTGCCCCCGCGATCGAGGCCCCGCGCGTCCATGTTGCGTCGGGTCGTTTATCCCCAGACCCAGCAGTGCTCGCATCCTCGATCTTTTGCAGCAGGGCAAGCCGATCTGGCAGCCGCATTCACTCCCGAGCGGTTGGAAGAAGTATCAACAAATTGATGGCCATCATAGCCCCTCCTGGTGCTATTCGTACGTTCGAATCGAACCGCACCGGCACCGGATTCGTGGACTGAAATCGGGAAGTGGGAGGTCGGGGGGAATGGTCGCGGCCCCCTTCCCCTGGTGCGCGTCCGTCCCCAACTGGCATCGAGCGCGACGCGATAACGCATGGGCGATATGGGGAGCTCTCGCTGCGGCTGCACAGGCAGCTTAGACGCATGGCGCATGGCCAGGCCGCACAGCATCGAGGAGGAAGCCGTCGCCACTGAAGCCGTTCGACGTGGGACGCTTCTTGCCGAGAATGCGTCGCTGCGCGAGAGCGACTGTTGCCCGCTTTTGCCGGGGCGGAGAACACGCGGAGGCGATCCGATCACGCGATCAAGGACGCACGCAAGTTTGCGATTGCTGACTTATACGCGAGCTGCCGGTTGTCGTAGCCAAACTGCAGCGCAGACAGTATGGCTGCTGATCCGTATACCGTCAACAAGGGCGCCTCCGAAGAGGATATTCAGGCGAGGATCGTCGGTCCGAGCAAGGTTTATACGGTCGTGCCAACGATGAGATCAGGTGATGCTCGGCGCCAAGCAGGTTCTGGAGGACTCTTACCTGCCGCACGTGCTCTATTGCATCAAGTCTGCAGTCGACCCTGTCACCACGGATGGCCACGAGACCAGGCAATGGCGGAGCTGCGTATTCGGTCTCGCTGGCTGATCAGGCGGATCCGGTGATGACGGAAATTCTTGTCGAACAATCATGGCTGATAGCACTTGGTCTGTTTCTTGCTGTGGCTGTGGGGATTGCTGTCTGGACCCACAAAATGCCGGGATGAGCGACATGATTTGCAGAGCTCTCGTCGTTTCATGCGTTGTCGACATGTGCTGGCCCGGCGTTTCCGCGCTGAAGTCCGTGCCGGTGCCAGAAAATAGATTAGTCAGTTTGCGCTGCCGAACGCGCCGCCCCACCTGCAAGCCGGCGTCCCGGTCTAATTGACGCTCGTCGGATAATAAGCCTCTGGTAACACGCGGGGACCGATCGATGGCCGCCTTGGGGTGGACATAACTGCCCGTTGGACAACCCACCACGCGCAGTGCGCGGAAACTCGTCAGGTTATCTCCCGAGACCTGCTGCACGTTTAGCGCCTCCCAACAATATTTGCTACGATACTGGCGTCAAATCCAGGCCACGCGCCCTATGCTCTCCTAGAGAAACTCGCCAGGAGCACTGCCAAGACACCTGTGAGGAAGATACCGTCGAATGTTCCAGCTCCTCCGATGGAGGCAACAGGCGCGCCAAGGCCCCGCACCACGCCGAGATTAAGCAGATCAGCTCCGATAAGGGTGCCGAGGCTGCCACCCACATAGGCGAGCACGGCGGCATGCTCGCGGGCAATCAATACCGCCACAATGGCGGTCACCACCGGCGGTACGAAAATGGGTACTGCTATGCCGACCCCCTGCACCGGGTAAGCCAGCATGTGGACGATAACTGCCACGAGTGCGGTCGTCACGATTCCGCGGATCCACAGATGGTTTTTGAAGAGCAGATAGAGTGACAGCAGTGTCGGGATCACGGCGCCGCCGACATTTACCGCCACGACGGTGCTGGGCCATTCGATCACTACCGGCACCACATAGTGCACGCCGAAGAAGATGACTTCTTGCCCGGACCGTACCTCGCGCTCCGGAAATTCCCACACCGGAATATTGATATAGCTGCCGAGCAGTGAGGCAAACAGCAACAGCAGGGCCGTTCCCGAACTGATGCCCAGGCGCGTGTAGACATAACGCAGTACATTGATCTGGATGAGGACGACAACAATGAGAAATAAGCCCACCAGGATGGCAAAGAACGGCCAAGCGAGAGGGAAATACTGCATCTGGCCCATGGATGATCACCAGCAGTGGATACGTGGGCAATATGGCCTGCACGGCCAAACAACAAGGACCTGTGGTGCCGGTTCCGCCTTTGCCAATGCGGGAGAATCGAGAAGCGGGACTGCGTTGGAAAGACGGAACCGTCACTGTGCGTCGTCGATCGAGGCTTCCAGGCGCCTTTGCCGGGCCCACGGAGGAATACCGCGGAGGAAGCGGCCAATCGGGGCTAGTGCAAGCCGCGTACCATTTCGCTGCAGGCGCAGCCAGCGCGGCCTAACTGTGAGGGAACCTACGGACATCCTGGCCATTGTCACAACGTCAACGCATGGAGGACCAAGCGATGACAAGCGGTCAAGCGGGAGCTTCCGAAGGAAACGTGGGAGCTTGAGGCCGAAAGGCGTTGGCTACGGCGGGCATGGCACCGCGCTCGGTCAACCTTCGATCGCTCGCCGGCCGGTGCCACGGTCGTCATGCGATAACTTCGATCGGAGGTCCGCTCGCCTCGACAATCTCTCGCCGCGCTGCTGCACGCCGGGCACGGACGAGGTCGGCAATCAGGTCGCTATCGAAGTCTTGGGCCCGCACAAGTTCCTCGGCGACGCCTTGGAGAATGCGGCCGAGCAGCTCAAGCTGTGAACTTTCAGGACGTTGTGGATTCGATCCGGACCGGGAACGCTGATGTCGCCCAACCGTCAATAATTCGCAGGGGACGGAATGGACAGCGCGGCGCCGTTCCTTGCTGAGTGACGTTCTCGGGGAGGCGCCACCATCGGTCCGAATGTATCTGAGCGTCCACCGGCGATTGTCGGGCTGCGGACAAGGCTCAGAACCAGAACCGATTGAAATGTCCGTGCTACCTCCGATCGCCGGGGCGACGCCGGGCACGAGGCGGCCTTCCTTCCAGCATGCTACTTATCCAAGACATATGTCATGGCGAAAAACCAAGATTGTCAGACAGAGGGCGACGGGTCGTTCCGTTACGGTCCTTGGCGATACGTACGTTGGGCTGCGACTCCCGTCTGGACTGTTGGATATCATCGACACGTATGCCGCCGCCAACGGGTTGAAGCGCTCGGAAGCGATACGGGCATTGATTGATGAAGGTATCATTGCGACATTCCCGCACGTCAAAATTGCGGAGGTACTGTCGGGCGCGAAGATAGTGCGTCGTCGGAAGTCGTAGAGGCAGCGCCCATAGACCAGCGCACGGGTCGAGGCCCATATCAAAACCCGCTTCCGCAGAGCTCCGCGAGAGAATGAGCGAGCGCAATGCTCAAGCTGAGAAGCATCGTCGCGCTGTTGAACAAATAGCGTAGCCCGATGTCGCTCATCACGAGTGCCGGCAATGACGTTTGCTGAAATTGACGCCCGTCAACGTGGCGCCAGCCACCGCGTAATAATTCTGAGGCCTGAGCGGCCGAGATTTGCATGTTGAAGGACATTGTCATCAGAGTTGCAACTGCAGAAAAATTTTCTGAGCATCTGCGACCTATGACGAACCCCTTAGTTCACCTTGACGGACTTCGGGACGAACGTAGCTAAGAGTTGCGCGAGCTGACGTGTCGCATGCAGCTTCGTGATGGCTCGGGCTAGCAAAGGACCGCTGGGATGGCTCGCTCATGCGAGCATTCGAAAAGGACAGTTGACTGCGGTTAAACCCCCTACGAGGCCATGGCGTTATAATTATGTCGGCTAGATTTAACTCGAGTCTTACATTGAGACAGCGGCGGCATGCTCAAGCTTCGATCCTGGAGAGCGTCACGAACGCCCATTTCATCAGTATTGGGCCACGTCGGGCAAATCGATGCGGCTTTTTCCGCTGACCGGACTGTCATGAAGCCCGCGTGTCGGCCTCGATCAAAGGGGTTCGCGACCTCAAACGCGAGATCGAATTGTGACACATTCGACTTTGCGAAGGAACTCTCTGTGGGCGACCACGGAATAATTTTGCTAGGCATCACTGCGATCGTCTACCGGATTAGTGAGTAGAATGGGGTTACCGCATGGCTCCGCGCGCTTATTGGAAAGGCTATCTCAAGCTGTCTCTTGTCTCTTGTCCGATTCAGTTGTTCCCTGCGATCTCGGAGCGGGAGAAGATCAGATTTCATCAGATCAACCGGAAGACTGGAAACCGGATTAGATACTGCAAGCTTGATGCCGTAACCGGCAAGCTGGTTAGTGAGGAGGACATCATCAAGGGCTACGAAGTCGACAAGGGCCACTGCATCGAGATAAATGACGATGAACTGAAGGCCGTTGAGATCGGGAGCACGCACACGATCGAGATCGATCAATTCGTGCCCAGGAACGAGATCGATGAGCTCTATTGGAACACTCCTTACTATATCGCCCCCGAGAGCGAGGTCGGCCGGCAAGCTTTCGCGGTGATTCGTGAAGCAATCAAGAAGGAAGGCATGGTGGCCCTTGGTAACATCGTTTTCACGACGCGGGAACATGTGATTGCGATCGGACCGCGCGGCAAGGGTATGCTGGGCGTCACGCTGCGCTATCCCTACGAGATTCGCAAGGAAGCAGATTATTTCGATGATATTCCAGATGAAAGAGTCCCCAAGGACATGCTCGATTTGGCTACCCATATCGTGGAAACCAAAGTGACGCATTTCGCGCCAGAGAAATTCGAGGATCACTACGAAAAGGCGCTCAAGGAGCTGATCAAGAAGAAGCACCATGGCGAGAAGTTAGGAAAGCCGAAGGAGCCCGCACCAGCCACTGTGATTAACTTGATGGACGCTCTGAGAAAGAGTGTGACAGCCGATCGCCGTGCATCTCGCCGAAGCGCTGCGCCCCCCGCCACCCGACGTCAGCGAACGTCCGCAAACCGATCAAGCGTGCGGGCCCGCAAAACGAGTTGATTAAGCATTTGAAAATGGCAAACACGACCGGACAAGGATAGCCGAGCGCGACAAGGACCGGGACATCCAGCGCAATCATCTCTAGAGCATTTCTCGATTAGGTTAGGTGTAGCCGGAGTTTGCGAGATAAGCTTTGCATTCTTCTTTGGAAACCCCTTTGAGAAAAAAGGCGATTGCTCTCCAAAGCTGCTCAACAGTGCGCGCCTTCATTTTGCGTAAGAACGATTTGAGTCTTGCGAAGAGTTGTTCGATGGGATTGAGATCGGGGCT
>Ga0099795_10000086_pt1 | contig 15839 bp, 12 predicted proteins | sample Rivendell_Oct201_11_FD_78513 | JGI IMG/M metagenome (GOLD analysis project Ga0099795, IMG submission 78513) | Vadose zone soil microbial communities from the Eel River Critical Zone Observatory, Northern California, USA -... | ecosystem: Host-associated > Plants > Roots > Rhizosphere > Soil ... | reverse complement strand
CTTGTTAAAACGACGGTACCCGACACGGCAACAAATCTGCTCTCATTTCTGCCGTCACTTGGACCACGCGAGGTTTTTGCCTTTGGCGAAGGCGTCGCCATGCCGGTGCGCCTGAAATTCAAGGAATTGTCGCGTGACATGTTGCCCAGGAGCGATACGGGCGGTGTCGATCCAACTATCGTAAATCCCAATCTTCGCACCGACTTCATGGCATCCGTCGTCGACCGCTGGCGAGGGGTGAGGGCGGGTACCGAACCTGCAGATTTTACCCACCTATTCGCCTCGCCGGACCTCGTCGTCGCGCCTCCGGCCGCCCCCACCCAATCGCCGCAGACGGAGGTTGACCGTTTCGGCCATTTGCGGCGGCCTGGCAATACTCGCAGGGAAGATCCGCAGAAACAGCCCACTCCGGATCAATGGCGAAAATAGCGACGGCAACCCACATCACAATCATACCTACGCTTGCATTGCGACGGACGACGACGAATCCATCGGTATTTCCGGAGGCTTTGCCACCCCGCCGCATACCATTCCTTGCACAACTGGACAAACGTTGTGGACAAGTCGCATCCCCATCGTTGCCGATCCTTAGCCATCGACCTTAAATACGGATTCAGGCAGCGTCGCGCGCTGACTTGTTGACCTGCTGCACCCGAAATCTATGCGCCGCACCATGCCACAACCACAGATTATGTCGCAACCACAGATCCAGCCGCAACAACAGGCACCCGCCGGCGATCTTGAGTTCGTCGCGCCTTGCCTTCCGTGCATCGCCATGTTGCCGCCGGCCGGCGACAACTGGTTGCACGAAGTCAAGCGGGACGGACGCCGCATGGTGGCGCGCCGCGATGGCCCGCAGGTACGCCTGTTCAATCACCGCGGCGAGGATTGGACTATACGCTTTCCACATGTCGCTGAAGCCGTCGGAATGCTGCCGATACGTTCCTGCATCATCGACGGCGAGGTGGTCGGATGCGATGCCGATGGTTTCGCCCGTGTGAACCGGTCACGCGACCAGGACGCAGACGGTGCATTTGCGCTTCATGCCTTTGATTTGCTGGAAGTAAATGGGTTCGATACACGCCGAGACAGCATCGAAGATCGCAAGCGGGCGCTGGCGCATCTGCTGCGCAAGCTGCCCACCGAGATCCGGTTCAATCCGCACTTCGAACGCGAGGGAGAGGCGGTATTCCACCAGGCATGTAAGATGGGTTTTGCCGGCATCGTCTCCAAACGCCGCGGCTCGCGCTACCTGTCAGGCCGCAGTTCCAGCTGGCTCCTGACCAAGAAGTTGGATTGAGGGGCTGTCTCAATTGGTGCGGGCGGCCGGACTCGAACCGGCACAGGCCTTTCGGCCCGAGGGATTTTAAGTCCCTTGCGTCTACCATTTCGCCACGCCCGCATCCCCCACACTAGAATCAATGAGTTGCTTCGTCTTTGTAGAGCCTGCCCCAGGCACTTTCCCAGTCTTGCCCGTTGGAATCCACGATACGCCCATCGTGTTCGTGAAATTTGTTGGGGATTTGAAACATCGCGAGCATGATGCCGCCTTCCGGCGCGACCGCGGAGTGGCGCGAGCCTGCATCCCGCCAGACGAATTCGCCGGGACCGACTTCGAGCCCAGCGTCCGGACCCTCCAGGTCCAGCAGGCGCCCCTCGAGCACATAAGTCTGTTCGATCTTCACGTGCTCGTGGTCAGGCAATACGGCACCAGGCGAAAAGCGCGTGAGGGCGGTGATCAGGCCGCTATCCGGATCGAACAGCAAAGTCTTGATTTCGCAGCCCGGAAAACGTGTTTTCCGCCACTCCATCGTGGCCGGACGCACGACATGCGAACGCCGGACCGGCTTTGGCGTTGCGGCATCCATGGCGGAACTCCTTTGCGAGAAGCAGCTGGGCAAGGCAAAACGCTCAGGAGATTGGTCGGATCTGGATCGCGACCGCTTCCTGCGGGTCGCACCGATGTTGCGGAATTTCCTTTCAAAAGCAAGATAGTCCTGCCGCGCAAGGGACCCACGAAGTGCAAGTGATGCTAACAAGTGATGCTAATGAGGGAAGGTTAGAAGGTGGCGGCGTGCCCGAGTTCAAAGGCATAGGTTCGCGGCAGACCGCATTCCATACATTGAAATCGATGCAGCTCCGCATTCCGCGAATTTAAGTCGGACTCGACTGACTCGATGCGCATCGGTGCGCCACATTGCGGGCAAGGTGTGGAACTTGCTGTGATGGGCGGAGAAGGTTGAATACGCCTCAACATATTACCGCCCTCCTTTGAATGAGTCCGAAGCCGCTAAAATGCTAGAAATTAATGTCTACCGGAATATGACGCGGGAAGGTCAGGTCTGTGAATACCGGGGATTTCAGGCGGTTTCTACGCTCCGTTGTCGCGAATAGGCGCCTGGAAGGCAAGACCGGTATCCCAGGGGAAATGGATCCAGCTGTCCTGCGCGACTTCGGTCACGAAAATATCCAGCAGCGGACGGCCCATCGGCTTTGCATAGACGGCCGCGAAATATGCTTCCGGCAACAGCCCGCGCACGAGTTGCGCGGTCTTGCCGGTATCGACCAGGTCGTCGACGATCAACACGCCCTTGCCGCTCCCACCGCTCGCCGTCATCACGTCGAGCGAGACGCTTTTGAGCAGTTGCAGCTCGCCCCGCCTGGCATGTTGGTAACTCGCAACACAAACCGTATCGATAAATCGAATCCCGAGTTCGCGCGCCAGGATCGCGGCCGGAACGAGCCCACCCCGCGCAATGGTCACGATGATGTCGAACGGCCCTTCGTTCGCCAGAAGCACGGCGAGCGAACGCACATCACGGTGCAACTCGTCCCAGGAAATCGAAATGGCCCGCGCCGGCATTTGTTGCTGCGGCTCCTCGGCCGGCTGGCTCGCCATTATGCGTCTTTCTGACGTGCGTCTTTCAGACGTGCGTCTTTCAGGGCTCAACGCAGGTTGAGCACGATATCGAACCGCGCCGCCAATTCCGGACCTGCGTCCGCGGTGCGCATCGTCAAATCGCGCCGGAAGAACTCGTCACGGGCATTGCCGGGTTCATTCGGGAAATAAAGCTGCGTGGTCAGCAGTTGGCGCCCGACCGACAGGACCTTGACATGAAAATGTCGCGTGCGGCCCGGATATAGTCCCGGCACGTTGGTGCGGAAGCGAAATTGCCCCTTCGCGTCGGTCACGAGGTGGCCGCGATAGCGATAACCCCGGTTGTCGTAGTCGCCCCGGTCGTCGGCATGCCAGAGATCGACGAGAACACGCGGCACCGGCTGGCACGTGCGCGTGAGCACAAAGCCCGACAGGTCGATCACCTGGGCCCTTGCATTACGCTCCAGAAGGTCGGCGCGCTCAGGCGACCGCGGCGTGTAGAACGGGCCCTCGATCTGGGCTTCGGTCGGCTCGTCGTGACATTCAGGCGTCGGCGCCAGTTCCTGGGCCACGGCGGGACCACCGGCAAGGCCAAGGGCTCCGGCCGCGAACGCGCTGCCGATGAGAGAACGGCGCGATGGATAGAGCGGATTGTCATTAAACGACATCTGTTGCCTCCTGGTTGTCCACCGTGGCACTACTTTGTTACTGCGCTCCCCGCACGCGCTGCAGCATCACTTCGACCTCTGCTTTGGCTGCCGAGAGCTTCGCCTGATCGCGGGCCCGAAGGACCACATTGGTATTTGGTCCGCGCGTTTCGTCAAAGAACGGATAGCTCCCGATCGACACTTCGGGATGCGCCTTTGCGATGGCGCCAAGGGGTGTACCGATGTCACCCTCGCGGGCGTCAGCACGGACAGTGTCGAACAACATGCGCACACCGGTCTTGAGCTTGGGCGCCACTTCATCAAGCATGACCTGCATGATCGAAGGCACGCCCGCCATAACGATGACATTGCCAAGCCAGAACCCCGGCGCTGCAGACACTTTGTTGTGAACGAGTTCGGCTCCTTCCGGAATGCGCGTCATGCGCATGCGTGCTTCGTTCATTTCGCTGCCGGTCTGGGCGAGGCGCTCCGTAAGGATCTTGACGGCGCGCGGATCATGGTTGATCGCCACACCGAACGCTTTGGCGACGCATTCGGCCGTGATGTCGTCATGGGTTGGACCAATCCCGCCGGTTGTGAACACGTAGTCGTACCGCGTACGCAACACATTGACCGCCTCGACGATCGCCGGCTCATCGTCGGCAACCACCCGCACCTCGGAGAGGTCAATCCCAATCGCGGTCAGATATTCGGCGATGTAGCCAATGTTCTTGTCCTTGGTACGCCCGGAGAGGATTTCGTCGCCGATCACCAGCACGGCGGCGGTCACAAGATGCTGGCGGGATGAGTTCGAACCGGTCATGGGACTCCTCTTGGGGCCTTTCTTTGGGCATTTTTCGGGGCGCCCATGGCCCCCGGCGCGCCCGTATCGCTCTTAACTTGCCACTAAAGCGCAGCAAGGCAAAGCGCACAAAGAAGCTTTCGGAACGGCCGAGACGAAGCGATGACCTCCCAAGGCACACGTCCTGTTTCGGGGGCGTGTCGATGAAGGACTAGTCGCCGCCGCCTAAATTATAGGCAGAAACGGCAATCCGCAGAACAAATCGCGTCATTGTATTTGGCGTAATCCTTGCATTGGCACCCTTGCAAGGAGGGTGGCCAATGGTGTCGGTCTTTGATGAAATGAACGGCATGGACGGTCGCCTTCGTCCGCCCTACCTCGAATTATCGCGCTGGCTTGCCGAAACCCCGCCGCACGCGCTCGACCACCGGCAACGCGAGGCCGAATTGCTGTTTCGGCGCATCGGCATCACGTTTGCGGTTTATGGTGACGCCGACGCACAAGAACGCCTCATTCCTTTCGATGTGCTCCCCCGCATCCTTGGTGCGGCCGAATGGAAAAAAGTGAGTGCCGGCCTTGAGCAACGCACAAAGGCGCTCAACGCCTTCGTCCGCGATGTCTACAGGGACAGGGAAATCCTCAAGGCCGGTATCGTGCCGGAAGACCTGGTAGTCCAGAACCCGGCGTTCCGGCCCGAGATGACGGGCCAGGCTGTTCCGCATGATATCTACGTGCACATTGGCGGCATCGACATCGTGCGCGTCGACGCCGAAACGTTCTATGTGCTGGAAGACAATGCGCGTACTTCCTCCGGCGTTTCCTACATGCTGGAAAACCGTGAGATCATGCTTCGGCTATTTCCAGAACTGTTTGCGCGTCACCGCATTGCGCCGGTGGAGAATTATCCGAACGAATTGCTCACGACCCTTAAAACGGCGCAAGCAAGTCACGCGAAGAAATTACCCAATTCCTTCGTTGGGTACAGGACTCCTCGTTACGTTACGACGGCTCGGCCTATCGCACCATGTTGCGCAACGACGCGTTTTGGTTTTCACGGCTCGGCGTATATATCGAACGCGCCGACAACACTGCGCGTATTCTTGATGTCAAATATCACCTGCTTCTCCAACAGGGCCTGCATGAATTCATTGCCGAATTCATCAAGGCAAACAATACGCTTGGGAGGGCCATCAAGGAACAATATCTGCTGTAGCGGCCGTTACCCGGGGCGCCGACATGGCCGCTCCGGACTCGTAATCTTTGGGCCCTGAAAGGTTCAAGATTGCTCACAGGCGCAGTAATATCTCGCAAACCTCGCGCACCTGCACTATGGTTGCGCACAAACATCGTGGATAGAGTCGCAACTTGCACCCACCAAAATTATCCGGTCCGCTCGACGACTACAATCACGCACCATTCTTCTGCGAACTGATGCGCGATGGACTGCAGCGTGACAGCGCACTTGAGCAAATTCGCAATCGACTTCGGAATCTGGATATTGCCACGCTCGTCGCACGCGCGACAGATGCGGAGATTGAGTTATTCAACCAAGGAATCACGTTCACCGTCTATAGCGACAAGGATGCGATCGACCGCATTCTGCCCTTCGACGTCCTGCCGCGCATTATCACCGCGAAGGAGTGGAGCACGCTGGAAAATGGCGTGATCCAGCGCGTGCGTGCCCTCAACTCTTTTCTATGGGACATCTATCACGACCAGAAGATTTTGCGGGATGGTGTCATTCCCAAGCGCCTCGTCCTTGGAAATGCGAACTTCCGCGACGAGATGCAGGGCCTCAATCCTCCGTGCAAAACCTATATGCATATCAACGGCATCGACCTCGTTCGTGATCGCAAGGGCGAGTTTTGCGTTCTGGAGGACAATGGGCGTTCGCCATCCGGCGTGTCATATGTCGTCGAAAATCGCCATCTGATGCAGCGCGCATTTCCGGACTTGATGCGTGGCGTCAAGATCAGGTCGGTCTCGAACTACGGCGAAATGCTGATGGCCAAACTCAGCGAGGTTGCGCCGCCCAGGAGCGACAATCCATCGATCGTTCTGCTGTCGCCGGGCGTGTCTAATTCAGCCTATTTCGAACACGTCTTCTTGGCGCGCGAGATGGGCGTGCCGCTGGTCGAGGGTCGCGATCTCGTCGTCGAAGATGATCATGTTTTCATGCGCACGCTCGCCGGTCTCGAACCGGTCGACGTCATCTATCGACGCATCAATGACGACTTTCTCGATCCCGAAGTGTTCAACAAGGAAAGCATGCTCGGCGTGGCGGGGCTGATGCGTGCGTCGCACAAGGGCCATGTAACGCTGGCGAATGCGGTCGGAACGGGGGTGGCGGACGACAAGGCGGTGTACGCCTATGTACCGGCAATCATCCGGTATTACTTGTCCGAGGAGCCCATCTTGAGAAATGTCGAGACCCACATCTGCGGAACTCCGGACGGGCTGTCCTATACACTCGACCATCTCGGCGAACTGGTGGTCAAGCCGGTGGGCGAGTCCGGTGGATATGGCATTGTGATCGGACCGAAAGCCAGCGCGGCTGAACTTGAACAATGCCGGCGCCAGATCAAGGCCAATCCTGGAAACTTCATCAGTCAGCCCATGATCGATCTGTCCGTCTGCCCGACGCTCGTCGACGGCAAAGTCGAACCCCGCCATGTCGATCTGCGCCCCTATGCGATCACCGGCCGCGACACCTGGGTGTTGCCCGGCGGACTGACGCGGGTCGCCCTCAAGCGCGGATCGATCATTGTCAATTCCTCGCAAGGAGGCGGCACCAAAGACACCTGGGTTCTCGAGGAGGAGACGACGTGAGCCTGCTTGCTCGCTATGCCGAGAACCTGTTCTGGCTTGCGCGTTATATCGAACGCGCATCGAGTCTTGCCGGCATCATCGAAACACACATGGCCTACGATCGTGCACGTGCCGAGGACGTATCGTGGGCCTGGTTGGTGACGCTGCATTCCGACCAGGAAAAATTTGCAAGTCTCTACGCGGACACATCTTTCAAGAATGTTCTCAAATTCTATATGGCGGACATTAACAATCCGGGTTCAGTCCGGTTCACGCTGCGCGCGGCCCGCGAGAATGCGCGCGCGCTCCGCGCCACCATCCCTTCGGAAATGTGGGTCCAACTGAACGAATTCTACAATCGCTTTTTGGTCATATCGGATGCCGATCTCGATCCCATCCGGCTGTCCCGTACCTGTAGCCAAATCAAGCACGGTTGCTGTGCGCAACTCGGTGTAGCCGACAGCACCCTTTATCGTGGCGAGGGATGGCGATTCTTCCTGCTGGGGCTGATGATCGAGCGTGCAGACCAGACCAGCCGTTTGCTGGACGTCAAATTCGCCCAGCTCAAAACGAATGCCACCAATCAGGTGGCGGATGCCGTGTTCTGGTCATTGATCCTGCGATCTGCGGCGGCCTATCAAACTTATCATCGAATTGAACAGCGCGGCCCGGACCCCAACCGAGTGGCAAGGTTCCTCCTGGTCAACCCTCACCATCCGCGATCGATCAATTACTGCCTCCGTCAAATTCAGTTCATGCTGAACGAACTGTGCTCGGACTTCCAGCTGCTGCAGGTGAGTTCGGCGCAAACACGGTCGATGGCCATGATCGAAATCCTTCAGCAGGCCGCAGGTGACCAATATCTGGTTGCGAATTTACATGGCACAAACGATGAGATTCAGCGCGGCCTCATGGCGTTGACCAACGACCTGGCTACGTCTTTTTTTGGCTACTCCGAAACAGCACAAGCGTCGCAAAGTCAGTCGCAGGCCTGACCACACCAATCGTCGGCACGAAATTACCGTCGAGCAACAGCATCGAAGCAAAATGACACTCCACGTCGCCCTGACCCACCGCACAAGCTATCGTTACGACCGTCGAACTGCGGTCAACCCGCAGGTGATAAGACTGCGGCCGGCGCCGCACTGCCGCACGCCAATTCTCAGCTACTCGCTGTCGTTATCCCCGGCGCAACATTTTATCAATTGGCAGCAGGACCCATTCGGGAATTATCTGGCCCGGGTTGTCATTCCTGAGAAGACGACCGAGTTATCGGTGACAATCGACCTGATCGCCGACATGGCCGTCATCAATCCATTTGATTTCTTCGTGGAGGAAAGCGCCAAGGATTGGCCATTTCAATATGAACCGGAGTTGCGCGAGGAATTGCAGCCTTACCTCAAGGCTGAAACTGCGGGACCGCGATTGCAAGCATATTTGCGCGGACTCGATCGAACGCCGTCATCGTCGATCGATTTTCTTTGCAATCTCAACCGTCACCTGCAGAAGGACATCAAATATCTGATCCGCATGGAACCGGGCGTCCAACCGACGGAAGAAACACTGAGCAAAGGGTCGGGGTCGTGCCGCGATTCCGGCTGGCTGCTTGTTCAAATTGCGCGCCATATTGGCTTCGCCGCTCGTTTTGTCTCGGGTTATCTCATTCAGCTCACGCCGGACGTTGCCTCCCTCGATGGTCCTTCCGGTACGGCCGTCGATTTCTCCGACCTCCATGCGTGGACGGAAATCTACCTGCCGGGTGCGGGTTGGATCGGTTTCGATCCGACATCCGGGCTGCTGGCGGGCGAAGGGCATATTCCGCTTGCTGCCACACCATCACCATCGAGCGCGGCGCCCATTTCCGGAAGCCACGAAGCAGCCGAAGTCGAGTTCAGTTTCGACTTGGCGATAAGACGGGTCGCAGAGTCGCCGCGCGTGACGAAACCTTACGCCGATGCAGCTTGGGAACGAATCGTTGCGGCGGGACGCGTGGTAGACGCACGATTGCGCGAACGAGACGTGCGGCTGAGCATGGGCGGCGAGCCGACATTCGTATCCATCGATGACATGGATGGCGCGGAGTGGAACACTGCCGCGGTCGGGCCCCACAAGCGCCTGCTCGCGGAGGATTTGGTCCGCCGGTTACAACACCGTTTTGCACCAGGCGGTCTGCTCCACTACGGTCAAGGCAAATGGTATCCCGGCGAGCAACTGCCGCGTTGGAACTTTGCCATCTATTGGCGCGCCGACGGTGAGCCATTATGGGAGAATCCAAGCCTCATTGCCCGCGAAGCAACGCCGACCAAAGCAAGCATCACGGACGCTCAAACTTTTGTCAGTCACCTGTGCACGCAACTTGCCCTTCCTGCCGACAGCACCATCCCGGCATACGAAGATGCCGGTCACTTCGCGCTGGTTGAGCAAAAGCTTCCCATCAATACGCCCCCGGGTGACAACCGCCTCTCGGATCCGGCAGAACGCGCACGTGTCGTGAGGGTCTTCAATCGTGGCCTCGATAAACCGGCGAGCTACGTTCTGCCTATCCAGGCCGCACAATCGCAGGATCGCGGGCGGAGGTGGGTGACCGAACGCTGGGCCTTGCGCCGCGACAAACTCTTTCTGTTGCCGGGAGACTCTCCGGCAGGATTTCGACTGCCGCTCGGCTCCCTGCCCTTCCTGCCATCATCCGACTTGGCCGAGGTGTTTCCGCGCGATCCATTCTCGCCCGCACCGCCGTTGCCGGAGCGTCAAACCCTGCTGCAGCGTCGCCGCGTTGCAACTTTGGAGGCCGCACCGGCCCCACGCGCGAGTACAAGTGAAATCAACGGATCCGTTCGCACCGCGCTCACAGTCGAGCCTCGCGATGGACACCTGTGTGTCTTCATGCCGCCGCTCGAGGACGCAGAAGACTATGCGGCGCTTATCGCCGCCGTCGAGGAGGCCGCACGAAACACGCAACTACCCGTTCATATCGAGGGCTATACGCCGCCATCGGATGTCCGGCTGAACGTCATCAAGGTCACGCCGGATCCGGGTGTGATCGAAGTCAACGTACAGCCATCGACCACCTGGGACGAGGCGATCGACATCACCACTACGCTTTACGAAGAAGCGCGGCTGTCGCGTCTGGGCACCGAAAAATTCATGCTCGATGGACGGCACACGGGCACGGGTGGTGGCAATCACATCGTACTTGGCGGGCTCACGCCTCCGGACAGCCCGTTCATCCGCCGGCCGGACCTTCTCGCCAGCATCGTCACCTTTTGGCAGAACCATCCGTCGCTTTCCTATCTGTTCTCAGGGCTTTTCATCGGACCGACCAGCCAGGCGCCGCGGGTCGACGAAGCGCGCCACGAGAGCCTCTATGAATTGGAGATTGCCCTGGCGCAGATACCGCGGCCCGGCGCAGGCTACATTCCGCCGTGGCTGGTTGATCGTATCTTCCGCAATCTTCTTGTTGACGTTACCGGCAATACGCATCGCACGGAAATCTGCATCGACAAGCTTTACTCGCCGGATGGCGCAACCGGACGGCTGGGCCTCATCGAGTTCCGATCATTCGAAATGCCTCCGCACGCGCGCATGAGCCTTGCGCAACAACATCTGCTCAGGGCGCTGATCGTGCGATTTTGGGAGCACCCTTACCGCGCTCCCTTGGTGCGATGGGGCACTGCCCTCCACGATCGCTTCATGTTGCCGCATTTCGTCTGGGCTGACTTCCTTGACGTCGTAGACGACCTGAAAGCGGCTGGTTTACCGGTCGAGAGCGAATGGTTTCACCCACACTTCGAATTTCGCTTTCCCCTTTATGGAACCATTCAAGCCGGAGACTTGTCGGTCGAATTGCGCCAGGCGCTCGAACCATGGCACGTGCTTGGCGAGGAAGGCGTTACCGGCGGCACCGCGCGTTATGTCGATTCTTCGCTCGAACGAATCCAGGTCCGCGTCAGCGGTCAGAACGGCAGCCGCTACGCAACTGTATGCAACGGTCGTCTTCTACCGTTAACGGCCACCGGTATATCCGGCGAGTTCGTGGGAGGCATACGTTATCGCGCCTGGTGCCCCGCATCGGTGCTCCATCCGACCATTGCACCGCACGTTCCGTTGACGGTCGACGTCGTCGATACTTGGTCAGGGCGCTCCATTGGGGGCTGCCGATACCATGTGTCTCATCCCGGGGGTCGAAATTTCGAACTCTACCCTGTCAACGCCTACGAGGCGGAGGGCCGCCGCCTGGCCCGATTCGAAAACTTCGGACACACCGCCGGCCCGACGATGACCACAAATAACAGCATAATCAACGCGGACTACCCTCTGACATTGGATCTTCGACGCGCGTGATCGTCGTCGATGGGGCAAAAACCACTCATAATGCCGGTGCTTCGCGTCACCCGACGTCCCATATATAACGGAAATGGCAAAACGGGAGAACTTCCCACTGCCATAATCGTCAGATGGCCGTCTTGGACTGGTGCCAACGGGTACAAAAGCCTAAAGTGAGGCGATCCTAGCGACTACAAAGCCGGCATGGAACGCCTCATTGGGAATGATCACGAATACGAAATCGGTTGCGTCCAAGCCGGCTGAACTTCTGTCCGACTATCGGCCCCCGACCGGTACTTTTGACGAACTGGTCGACAACACCGGGGCAATCCGGCCGCATTGGGCTCCGTTGATCGCGGCGTTTGACGGTCTTCCGTCGCGCGAACGACGAGCGCGCGCACGTCGGCTTGATCGACAAGTCAGTGATACCGGTCTTGCGCACGATATTTATGCCGACCCGAGCGCGCCCCCTCAACAGTGGCGACTCAACTTGATGCCATTCATTATTTCCACGGAGGAGTGGAAATGGTTTGAGAAAGCGCTCGTACAGCGGGCGCAACTATTCAACGTCATGCTGGGAGATATCTACGGGCCCCAAAAGCTGTTGCGCTCCGGTCTTTTGCCTCCCGGTCTGGTCTTTGCCGATCCCGCCTATCTGAGAAGTTGCCGCGCCATAGTCCCGCCAAATGGTCACTTGCAGTTCTATGCTGCCGACATCGCGCGCGGTCATGATGGTCAATGGCGCGTCATCGATAATCACGCCGAGACGCCGGCGGGCATCGCTTATGCGATAGCCAATCGCGTCATGCATGCCGATGTTGCCGGCGATATTCTTGCTGAATGCAACGTGCGACGGCTTTCGTGGCACTTTCAGGATTTTCAGTCCTTGATCGAGGGCCAGAGCGGCCGCACGGAGCCAAATATTGCCCTGCTTACGCCGGGTCCTGATCATCCGGACTATTTCAGCCATTCCTATCTTGCGCGCTATCTTGGATACCATCTTGTAGAAAGCGGCGACTTGCGCGTGGCGGGAGAAGTTGTCTTCCTCAAGACTCTCGAAGGCCTCAAGCCGATTGATGTCATTGTGCGATGCACGGAGGGGGCAAGATCAGACCCGCTGGAGCTGGAACCGTCGGCATTCGATGGCCCGAGCGGATTGGTCCACGCATGCCGTGCCAATCCGGCACTCGTCGTCAACGCGATTGGATCTTCGGTCATCGAAAACCGAGGTCTAGGCGGCTACCTCCCCACGATATGTCGCGAACTGCTTGGCGAAGACCTCTTGCTCACAGATGCGCCGCGATCGTGGCTCGGCGATGCTCAAGCACGCGCGCATGTCGAGAACTCATCCGACGACCTGGTGATCAGGGACGCGCGCGAGGGAACCGGAAGGCCCGGCCAGGCTGCACTTGGTCGCTCGCTGCAACACGCATCGGCGGCAGACCGCGAGATTCTGGTGGCAGAGATAAACACGCAAGGCGCGCGTTTTGTTGCCGAGCGGCGGCTTGGATTCGCCACCATACCGATGTTGACACCACAGGGACTTAGGCCACGGGCCTTTGCGTTACGCCTTTTTGCGTCGGCCAAAAATGGCGGCTTCGCAGTGATGCCAGGGGGGCTATCGATCGGGGTCGATCCCGGGTCAGCCGTTGCACTTAGTGCGTCGGATGGCGAGACCCAGGATGTGTGGGTGCCCATGGATGGGGTAGAACGCCCGCATACAAGCCTATGGAAGCCCCAACTTCAAACGGCACTTATCCAACGCTCGCAACGCAACTTGCAAAGCCGCGTCGCGGACAATCTTTTCTGGCTCGGCCGATATCTCGAGCGGGGCGATTGGACCATGCGCGTTATTCGAACAGCACTCGGCCGCCGTTTCGAATATCTTGGTTCGGCCCCCGCCAACAAGGCGAGCGAACTCAGTCTCGAACTCTTGCTTGATAAAGGCACGTGGCGCCGAGATGCGCCAAACGAGCCGCGCCAGGATCTGCGCCCGGCTGCTCGCCTTGCCAGCATGCTCATTACGCAAAAAGAGGGCATGTATAGCCTTGCGCAGACGTTTGACGGAATATCTCGCGTCGCCAGTCTCACGCGCGACCGCCTTTCGCTGGAAGCGTGGCGAACATTGGGGAAATTCAGGATCGACGATGCCTGGCGCTCCCGCATGCGGGATGCCAGTACAAGCGAGTTGCAAGACGAAATCGAAGACCGGCTCGCCATGGTGGCCACGTTCGGTGGCCAGATGCACGAGAATATGACGCGAAATTTCGGGTGGTTCTTTCTCGACATGGGGCGGCGCTTGGAGCGCGCCTGCAATGTTTCCGACTCGCTCAATGCTCATTTTTCCCGCTCCGTGTCGGACGACGTAGACCGGGAGCGCTTGCGGCATATCCTTGATCTGGCGGACAGCTACATAACCTATCGCTCCCGCTACCGGCTGGAACCGATGTTGCCTCTGGTCCTTGACCTCCTTCTTATCGATGAAACGAATCCTCGCAGCTTCGCCTATCAACTCGCCGCCTTGTCCAAACATTTGGAATCGCTGCCGCAGGCAACTGACGGCAATGCGCTCACACGCGAACGTCGTATCGTTCTTTCTCTGCAGACAGCCGTCCGGCTCGCCGACGTGCACGAACTCAGCGCCGTCCGCCAAGACGGTCGACGCGACGGATTGGAGACCTTGTTGCATCCGGCGCTCGATGAATTGCCGCAGCTTTCGGATCTGATCTCGCGCCGCTACTTCCGGCTCGTCGAGGATGAACCGCACCGCGTCGCTACCCGTCCCGGGACGCGACAATGATTTATGAGATCAGCCATCGTACCGCATACAAGTACGACGCGCCCGTTACACAGTCTCAACACGTAGTACATCTTGCGCCGAGATCCGTGGATCGGCAGACAGTGCGGCATCATAGCCTGCTGATCGAACCGGCCCCATCGACTCGTACCGACCTCGTCGACTATTTCGGTAACCCGTATTCTATTCTGAGCATCGACGATGAGCACTCCGAACTGGTCATGCATGCGCGTTCGACGATTCAAGTGACGCCGCGGCAATCGTTGAATCGTGAGAGCGGCACCCCCTGGGACCGGATCCTGCCTCTGCTTCTTGAAAAGCAGAGCAGTACGGACGATCTTCACGCTATAGATTGCGCAACGCCCTCGGCGGCGACACAGACGACACCACAGGTCATTGATTATGCCAAGGCCTCGTTTCCGCAAGGCTGCCCAACCCTGATGGCGGCCTGGGATCTTACGTGCCGGATTTTTGCCGACTTCAAATTCGACCCCACGGCAACCGACGTCTCCACGCCGGTCTCGCGTGTCCTTGCCAACCGTCGAGGCGTCTGCCAGGATTTTGCCCATCTCGCTTTGGCATGCTTTCGAGCCATGCGCGTGCCGGCTCGCTATGTGAGCGGTTATCTGCTGACTCGCCCGCCCGCTGGAAAGCCCAGGATGCAAGGGGCCGACGCGTCGCATGCATGGGTTGCGATCTGGACACCGGAAGTGGGGTGGGTGGATTTCGACCCGACCAATCGAATCATGCCGGATGAAGAGCACATCTCATTTGCCTATGGTCGCGAGTACCACGACATCAGCCCGATAAGCGGCGTCTTGCTCGGTGGCGGCAGGCACATTGTCAATGTTGCGGTCGATACAAAATGCGCGAGCTGATTGATTCGACAACCCTCCAGCGTGATGATTGCGACTCAGAAGCCCATAGTTGGACCGCGGGGGTCGCCAACGGCACGATCCAACTGATTACAGAAAATATGATTAACTGAATCCTTCATCGCTGCCCAAGATTTACCGGTTCACTTTAACTTGTGATCAATGGCAATGGGTAAAAAGCGTATGCGCCGCATCGAAAAAAACGAATTGACCAGGATTCAACTATACACAACTGCATGGAATTGCGGCTCGATCATTTGGTTGCTACGGAGAAAACAGTGCCTGATGCAGAGGCGAACACCGAGACTAAAGCTGGATCTCCAATCTGGCGTATTGCGCGAAAATGCGGCGTTCCTTTTATCGGTGTCGTCGCTGCCATCGCTATGTATTGCGTCGTCGTCGATGTTTTCGACTGGGCCAAGGTCGCCGATGATGTTGCGCTCGACACTCAACGACAACTCTTCACGCGGGCACTGACGAGTCATGCTGAACGGGTATTGCGCGAAACACAGGCAGTGGCCGCAAGCGAAACAGCCTATCGCAAGGTCCGAGCTGATTTTGATTTGGATTGGATAAAGGTCTATGTCAGCCAACGCCTGCAATCATATTTTGATCACGATTTTGTTGCCGTCGCCGACCCTGCCAACCGCCTGATCTATGCGTCGTTCGGCAATCGTGGCGGAAACCAGAATTGGGTTGACGCCGTACG
>Ga0099795_10000081_pt1 | contig 16869 bp, 13 predicted proteins | sample Rivendell_Oct201_11_FD_78513 | JGI IMG/M metagenome (GOLD analysis project Ga0099795, IMG submission 78513) | Vadose zone soil microbial communities from the Eel River Critical Zone Observatory, Northern California, USA -... | ecosystem: Host-associated > Plants > Roots > Rhizosphere > Soil ... | reverse complement strand
TGAGTCTCCTGGATCTCTGGCTGTTCAATCTCGTCTGCGGTCATCCGCAATGCGGTAATCGCTTCAAGGAAGTTCTTCGCCGGCTCAAGGCGCACGACTCGGTCCCGTGTCCGTATTGCAGCCGATCCGTCGATCTCGCGCCATACAGGCGGGAGATCGAGGACGCGTTACGGATGGCAACCGAAGACGACAAGACCGGCGCTGAGCGTCATTAAGCCGTTCGGAAGCTGCCCCCGTGACGCGGGCCGACACAGCTATGCTTATTAAGCAAAAGAATTCGTCGCCCTGCCGAAAATGAAGGCGGTATCGCGCCGGTCAATTTGCCCTTGATCTAAATCAAGGTTGCCGCGCCGGTTCTGCGGATCATCAGGTGAACCTTCTCGACCGGATCGCGGACGAGCGGGTCTGTCGTAGATCAGGCGTAGCGGGAGCGACATGGAACGGACATTTGGCGTCCATTCGGAAGTCGGAAAACTCCGAACCGTCATGGTCTGTCGGCCTGGCCTCGCGCATCAAAGGCTGACTCCGGGCAATTGCCACGACCTTTTGTTCGACGACGTCCTCTGGGTGCAGGAAGCACAAAAGGATCACTACGATTTCGTGCTGAAATTGCAGAGCCGCGGCGCCGAGGTTCTCGAGCTGCACGATCTGCTCGCGGCGACGCTAGACGATCCCGAGGCACGCTCTTGGATCCTCGACCGGCGCATTACGGCCAATAGCGTTGGTCTCGTTGTCACTCGCGCTGTCCGCCCATGGCTCGATGCGATGCCGGCAAAGCAGCTGGCCGACCACCTGATCGGCGGTATCGCCATTGAGGATCTGCCGGAAAGCGAGAGCTCGGCGTTGCTTCTGGAGATCCTGGGCGGCACATCGTTTCTGGTGCCGCCGATTCCGAACACGCTCTTTCAGCGGGATCCGTCGTGCTGGATCTATGGCGGTGTGACCTGCAACCCGATGTTCTGGCCGGCGCGCAAGCCCGAAACCTTGCTGCAGCGGGCCATCTACAAGTTCCATCCCAGCTTCAAGCGCGGCGACTTCAAAATCTGGTTTGGCGATTCCGACGAGGAGTTCACCGGCGCGAGCATCGAAGGCGGCGATGTCATGCCGATCGGCAAAGGCATCGTGCTGATCGGCATGGGCGAGCGCACGACGCATCAGGCCGTCGGCCAAGTCGTGCACAGCCTGTTCAGGGAAAACGCTGCGACGCGGGTGATTGCGTGCGTGATGCCTAAGAGCCGTGCGGCGATGCATCTCGATACGGTGTTCAGCTTCTGCGATCGCGACAAGTGCACGGTTTTCCGCGAAGTGGTCGATCACATCGCTTGTTACAGCATCTACCCGACCGGCGCCGACGGCGCATTCGAGGTTCGGCCCGATCACGCGTCGTTGCTGGAGGTGGTAAAGAACGCGCTGGGACTCGACGCGCTGCAGGTCATTGAGACCGGGGGAAACGCGTGGCAGGCCGAGCGCGAGCAATGGGATGATGGCAACAACGTCGTCGCGCTCGAGCCGGGCGTAGTTGTGGCCTATGACCGCAACACCTACACAAACACACTGCTGCGCAAGGCCGGCATCGAAGTCATCACGGTGCGCGGATCCGAGCTCGGCCGCGGCCGTGGTGGCGGTCATTGCATGACCTGCCCGGTGTCGCGCGACCCTGTCTACTGATGAGCATCCGTTGCCTTAGAGAGGTCGTAAAATGAGCCTTAACTTGCGCAACCGCTCTCTCCTTACGGTTCAGGACTTCACGCAGCGCGAGTTCTTTTATCTGCTCGATCTGGCTCGCGATTTGAAGCGGGCCAAGTACGCGCGTACGGAGCAGGAGCATCTGAAGGGCAAGGAGATCGTCCTGATTTTCGAGAAGTCCTCGACACGCACGCGCTGCGCCTTCGAGGTCGCCTGTTTCGATCAGGGCGCTCATGTCACCTATCTCGATCCGGCAGGCTCCCAGATCGGTCACAAGGAGTCGGTGAAGGACACCGCTCGCGTGTTGGGGCGCATGTACGACGCGATCGAGTTCCGCGGCTATTCCCAGGAGGCGGTCGAGGAGCTCGAACGCTCCGCGGGTGTCCCTGTCTTCAACGGCCTGACCGACGAATATCATCCGACGCAGATGCTCGCTGATGTGATGACGATGCGCGAGTACAGCGAAAAGCCGCTGCATGACATCAAATATGCCTATATTGGCGACACCCGATCAAACATGGGGCACTCGTTGATGATCGTCGGCGGTCTCGTCGGCATGGACGTCCGGATTTGCGGGCCCAAATCGTTGTGGCCGGCGGAGGACTACATCAAAATCGCGCGCGACCTCGAAGGCAAATACGGCGGCAGGCTGACAATCACGGACGACCCCGAGGAAGCCGTGCAGGGTGTCGACTTCATCCACACCGATGTGTGGGTTTCGATGGGCGAAGCCAAGGAGGTCTGGGCGGAGCGCATTGCGCTCCTGAAGCCATATCAGGTCGATATGAAGCTGATGAAGGCGAGCGGCAACCCGCGCGTGAAGTTCATGCACTGCCTGCCTGCCTTCCACGACCTCGAGACGAAAGTCGGACGCGACATCCACGAGCAGTTCGGCCTCACCGCCATGGAGGTGACGGGAGAGGTGTTCGACTCGGAGATGAATGTCGCCTTCGAGCAGGCGGAAAACCGCATGCATACGATCAAGGCCATTCTCGTCGCGACTCTCGGGGATTGAGGCGGTGCGTATCGTCGTGGCGCTCGGCGGCAACGCGCTGCTGAAGCGCGGCCAGCCGATGACGGCCGAGGCGCAGCGCGCCAATGTGCAGATCGCCGCCGCCGCGCTCGCTGAAATCTATCCCGGGAACGAGCTGGTCATCACGCACGGAAATGGGCCGCAGGTAGGCCTTCTGGCGTTGCAGGGCGCTGCCTACAAGCCGGAAGAGGTCTATCCGCTCGATGTCCTCGGCGCCCAGACCGAGGGCATGATCGGCTACATGATCGAGCAAGAGTTGGGAAACCTGCTGCCGTTCGAGGTGCCCTTCGCGACGATCTTGACGATGGTCGAGGTCGATCCAGCCGATCCCGGCTTCGCGTCTCCGACCAAGTTCATCGGCCCCGTCTATTCCGGAGACGAAGCCGCGCGGCTCAAGGCCGAAAAAGGCTGGGTCATGAAGCAGGACGGCGACAAATGGCGCAAAGTCGTTCCGTCGCCGCAACCCAAGCAGATCTTCGAGGTGCGCCCCATCCGCTGGCTGCTCGAAAAAGGCACGATTGTCATTGCGGCAGGCGGCGGCGGAATCCCGACCGTCTATGAACCCGGCCGCAAATTGCGGGGTATCGAGGCGGTGATCGACAAGGATCTCTGTTCCGAGCTGCTCGCACATCAGCTCGAGGCGGATTTCTTTCTGATGGCGACCGATGCGGACGCAGTGTTCGTTGATTGGGGTAAGCCCACTGCGAAAGCATTTCGGCGCGCGAGCCCGGCTGCCATGCGCGATTACGAGTTTCCGGCTGGATCGATGGGACCGAAAGTCGCGGCCGCGTGCCACTTCGCTGAGACGACCGGTAAAAAGTCGGGGATTGGGGCGCTCGGGGATCTAGCGGCGATCCTGCGCGGCGAGGCCGGCACAACGATCGCGAATTCCGTACACGACATTGAATGGGCCGCCGCCTGACTGAAACGGCCGGTCTGAACTGAGGCGGCGGCGTACCGCTCCTGATGAGACGGCGCTACATGGAGGGGGGGACAACGTGAGATTGCGATGGATGCTATGCCACGCGCCAGCTGTCGCAGCCGCGTTGACCATGGGCTTGGCTTTGGGGTTTCCGACGGCGCCGGCGCGCGCGCAGCTGGCCGACAATCCGGGAAGCGCCGCTAACCCGTTGCCTACGGGCCCTCAAGCAACACCGGTACCAACCTTGCCGGAGTCGAATGTCCCCGATGTCAGCGCAACGGTAGGCTCGACCAAGACGCGTCCGGCGTTTCGGCTGCTGCCTCAGTTTGTCCCCGGGTCAGAGGATTGGTCGCGGCCTTATGCCGACGTGCTCAACACCGAATACGACAAATGGCTCGCCTTCAAGAAGGGCATCAGCGAACAATACAAGCTCGACTTCGGGATCGATTATTCCTTTTACCCGCAGTGGGGCACGAAGGGCGCGCCGGTCTACGCGAACGTTTACTATCCCTACGTAACCTGGAAGCCGTTCAAGGACACGCAATTCGGCTCCGGCGAAATCAACATCGTGACCTCTCACCAAGCCTATTTCAGTACCCAGAACACCAGCAGCCAAGCGTCGCGCCTCGGGCTGATCACTTTCCCGAACGACTGGACGCGCGACAATTTTGCCTGGTCGACGCTCGCTTACACGCACACATTTCCGGGGCTGGTCAGCTGGCTCTCTTTGACGGTCGGCCAATACAACCTTTTCTCCTTCGACCCTAACGAGTTCGCCGCCAACGCGCAGACGAGCTTCATCAGCTATTCCTTTGCCCAGACTGCAACTCAGACCTTTCCGAACGCCGGATTGGGTGCGTACGGACGCGTAAAGACTCCGGATGGACAATTCAATTTCGCGGTGGGCGCCCAGGGCGGCACCGATCTCAATGGCGGCACACTGACGAGCGCCGGTATCGAGCAAGGCAGAATGGTCAAATGGGGCAATGCGCAATGGACCCCAAAAGTTCCGGGCTTGGGAGATGGCATTTACAGCGTGCTCCTTTACGAGCAGCCGTTTGTCCCGAATGTCTCCAGCCGATCAACCGGCGTCTCGCTGAGCATATCGCAGGATTTGACCGACAGATACGGCGCGTTCCTACGTGTCAACAACGCGACGGGACCAGATATTCCGATCCGCACCTCTTATGCAGGCGGCGCGATCTGGAACAATCCGATCGGCCGAAACCGCGCCGACCAGCTCGGTGTTGCGGCCGGCTGGAATAAGACCAATCACCAGTCGGTCGGAACAGTCGGCGTGCGCGACGGCGAGTGGGTCAGCGAGATCTTTTACAAGGCGACAATCTTCAAAGGGATGCATGTCACGCCGGACATCCAGGTGTTCTGGAACCCGGCATTGGCGCCGCACGCCAGCCCCGAAGCCGTATTCACCGTACGCACGACCATCACGTTCTAGGACACCCCGTCGGCATCGGCGCGAGGACTCGGTTCACTGTGTCGCGATCGGGGAGTGCGCCCTCACCGAGGCGGCCGGCTCGGCAAGTAAGGCGCGGGCCGCACATCATAGAGAGGTACCACCGGCAATGACCGATGTTCCGCCACCGCCGCCGGCAGGTTCCGATCGTACTCCGTCACTGCTCGACGCTTGCATTCCCGCCGTCGCGCTGATCGTCTTTCTGGCGACCTCGTACCTGCTCTATGGCGACAAGGCTGCGCAAGGTCCGAACCAGATCGCGTTGCTGTTCTGCGGTTTGATCGCGTGCGGCATCGCCGTAAAGAATGGGGTTCCGTGGTCCGCTTTGCGACAGGCCACCGCCGACGGTATAGCTTCTGCGCTCTCCGCGATTTTCATTTTGCTCGCCGTCGGCGCACTGATCGGCACATGGGCTTTGAGCGGCACGATCGCGACGATGGTGTATTACGGGCTGCAGTTTCTCAGCCCGCACTATTTTTATGCTTCGGCGGCGCTGATCTGCGCGGTTGTCGCCACCGGAATCGGCAGCTCTTGGACCGTCGCAGGCACGATCGGGATCGGGCTGATCGGGATCGCCGGAAATATGGGGTTGTCGCCGGAGATCACCGCGGGTGCGGTCATTTCGGGCGCATATTTCGGCGACAAGGCATCGCCGCTGTCCGATACGGTGAATTTGGCGGCCGCGGCATCAGGCTCCGATTTGTTTCAGCATACCCGGGAATCGCTGTGGACCTCCATCCCGGCGCTCTTGCTGTCGCTGATCGGTTTTGCGCTGCTCGGCCAGCCGAGTGAATTCGAGGCTACGGGAATGCTGTCGGGCCTCACTCAGCATTTCGTCATCACGCCCTGGACATTGCTGCCTCTGGTCCTGGTTTTTGGCCTGGCAATCCTGCGCTTCCCGCCTTTCGTCACGATTTTTGCTGGGGCATTGCTCGGCGGTGTTCTGGCTGTCCTTTTCAATGCCAACCAGGTCATTGCCTTTGCCAAAGACGCGTCGCTTCCGGCGCCGCTCGCGCTCATAAAAGGGATCTGGTCCGCGCTGGCCACTGGCTATGTTTCGAGCACTGGCCAGGTTGAGATCGACCGGCTCCTGTCGCGCGGCGGCATGGAGTCAATGCTCAACACGGTCTGGTTGATTTTGACGGCGCTTGCCTTTGGCGCCGTGCTCGAGCGTGCCGGGCTGTTGAAGCGGTTGACCGAGGCGGCAATCAGCGGTGTGCGCTCGACGGGCAGCCTCGTGGTTGCGGTGGTCGGGACTTGTATCGGCTTGAATGTGATCGCATCCGATCAGTACATCGCGATCGTGCTGCCCGCGAGGATGTTCCGCGTCGAGTTTGACCGGCGCGGTCTCCTTCCGGTCGCTTTGTCGCGCGCGGTCGGCGATTCGGCAACGGTAACCTCGCCGTTGATCCCCTGGAACAGCTGCGGCGCATATATGGCGGCCACACTTGGAGTGCCGACGCTGAGCTATGCGGGGTTTGCGTTCTTTAGCTTGCTGAACCCGCTCGCGACCGTGGCGATCGCCTTTCTTGGCTTCAGAATGCGCCGTCCCGAAGCGAGCGAGCCCGCCGCCGTCAAGCCTGACCGCGCCGCCTAGCGGAGGCCGATGAGGCAGTCCCCGTCCACCGTTCTGCGAGGGCGGCCGAGGTCACGCAGGCGCCGTGTCGCTTCGACAGCTCGCTCGTGTTGGCCCAGGCTTTTTTTCAAGCGCCTCGCCCAGACGCTGCGACCGCGGCGTGCTGTCGTAGATCTTATTCGCTGAGGCGAGATAGTTACCGAGCGCCGTGAGCGCTTCCGTCAGCTCGTGCACGAGTGCAGCTGTCGGAACGGTTTGGCCTCTCGGGAATCCGTCGTTCCCTCCGATGTGCCCATCTGCCGCCATGACAACGTACTCCTTGTGCTGACATTGCCGCCTGCCCCCTTTATTTGGCGACTTCTTCCGTGATAACGCCCCCGTAACGGACGTTAACACGCTTCTTGCGCGAAATGCGAGCGACGAATCCGGCAGAAAGTTGATCACAATCAAAAAAGCGGCCTGGAAACCGAGCTCATCCAGTGTGGAACGCAGGGCTTCGCTAAACAGATGGTGATTAAAATCAAACTTTCCGGTATTTGCGATAAATTGACGGATTTAGCGCCATTCGGGTATTACTCAAATACTTATACTACCGATCGGCACATTTTTAATAATTCTATCAAACAACAGATAAAGAAAAAAGCATTCCCGGAACCCACGGTAGGGTCAATTTTTGACGATTTGCTTCTGTGGTACATTCGATTCGGAGCTGGTCTTTCAATTCTGTTCTGACACTGTTTTATTCCGCGATTGCGACAGATCAATGCTGTCCGATACTGGGTCAGGCAAAAGCGTGTGAGGAAAACGTCGGGAACGAAAGCCGGTGTCGACCCAACGCCGTCGTGCACGTCACGTCAATACCGCTCGCCGGAGCCGCGTCAGAGCTCGCGGACCGCAGCTGTGCTGCATGCACGACGGAGTTGCGAGCACCGGGATTGCGGCAGTCTTTGAGATGCCGAGGATAAACGGTTTGAATGGCGTCCTGGCTATCGCCGGTGGCGGGCTATGATGACGGTAAGCACCGAGCCCGGCGATGCCAGTCATCTCTCGACGTCTCGGGACCGTGCGGAACTCGCGCTGCCTTCGTCGTTTGTGCGCTTTCGCAAGGGAGAGCCGTTGTACCGCACAGGTGAGGGCGCTGAGGCTCTCTTTAGCATCGTTAGCGGCGTCGTAAAGTCATACACGATGCTGCCGGACGGAGCGCAGCATATTATCGTCTTTTCCTTTGCCGACGATCTGGTCGGATCGGTTCAGAACGGCACGCACCTGAATTCCGCCGAGGCGCTTACCGCGGTGACCGCGTACCGGATGCCCATGGTCGCGATAAATGCCCAAATCCGCAGCGATCCGGACCTACAGTTTCACCTGATTTCTCAGCTGTCGCACGAGCTGCATCAGGCTCAAGCGCACGCATTTCTGCTCAGTCGGCATCGCGCAATCACGAGAATAGGTCTCTTCCTTAGTATGCTCGAAGCCCAGCAGGGTACGGCTAGGGGATCCTTGCAAGAAATTTATATGCCGATGAAACGTTCGGATATCGGCGCCTATGCGGGGATCTCGCTTGAGGCAGTCGGCCGATCGTTTCAAACCCTTGTGAACCGCGGCGCGATTGCCATTCGGGATCGCCGATATGTTCAGATCATCAACCGCGCCCTGTTCGAGGCTGCGATTTTCGACAAAAAAGGCGGCCACTCAGGAGCCGCGGGCCGCTGACCGGGACGGAGTTGGCCGAACCCCCGGGGCACCTACACGGGAAAGGTGGAGCGCTGTTCCAAAAAGGACACCGACATACGGAGCTCGCGCCGGTTAGCCCGAGAAATCGGGTAGGTCGCTCGTGGTCTCGGATCGGCAAAGGCGATTGAACCGCGCGAATGAAAGGAAACTCAAGCGTGGCAAAACCAATCGTATATGTCATTGATGACGACGCGGCGGTGGGGGATTCATTCCACGTCATGCTCGAATCCAACGGCTTCGAGGTTCGTTCCTACACCTCAGCCGCTATGTTCTTGGCCGAGACGCCACCGCTTGAAAAGAGCTGTCTGCTTGTCGACGTGAACATGCCCGAACTCGACGGGATCGAACTGCTCGCGCGGCTTCGTCGCAGTGGTGTTATGATTCCCGCCGTCCTCGTTACCGGCGGCAAGATCACAACCAGCCTGGTCTCGACGGCGGATCGGAGCGGAGTGGCTCTATTGGAAAAGCCGATCATGGCACAGGAACTCGTCGCCGAGATCTACAAGGCGCTCGGCCGTGATGGTCATGCTGACCGCTGATCCCTATACCGGGCCCGCGCGGCGACTGCGGGCGCTGATTTAGCTCAATGCACGCAGCCTGACTGACGGCCGAGACTGTAGAGAAGCATCCCGCGATGGGACCGCGGCCGTATCGAAACATCATGTCGACCGGGCAGGCACAATCGAAAAAGGAGCCGCCGCTGAAGCTAGCTCGGCGCGACGAAGCGCTGCCTGTCGAGCGGTTACTCGGTTTGGCCCTTTTGGCGCTGCTTGCCCTGGGCACGTTCATTATTCTTCGCCCGTTTATCTCGGCCCTGCTTTGGGCCGTCATTATCACCTACTCGACCTCCGGATTGAATCGTCGCCTCCAGCAGTGGCTCAACGGCCGGAGATCGCTCGCCGCGCTATTTTCAACGCTGCTTATCGGGACGCTGATTGTGTTCCCGTTAGTCCTCGTCAGCGCCACTCTCGCCGAGAGTGCGGCGGGTCTTGTCGCTGATGCTCGCGAGGCGCTGGACCGCGGGATCGGGGCGCCTCCCCAATGGTTGAGCGAACTGCCGCTCATCGGCCCGCGCCTCCAAGATTACTGGGGAACGGTCGCGGCGGGCGAAGCCAATTTCGCCGCAACCCTCAAGCCCTATGTGTCGACCGCGGGAGGCTGGCTTTTTTCGGTGCTCGCGAGCTTTGGCGGCGGCATTCTCGAACTAGTGCTGAGCCTCGTGATTGCCTTCTTTCTCTACCGTGAGGGCGGCACTGCGGGCTCCAGGCTCTACGCGTTCTCGTCGCGGATCGGCAGCGAACGGGCCACGCGTGCCTTGGATGTCGCGGGAGGGACGATCAAGGGTGTGGTTTACGGGATCGTCGGCACGAATTTGATCCAGGGCGTATTGTCGGGCATCGGATTCTGGGTAGCGGGAGTCCCGGGCGCCTTTCTTCTGGGGTTTCTGTGCTTTTTTCTGACAATGGTCCCGCTCGCCCCGACCTTCATCTGGCTCCCGTCCAGCCTGTACCTGTTCTACAACGGCTCAACCGGCATGGCGATCGCGCTCGCCATCTGGTCGTTTCTGATCTTCAACCCGCTCGAAAATGTGCTCAGGCCTTACCTGATCAGCCGCGGCAGCGACCTGCCGATCTTGCTGATCCTGTTGGGGATGCTCGGCGGTTTGGCCGCATTCGGCCTTCTCGGAATTTTCGTCGGGCCGACCATTTTGGCGGTTGGCTACGGTTTGCTCATCGATTGGATCGAGCCCGCTTCACAACCACCTGATTGACCCGCTTCCGGCTTCCGCCGCGATGCGAGTCAGCGCTGCCGATCGGACGTTCTCGCCACGACGCAGCGGGCGATCGTGATTTCAGGGCAGCGGTTGCGTTGTATGAAAAGCTCGCGCCACATCCTCAACGCGCGCAAAAACCATGTCGGGGCCGATCGTCGCGAGGAGACCCGAGCGGGCGAGGAGTTGCCCCGGCTGCCCGTGAAGATTGGCAATCCCGAAGCGGAGATTGCGGCGCGCAAGCTCTTCGACGAGTTCGGCGAGGACGGCATCGGCTGTGCTGTCGATCGTCGTCACGGCTTCGGCATCGAGGATGAAGTACCGTGTCGATTGCGGCAGGCGGCTGACGATCCAGCGGATCCGATCGCGCACGTAATCGATATTGAAGAACAACAGGCTGCCTTGCACGAGGTAAACGGCAAGACCCGGCAAGGGCCTCGCCTGCGGCTCGCGATGCAGCTTGTAGAAGGCATGGCTGTCGCCAGGAATGCATCCCAACAGCGCATCGCTCGGGCGGGATACGCGGGCGAGCAGATAAACGCCGGCAGCGGCAATCGCGATGAGTACGCCCTTGAGGACTCCGAGACCGACGACCCCCGCCATCGCGATCAGCGCGAACGCGAAATCGGGGCGGCTCGTCTGCCACAAGCGCCGCAGTTGCGCCGCGTCGAACAGATCGACTGCGGCTGAAGCGATAACGGCCCCCAGAACGGGAATGGGCAGGTATTTCATGACGTTCGTGAGCGCGACAAGCGCGACGATCAGTACCGCGGCTGCGACGAGCCCCGCGACCTGCGTGCGGCCGCCGACCGCATCATTGATGGCGGTCCGCGAGTCGGCGCCGGTGACGGGGAAACCTCCGAACAGACCGCAGGCGATATTGGCGGCGCCGAAGCCGATCAGCTCGCGATTGGCATCGACGCGATATCGATTTTTCGCGCCGAAGCTGCGGGCCGTCACGATGCCGCTGCCGAAGCTGACGACGAGGATGGCGAACGCATTGAGCGCCAGATCGTCGAGCTCGACGCCCTGCGGCACCGGCACGTTCAGCTGCGGCAGGCTCGCGGGGATTTCGCCGATCAGCGCGATGCCGATCGACTGCAGATCAAACAGCCAAGAGAGGAGGATGCCGATCGCGACGGCGAGGAGCGGAGCCGGCAAACGCGGCGACCGTCCCCGCAACAGCCGCATGAGCAGAAACACGCCAAGGCCCAAGCAGAGTGTCGGCACATGAACGCGTGTGATCTCGCCGGCAAGCTCCACGAGAGGGCGTAGCAGCCCTTGGCTCTCCAATGGCACGGTTGTGAGGCGGCCAAGCTGAGCTATCAGCAGCGTCAGCGAAATACCGCACAGATAACCGGTCAAAATCGGCCGCGACAGAAAGTTGGCGATGAAGCCGAGACGCAGCACTGCCGATAACAGGCACATGATGCCCACAGTGAGGGCGAGTACCGCGGAGACGATGACCTTCTGCTCATCGGAACCCGCCGGCAACAATTGCGACAGGGACGCGCCGAGAATCGCCAATGTTACGGCATCCGGCCCGACAATCAGCTGACGCGACGAGCCGAAGATTGCATAGACGATGAGCGGTAGGATGCTCGCGTAGAGGCCGACGGCCGGCGGCAATCCGGCGATTTCCGGATAGGCCACAGCGGTCGGTAACGCCACGGCCGCGATGGCTAGCCCCGCGACAGCGTCCTGCGCCAGCCAGCGCGGCGAATACTGCTCCAGTTGGGCAGCGAGCGGAACGGCGGCTTTCAACCAGGCCGGAAGTCTGTGCCGGCGGTCCCCTTGCGGCTCGGGAAACACGGCTGCACTGCGGGATGCGAACCTCACGCGGCCCGCCAAGAAATCAGATTTTCCACTCCGGCTAAAACTCCGCGCGGCATCCCGCCCAGCATTGATTTCGATCGCCGGAGCACGATTGACACAGATCAAGGCGTTCGCTTGCAAAAGCGGAGGAGCCTGTGGTGGTCTTTACGACCGGGTGTCAGGTTCGGGTCAGGGGCCCTGGCGCCTTCATCGAAACAAGCCACCGTTGCTCGAGGGTTATTCCGATGGGTGTGGATCTATCGCGCCGAGTATTGGCCGAATTTTTTGGCACATTCTGGCTGGTTCTCGGGGGCTGCGGCGCTGCCGTGCTCGCGGCCGGTTTTCCAAACCTCGGGATCGGCTTTGTCGGAGTCGCGCTCGCGTTCGGCTTGACGGTCCTGACAATGGCCTATGCCGTCGGACATATCTCAGGCGGCCATTTCAATCCCGCGGTTACCATCGGACTGTGGAGCGCCGGGCGCTGCGCAGCCGCGGATGTCATCCCCTATATCGTTGCTCAGGTTATCGCCGCGATCGCCGCGGCCGGTGTGTTGTGGCTGATCGCATCCAGCCAACCGGGTTGGGTGCCGGGTGGCTTCGCGGCAAACGGTTACGGCGATCTCAGCCCCGGGAAATACGGTCTCGCCGGCGGTTTTCTGACTGAGATCCTCATGACATTTTTCTTTCTGTTCATCATCATCGGAACGACTTCGAAGGGCGCGGCGAGCGGGTTTGCCGGAATTCCGATCGGCCTCGGGTTGACGCTGATCCATCTGATCTCGATTCCGGTGACGAACACCTCAGTCAATCCGGCGCGCAGCACCGGACCGGCTCTGTTTGCCGGCGGTCCCTATATTGGACAGCTCTGGCTGTTTTGGCTGGCCCCGATCCTCGGCGCGGTGTTCGCCGGACTGCTCGCGCGGTGGATGTATGAGCGCGAGGCGCTCATCGAGACCGTGGTGATCGAAGAGACGCGAATCTCAGAGCCGGCCGTACCACTCTCGCGGTGATGTGAGCGACCGGTCTGCTCGCGAATTTAACTCGGGCCTCCCCTAGGATTTTTTAAGCTTCCGCTAGGATTTTTTAAGACAGCCAATCGGCTTGTCGGGCGTGCAGGGCTTCTCCAAGCGCATGCGGCCGACCCGCTCGCCGGCCGCCTGGGCATTTTTGGGTCCAGCGTCGCTTCGCCCGCGCCCGAGCTTCCGTCCCACACTCACTGATTACGCGATGTTTGATTTGCCTCAATGCTGCGGGCGCGGGTTGCGTCAAGGGTGGCATTCCCGAGCGCGATAAATCCTAGGTCTCTTCCTCCCCGGTAGACCCTAGTGCCCGCCCGATCCTCCGACGCATGCCAAAGCGGGCGCGTTCGGGACCTGCACGTGCAGCGCGCTACTGCTGCGCTCCCGGGGCATAATTCAGCCCGTCGACATTCCCACTGAGCGCCCGACTGGGCGGAGATGTTCTAGTGCTGACCGGGAGAAAACCAGACGAAATCAAATGGCTGGGGGACTAGGATTCGAACCTAGACTGGCGGAGTCAGAGTCCGCTGTCCTACCGTTAGACGATCCCCCATCAGCCAAGGCCGCGGGCCGTCTGCAAGCCCGGAAAAGACCGTTGCGGCTCCTTATATAACACCTGCGGAAGGCTTGGGTAGGCCTGCCCCGCCGGCCGAGGCTGCCGTTCCGGCGGCCCCTTTGGCAGGGTCTTGGCTCGGGATGCTTCCGCTGGGCTGCCCGGGTGCGCTAGCATGCCCGGTCGTGTTACAGGATGGGCGCCGTTGATCGGTAACTCGCAGCACGGTTTTGGCTCGTATCGGGCCGGCCACGATGCCGGAACGGCGATGCTGCGCGCCGATCACGAGCCCGCGCCGGCGCTAGGCGACACCGCCTTTTCCGAAGCGGCACGGCAGCCCCAGGCCAATTACGCCGCCCTCGATCTCGGCACCAACAATTGCCGGCTATTGGTCGCCCGCCCGGCCCGCGGCGGCTTCCGGGTCGTCGACGCCTTCTCACGCATCGTGCGTCTGGGTGAGGGCCTCTCGACCACCGGCGGGCTCTCCGAGGCGGCGATGGCGCGGACGATCGAGGCCTTGAGGGTCTGCGCCGGCAAGCTCGGCCAGCGCAAGGTCATGGCCGGCCGTTATGTCGCAACCGAAGCCTGCCGCCGCGCCGAGAATTGCACCGAGTTTCTCGACCGCGTGCGCGACGAGATCGGCATCGAGCTCGAGATCATCTCCACGGCCGAGGAGGCCCGGCTCGTCGTCGCCGGCTGCGCGCCGCTGTTGCATTCGCGCATTCCTTACGCGCTCGTCTTCGATATCGGCGGCGGCTCGACCGAGATCGTGTGGCTGCGCCGGCATGGCTCCCGCTACGGTGTGCCGGAGATCCTCGGCTCGGTCTCCCTCCCGTTCGGCGTGGTCACCTTCACCGAGCGATTTGGCGGCATCGAAGTGTCGCCGACGATCTACCGCGCCATGGTCGCCGAGGCCGAGGCCGCACTTCAGCCCTTCGAGCGCGAGCACGGCATCCGCCGCGAGGTCCGCGCCCGCCAGGTCCAGATGCTCGGCAGTTCCGGCACAGTGACGACCCTGGCCGGGGTGCATCTCGCTTTACCGCGCTATGTCCGCGCCTTTGTCGATGGCAGCATGCTGACCTTCGACCAGATCGAGCTGGTCTCGCGCCATCTCGCGGGGCTCGACATCGAGGGCCGCGCCGCCAACCCGTGCGTTGGACGCGAGCGCGCCGATCTCGTGCTCAGCGGCTGCGCCATCCTCGACGCAATCTGCTCCACTTGGCCGGTCGGCCGGCTGCGCGTCGCCGACCGCGGCATTCGCGAGGGCATCCTGTTCGAGCTGATGCAGGGCGCGCCGGAGTAGCGGTGCCGCAGAAGCGACGCGGCACGGGAGGCACCAGCGGCAGCCGGCCGCTAGCGGTTCGCGTCAAGTCTGCGCGGCGGCGCAAGCCCTCCTCCACCGAATGGCTCAATCGCCAGCTCAACGATCCCTTTGTCGCCGAGGCGCACCGCCTTGGGTATCGATCGCGCGCCGCCTTTAAGCTGATCCAGCTCGACGACCGGTTTCGTCTGCTGCGGCCGGGGATGCGGCTCGTCGATCTCGGCTGCGCCCCGGGCGGCTGGACGCAGGTCGCTGTCGAGCGCATCAAGCCGGACGACGGCAGGCCGGGACAGGGGCGGGTCATCGGCATCGACATATCGGCGATGGAGCCGGTTCCCGGCGCGACGTTGCTGCAGGGCGATTTCCGCGACCCCGCCACGGCCGAGCGCATCCGCGCCGCGCTCGGCGGCCCCGCCGATCTCGTTCTGAGCGACATGGCAGCGCCCGCAACCGGCCATGCCGCGACCGACCATCTGCGCATCGTCGCGCTGGCCGAGGAGGCCTTCGCCTTTGCCGCAGCAATGTTGCGCCCGGGCGGCGCCTTTGTCGCGAAAGTTTTCCAGGGCGGCGCCGAGGGCGACCTCCTCGCCGGCCTCAAACACGCCTTCGCGGCGGTGCGGCATGCGAAGCCCGCGGCGAGCCGCGCCGAATCGGCCGAGACTTACGTCGTCGCGACCGGTTTTCGCGTCCCGCCCGCCGCATAGCTGCCGCTCGATAAACCGTTGCTTTGGCTATTAGATCGGCCGGGCCGACCCACTACATATTGGCCACCAGCCCACAAAGCGTGTAATAGGGCCAATGGAAATCCAGCAAGCGCTGACGTTTGACGACGTCATGCTCGTTCCGGCCGCCTCGAGCGTGCTCCCGGCCGAGACCGACACCCGCACCCGCATCACCCGCGAGATCGAGCTCGGCATCCCGCTGATCTCGGCGGCGATGGACACGGTGACCGAAGGCGCGCTCGCGATCGCGATGGCGCAGGCCGGCGGTCTCGGCGTCATCCACCGCAACATGCCGATCGAGCAGCAGCAGGCCGAGGTCCGCAAGGTCAAGAAGTTCGAGGCCGGGATGGTCGTGAACCCGCTCACGATCCATCCCGACGAGACCTTGGCCGACGCGCTGCGCCTGATGGCCGACAACAAGATTTCCGGCATCCCCGTCGTCGAGCGCGGCCCCTATCCCAATCAGCCGGGCCGGCTCTGCGGCATCCTGACCAACCGCGATGTGCGCTTCGCCGACAACCCGAACCAGCCCGTCGCCGAGCTGATGACGAAAGACGATCTCGTCACGGTGCACGAGACGACTTCGCGCGATGAAGCAAAGCGCCTCTTGCACCAGCATCGCATCGAAAAATTGCTGGTCGTCGACCGCGAATATCGCTGTACCGGGCTCATCACGGTCAAGGACATCGAAAAGGCGCAGCTGCATCCCTTTGCCTGCAAGGACGAGCACGGCCGGCTCCGCGTCGCCGCCGCAGCGGGTACCGGCCGCGCCGAGCTGGAGCGCGCCGAAGCGTTGTTCGCCGCCGGTGTCGACATCATGGTCGTCGACACCGCACACGGTCATTCCGCACGGGTCATCGACACGGTCAACGAGATCCGCCGGATGTCGAACTACACCCAAGTCATCGTCGGCAATGTCGCGACCGCCGAGGGTGCCCGCGCCGTCATCGAGGCCGGCGCCGACGCGGTCAAGGTCGGCATCGGCCCGGGCTCGATCTGCACGACCCGCATGGTGGCCGGGGTCGGCGTCCCGCAATTCACCGCGATCACCGATGTCGTCGGCGAGTGCCGCCAGCGCGGCGTGCCGGTCATCGCCGATGGCGGCATCAAATTCTCCGGCGACCTCGCCAAGGCGATCGCCGCCGGGGCCGATTGCGCAATGCTCGGCTCGCTCTTTGCCGGCACCGATGAGAGCCCGGGGGAAGTTTTCCTGTTCCAGGGCCGCAGCTACAAATATTACCGC
>Ga0099795_10000074_pt1 | contig 17464 bp, 13 predicted proteins | sample Rivendell_Oct201_11_FD_78513 | JGI IMG/M metagenome (GOLD analysis project Ga0099795, IMG submission 78513) | Vadose zone soil microbial communities from the Eel River Critical Zone Observatory, Northern California, USA -... | ecosystem: Host-associated > Plants > Roots > Rhizosphere > Soil ... | reverse complement strand
TGCCCGCCGTAGGTCTCGGCCATCACCTTCGTCAACGCCGCCGTCAAGGTCGTCTTGCCATGGTCAACATGGCCAATCGTCCCTACGTTCACGTGCGGCTTGGTGCGCTCGAATTTCTCTTTGGACATGGCCCGATCCTCGATTACTTCTTGATGATGCTCTCGGCGATGTGCGCGGGCACTTCGACGTACTTGGAGAATTCCATGGTGAAGGTTGCGCGCCCCTGGCTCATCGAGCGCACGGTGGTCGCGTAGCCGAACATCTCGGACAGCGGCACATCGCCGCTGATCACCTTGCCGTCCGGGCGGTCATCCATGCCGGTGATCTGCCCGCGGCGCCGGTTCAGGTCGCCGATCACGTCGCCCGAGTATTCCTCTGGCGTCACCACTTCGACCTTCATGATCGGCTCGAGCAGCACCGGCTTGGCGCGCCGGAAGCCTTCCTTGAAGCCCATGCTGCCGGCGATCTTGAAGGCCATTTCGTTCGAGTCCACGTCGTGATAGGAACCGTCGAACAGCGTGACCTTGACGTCCACGATCGGGTAGCCGGCGATCACGCCGGTCTCGACCGCTTCCTTGATGCCCTTGTCGACCGCCGGAATGTACTCGCGCGGCACGGTGCCGCCGACGATGCCGTTGACGAACTCGTAGCCCTTGCCCTGCTCGTGGGGTTCTATGGTGAGCCAGACGTGGCCGTACTGGCCGCGGCCGCCCGACTGGCGCACGAACTTGCCTTCCGAATCGACGCGGGCGCGGATCGTTTCACGGTAGGCGACCTGCGGCTTGCCGACGTTCGCCTCGACCTTGAACTCGCGCTTCATGCGATCGACGATGATCTCCAGGTGCAGCTCGCCCATGCCGGAGATGATCGTCTGGCCTGATTCCTGGTCGGTATGCACGCGGAATGACGGGTCTTCCTTGGCGAGCCGCTGCAGCGCCACGCCCATCTTTTCCTGGTCGGCCTTGGTCTTGGGCTCGACGGCCACCGAAATCACCGGGTCGGGGAACACCATCTTCTCGAGCGTGATGATCTTCTCTTCGTCACAGAGCGTGTCGCCGGTGATCACGTCCTTCAGGCCCACCGCCGCGGCGATATCGCCGGCGCGCACTTCCTTGATCTCGGTGCGATCGCTGGCGTGCATCTGCAGCAGCCGCCCGATGCGCTCGCTCCGGTCCTTGGTCGGCACGTAGACCGTGTCGCCGGAACTGAGCGTGCCGGAGTAGACGCGGAAGAAGGTCAGGTTGCCGACGAACGGATCGTTCAGGATCTTGAAGGCCAGCGCCGAGAAGGGCTGATCGTCGTCCGCCTTGCGCGTGGCCGGCTCGCCGTCGTCATTGGTGCCCTTGACGTCCGGCACCTCGACTGGCGAGGGCATGTATTCGATCACCGCGTCGAGCAGTGCCTGGACACCCTTGTTCTTGAAGGCCGTGCCGCACATGCACAGGACGACCTCATTGCGGAACGAGCGCTGGCGCAGCCCCTGGCGAATCTCGTCATCGCTCAGCTCGGTGCCCTCCAGGTATTTATGGAGCAGCTCTTCATTGCCCTCGGCCGCCGCCTCGATCATCTTGTGGCGGTATTCCTCGGCCTGCGCACGGAGCGGCGCCGGGATCTCGCGGTATTCGAACTTCATCCCCTGGGTTTCCATGTCCCAGTAGATGGCCTTCATCTTGACGAGGTCGATGACGCCCTCGAAGGTTTCCTCGGCGCCGATCGGCAGCTGGATCACCACCGGGTTGGCGCGCAGGCGCGTGCGGATCATGTCGACGCACCGCAGGAAATTCGCGCCGGCGCGGTCCATCTTGTTGACGAAGGCGATGCGCGGCACGCCGTAGCGGTTCATCTGCCGCCAGACGGTCTCGGACTGCGGCTGCACCCCGGCCACCGAATCGAACAGCGCCACCGCGCTGTCGAGCACGCGCAGGCTCCGTTCGACCTCGATCGTGAAATCAACGTGGCCGGGCGTGTCGATGATGTTGATGCGATGCTCGGGATAGTTCTTTTCCATTCCCTGCCAGAAGCAGGTGGTCGCCGCGGAGGTGATGGTGATGCCACGCTCCTGCTCCTGCTCCATGTAATCCATGACGGCGGCGCCGTCGTGCACTTCGCCGATCTTGTGCGAAACACCCGTGTAAAACAGGATGCGCTCGGTCGTGGTCGTCTTCCCGGCGTCGATGTGAGCCGAGATGCCGATGTTCCGGTAGCGTTCGATGGGCGTCGCGCGTGGCACGATAGAATCCTTGGGCCGGTTACCAGCGGTAGTGCGCGAAGGCCTTGTTGGCCTCGGCCATGCGATGCGTGTCCTCGCGCTTGCGCACGGCGTTACCCCGGTTCTCCGCGGCGTCGAGCAGCTCGTGCGCCAGGCGATGCGCCATCGACTTCTCGCTGCGGGCGCGCGCGGCCTCGATCACCCAGCGCATGGCGAGCGCCTGGCGGCGGCTGGCGCGCACCTCAATGGGCACCTGGTAGGTGGCGCCACCGACGCGCCGGCTCTTGACCTCGACCATCGGCTTGACGTTCTCGAGCGCCGTGGACAGCACTTCGAGCGCCTCGGCCCCGCCGCGGCCCGTCTTCTCGGTGATGCGGTCGAGTGCGCCATAGATAATGCGCTCGGCGGCGGACTTCTTGCCGCTCTCCATCACGACGTTCATGAACTTCGCGAGCATGTCGCTCTTGAACTTCGGGTCCGGCAGGATGGTGCGGCTGGGCGCTGCGGCGCGACGCGACATGGCAGTATTCCTCGGTTATTTCTTCGGGCGCTTGGCGCCGTACTTGGATCGGCCCTGCTTGCGATTGCCGACCCCGGCGCAGTCGAGCGTGCCGCGAATCGTGTGGTAGCGCACACCCGGCAGGTCCTTGACGCGGCCGCCGCGGATGAGCACCACGGAGTGCTCCTGCAGATTGTGCCCTTCGCCACCGATGTAACTGGTGACTTCGTAGCCGTTGGTCAGGCGCACGCGCGCGACCTTGCGCAGGGCCGAATTCGGCTTCTTGGGCGTGGTGGTGTATACGCGGGTACAGACCCCTCGCTTCTGCGGCGAAGCGCCGAGGGCCGGGACCTTGGTCTTCTCCGCGGGCACGCGGCGCGGCTGGCGGATTAGCTGACCGGTAGTGGCCATAAAACTCCAATCAAATCAGACTTTTACAACTGACGAGAAGCATCGGGCCGCCCTCATCAGGCGGCCCGGCGCTGCAGATTTACTTGTTGAGGCCCAGGTCTTGTGGCTGGGCCTGCAAAGGCCGGCGATTCTAGGTACCAGGGCGTGCCAAGTCAACGGCTTGCGCCCGCCAAACCGGGCGGGCGGACAGGCCATCCGCATCCGGTCAAATCGCTCCCGGCCTTAAGGGGGCGGACCTGCCAGATCCTTGAGCAGCACGTGCCAGTAATCCAGGCCATCGTAGAAGGACTGGACCGGAAGGCGCTCGTCCAGGCCGTGGGAGAAATCATCGCTGTCCTTGATGAAGGACTCGCTGGCCCCATAGGAGGGTACGCCGACCGGGCGGGTGAACACGCTGTCGCTGGCGCCCGAGGACTGACTCGGGATCACCGGGATGCCCGGGTGGCGCGCGTGCACCGCGCGGGTGATCGCCGAGAGCACGTCCTCACGGAGGGGTGAGGCCTCGCTCCAGGAGATGGGCCCGATTGCCGCCACTTCTACCCGGGGACCGACGATGCCCTGCAGCGTGGTCTGCACCACCTTGGGATCGACGCCGGGGAATATCCGGCAGTTGACGGTGACCGTCGCCGACTGCGGCAGCGCATTGTCCGCGTGGCCGCCGCGCAGCAGCGTCGGCACGCAGGTAGTGCGGATCCTGCCGACATAGGCCGGATTCGCAGACAGCACGGCCGCTGCCTTCTCATCGTGTGGATTGCGGCTGAAACTGGTCAACGCGGCGCCGAGATCGCCGGATTTGAGCGCGGCCGTCCCGCGGAAAAAACCCAGGGTCGTGTCGTCCCACATGACGGGGAACCGGTAGGCCTGCAATTTTTCAAGGGCGTCGGCCAATTCGTAGATGGCGTTGTCCGCACGCGGGCGCGCACTGTGCCCGCCCGGATTGCGTACGGTGAGCTCATAGTCCGCGAAGGTCTTCTCGGCGGTCTCGACGGCGTAGTAGACCGGGCGACCGGTCGCTTCATCCAGGGTACCGCCGCCGGCGTCGCTGTTCAGCGCAAAATCGGCATCGATCAGCTCACGATGGTTGTGCACCAGCTCCTGCGTGGTATAGCCCGTCGTCTCCTCATCGCCCGTGAACATGATGATCAGGTCGCGCGACGGCACGAAGCCCTCCGCCTTCAGCCGCAGGAAGGCGGCGCTCAGGCAGGTGACCCCGTTCTTGACGTCATAGGTGCCGCGCCCATAGAAGTAACCGTTTTCCTCGACGAGCGTGAAGGGATCGCGCTGCCAGTCCTCGCGTTTGGCCGTCACCACATCCATGTGCGCCATCAGCAATATTGGCTTGCCGCGGCTCCCATCGCCCCGATAGCGCACCACCAGTGAAGCGGTCTCCCCGAGCGGCAGGACATGGATGTCGGCCTCGGGAAATCCACCGGCGCGAAACTCAGCGGCCAGGTAGTTGGCCATGGCGGGCACCTGGCCCAGGCCCACCGAGGTCTTGAAGGCGATGACACGCTGGAAGATCTCGCGCGCCTTGAGCTCCTCGGGAGTCAGGCCCGGCGCCGCGCCCTGCGCAACGCAGGCGCAGGAGACCAGCAATGCGGCGAGGCCGCGGGAAACTGCCTTGATCATGAATTGCTTCTTACCTTATGGCTGGGGAGCGGACAAGCCCGGCTCCGGAAACGCGAGGATGTCACGCTGGTACACCTCGTGGACCTCCGCGATCGGCTGATGCCGGGCGGAGAAAACAATGGCCTGGTGCGCGAACAGCGCCGCAGGAACGCTCAGGGTCCCGGCACCGGCAGCCTTCGCCGGAGCACCGCGCGCGGCCCGTTCCCAGCCCTCCGGCAGGGGCGACCACAACAGGGTCGCGGCCAGCGTCTGGCGCTGGGGTGACAGGGCCTGCACCACCTTGCCAAACGGCCGCTGCGTGGTTTCAAGCAAGCGGTTCATGGCCGGTGTCAGGCGGGAGGGCACATACCAGTTGTCCGCGATGGCGAGCAGGTGTTCGCCACAGCGCAGTTCCACCCGGCGGCTTCGCAGCGGCTCGGCGGCGCTCACCTGCAGATGCTGCCGGACCGCAGCGCCGGCCTCCGCCGGGTTCGCCTCGATCTGCCGGGCGATCAGCTGCGCCGGCTCGGCCAGCGCGTGCCTCCGGCACCAGCGCTCCAGAGTGAGGGTGGCGCTCGGGCTGGCCAGAATCTCCCCGTTCAGCGTCTGGATCAGCGCCAGCGCCTCCAGGCGCGCGACGGGAGTGTCCCGCCACGGCGCTGCCGGCGCGGCGGCCAGCAGCACGGGCAGCCCCACGCCGAGCGTGACGAGGTAGCGGTTCATTCGGCCCGGATCGCGAACTCAGCTCGCAGCGCTCTCTTCCTCCGCCACCGGACCTGCTTCGTCGGCATCGGCCACGCTGGCACCCACATCCATGAACCCGCGGGCCTCCGCGGCATCGTTCTGGCGCCGCCGGTGCGCATGGGCCGCAAAGCCCGTGCCCGCCGGAATCAGCCGCCCGACGATGACGTTTTCCTTCAGGCCCCGCAGGTCGTCCTTGAGGCCGCGCACCGCGGCTTCGGTCAGCACGCGGGTGGTCTCCTGGAAGGAAGCCGCCGAGATGAAGGACTCGGTGGCCAGTGAGGCCTTGGTGATGCCGAGCAGCACTGGCTGGAGCCGTGCCGCCTCCTTGCCACCACTGGTCGTACGGTCGTTGATCGCGAGCGCCCGCGAGCGGTCGAGCTGCTCACCGCGCAGCAGCGCCGTGTCGCCCACGCCCAGGACCTCGGTCTTGCGCAGCATCTGGCGGATGATCACCTCGATGTGCTTGTCATTGATCTTCACGCCCTGCAGCCGATAGACGTCCTGGATCTCGCGCACCAGATAGTTGGCGAGCGGCTCGACGCCCTGCAGGCGCAGGATGTCGTGCGGATTGGGCTCGCCATCGGCGATGACTTCGCCGCGCTCGACCTGCTCGCCCTCGAACACGTTGAGCTGCCGCCACTTCGGAATCAGCTCCTCGTACTTCTCGCCATGCTCATCCGTGATCACGAGGCGCCGCTTGCCTTTGGTTTCCTTGCCGAAGCTGACCGTGCCGGTTTTCTCGGCCAGAATGGCCGGGTCCTTGGGCTTGCGGGCCTCGAACAGGTCCGCCACCCGCGGCAGGCCGCCGGTGATGTCGCGGGTCTTGGACGATTCCTGCGGAATGCGCGCAATGATGTCGCCGACGGAGACCTTCGCGCCATCCGTCAGGTTCACCAGGGCGCCCGGCGGCAGGTTGTAGACCGCCGGAATGATGGTGTTGGCAAAGGTGAGTTCCTTGCCCTTGGCCGACAGCAGCTTGATGGTCGGCCGCAGATCCTTGCCGCCGCGCTGCTTGGAATCGAGCACCACCGTGCTCGACAGTCCCGTGACCTCATCGACCTGTGTCGCGACGGTCAGGCCATCGACGAAGTCGGTGAAGCGGATGTTGCCGGCCACTTCCGTGACCACCGGATGGGTGTGCGGATCCCAGGTCGCGACCACCTGCCCGCCGACCACCTTGGCGCCTTCCCTGGAGTTGATGGTGGCGCCGAAGGGGATCTTGTAGCGCTCGCGCTCGCGGCCAAACTCATCGACCACGCCGATCTCGCCGGAACGGGACACCGCCACCAGGTGGCCCTTCTCGTGCGCGACCGTCTTGATGTGATGGAAGCGCAGCGTGCCCTTGTTGCGGATCTCGACATTGCTGGCGGCCGCGGCCCGCGAGGCCGCGCCGCCGATGTGGAAGGTGCGCATGGTCAGCTGCGTGCCCGGTTCACCAATCGACTGCGCCGCGATCACGCCGACCGCTTCGCCGATGTTGATGATGCGGCCGCGCCCCAGGTCGCGCCCGTAGCAGTTGCAGCACACGCCGTAGCGCGTCTGGCAGCTGATCGGCGAGCGCACGCTGATCTGATCCACGCCTTCCTGCTCGATCAGGCGCACCAGCGTCTCGTCGAGCAGCGTGTTGGCGGGGACCAGCTCTTCCTCGGTGCCGGGCTTGAGCACCGGTGCGGCGACCACGCGGCCGAGCACGCGCTCGCCCAAAGCCTCGACCACATCGCCGCCTTCGACCAGCGGGGACATCGACAGCCCCTTGGTCGTGCCGCAATCGACCTCGGTGACCACCAGGTCCTGGGCCACGTCGACCAGGCGGCGCGTCAGGTAGCCGGAGTTGGCGGTCTTGAGCGCCGTGTCAGCCAGACCCTTGCGGGCGCCGTGCGTGGAGATGAAGTACTGCAGCACGTTCAGGCCTTCGCGGAAATTCGCCGTGATCGGCGTCTCGATGATCGAGCCGTCCGGCTTGGCCATCAGGCCGCGCATGCCGGCGAGCTGGCGGATCTGCGCCGCGCTGCCGCGCGCGCCGGAGTCCGCCATCATGAAGATCGAATTGAAGGATTTCTGGCGCTGCTTCTTGCCGAGCGAATCGGTGGCATCCTCTGTGCCGAGCTTCTCCATCATCGCCTTGGCGACCTGGTCGTTGGCACGCGACCAGATGTCGACCACCTTGTTGTAGCGCTCGCCGTTGGTCACCAGTCCCGAGGCGTACTGGTCCTGGATTTCCTTGACCTCGCGCTCGGCGGCGCCCACCAGCTTGACCTTCTGCTCCGGAATCACGATGTCGTCGATGCCGAAGGACACCGCGGAGCGGGTGGCGTAGTGAAAGCCCATGTACATGAGCTGGTCGGCGAACACGACCGTTTCCTTCAGGCCCAGGATGCGGTAGCAGGCATTGATGATCGCCGAGATATTCTTCTTGGTCATGTCCTGGTTGATCAGGTCGAAGGACATGCCCTTGGGAAGGATCTCGGACAGCAGCGCCCGGCCGACCGTGGTCGCAACCAGGCGGGAATGGACCTCGAGCGTGCCGTCGGCGGCACGCCGGTGTTCGCGGATGCGCACCTTGACGCGTGCCTGCAGGTCGATCGCCCGGCCTTCGTAGGCGCGGTGGGCCTCGTGCACGTCGCTGAAGTACATGCCCTCGCCGCGCGCACCCACGTTCTCGCGCGTCAGGTAGTACAGCCCGAGCACCACGTCCTGGGAGGGCACGATGATCGGATCGCCGTTGGCGGGCGAGAGGATGTTGTTGGAGCTCATCATCAGGGCGCGCGCCTCGAGCTGCGCCTCGATGGACAGCGGCACGTGCACCGCCATCTGGTCGCCGTCGAAGTCGGCGTTGAAGGCGGTGCAGACCAGCGGATGGAGCTGGATCGCCTTGCCCTCGACCAGCACCGGCTCGAAGGCCTGGATGCCGAGGCGATGGAGCGTGGGCGCGCGGTTGAGCAGCACGGGATGTTCGCGGATCACCTCTTCGAGGATGTCCCAGACCTCCGTGCCCTCGCGTTCGACCAGGCGCTTGGCCGCCTTGATGGTCGAGGCGTCGCCGCGGATCTGCAGCTTGTGGAATATGAAGGGCTTGAACAGCTCAAGCGCCATCTTCTTGGGCAGCCCGCACTGGTGCAGACGGAGCGTCGGGCCGACCACGATGACCGAGCGGCCGGAGTAATCGACGCGCTTGCCGAGCAGGTTCTGGCGGAAACGCCCCTGCTTGCCCTTGATCATGTCGGCCAGCGACTTCAGCGGCCGGCGATTGGTGCCGGTAATGGCCCGGCCGCGACGGCCGTTGTCGAGCAGCGCATCGACCGCTTCCTGCAGCATGCGCTTTTCGTTGCGGACGATGATGTCCGGCGCCGACAGTTCCAGCAGCCGGCGCAGGCGGTTGTTGCGGTTGATGACGCGCCGATACAGGTCATTGAGATCCGAGGTCGCAAAGCGCCCGCCATCCAGCGGCACCAGCGGCCGCAGGTCCGGCGGCAGCACCGGCAGCACCGTCATCACCATCCACTCCGGCTTGTTGCCGGATTCCAGGAAGGACTCGGCCAGCTTCAGGCGCTTGGAGAGGCGCTTGAGCTTGGTCTCCGAGGAGGTATTGGCCATGTCCTCGCGGATCTTGACCATCTCGGCCTTCAGGTCGAGGGACTGCAGCAGCTCGTGCACCGCTTCGGCGCCCATGCGGGCGTCGAACTCATCGCCGTGCTCCTCGATCGCCTCGAGGTACATCTCGTCGGTCAGCAGCTGGCCGCGCTGCATCGCCGTCATGCCCGGGTCGATCACCACGAAGGCCTCGAAATACAGCACTCGCTCGATTTCTCGCAGCGTCATGTCGAGCATCAGCCCGATGCGCGAGGGGAGCGACTTGAGGAACCAGATGTGCGCGGTCGGGCTCGCCAGCTCGATGTGACCCATGCGCTCGCGGCGCACCTTGGACTGCGTGACCTCCACGCCGCACTTCTCGCAGACCACGCCACGGTGCTTGAGGCGCTTGTACTTGCCGCACAGGCACTCGTAGTCCTTCACCGGCCCGAAGATCTTGGCGCAGAACAGGCCGTCGCGTTCCGGCTTGAAGGTGCGATAGTTGATGGTTTCGGGCTTGCGCACCTCGCCATAGGACCAGGCACGCACCATCTCGGGCGAAGCCAGCCCGATCTTGATCGAGTCGAACTGCTCGATCGGCGCCTGTTGCTTGAAGAGTTTCAGTAGGTCTTTCATAGATTAATTCCTCGTGGCCTGCGGCGCGTCAATCCTGCTCGAGCTCCATGTTGATTCCGAGCGAGCGGATTTCCTTGACCAGCACGTTGAAGGACTCGGGCATGCCCGCCTTCATCTCGTGATTGCCATCGACGATGCTCTTGTACATCTGGGTGCGGCCGATGGTGTCGTCGGACTTCACCGTCAGCATCTCCTGCAGCGTGTAGGCCGCGCCGTAGGCTTCGAGCGCCCAGACTTCCATCTCGCCGAAGCGCTGGCCACCGAACTGCGCCTTGCCACCCAGCGGCTGCTGCGTGACCAGGCTGTAGGGACCGGTGGAGCGCGCGTGCATCTTGTCGTCGACCAGGTGGTTGAGCTTGAGCATGTACATGTAGCCCACCGTCACCTGCCGATCGAAGCGTTCGCCGGTGCGCCCGTCGTACAGCCAGGTCTGCCCCGACAGGGGCACCTCGGCCAGGGCCAGCAGGCCCTTGATGTCGCTCTCGGCCGCGCCGTCGAACACCGGCGTGGCCATCGGCACGCCGCGGCGCAGGTTCCCGGCCAGCTCGCTGATCTCGGCGTCGCTGAAGTCCTCGAGCTCTTCCTTCTGGCCGGCGGTCTGGTTGTAGATCTGGTCGAGAAAGCCGCGCATCTCGGCGCTGGAGGCCTGCGCATCGAGCATGCGGCCGATCTTCAGCCCCAGACCCTTGGCCGCCCACCCGAGGTGCGTCTCGAGCACCTGTCCGACATTCATGCGGGAAGGCACGCCCAGCGGATTGAGCACCACATCGACCGGGGTGCCGTCATCGAGGTAGGGCATGTCTTCGACCGGCACAATGGTCGAGATCACGCCCTTGTTGCCGTGGCGGCCCGCCATCTTGTCGCCCGGCTGCACGCGGCGCTTCACCGCCAGGTACACCTTGACCATCTTGAGCACGCCGGGGGCGAGATCGTCGCCCGCGGTGATCTTGGCGCGCTTTTCCTCGAGGCGCTTGTCGAAGGCCGCCTGCTGCGTGCGCAGCCGCTCGCCGGCCGCTTCGAGGGCCGCGTTGGACTCCTCGTCCTCGAGGCGGATCTCGAACCACTCCTCGCGCGTGAGCGTTTCCAGGTACTCCGCACCGATCTTGGTGCCGCCCTTGAGCTTCTTCGGCCCAGCCGCGGCGCTCTTGCCGAGCAGCATGCCGTTGACGCGCGAATACAGGTCATCCTCGAGGATGCGGCGCTGGTCCTGCAGGTCCTTGCGCACGCGCTCGATCTCGGACTTCTCGATCGACTGGGCGCGCGAATCCTTCTCCACGCCGTCGCGCGTGAACACGCGCACGTCGATCACCGTGCCGTCCATGCCGGGCGGCACACGGAGCGAGGTGTCCTTCACATCCGACGCCTTCTCGCCGAAAATCGCGCGCAGCAGTTTCTCTTCCGGCGTCAGCTGGGTCTCGCCCTTGGGCGTGACCTTGCCCACCAGGATGTCCCCGGCGCGCACTTCCGCGCCGATGAAGGCGATGCCCGCCTCGTCGAGCTTGGCGAGCGCCGCATCACCGACGTTGGGAATGTCGGCGGAGATTTCCTCCGGCCCCAGCTTGGTGTCGCGCGCCACGCAGGTCAGTTCCTCGATGTGGATGGTCGTGAAGCGGTCTTCCTGCACCACCCGCTCGGATATAAGGATCGAATCCTCGAAGTTGTAGCCGTTCCAGGGCATGAAGGCGACCAGCATGTTCTGGCCCAGGGCCAGCTCGCCGAGGTCGGTCGAGGGGCCGTCGGCGAGCACGTCGCCACGCGCAATGCGGTTCCTGGCCTGCACCAGCGGCCGCTGGTTGATGCAGGTGTTCTGGTTGGAGCGGGTGTACTTGGTCAGGTTGTAGATGTCGACGCCGGGCTCACCGGCTGTAGTTTCATCGTCGTTGACCCGCACCACGATGCGCGAGGCGTCCACCGAATCGACCACGCCGCCCCGGCGCGCCACCACGGTGACGCCCGAGTCGATGGCCACGGGACGCTCCATGCCGGTGCCCACCAGCGGCGTCTCGGAGCGCAGCGTCGGCACCGCCTGGCGCTGCATGTTCGAGCCCATCAGGGCGCGATTGGCGTCGTCGTGCTCGAGGAAGGGAATCAGCGAGGCGGCGACCGAGACGATCTGCTTGGGGCTGACGTCCATGTAATTGATGCTGGCGCGCGGCATCAGCGTGAATTCGCTCTGGATGCGGCAGGACACCAGCTCGTCGGACAGCACGTTCTTCGCATCGAGGCGCGCGTCAGCGCGCGCGATGGCGAACTCGCCTTCCTCGATCGCCGACAGGTAATCGATCGTGTCGGTCACGCGGCTGTTCTCGACCCGCCGGTAGGGCGTCTCGAGGAAACCGTAGTCATTGGTGCGCGCGTACACCGACAGCGAATTGATCAGGCCGATGTTCGGGCCTTCCGGTGTCTCGATCGGGCAGACGCGCCCGTAGTGCGTCGGGTGCACGTCGCGCACTTCGAAGCCGGCGCGCTCGCGCGTCAGGCCACCGGGGCCGAGTGCCGAGACGCGCCGCTTGTGCGTGACCTCGGAGAGCGGATTATTCTGGTCCATGAACTGCGAGAGCTGCGAGGAGCCGAAGAACTCCTTGACCGCCGCGGCCACCGGCTTGGCGTTGATCATCTCCTGCGGCATCAGCGGCTCGGACTCCGCGATCGTGAGGCGCTCCTTGACCGCGCGCTCCACGCGCACCAGGCCAACGCGGAAGGCGTTTTCAGCCATCTCCCCGACCGAGCGCACGCGCCGGTTGCCGAGGTGGTCGATGTCGTCGACCGAACCGTTGCCGTTGCGGATGTCGATCAGCACTTTCAGCACATCGAGGATGTCTTCCTTCGACAGCACGTTCGAGCCCGTGATCGCCTTGCGGCCGACCCGGCGGTTGAACTTCATGCGTCCGACGCCCGAGATGTCGTAGCGCTCGTTGTTGAAGAACAGGTTGTTGAAGAGGTTTTCGGCGGCATCCTTGGTGGGCGGCTCGCCGGGGCGCATCATGCGGTAGATCTCCACCAGGGCCTCGAGACGCGTCTTGGTCGGATCGATGCGCAGCGTATCGGAGATGTACGGACCACGATCCAGGTCGTTGGTGTACAGCGTCTCGATGCCGGTCACGCCCGCCTCGATGAGCTTCTCGACGTTCACCGCGGTCAGCACCTCGTTGGCCTTGGCGATGATCTCGCCGGTATCGGCGTTGACCACGTCGTGGGCCAGCACCTTGCCGTACAGGTAGTCGCGCGGCACGGGCAGGCGCTTGACGCCCGAGTCCTCGAGCTGGCGCACATGGCGGGCGGTGATGCGCCGGCCCTCCTCGACGATCACCTGGTTGCCGATGCGGATCTCGAAACCGGCGGTCTCGCCGCGCAGGCGCTGCGGCACCAGTTCCATCGAGACGCCATCCTTGCCGAGCTCGATGGCATTTTTCTCGAAGAACACGTCCAGCATCTCGCCTTCGGTCATGCCCAGCGCCCGCATGATGATCGAGACCGGGAGCTTGCGCCGCCGGTCGATGCGCGCGAAGACGCAGTCCTTGGGATCGAATTCGAAATCGAGCCAGGAGCCGCGGTACGGGATGATGCGCGCGGAGAACAGCAGCTTGCCCGAGGAATGGGTCTTGCCGCGGTCGTGATCGAAGAACACGCCCGGGGAGCGGTGCAGCTGGGAAACGATGACCCGCTCGGTGCCATTGACGATGAAGGTGCCATTGTCGGTCATCAGCGGCAGCTCGCCGAGGTAGACCTCCTGTTCGCGCACGTCCTTGACCGGCTTCTTGGCGCCCGGGGCCTCCTTGTCGAGCACGATCAGCCGCACCTTGACCCGGAGCGGCGCCGCATAGGTCAGGCCGCGCAGCTGGCATTCCTTGACGTCGAACACCGGCTCGCCGAGCCGGTAACTCACGTACTCGAGCGTCGCATTGCCTGAATAACTGGCGATCGGAAACACGCTCTTGAACGCGGCGTGCAAGCCGCGGTCCGCGCGCGCATCCTCGGGCGTATCGGCCTGCAGGAAGCTGCGGTAGGAATCGAGCTGGATGGCCAGCAGATACGGCACACCCAGGATCCCCGGCTGCTTGCCGAAATCCTTGCGGATGCGCTTTTTCTCGGTGAAGGAATAAGCCATCGTCGGTACCCTCTCAATGCGTCAAAAAGCGGCGCGCGCCGCGGCAGCCACCAGGCCTGAAAGCCCGTCGGGCCACCGCCACGCGCACCGCGGAAAGGAACCGCATCGTTGCCAGTTCCTTGTGGAGCGGCGCGCGGCGCAGCTACTTGATCTCGACCTTTGCGCCCGCGTCTTCCAGCTTCTTCCTCATGTTGGCCGAGTCGGCCTTGTTCACGCCTTCCTTCACCAGGGCGGGCACGCCCTCGACCAGGTCCTTGGCTTCCTTCAGCCCCAGGCCCGTCAGTTCGCGCACCACTTTGATGACGGTCACCTTCTTGTCGGCCGGGTATTCCTTCAGCGTGACCGTGAACTCGGTCTGCTCCTCGACCGGCGCCGCGGCCGCGCCGCCACCGCCGACACCCGCCGCCACCGCCGCCACCGGCGCCGCCGCGGTCACTCCAAACTTCTTTTCCATGTCCGCGATCAGCTCGACCACATCCATGAGGCTCAGCTTGGCGATCGCATCCAGAATCTCATCCTTCGAAACAGCCATTGTCCGTCTCCTGAACTCTTAAATTGATTTGGAAATTGTCCTGTGACTCAGGCACCGGCGGCCTGGCGCTGCTCTTTCACAGCCGCCAGGGTGCGCACCAGTTTCGATGGCGTCGCCGCCAGCGTGCCCGCGAGTTTCTGCGCGGGCGCCTTCATCAGACCCATCAGCTTGGAAAGCGCCTGTGCACGCGTCGGCAGACTGGCGACCCGGTCGAGGTCCTTGGCCGGCAGCAGCTGCCCGCCAAGCGACACGGCCGTCGCCACCAGCTTGTCGTGGTCCTTCGCGAAGCCCTTCACCAGGCGCGCCGCCGCACCCGGATCGTCCTTCGAGAAGGCCAGCACCAGCGGCCCCTTCAGCACCGCACCGATGTTCTCGAACGCCGTGCCGGCCACGGCCCGGCGTGCCAGCGTGTTCTTGACCACACGCATGTACACACCCTGGCCGCGTGCCTGCGCACGCAGTTGGGTCATCTCGGTGACGGTGAGGCCACGGTACTCGGCGGCCACGAGCGACTGGGCCTTGGCCGCAACCGCACTGACCTCCGCCACCAGCGCCTTCTTACCCTCCAGATCCAGTGGCATTACGCACACCTCCAGCCTTTAAGATCACACACCCGGCAACCAGCCAAAGCGCTGGAACCGGCCCTGACGGTGATCCAAAGAGCCACAGGAAAATCCCGCGGTTCCGTTTCACCATCTGCGCAGGCGACCATTAAGGGCCGCGCGGCCCGCCTGCGGTCTTCGATGGAAGCCAGTGCGCGGCCGCGAAGCGCCGCCGTGCCTGGCCCGCACCAAAACTGTCAAAGCGTCGAATAATCCACGGCCACGCCCGGCCCCATGGTCGAGGAGAGCGTGACCCGCTTGAGAAAAATGCCCTTGGCGGCCGGCGGTTTCGCCTTCTGAAGGTCGGCCATCAGGGCCTGCAGATTTTCCTTCAGCGCGTTGACCTCGAAGCTCGCCTTGCCGATCGTGCAATGCACGATGCCGGCCTTGTCGACCCGGTAGCGCACCTGCCCGGTCTTGGCGTTCTTGACCGCCGCGGCCACGTCGGGCGACACCGTTCCCACCTTCGGGTTCGGCATCAGGCCGCGCGGCCCAAGGATCTGGCCCAGCTGGCCCACCACACGCATCGCGTCGGGACTGGCGATGACGACGTCGAAATCAAACTCGCCCGCCTTCACCTTTTCAGCCAGGTCTTCCAGGCCGACGATGTCCGCGCCCGCGGCGCGCGCCGCATCCTGGTTCTTGCCGCTGGTGAACACGGCGACGCGCACTGACTTGCCGATGCCATGGGGCAGCACGGTGGAGCCGCGCACCTGCTGATCGGACTTGCTGGCGTCGATGCCGAGGTTCACCGCGACGTCGACCGACTCGGCGAACTTGGCGGTGGCGAATTCCTTCACCAGCTTGAGCGCATCGTCGATCGGGTACTGCTTGCCCGGCGTGAGCTTGGTTTTCCACGCCTGCAGGCGTTTGGCTACGGCAGGCATGTCAGAATCCCTCCACTTCAACGCCCATGCTGCGGGCGCTGCCCGCAATGGTGCGCACCGCGGCCTCGAGGTCGGCGGCGGTCAGGTCGGGGGTCTTGGCTTTCGCGACTTCCTCGATCTGCTTGCGGGTGATCTTGCCCACCTTGTTGGTATTGGGCGTGCCGCTGCCCTTTTCAATGCCGATGGCCTTGCGGATCAGCACCGCCGCGGGCGGCGTCTTCATGATGAAGGTGAAGGAGCGGTCCGAATACACGGTGATGACGACCGGAATCGGCAGGCCCTTCTCCTGCTTCTGGGTCTGGGCGTTAAACTGCTTGCAGAACTCCATGATGTTCACGCCCTGCTGGCCCAGCGCCGGGCCGATCGGCGGCGAGGGGTTCGCGGAACCCGCCGGCACCTGCAACTTGACGTAACCTTGTACTTTCTTGGCCATTTTGCTTCAGCTCCTTGGGTGCAAGCGCCGTGAGGCTCCCCACAGATTGCTAGACCTTCTCGACCTGCGAAAAATCCAGTTCCACCGGGGTCGAGCGCCCGAGAATCTGCACCGCTACCTGCACCCGGTTCTTCTCGTAGTTGACGCTCTCGACCACGCCATTGAAATCGTTGAACGGCCCGTGCGTCACGCGCACCACCTGGCCGGGCTCGAACAGCACCTTGGGCCGCGGCTTGTCGACGCCTTCCTCGACGCGCAGCAGGATGCGGTTGGCCTCCTTCTCGGTGATCGGCGCCGGCTTATCGCTGGTGCCGCCGATGAAGCCGAGCACCTTGGGCACATCACGCACCAGATGCCAGGTCTGCTCGTCCATCTCCATCTGCACGAGCACGTAGCCGGGGTAGAACTTGCGCTCGCTCCGCCGTTTCTGCCCGTCGCGCATTTCCACGACCTCTTCGGTCGGCACGAGGATTTCGCCGAACCTCGGCTCCAGCCCGTCACGCTTGATGCGCTCCTTGAGCGCCTCGGCCACACGGTGCTCGAAGTTCGAATAGGCGTGTACCACATACCAGCGCAGTGCCACGATCAGCCTCCCTGGCCCGTCAGCAGGCGCGTGGCCCAGGCGAGCAGCAGATCGAGCACCCAGAAGAAAAATCCCGCCAGCACGATGAAACCGAAGACCACCGCGGTGGTCTGCAGCGTCTCCTGGCGGCTGGGCCAGACGACCTTGCGCAGCTCGACGCGCGAATCGAGCGCGAATTGCCAGGCACGCCGTCCCAGCGGCGATGCGGCAAACACCACGATCGCGGCGAGCAGCCCCAGTCCGGCCGCGCCCCAGCGCTGCCAGTCGGGCCGCGTGTCGAGCACGTAGTAGGCCGCAATGCCGGCAATCAGCAGCGCGACCGCCACGGCGACCGTCATGAGGCCGGCGCCATTGCCGCCGGCGTTGTTTTCCTGAGCCTGTTCGTTCATTCGTGTCCTGTTTCCCGAAGTGCGCTCTGCTTCAAGAGCTGGCAGGCCAGGAGGGAATCGAACCCCCAACCTGCGGTTTTGGAGACCGCCGCTCTGCCAATTGAGCTACTGGCCTATGGATGTCTACTTCAGGATCTTGGACACCACGCCGGCGCCCACCGTGCGTCCGCCCTCGCGGATGGCGAAGCGCAGGCCTTCCTCCATCGCGATCGGGGCGATCAGCTCCACGTTCATCTTGATGTTGTCCCCGGGC
>Ga0099795_10000073_pt1 | contig 17668 bp, 14 predicted proteins | sample Rivendell_Oct201_11_FD_78513 | JGI IMG/M metagenome (GOLD analysis project Ga0099795, IMG submission 78513) | Vadose zone soil microbial communities from the Eel River Critical Zone Observatory, Northern California, USA -... | ecosystem: Host-associated > Plants > Roots > Rhizosphere > Soil ... | reverse complement strand
CATCTACCGTCATCGTTGCGTCGAGGCCTGGTCGATGGTCATTCCCTGGGTGGGATTCCCACTCGGCGATCTGCTGCGCCGCTTCCAGCCCACTTCACGCGCCAGGTACGTGCAGTTCACGACACTGCTCGACCCCAAGCAGATGCCAGGCCAAAGAAGCGGGGTGCTCGACTGGCCCTACGTCGAGGCCCTGCGCATCGATGAGGCCATGCATCCGCTGGCTTTTATGGTGGTGGGCGTCTACGGACGCGTGCTGCCTAACCAAAACGGCGCGCCGCTGCGCGTGCACCTGCCGTGGAAATACGGCTTCAAGAGCGCCAAGTCCATCGTCGAGATCCGTTTCACCGAACGCCAACCCGCCAACACCTGGGCGAGATCGGCGCCGGGCGAATATGGTTTCTATGCGAATGTGAACCCCCAGGTCGACCATCCGCGCTGGAGCCAGGCCACCGAGCGGCACATCGGCGGCGGCTTTTTCGCCGCGCGACAGCCGACGCTGATGTTCAATGGCTACGCCGCCCAGGTCGCGAGCCTGTACCAGGGTCTCGACCTGCGCCGGAACTTCTAGCCACGTGGCCAGCGCCATCGACCGGCGTTATCGCTACGCCTACAAACCCGCGCTGTTCCTCGCCTGCCTCGTGCCGCTGGCCTGGGCGGCGGGCGGCGTGCTCGGGCTCCCCGTCCCCACCCTCGGCGCCGATCCGGTGCGCAAGGTGCTGGGGATCTTCGGCCACTCGGCGCTCAACCTGTTGATGATCACCCTTAGCGTGACCCCGCTCCGGCTCCTCACCGGCAACGCAAATCTCCTCAGACTTCGACGCATGCTCGGGGTATTCGCCTTCAGCTACGCGCTGCTGCACTTCCTGACCTACGTCGGCCCGTTCCAGGGGTTCAGCTGGAGCGCCATCGTCAAGGATCTGGTCAAGCGGCCCTACATCACCGTCGGATTTTCCGCGCTGCTGCTGCTGACGCCGCTGGCGATCACCTCGACCAACGCGATGATGCGGCGGCTGAAGCGCCGCTGGCAGAGCCTGCACCGCCTGATCTATGTGATCGCCATCCTGGGGGTCTGGCACTACTGGTGGCAGGTCAAGAAGGACATCCGCGAACCGCTGCTGTACGCGCTGATCCTCGCTGCGCTCCTGGGCTGGCGCCTGTGGCGCCGCCAGCGCAAAGCTACATCGAAGTCCGCACTTCCCAGAGCTCCGGAAACAGCCTGAGGCGCAGCGCCTTGGCCAGGTAGGACACGCCGGCCGTGCCGCCCGTGCCGGGCTTGTAGCCGATGATCCGCTCCACCGTTTTCATATGCTGGAAGCGCCACAGCTGGAAGCGATGATCCAGATCGATGAGGCGCTCGGCCAGCTCGTACAGGTCCCAGTCCTTCTCGGCGTTGTGATACACGCCCAGCCACACACCGGTCACCGGCTTGCTGGCCTCGTAGGGCAAGGACAGATCGCGACGCAGGACCTCCGGCGGCACGCCATATCCCCGGCGCGACAGCAGGCGCAGCACTTCATCGTAGAGACTGGGGGCGGCAAGCGCCCGCTCGAGCTCCGCATGGGTCTGCGGGTCGCTTCGATAGACCTCGATCACCGCGGCGTTCCTGTTGCCGAGCAGGAACTCGATCAGCCGGTACTGATTGGACTGGAAGCCGGATGAACGCCCCAGCGCGTTGCGGAAGGCCGAATAGTCAAACGGCGTCATCGTCGAGAGCACCTCCCAGACGGCGAGCAACTGCATCTGCACGCGGGCGATGCGGCTGAGCATCTTGAAGGAGGAATCCAGATCGTCGCGGCGCACGCATTCCATGACGCCGGCCAGCTCGTGGCGCAGCAGGCGCATCCACAGCTCCGACACCTGGTGCACGATGATGAACAGCATTTCGCTGTGTTCCGCCGTCAGCGGCCGCTGCGCGCCCAGCAGCAGGTCCAGTCGCAGGTAGTCGCCGTACGACTGGGAGTCGCCCAGGTTCCAGTGCACCGGTTCGTCGCTCAGATCGACACTGGTGAGCTGTTCGGTAGGTGGTGGCTTGCTGTTCACGCGTGACTCCACATGAAGACCATCATATCAGGGGGACCTGCCGCCGCAGCCTTAGTACACTGCCCGCAGCCATGGAACTCGTCGATATTGGCATCAACCTCGCGCACGACAGCTACGCCAGCGACCGGCCGGAAGTGATCGCGCGCGCCGCCGCCGCGGGAGTCGTGCAGCTGATCGTCACGGGAGCAACGCTCCCCTCCAGCCAAGCCGCGCTCGAGCTGGCGCGCACCCACCCAGGGCGCCTGTTTGCCACCGCCGGTGTGCACCCGCATCACGCCGGTGAACTCTCCAGCGGCGAATTGCCGCGCCTGCGCGCGCTGCTTGCCGAGCCCGGCATGGTCGCCGCCGGGGAATGCGGGCTGGACTACTTCCGCAACTATTCACCGCAGCCGGCGCAGCGCCGCGCCTTTGCCGACCAGCTGGCGCTGGCGGTGGAGCTGGGCAAGCCGCTGTTCCTGCACCAGCGGGACGCGCACCAGGACTTCACGGCGGCGCTGCGCGAGCACGCGGGCGCGTTGCACGGCGTCGCACACTGCTTCACGGGCGGTGAAACAGAGCTGCAGGCCTACCTGGAGCTCGGACTGCACATCGGCATCACCGGATGGATCTGCGATGAGCGGCGCGGCCAGCAATTGCAGGCGCTGGTGAGCCGCATACCCGCAGGGCGCTTGCTGCTGGAAACCGATGGGCCTTATCTGCTGCCGCGCGATCTCAAGCCCCGTCCGGCAGCGCGGCGCAATGAACCGGCCTTCCTGCATCACATCGCCACCACCGTGGCGCGGCTGCGCGGTGAGACGCTCGAAGCCTGCGCCGCACACACGACTCAAGCGGCACGCGCCCTGTTCGGCCTTGCCGCCTCGGCGCCCTCCTCTACAATGCCCGCGGTCATCGCAACTACACACGCATGAATCGCCCGTCACGGTCTGCACGGTTACTGATCTGCCTCAGCGGCCTCTGGATGGCTGCGGGTGCCGCGGCGGGCACGGCATCGGCGCCTGCTGAAGGGGCTGCAGTGAAGATCAGCGAATCCCTCCTGGAGGTTCCGCGGTATGGATCGGTGGCCATATACCGGCCAGACGGCCCGGTTCGCTCGGTCGTCATTTTCCTTTCGGGGGACGGCGGGTGGCACCTGGGTGTCGTGGATATGGCGCGGCGCTTTGCTACGGCGGGCGCCCTGGTGGCGGGCGTCGATGTCCGCAAGTACCTGGCGTCGATAAAACCGAAGGAGGCCGGTGCCGCCCCGGCCAGCTGCACCAGCGTCGCCGGCGACATGGAAGCCCTCAGCCAGCAATTGCAGCGCCGGCTGCACCTGCCCGGCTACCTGCATCCGATGCTCGTGGGCTACTCATCCGGCGCCACGATTGTCTATGCCGCACTGGCGCAGGCCCCGCACGGCACCTTTACGGGCGCGATCAGCATGGGATTCTGCCCGGACCAGGATTTCAGCGGCGCGCACCTGTGCAAGAGCAACGGGCTGGACTATCACCTCCCCGAGAAAATCAAGAAGGACGATCACACGCTGATCCTCGAGGCCGACGCCGCGATCCGTGATCCCTGGATCGCGGCGCAGGGTGAGCGCGATGAGGTGTGCAACGCCGATGTCGCCCGTGAATTCGCGGGCGCGATCCCGGCCGCAAAGCTCCTGAGCCTGCCGCGGGTCGGCCATGGCTTTTCGGTAACGGCCAACTGGTGGCCGCAGCTGAGGCAGGCCTACGTGGAGGCCGATGCACGTGCTTCCCCACCCGTCCCCGAGGACGCCTCGATCAGCGACCTGCCCGTCTACGACGTGCCCGCGGGCGACCGGCAGGGCAATCGCCTGGCCATCCTGCTGACCGGCGATGGCGGCTGGGCCGGGCTCGATCGGGACCTTGCCGCTGAACTGGCCGAGAAGGGCATATCGGTCGCCGCCCTGAGCAGCGTGCGTTACTTCTGGCGGGCGCGGACGCCAGAGCAGAGCGCCGCGGATGTGACCCGGCTGATCGATCATTTTCTGTCCGCCTGGCACGCCCAGCGCGTGCTGCTGGTCGGCTACTCATTTGGCGCCGATGCCCTGCCTTTCATCTGGAACCACCTGCCACCCCGCCTGCAGGAGCGTGTCGACAGCCTGAGCCTGCTGGGCCTGAGCGCCACGGCCAGCTTTGAGATCAGGGTCGCGGGCTGGCTGCCCGGATCCGGTGGCGGCGATCGCGCCACCCTGCCTGAAGTGCGGCGGGTCACCGGCTTACCGGTGCTGTGCGTCTACGGAAACGGCGAGTCGGATTCTCTCTGCCCGTCCCTGCATCTTCCCAATGCAAGCGCCGTACAGATCGGCAGCGGCCACCACTTCGGGGGCGAGACGAGCGCGATCGTCGATGCGATCCTGCACGTGGCGGAGAGCGGTGCGCACGCGGCGGGCGAGCCGCGCCTCACCCCGTCGCCTGCGCCGGCTTCCCCTTGAGCACCGCGCCGCGCAGGCCGCCTGAGATCAGCAGCGTCACGTCGAGCAGGACACGCGCCAGTGCCAGGCGTCCGGGAGCGGCGAGGTAGCGCGGTCGCCACTGCGGCGCAAACTTGTCCTTGTATTCGCGCAGGCCGTCGAAATTGTAGAACTCCGCGCCGAGGCGATAGACCAGCCGGCCCAGCTTGTGCCACGCAGGTGCGAGCCGATGCGCCTCCAGGCCAGCGAGCGGTGCCATGCCGAGATTGAACCAGCGGTAGCCTTGCGCGCTGCCCCACAGCATGAGCTCGATGAACAGGTAATCCATGACCGAGCGGGGTGCCGCGTTGTCGTGGCGCATGAGATCGACCGACAGCTCCTCACGGCCCTGTGACTCCCACAGATTCGCGAACGCGACCGGTCGGCCCTCATGGATGACCAGGGCGATGGAGAAATGGCGCAGATAGTCATCGTCGAAGAAGCCCAGCGAGAAGCCCTTCTCGGCGACCCCCTTGGCGGCCAGCCATTCGTCCGAGATCTCGCGCAGTCGGGCTCGCCGCTGCGGATACTCCGTGGGCGGCGCAATGAGAAAACTCAGCCCATCGCGCTGACCCCGCCGGTGCGACTGGCGCAACCCTGAGCGCGCGCCACCTTCGAGTGAAAAACCCTCCAGCCTGACCCGCGCCTCCTCGCCCAGTTTGCTCAGGCCGAGCCCCGCGTCGATGTAGGCCGGCAGGGTCTCGGGCGAGATTTCGTAGAATGCCGGCCGGCACCCGTAACGATCCGCTTCCTCGAGAAACCGCCAGATCAGCTCTTCGTGATCGGGGGCCGGTCCGATCGGATCGCCCATCGCGACCCAGGTGCGACCCGAGACCGCGTACATGATGAAGCTGCGCCCGGATTCATTGAAGAACAGCCGTTTGTCACCCAGCAGCGCCAGATTCGCAGCTCCGTCATCGCAGGAACGCACCAGCTCCAGCAGGCGCGCTTCCGGGACCGGCGCATCCGTCTGCACTCGCCGCGCGGGCCTGAGCAGCCGGAGCAGCGCATAACCGCCCAGCACCAGCGCCGCTGCGAGGGTCGCACGCAGCATGCGCGGCGCGTTCCCGTCGAAGGCGAACTGCCACCACAATTCGTGGGCGTAGGGGATCCTGCGATTGGCCAGCACGCCGATGTAGGCGCTGGCGCCGATCGCGATGCACACACTTGCGATCCACATCGGCGACAGCGGCTCCGCCAGCAGCGAGGCACGGCGGTGGAACTGCCCGCGCGTTGCGATCAGCACGGCCGCGACGACGGCCAGCACCACGGCTTCCTCCCAGTCGAGTCCCTTGAGCAGTGAGACGAGGATGCCGGCGCCGAGCAGCCAGAGCGCGATCAGCCGCGCGCCGTCGATGCGCCGATACAGGCCGCGCGCCAGGATGAGCAGCGCCGCGCCTATGGCGCTGCCGACCAGGTGGGACAATTCCAGCACCGGCAGGGGCAGAATCTCCTGCAGGGCCGCCAGGCGTGCGGTCAGGCCCGGAGTGCTTCCCGACAGTAACAGGACCAGGCCGGCGCCAAAGCACAGGGCCGCGGTCGCCTGGGGCGCGATGAGATTCAGCGAGCGCCCGGTCCAGCTCGCCGCCCGGACAATCCGGTGACGCTGCGGCCAGAGTTCATGGCCGACGAGCAGCCCGACGGAAATCAGGAAGGGCAGCACGTAGTAGACCAGCCGGTAGGCGATCAGCACGCCGAGCAGTTGCGGAGCGGGCACGCCCGGCAGCAGCACCACGAAGACCGCCTCGAACACGCCCAGCCCGCCGGGCACGGCGCTCAGCACGCCGGCCGACATCGCGACCATGAACAGCCCGGAAAACGCCCAGAAGCTGACGTCACTGGCCGCCGGCAGCAGCGCGTACAGCGTGGCGCTCACGCACAGCAGGTCCAGCGCCGACACCGTGATCTGCTGCAGCGTGAGGCGCGTGGAGGGTGGAGCCACGCTCCAGTCGCGCAGCGCCACGGGCGCGCGGCGCAGCGCGGTCGCGGCCAGATAGGCGCAGACCAGGAGCAGCAGCACCGTGCCGCCAGCAATGGCGATCGTGCGGCTCGCATGCAGCAGCGAGGATGCCGCGCCGGCATCGACGATGAGCGAGACGCCCGTGAGCGTCATGGCCCCGAGCACGAAGGTCAGCGATCCGAAGGCGACGATCTGGGCGATCTGCGGACCCGACAGGCCGGCCGCCGAGTAGAGGCGCAGGCGGATCGCACCTCCAGAAAGCGCCGATACGCCCAGGTTGTGGCCGATGGAGTAGGCAATGAAGGAAGTGAAGGCGATGCGCGAGTACGGCAGATCGCCGCCGGCGTAGCGCATCGCGAGCCGCTCGTACTGCGTGAGCAGGAAATAGCTGCCGGCCGCAAACAGCAGGGCGCGTGCGATCGAGGGCGCGGGAATGGAATGGAAGGCCGAGCGGACATCGGACAGATGAAATTCCCCGGCCAGGCGATGCAGCGCGAACAGCGCCACCGCAAACAGCAGGAGCGAGGCCACGGCCGGCAGATAATGCAAGCTCGAGCGTGCCGGGTGCGCCTGGGTGCTCATGTAAGCGGAGTTCTCATGGTGGGTCGGGCCCGCTGAACTCAGTTGATTGCGCGCACGGCGGAAGATGGTATCCGTCGCGCGGCCCGGGCATCAAGCCGTGTGCGCGCTGGTGAACTTCCCCCCGGATCCAGAGGTCAACCATGAGCGGCCTGGTGCATTCGGCACCGGTCAACCAAAGGCCCCATGACGCGTTGTATTTTCATGCCCGCCCAGCCAAGGCCAGGAGGATGACGATGAGCGACACGAAACAGTTTCCAGGTGGAGCGCTCGCGCTGCTCGCGCTGTTCGCGCTGCTCGGCCTGGCAGGTACCGTGCGGGCCGACCCGCCCGCACAACCCGGCACGGCCTCGCCGCCGCCGGCGTGGCATCACCTGGGTGGCGGCATGCACGATCGCTCTGGCGAAAGCGGCATGCTGCAGGTGCTGCACCAGTTGGACCTGAGCGAGAGCCAGAAGCAGCAGATCCGTTCCATCACCGACAGTGCCAGGGCGCAGTGGCGCTCGCAGTCCGCGCCTGATCTCAACGATCTGCCCTCACTGGCCAATCCAGGCGACCCTCGGCATGCCGCGGCCGTCCAGGCAGCGCAGGCACGCGCGGCCCAGCGTATCCAGGACTTGAGCGACGTCGAGCAGCAGGTCTACGCGGTGCTGAGCCCGGCCCAGCAGGCGCAGCTCCCGCAACTGCTGGCGCAGCTGCAGGCGAAGGTGCAGGCGCGGCGCGAGGCGCACCGGGGGCCCACGGAGCCTGCGGCAACGCCCTGAGCGGCATCCGGCTCTGACTAAGCTCATGAAGATTCCCGCTTTGCCAGTACTCCGCTTCGCAGTGCTGCTCGCCGGCAGCAGCCTGGCGCTGCTGGCCGGCTGCGCCAGCGAACCGCTGGCCGTAGCTGCTCCGCCGCCGGCGACCGTAGCAGCGCTACCCGATACCCGCGTCTACGTCTACTCGGCGGCGGGCCAGAGCGCCGCGCAGCTCGATCGCGATCGCTACGAGTGCCACATGTGGGCCGTGCACGAGAGCGGCTTCGATCCGAGTAGCCCGCAGGCCGCTCCTCACCAGCGGATCGAAGTCGTCGCCATGCCGCCCCCAGGCTCGGACGCCGTCGCCGGCGCTGCGAGCGGCGCGATCCTGGGCGCCGCCGTCTCGCGCCCGCGGGAAGCGGCCGGCGGAGCCCTCATCGGAGCTGTGGCGGGCGCGGTGCTCGGCGCGGCTTCCGATTCGGCCCGCGCTCAACGAGCGGCCGAGACCCAGCGGCGCATCGATGCCCGCTACGATCAGCAGAGCTATGCCCTGGATCAGCTTGCCAGCAACTACCGCGGTGCCCTAAGCGCCTGCCTGCAGGGCCGCGAGTACACCGTCAGGTAATGGCCAGCCGCTCACAAGCGCAGGAGTCACCCATGAACAGCCGAAACCACCGCCCGATTGCGCTCGCACTGCTGATGCTGCTCGCCGTGCCGCTGTTCGCCGGCGCCGCCGAGGCGCGCGATGCGCATCGGGGTTACGTCTACGACAATCGCTATAACCACGGACACTACTATCCGGAGCGCGGTGGCGCGTTTCGGGCACTGCCTCCCGGAGGGTATCGCGTTCCCTATCGCGGCGGGGAGTACTACTTTCATGGTGGCGCCTGGTATCGCCCCTGGGGACCGCGATTCATAGTGGTGGCGCCACCCTTCGGCATCGGCATCCGCCTGCTGCCGCCCTACTACACCACCGTGTGGTTCGGGGGTGTGCCCTATTACTATGCCGACGGCGCCTACTACCTGTGGCGGCCCGAGCGCGAGGAATACGTCGTCAGCGCACCGCCGCCGGACTCGGCCGCCGCCAGCACTTCACCGCCGGCCAGCCCCGAGATCTACGCCTATCCCAAGAATGGCCAGAGCGCGGAGCAGCAGTCCACCGATCGCTACGAGTGTCACCGCTGGGCCAGCAGCCAGAGCGGGTTTGATCCCACCCAGCCTCTGGGCGGCGCATCGGCGGCCGACGCGGATGCCCGTCGCGCTGATTATCGGCGGGCACAGAAGACTTGCCTCGAAGGGCGAGGTTATAGTGTCAACTGACGCCCTCACGAACGACGGCCCGATCATTCCTTGCACCTAGAGCAAAATACACCGGGAGACGGGGCCTGGGCCTCGCGGGGCAGGCCCTCGCGCCTGAGCCTGTGGGTGGCGGCCGGCCTGGTCCTGCTGATCGCTATCGTCTGGATCATTTATCACCAGCGGCAATCGCAGGCCGACGGCCCAGGGGGCCGCGGAGGGTTCAATGCACCTGCGGCCGTCGCCGTCGCCACGGCCAGCGCCGGGGACATTGCGATCAAGCTGCCCGCCCTGGGTACCGTGACACCCATGGCGACCGTAACGGTCAAGACACAGATCAGCGGACAGTTACAGGAAATCGCGTTCAAGGAAGGACAGCTCGTGCACAAGGGCCAGTTCCTGGCGCAGATAGACCCGCGCCCTTTTACGGCGGCCCTGGAGCAGGTGCAGGGAAATCTGCAGCGCGATCAGGCGCTGCTCGCCAATGCGCGGGTCGACCAGCAGCGCTTCCAGGACATTCTGGCCCAGGGTCTGATTGCCGCCCAGCAACTCGACACCCAAAAGGCGCTCGTCAAACAGTACGAGGGCACCGTAGCCAGCGATGAGGCGCAGGTCAGCGCGGCGAAACTCAACCTGCAGTACACGCATATCGTGGCACCGGCTACCGGCCAGGTGGGTTTGCGACAGGTCGATCAGGGCAACTACGTAACCCCCGGTGACGCGAATGGCATTGTCGTCGTGACGCAGCTGCAGCCGGTCTCCGTGATCTTTCCCCTGCCCGAGGACAATCTGCCGGCGATCCAGGAGCGCCTCCGCGGCGGCGCGGCGCTCACCGTTGAGGCCTACGATCGGGCCAACACGACGAAGCTTGCTGACGGCACGCTCCAGAGCCTCGACAATGTCATCGATCCAACCACCGGCACGATCAAGATGCGTGCGCTCTTCGACAACAGGAACGGCGCGCTCTTCGCCAACCAGTTTGTCAACATTCAGCTGCTCCAGGACGTGCTGAAGCACCAGACCATCATTCCCATCGCCGCCGTACAGCACGGGGCCCCGAACAGCGCCAACAGCACCTTCGTCTACCTGGTCAAATCTGACAGCACGGTCTCGGTCCGTCCGATCGCGATCGGCACCGCCGATGGCGAGCGTGTCGCGGTGGCCTCCGGGCTCAAGGCCGGAGACGTGGTGGTGACCGAAGGCGGAGATCGCCTGCGCGACGGGGCCACGGTGATCCTGCCGCAGGCAACGGCCACGGGGGCTCCGGCTGCCGCGGCCTCGAAAGAAGGCGACACACGCCATCACCGCCGATCGCAGGGCAGCGCTCAGGGTAGTCCCTGAGCCGCGGGCGCGCCCGCCCGCCCTCGCCCCTCGACCAGCACCGATGAATCCGTCCCGCATATTCGTCCTGCGGCCCGTAGCGACGACGCTGCTGATGATCGCGATCCTGATTGTCGGCGTAGTGGGCTACCTGCAGCTGCCGCTCTCGGCGCTACCTGAAGTCGCCTACCCCACCATCCAGGTGCAGACCTTCTATCCGGGCGCCAGCCCCGAGGTCATTACTTCGGCCATTACGGCACCGCTGGAGAAGCAATTCGGGCAGATGCCCGGTCTCAATCAGATGTCGTCCACGAGCTCGGCGGGCGCCTCGGTCATCACGCTGCAGTTCGACCTCAGCCTGGACATCGATGTCGCCGAACAACAGGTGCAGGCGGCGATCAGCGCGGCGCAGAATCTGGTGCCCCAGGACCTGCCGGCACCACCGGTCTACGCCAAGGTCAACCCCGCCGACGCCCCGGTGCTGACCCTCGGGCTGACCTCGAGGGTCATGCCACTGACCAGCGTCCAGGATCTGGCCGACACGCGCATCGCGCAGAAAATTGCCCAGCTCAGGGGAGTCGGTGTGGTCAGCCTCAGCGGCGGCCAGCGCCCGGCGGTGCGGGTGCTGGTCAACCCCTCGGCGCTCGCGGCCTTGGGCCTGAATCTCGATGACCTGCGCACCACGATCGGCGTGGCCAACCAGAATGGGCCGAAGGGGACCTTTGACGGTCCGACGCGCGCCTACACCATCAACGCCAACGACCAGCTCATGAGCGCGGCGGAATACGGCACCATCATCATCGCCTACCGCAATGGAGCCGCCGTGCGGCTCAGCGATGTGGCGACCCTGGAAGCAGGAGCGGAGAACACCAAGCTCGGGGGGTGGATGAATTCGACGCCGGCGCTGCTGATCAACGTCCAGCGTCAGCCGGCCGCGAACGTGGTCGACGTCGTCGACAGCATCAAGAAGCTCCTGCCCACCCTGCAGGCCTCGCTCCCCGCCGGCGTCGAGCTGCAGGTGCTGACCGACCGGACGACCACCATCCGCGCCTCGATCCGCGACGTGCGCTTCGAGCTCATTCTCGCCGTGGTTCTCGTGGTACTGGTGATCTTCCTGTTCCTGCGCAACGTTCCGGCCACCCTCATTCCCGCCCTCTCGGTGCCCCTGTCCCTGGTGGGCACCTTCGCGGTGATGTACCTGGCGCACTTCAGCCTGAACAATCTTTCGCTGATGGCACTCACGATCGCCACCGGCTTCGTCGTCGATGACGCGATCGTCATGATCGAGAATATCTCGCGCTTCCTGGAGCAGGGCGATGAGCCGCTCGAAGCGGCGCTGAAGGGATCGAAGCAGATCGGCTTTACGATCATTTCACTGACCGTCTCGCTGGTGGCGGTCCTCATACCCCTCCTTTTCATGCAGGAGGTCGTGGGCCGGCTGTTCCGGGAATTTGCCGTCACACTGGCGGTGACGATCCTGATCTCTGCCCTGGTGTCGCTGACCCTGGTGCCGATGCTGTGCGCAAAGCTCCTGCGCCCGCGCTCGCCCGCGGAACACGCCGCGCAGCCCCAGGCGTATGCGCCGTGGTTCGCCGCCCTGCTGCGTGGGTACGGACGGCAACTGGCATGGGTGCTCAACCATCAGCGCCTGACGCTCGTCGTGGCCGTGGGTACCCTGGTGCTGACGGCGCTCCTGTACATCCTGATTCCGAAGGGCTTCTTCCCGACGCAGGATACGGGACTCATCCAGGGGGTGTCCGAGGCCACCCAGTCCATCTCCTATGCGGCGATGGCCGATCGTCAGCAGGCCCTGGGCGCGGCCCTCCTGCGCGATGCTGACGTCGCCAGTCTTTCCTCCTTCATCGGCGTCGATGGGAGCAACGTCACGCTCAATAGTGGGCGGTTCCTGATCAACCTCAAGCCGCGCAGCGAGCGCCGCGCGACCGCCACCGAGATTGCCCGCCGGTTGCAGGATGAGATCGCCGGAGTGGCCGGCATTACGCTGTACCTGCAGCCGGTGCAGGATCTGACTCTGGATGCCACCGTCAGCCGCACGCAGTATCAATTTACCCTGCAGGCGTCCGACACGGCCGCGCTGGCCTCCTGGACACCCCGGCTCGTGGCGCAATTGCGCTCGCTGCCGGAGTTTGCCGATGTGACCAGCAACCAGGAGGACAACGGACTGTCCGCCGCGGTGGTCATTGACCGCAACAGCGCCGCACGCTTCGGCGTCAGCGTCGGCACGGTCGACAACGCCCTCTACGACGCCTTCGGCCAGCGCATCGTGTCAACGATCTTCACGCAATCCAACCAGTATCGCGTGATCATCGAGGCCGATCCCTCCCAGCAGGGTTCGCTCCAGTCGCTGGCCTCGATCTATGTGCCATCCGCGGGTGGCGGCCAGGTGCCGCTCTCTGCCATCGCCACGGTCCGGGAGGAGACTCGCCCGCTGCTGATCAATCACCAGGCCCAGTTTCCATCGAGCACCGTGTCCTTCAATCTCGCCCCGGGCGCCTCGCTCGGTTCGGGTGTCAAGGCGATCGAGAACGCCGAGTTGGGCGTCGGACTGCCCGAGGACATCAGCACCACGTTCCAGGGGGCGGCGCTGGCGTTTCGCAATAACCTCAGCAATGAGCTGCTGCTGCTGCTCGCCGCCGTGGTCGTGATGTACATCGTGCTGGGCGTGCTGTACGAGAGCTTCATTCACCCGGTCACGATCCTCTCGACACTGCCTTCGGCGGGCATCGGCGCACTGCTGGCATTGATGCTCGCGGGGCATGAGCTGACCATCATTGCCCTGATCGGCATCGTCCTGCTCATTGGCATCGTCAAGAAGAATGCCATCCTGATGATCGACTTCGCCATCCAGGCGGAACGGCAGGAGGGCATGTCGCCGCGCGAAGCGATCTACCAGGCCTGCCTGCTGCGCTTCCGTCCCATCCTGATGACCACCGTGGCGGCCATGTTCGGGGCCCTGCCGCTGATGTTCGGTACCGGCACCGGTTCGGAACTTCGTAACCCGCTCGGCGTGAGCATCGTCGGCGGCCTGGCCGTCAGCCAGGTGCTGACGCTGTTCACGACGCCGGTCATTTACCTGGCTTTCGACCGGCTCGGACTGCGATTTCGCCGGCGCGCATGAATCTCTCCGCGCCCTTCATCGCCCGTCCGGTGGCCACGAGCCTGCTGACCCTGGGTGTGGCGCTTTCCGGCGGCGTGGCCTTCAATCTGCTGCCGGTTGCCCCGCTCCCGAGGATCGACGCGCCTGCCATATTCGTCTCCGCCTCCATCCCCGGGGCCAGCCCTGAAGTCATGGCCAGCAGCGTCGCCACTCCGCTCGAGCGCCATCTGGGCGCGATCGCCGATGTGGATGACATGACCTCCACCAGCAGCGTGGGCAACACCAACATCCAGCTGACCTTTGGGATCGACCGGAATATTGACGGCGCGGCACGCGACGTCCAGGCCGCCATCGTCGCCGCGCATGCGGACCTGCCCTCCTCGCTCACGCGCAATCCCGCCTATCGCAAGTTCAACAGTTCGAGTTTTCCCGTCCTGCAGCTGGCGTTGACTTCCGATGTGCTTTCGCAGGGACAGATCTATGACGCCGCCGATGCCGTAATCTCCCAGCGCCTGTCCCAGATCAAGGGCGTCGGTAACGTCAACGTCGCCGGCAGCGCGCTGCCGGCGGTGCGCGTCGAGATCAATCCACTCACGCTGTCCAAATACGGGATCGGCCTGCAGGACATCCGTGCGGCGATCTCCAACGCGAACGCCAATGCGCCGAAAGGCGCGATCGAAACGGCGGCGCTGCATTACCAGATCTACACCAACGACAACGCACGCACCGCCACCGACTATCGGTCGCTGATCATCGCCAACCGGAGCGGTGCGACGGTGCGCTTGGGCGATGTTGCCGAGGTCATCGACATCCAGGACGGAGCTACCGAGAACATCCGCAACTACGGCCTGTACAACGGCAAGCCGGCCGTCCAGGTCCAGATCACCCAGCAGCCGGGCGCGAACATCATCAGTGTCGTCGACGCCATCAGGTCCGAGTTGCCGCTGCTGAAGAAGTCCATCGACCCGAAGATCGACCTGGCGGTCACGAGTGACCGCTCGGTGACCATCCGGGCCTCGCTCCGCCAGGTGGAGCGCACGCTGCTGCTGGCCGTCGCGATGGTCATCCTGGTGGTCTACGTTTTCCTGCGCAGCGCCCGCGCCGCTTTGATACCGGCGGTGGTGGTGCCGGTGTCGCTCATCGGTACTTTCGGGGCCATGTACCTGCTCGACTACAGCCTTAATAATTTTTCACTGATGGCGCTGACCATCGCCACCGGCTTCGTCGTCGATGACGCCATCGTCGTCATGGAAAACTCGATGCGGCACATCGAGGCCGGCATGCCGCGCCTTCAGGCCGCAGTGCTCGGGGCGCGCGAGGTGGGTTTCACGGTCGTCTCGATGAGCCTGTCGCTGGTGGCCGTGTTCATCCCGATTCAGCTGATCGGGGGCATTCCGGGCCGATTGTTTCGCGAATTCGCGGTGACGCTCGCCGTTGCCATCCTGATCTCGCTCGTCATCTCGCTGACGACGACGCCGATGATGTGTGCGCGGCTCCTCGGGCGGGACGGGGCGCGCAGGAGCGGCGACTGGAGCGAGTCTTTCGAGCGCCTGTTTGCCGACACGCGCCGCAAGTACGAACAGAGCCTCGCCTGGGCGCTCGATCACGGACGGCTGATGATGCTGATCCTGCTGCTGACCGTCGCATTGAACGTCGGCCTGTACATCGTGGTGCCCAAGGGGTTCCTGCCCCAGCAGGATACCGGACAGCTGCGTGGCGGCATCCGCGGCGACGCCTTCGCATCGTTTCAGCTGATGAAGGGCAAGTTCAAGGAGGTTGTCGACATCATCAGGGCCGATCCGGCGGTGGCGACCGTCGCCGGCTCGGTCGGCGGTGGCGGTGGCGGCGGCGGCGGCGGTGGCCCTGGCGGTGGAGGTGGCGGTGGCGGAGCCGGTGCGAATGTCAATATCACGCTCAAGCCCCTCTCGGAACGCCATGAATCGGCCGACCGTGTGATCGCTCGTCTGCGTCCGAAAATGGCGCAGGTCACGGGTGTGCAGGCCTTCCTGCAGGCGGTGCAGGACATCGGCGGTGGTGGTGGCGGACGCTCGGCGAATTCGCAGTATCAGTACACCTTGCTGGGCGATGACCTGACCGAACTTCGCACCTGGTCGGCAAGGCTCCGCAAGGCGCTGCAGGAGGTCCCCGAGGTCACGGACGTCGACACCGACCTGCAGCCGGGCGGCCTCGAAACCGACCTGATCGTGGATCGTGACGCGGCCTCGCGTCTCGGACTCACGGCCGCGCAGATCGACAACACGCTGGGAGACGCCTTCGCGCAGTCCCAGGTGTCCACGATCTACAATCCCTACAGTCCGCAGCAATACCATGTCGTCATGGAGGTGGCGCCCGAATTCTGGCAGAGCCCGGACAGCCTCAAGGCGCTCTACATCAGCACTGCGGGAGGGTCGGTCAGCGGCACCCAGGCCACCCAGGCGGTGGCCGGCACGACCGTACTGAAATCCGCCCACGGTGCCACCGTCGGCGCCGTGGCGCAGGATGCAGCGCGCAATGCCGCGGCGAATGCGCTGGCCAACGCGGGGCGCAAGAACACTTCCACCGGCGCCGCGGTCAGCGTGGCGAAGGAAGCGGTCGTGCCCTTCTCGGCCTTCAGCCATTTTTCCACCGGCACGACGCCCGTCAGCGTCAATCACACGGGCACCTCCGCATCCACCTCAATTGCCTACAACCTGCCCGAGGGAGAATCGCTCAGCACCGCGCTCGCAGCGATCAAGCGGACGATGGATCGCATCCACGTGCCCACCACGATTCAGGGCGGCTCCTACGGCACGGCGCGCCTGTTCCAGCAGAACACCAACAATCAGCCGCTGCTGCTGCTGGCGGCCTTCGCGGCCATCTACGTGGTGCTTGGCATACTGTATGAAAGCTACAGCCACCCCCTGACGATCCTCTCAACCCTGCCCTCCGCCGGCGTGGGCGCGCTGCTGGCACTGCTGGCGACCGGCAATGAACTCAGCCTGATCGCCTTCATCGGCATCCTGCTGCTGATCGGCATCGTCAAGAAAAACGCCATCATGATGATCGACTTTGCCATCGACGCGCAGCGCAACCAGGGCCTGAGTCCCCGCGCCGCGATTGCCCAGGCCTGCGCCCTGCGGTTCCGCCCGATCATGATGACCACCTGCGCCGCCATCGCCGGCGCCCTGCCCCTCGCCCTCGCCTCCGGCGATGGTACCGAGATGCGCCGCCCGCTCGGTATCTCCATGGTGGGCGGCTTGCTCGTCAGCCAGCTGCTGACCCTCTACACCACCCCGGTGGTGTATCTGTACATTGACCGGCTGCGCACCCGCCGCGAGCGCGGTACGGCATCCGGGCCTGGCCGTTGAGGCTGCATTTCTGCTATTAGTCATAAATAATAGAAGTTGACTAACTCGCCTGGTTCCCAATAATCTTGCGGCACCATGCAAGTCAACATCTACGATGCCAAGGCGCAATTATCCGCGCTGCTCGATCGGGCGCTGGCCGGTGAAGAGGTGGTCATCGCCCGGGCCGGCAAGCCGCTCGCTCGCCTGACGCCGCTGGCCAATGGCCGCGCCCGCAGCGGCGTGCGCCTTGGCGGCCTGGGGCGCGAGGCCAGCAGGATCGACCCCGCCTTTCACGCGCCGCTGAGCGATCGCGACCTGCTGGGCCGATGAAGCTGCTGCTCGATACCCACTGCCTGATATGGGCCCTGGCGGACTCGCCGTCCCTGAGGCCGGCGGGCCGCAAGGCGATCCTCGCCGCCGAAGAGGTGTGGTTCTCCGAAGCCTCAGTCTGGGAGACCGGCCTCAAGTGGCGCCGCGGCAAGCTGGGCATTGCCCCTCGCCGGCTGGTCGATCAGGCGCTGAAGGACGGCTTTCGCATGCTCGCGATCGGCCTGGAGCCCATTCTGCTGTCCTGCGAGTTGCGCCAGGCACACGCTGATCCCTTTGACCGGCTGCTCTATGCGCAGGCGCGGTACCACGGCTACACCCTGCTCAGCATCGATCGAAAGCTCCGTGCGTTCGGCACGCGGGTACATCGCCCTTAAGGCAACCGGCTAGTCACAATGGAACGACCGGCTCCCGATTCGCAGCTCGCGGGTTACGCTGTGGATCGGGAAGAACCGCGGCGCAGAGCCGCATACGAACAGGAGCCGGCCATGAATAACCTACGATTTG
>Ga0099795_10000072_pt1 | contig 17833 bp, 19 predicted proteins | sample Rivendell_Oct201_11_FD_78513 | JGI IMG/M metagenome (GOLD analysis project Ga0099795, IMG submission 78513) | Vadose zone soil microbial communities from the Eel River Critical Zone Observatory, Northern California, USA -... | ecosystem: Host-associated > Plants > Roots > Rhizosphere > Soil ... | reverse complement strand
GTTTCGGCTTAGGCGCAAGGCCGGGGGATCTCGCCGCCGCCGCCGGCGATCCGCGCGGTTGGCTGACGGAACAAATCAAGGGCGCGGTGCCGCTCGCCGGGAATACGCCGCTGGCGGCTACCGACCAGATTTTCACCGAGTTGCTGTCGGCGCGCGACAAGTTCCAGGAAATGAAGCGGGAGGCCGCGGCGCAGTCCTCGGCGGACCCGCATTCCTCTACCGTGTCGGCGGCGTGGCCCGGATGGCGGCCACCTTGATGCGAAGCGAAGGGGGTCCCGAAGTGGCGGTCATCGAAGCCAGCGGGTGGGATACGCACGCCAATCAGGGCGGTGCCAGAGGGGCGCTCGCGCAACGGCTGGCGGGTCTCGATAAAGCGCTGCGCGCACTCAAGGATCAGTTGGGGTCCTTGTGGCAGCAAACCGCGGTACTGGTCGTGACCGAGTTCGGCCGTACCGCCGCCATGTACGGCACTCGAGGTACCGATCATGGGACGGGCGGTTGCGCCTTTCTCGCGGGCGGGGCCGTGCGCGGCGGCCGCGTGATAGCCGATTGGCCGGGGCTCGCTCGCTCGGCGCTGCTCGATAACCGCGACCTTCGGCCGACTCTCGATTTACGCAGCGTTTTCAAAGCCGTGCTCGACGAGCATCTGCGCGTCGACGCAAAGACTCTCGCCACCCGAATCTTCCCGGACAGTAGCGGCGCGCGCCCTCTCCAAGGGCTGATACGCGCCTAGATCACCTTCGGCGGATGTTCAAAACGCCAACGGTTCTGTACTGGGAGGCGTCGTCGACGTCGGTGTCTCTGAGACCGGCATCGTTGGCGGTGTGGCCATCGGCGCCGGAGTCGGCGGCGCTGGAGCCTTCGGCCGGGCCATCGTTGGCTTGGGCGAGCTCGGCTTGGGCGCAGCCTTCTTGGCGACGGGTTTGGCTTTGGCCTTCTTGGGCGCAGCCTTGACGGCCTTCTTCGCAGCCTTGAGTGCTCTGCCCGCCTTCTTCGCCTTGGCCTTCATCGGCCGCGCTTTCTTTTTCGCGGCACTCTTCTTGACGGCACGCTTAGCCTTTGCCACTGGACGCTTCTTAGACTTGCTCTTCTTTGCCATGATCACTCTTCTCCTAGAGATCGTTCGAACTCGCTGTGAGAGTAGCCCTGAAAAAGTCTGCTGTCATCTGTGTGTGAAGCTGGAGTCAGCAACACGGATTGCGTAGGCTGCCTGAGTGCTGCCGACTGACCCCATTCGCCCGCTGAAAGATGTCTGGTTGAGACCCCGACGCGTGTTTCGTGAATTAGCGGCACGACCGCTCGGGATCGCCGACTACTTGCTGGCGGCGGCTCAAGGCGTGGGCAACCTTCTCGCGCTGTGCCGGCATGTAGGAGCCGGAGCACACAGCAGCGTGGAAGCAATTCTCGCAATATCCTTTGCGTACGGCGCCGTCTCGGGCGTGGTGAGCGTGTACTTGATGGCCATTATCTATGGGCGCTTAGGGCTTCGCGCCGGCGGCAAGTCGACGACCACCCAAGTCATTCATGTCCTCGCCTACGGCGGCGTACCCATGGCGGCCTCGCTCGCCATCTGGGTGCTGACGGCACTCCTTGCCGGGGAGGCCACCTTCGTCGAGACTCCACGAGCCGATCTCGAGGCCTTCCTGGCGCTGCTGCTCCACCTGCAGTTCACCTCCTATGTTCTGTTGTTTATTTGGAGCATCGTCCTACAGGTGATGGGGTTGAGCGAAATCCAGGGCCTCACCACGCGCAAGGCCTTCGGAGTGTGGTTCCTGGGGCAGATCATCGGGTTCCTGGTCTCCCTGTTTCTCGCCTTGGCGATCGAAACACTATTCCCGGGAATCCTGATCCACTTTATCCCATAGCGCCCAAAGACCTCGGCGTTCAGACCGAGGATATCCGTGGACTCTTGGCGCCAGACCGGCGTCGCAGGTCTTGGAATAAGAGTATGGACTTGCGGCGATTGCGAAACGGTCCACGACCGCGACGTCAACGCCGCGAGGAACATTCTCGCGGCGGGACGCCGCCGTCTTGCAGAAGAAATCCCCGCCCTTTGAGGGCGCGGGAGGACGTCAACCCGCAGAACTGACGCCGGGCGCAGGCGGTACGCTGTCGACTTCCGCCGCCAAGGGCTCCGGTACCGCATCCGGCGCCGGTACAGGTGCTTGGTTCGGCGTGGCCGGCTGCTTCGGCGCGACGGCTCGCTTGGGTGCGGCGGGTCGTGGCACGCGCCACGGATTCGGGGATTTGGCGCGCTGTGACGATCGCTTCGATATCTTGGTAGCCGACGGCTTAGATTTTGACGCCTTAGCTGTTGACGCCTTAGCTGTTGACGCCTTAGGTTTTGAGACCTTGGGTTTTGACGCTTTGGGTTTTGACGCCTTGGCGCGTACTTTCGTGCCAACTGCGGCTTTTCGGGGAGCGGCTGCCTTGGCGCGAACTTGCAGCGCAGCCTGCGCCGCTTTGGCCTTTTTCCTTGCTTGCTTCGCGGCCTTTTTGCTCGCTTTCGCTAATTTTCGGGCCCGCTTGAGCACGTTCTTGGCGGCGCGCACCTTCTGCTTCGCCGCATCGGCGCGCGCGACAGCCGTTGCTGCATCGGCATTCAGTCGTTGCGCCGAAGCGGCACGGTTCGGATGTGCATCCGATGATCGAGAGATTGCCACGGTGCGATGCCTCGCCAAAACAATGGTGGCCGCTGAGCTTAGCCCCCGTTACCGGGGGCTGTCACCCATCCGCTGCGCTTCAATGTCGCGTCGATGCCTCAAGACAGCACGCGGAACAGGAATTCACGAATGTCGGTGACTTCCGCGGCGCAGACGGCGTGTCCCATCGGATACTCATGCCACTCGACCAAGTATCCCTGCGCCTTGAGGAAGTTGCGCGCCTGCACCCCCATAGCTAGAGGGAGTACGGTATCCCCTTGGCCGTGAGCCATGAATATCGGGGTGGAGTTGTTTGCGGGTGCGCGCTCGGCACTGAAGCTGCTCTCTCGCGGGAAATAACTGGACAATGCCATGACGCCCGCCAGGCCCTCCGGCAAACGCACTGCCGTATACAGAGATACTGCGGCCCCTTGTGAAAAACCGGCGAGGACAATGCGATTCGCCGGAATTCCACGCTCGACCTCCCGGGCAATCAGCCGCCGAATCTGTGCATCCGCATCGCGAAAACCGGCCACGTCTTCCGCCGCCTTGCGGTCCAATCCCTTGATGTCGTACCAGGCACGCATGGACATGCCGCCGTTGATGGTCACCGGACGCACCGGGGCATTGGGAAAGACAAAGCGCCACGCCCGTTCACCTCGACGCACGATCTCGGGCACGATGGGTTCGAAATCATGCCCATCGGCGCCCAGACCATGCAGCCAGATCACGCTGGCGTTCGGCATTACCGCGGTTTCTACTTCAATGGTTTCCAGCATGGCCGGCAATATATCATCGCGGTATGCGGGTCACGTTGGATCATCTGCGCCGTTACGCCATCGCGCGATCGCTGTTCAAGCCCACGACCCTTAAGCGGGCGATAGACAAGCTGGGATTCGTGCAGGCGGATCCGATCCGTGCTCCGGCCCGCGCCCAGGACCTGACTCTGCGCCACCGTGTGGCGGGCTATCGGGCGGGCGACCTCGAGCGCCGCTACCCGAAACTGCCGCTGGAAGAAGACTTCTTTGTGAATTATGGATATATGCCGCGGGCCCATCATCAATTGATGCACCCACGAACGGCGCGAACGGTGTGGACGCCGGCGCGTGCCGCGCAAGCAGCAGCGGTGCTGGAATTCATCCGCGCACGCGGCGCCGTGCACCCGCGCGAGGTGGACGCGCATTTCGCGCACGGCAAAGTGACCAACTGGTTCGGCGGATCGTCGAACGCCAGCACGGAATTGCTCGACGTCATGCACTACCGCGGACTGCTGCGCGTGGCGCGCCGTGAAGGGGGCACTCGGGTGTACGCCGCGCGCGATACCGCGGAAGGCCCGGATACGGTCGCACTGCCGCTCGACGCGGGCGCCGTGAGCGCAAGGATGGACGCGCTGGTGGACGTGGCCGTCCGCAAATATGCGCCGCTCTCGGCGAGCACCTTGGGTCAGCTGGTCAGGCATTTGCGCGGCGGCGCGCCGCAGTGGACCGCGCACCGCGGCGACGCGCTCGCTCGCGCCAAGCAACGCCTTGCTCACGCTCGCGTTGACGGCGTCGACTGGTACTGGCCTGCCGCGGACAGACCCACATCGGCCCGTTGGCGGCCCGACGAGAGCGTGCGCTTGCTGACGCCCTTCGACCCGATAGCCTGGGATCGCCGCCGCTTCGAAGTCTTCTGGGGCTGGGCCTATCGCTTCGAGGCTTACACGCCCGCGCCGAAACGCAAACTCGGCTACTACGCACTGCCCCTGTTATGGCACGAGCGGATGATCGGATGGGGCAATGTGGCGGCGGCCCAGGATGGGCTGCGCTGTTCTTTCGGCTACATCGGCGGCCGCGCGCCGCGCTCCGCCGCGTTTCGTGCGGGCCTCGAGGCGGAACTCGCGCGGATGCGCACCTTCCTTGGCATGGCGGGTTGAGCCGCGCCGGTAGCGCGGAAAAGCGCCCGTCACGCGACCCTTCCTATCATCTACGCTTTCGCTGCCAGGCTCTTGCGGATATCGGCGGCGATTTCGTAGGAGCGCAGCCGTGCGGCATGATCGAATATCTGCGCAGTGATCATCAATTCGTCCGGCCGCGTCCGTTCGATGAATGCAACCAGGGAATTGCGGACCGTCTCGGGCGAGCCGACGGCCGAGCAGGTGAGCACGTCGGCGAGCAGAGCCTTGGCGGACGGCGGGAGTTGGCTCTCGTACCCGTCGATCGGAGGCGGCAGTTGCATCGGCCGCCCGCTGCGCAGGTTCACGAATGCCTGCTGCATCGACGTGGCGAGGAAGCGAGCCTCCGCGTCGGACTCCGCGGCAAAGACGTTGAATCCCAGCATCACGTATGGCCTATCGAGCTGCACCGAGGGCTGGAATCGCGCACGATAGATGTCCATGGCCTGCATCATCATCGCGGGTGCGAAATGCGAAGCGAATGCAAAGGGCAGTCCCAGAGCCGCGGCGACTTGCGCGCCGAAAAGGCTCGAACCCAAGATCCAGATCGGCACATTCAATCCGACGCCGGGGACCGCCATGACGCGTTGCTCCGACCCTGAGGGCGCAAAGTATCCCATCAGTTCCAGAACGTCTTGAGGGAACTGGTCGGGATCGGACGCGAGATTGCGCCTGAGAGCTCTCGCGGTAACTTGATCGGAACCCGGCGCCCGTCCCAGTCCAAGATCGATGCGGCCCGGAAACAGGCTTTCCAAGGTACCGAATTGCTCTGCAATCACCAACGGCGAGTGATTGGGCAACATGATGCCGCCTGCTCCGACCCGAATCGTCGACGTTCCGGAGGCAACGTGGCAGATCACCACCGAGGTGGCTGCGCTGGCAATTCCCGGCATACTGTGGTGTTCGGCCAACCAATAGCGCCGGTAACCCCATTCCTCCGCATGTCGCGCGAGATCCAAAGTGTTGCGGAGCGACTGCGCCGCAGTGCTGCCCATCGCCACCGGAGACAAGTCGAGAACGGAAAATGGAATCATAGGCTCACTTTGAGGCCGGAATGACACCTGTCTGGGAGCCCATCGTCGATTATCAAGGTCGCCGACGGGCATTCCGCCGTGCCGCCCTTCGAGACCAAGCGCTGTCTACCGCGCAAGGCCCGTCGGCGCAAGCGCGCCAATTCTGTCGAGAATGCCCTGCAGCGGCGACATGGATCCCATCGCCTCGAGCTGCGCCGAATCACCCATCAGGAGAACCTTGGCGCGAGTCTTGTCGACGACGGCGAGCAACCGTTCCAGCTGTTTGAGCCCGATCATCTCTGCCCCATCGACCACAATCACATGATTCAGGGTCAAGGGGTTTCGCCCTTCCTGCCATTCGAGTTCGTGTGAGGCAAGCGGTTGCGTAGGAATGCCCGACGACGCCTGCAATGTCTCGGCGGCGATTCTCGAGAGCGCGACACCGATGACGCTCAGCCCTTGTATCTGCCAAGCTTCACGCATGGCGGCGAGAAGCACGCTCTTATCGTTGCCCGCCGCCACCGCCAGGGCCTTGATATCGCCCCCACTCATCGCATACTCAAACGCGCCGCGCTGCTCCTCGGTCAACGCGAGCGGCTCCTCCTTCAACTCGAGCGGCTCCTCGGTCAACGCGAGCGGCTCCTCGGTCAACGCGAGCGGCTCCTCGTTTAAAGCTAGTGGCGGCAACTTAGTCATTGGTGGGTGGGGCGGTATTCGGAGTTGGTGCGGGACGCCGTGGCCGCGTCGCATCGCCATCGCTGCCACGCGCTTCATCAGCGACTTTTCCGCGTCGAGCATATCGCGGCTGGTGAAGCGGAGCGGATTGCCACCACCGGGGTTCAGCGTCACCAGTTCGCCGGACTCCATGACCGCGGCAAGCACCGCGCCGAACTGCTCCTGATCGCCGGTACGCGACTTCAGAAATTGAGCGAGTTCCTGATGGGTAAAGGTAGGCCGCAGACGGGACAAGGCACGCAGCGCTACCGTGGGGTCCTCTAGGATCATCTCGCCGTTCTCTTGCGCAATCCGTTGCCGCTCGGCGACGCGCTCCTGCAGATGGCTGGGCAGTGTCTGCTCGCCTTGGGTCCAGCGGCCGACTCCTTTGCGACCCGGCGTGAGCTCGATCTGCTGAGCCTCCAGCGTCCGGTGATCGATTCGCACGGCGTGCCCGGCTCGCGCCAAATGTTGATTGGCGCGTTCGGCCCAAGCCGAGCGCCACTCAATGAGATTGGCTTTCCGGTTCCAATGCCGCATTTTGGGTCCAAACCCCGACGGCGTGGCTTCGCGCAGGGTAAGCAAGATCTGGGCATACGGATTGTTGGTGTCATTCCGACGGATGCTGAAGTCCGCGATCATGCCTTTCGAGACAAACTCCTGTGCAATGTAATCGCGCACGAGCGCCACGCTTTCCGCGTGGGACAGCTCGACGGGCAAACCGATTTCGATCGCGCGCGCGAGTTGCGAGTCTTTCCGGCGCTCGCCCGCCTCCACCCGATTCCACAACATTTCCCGGTCGTGCACCCAGGCCGGCGCGCCATCAGGCGACATGATTTCCGAATGCGCGGCTTTGCGGCTGCGTGTGTAATTGTGCGTGAGCCCGTAGCGCTCATCACGCAGCGCGGACCCGGACCGATACGCGGCGGCAGCGGTGATGCTCTGCCCCCGCCCGCGTGAGATGACCTTCGCCGTAAGATGGTAGATTGCCAGATAATTCTCGGTGGAGCGGGTGACGTATAGACGTATAAGTGTTCAATGCCTCGAATGTCGTTAGACTGTACGCGTAGCTCTGTGCCAAAATCAATGGCGAACCGGCGCCGCTATTCCGGCCGGACTCATTGACCGCGGACACGATTCCGATGCCCAAACTCGACGATCAGATTTCGACGCTACAACAGAAACTCACCCAGTTGAAGCTTCGTCAGGAGCGCCTCGATGCGCGCAAGCGTGCCGTCAGTGCGCTGCGCGAACGCAAGGCCGCGACCCGCCGGAAGATATTGGTCGGCGGAATCGTACTGGCCAAAGTGGAACACGGAGAAATCGACCATGAGCAGTTTCGCGGTTGGCTCGACCAGGCCCTGACCCGACCCGAAGATCGGGTCTTGTTTGGTTTGCCCGTAAGCGAGAGCGGACCTGGGGCGCCATCCGACGCCGGTGGATGATTTCTCTGTTCTCCGCATCGGCAAGCGTATCTCCGCATAGTGTGCGGAGATTAGGCTAGCTATTCTCCGCAGCGGCCGGGAAACTCCGTGCGCCGCCGCTCGCACGTTGCCATGTGAATTGAGGCCGGAATCTGCGTGACCTACGGCGTTCGGCCGCGTTTGGGCTACGGCGAAGCGAATCGGTGCGGGTCTCATCTTGACACAGTCTGCATTTTTATGCAGGATGCGTGCAACTTTATGCACGGGCCAGATTCGATGCTCAGCTCCGATATCGACAATAACACCAGCGCTCCGGCGCGCCGCTCGATGCTGGCGAAGATCATTCGCGAGCAGGCCGTAGGAAGGCAAACCGAACTGGTGGCGATGTTGCGCAAGCATGGCCATGTTGCGACCCAATCGAGCGTCAGCCGGGATCTGCGCGAACTGGGGGTGGCTAAAATGGGTGATCGCTATGTGCTGCCCGATACCGCCGCTCCACCCAAGAGCGATTTTTCGACCCTAAAGCAGTTCGTCAACGCTCGTTTGACCGCCGGCACGAATCTGACTGTGTTGAAAACGACCGTGGGCTCGGCGCAAAGCGTGGCCGTCGCCATCGACACCGCTCGATGGCCGGAGGTCATCGGCACGCTGTCCGGCGATGACACCATCTTCATCGCCACGGCTGGCGCCCGCGACCAGCGCAAACTGGCCGACCGCCTTCTCGCCATCTTCGGACGCTAAAACCCCATGACATCGACTTCAAGGCAGGGCGCCGAGCCCATACTTTTGGCATTTTCCGGCGGCCTCGACACATCCTTCTGCGTCCCCTGGCTCAAGGACACCTATCAGCGGCCGGTGATCACGGTGACCGTCGACACCGGCGGCATCGACGAGGCCGCGGCAAAGTCCTTGGCCGAGCGCTCGGTGCAGCTGGGCGCCATCGAACATCATCTCATCGATGCACGCACCGCCTATTTCGACCAGGTGCTCCAATATCTGATCATGGGCAATGTGCGCCGCGGTGGGGTATACCCGCTGTGCGTCGGCGCCGAGCGCGTGCTGCAGGCGCAGACGATCGCACAGATGGCGCTCTCGCTGAAAACCACGATGGTCGCGCATGGCTGCACGGCCGCGGGCAACGATCAAGTGCGCTTCGAAGTGGCGTTGCGCACCTTGGCGCCGGACCTCGAGATCATCGCGCCGGTTCGCGACCGGGCGTTCAAGCGGCCGGAACAGCTCAAGTATCTCGAAGATCATCATCTGCCGGTTCCACCCTTCGGCGCGGCGTACTCGGTGAACCGCGGACTCTGGGGCGTCACCATCGGCGGCAAGGAGACATTGACGTCGGAGGGCAGCATTCCGGAGGAGGCGTGGGTACTCTCCAAGAACGCATTCTCGGCGCCGCGCCTGCCTGAGCGCCATTCGATCGGTTTCAACCAGGGAGTTCCGGTCAGTCTCGACGGCACCGCATTGTCTGCCGTCGCCATCATCGAGAAATTGGAGGCGTTGGCCGGTCCCTTCGGCATTGGACGCGGCATCCATTTGGGCGACACCGTGATCGGCACCAAGGGGCGGGTCGCGTTCGAGGCCCCTGCGGCCGACGTGCTGCTGACAGCTCATCGGGAGCTGGAAAAGTTGGTGCTGACGGGCAAGCAGGCGCGCATCAAGGACTCCGTGGCGCAACCCTATGGCGACCTGGTGCACGAAGGACAACACTTGGATCCGGTGTGCCGGGATATCGAGGCGCTGTTGCTGTCCTCTCAGGCGCGCGTCAGCGGCGAGGTCAAGGTTCTGTTCCGGCCGGGTTCCGCGTTCGTGGAAGGCGTCGCGTCGCCCTATTCGCTGATGGCGGCATCGAAAGGCGTCTACGGGGAATCCGCCGGTGAGTGGACGCCGACCGATGCGTTGGGGTATTCGAAGATGCTGGCCCTGACCGGCGTGTTCTACCAGCGTGCCGGAACCAATGCGCAGGCGCGGGCGGGGAAGTCATGAGCGGCATGCGCACCGTGGTCGTCGATAAAATCGCCTCAGTGACGCAGGCCTGTGGCCTGTCGCACGAGATCCGCATCGCAGCGGACATTCCCTGCGAGGAGGGCTTGGTTGTCGTGGTCGAGATCCTCAACAACAAGTCAACCTACAACACACTGGAGCTGACCAGCGGCCGCATGGCGAAGGTGGCACGCGGGGATGTGGTGGTCGGCGCGTTGGGTCATCGCAAGGCCTTGTTCGGCTACTCGGGCCACATTCCGGAGACGCTCAAACCCGGCGATGTGATTCAAATGCTGAATATCGGCGGCGTCCTCGGCATCTGCGACTCCGCAACGCCCGACAAGGGCAAGCCTTTCGACTGTAAAGTCCTCGGCGCCGTATTGACCTTTCCGTATCTGGGCGAGCGCATCGGCGTGCCCGCCAAGGTGGGCTACAAGGCGCTGGACTACAACGCCGCGCTCGACGTGCGCGGCGTACCGGTGGTGGCGCTGGCCGGCACCTGCATGGAGGCGGGCAAGACCGCGGCGGCCTCCGCCATTATCGCGCGCATGCGCCATCGCGGACTGATCGTGGATGCCTTCAAAGCGACCGGCGTCTCGCTGCGCCGTGACGTCCTGGCGTTCGAGGACTCGGGCGCGCGGCGTACCATGATTTTTACCGACTTGGGGATCGTGACCACGACCGAGAAATGCGGTCCGGCGTTGACCCGCACCATGCTGACGGAAATGGCCACCGGCCAGCCGGATGTCATCGTGTTCGAATTGGGCGACGGACTCTTGGGGACGTATGGTGTGGAATCGATTCTGCGTCAGGCGGACATCAAGAAGGCGTTGACCGCGGTGGCGTTGTCGGCCAACGATCCGGTCGCCGCCTGGGGCGGCGTCAAGTTGTTGCGCGAGCGCTTCGGCATCGAGCCGTGCGTGGTCACCGGTCCCGCGACGGACAATCAAGTGGGGATCGAGATCATCCGTGAGCAGATGAACGTCCAGGCGTTCAATGCCATCAGCAATCCCGCGGATCTCGGCGACCACATCATCACTTGGCTGGGCTTGAGCCACGTGCGTGAATCCAAAGTAGCCGGCGAATGAACGGCCCCACCCCCGCGATCGTACTGGGCGGCACCGGCTATGTGGCCGGAGAGCTGCTGCGCCTGATCGCGGGGCATCCGCAGCTTTCCGTCGCCGCCATTCTGTCGGATAGTCAGCCCGGTGCTCCGGTCGCCGGCGCATTCGCGCATTTGCGCAGCGCCTATCCGGATCTCAAATTCGCCGATCTCGACGAGATCGAGACCGTCGTGCGGCGCATGCCGCGCTGCGCGTTGTTCTCCGCCGCACCCCACGGCGTCGCCGCGGCCATCATCGATCGTCTGCTGACGGCGGCCGAGGCGGCGGGCACACGGGTGCACTGCGTGGATATCTCGGCCGACTTCCGCTACTCGAGTTCCGCCGCCTATGAGGCGGTGTACAAGCACGCCCATGGCGCGCCGGAAAGAATTCGTGAATTTACCTGTGCCGTTCCGGAGCATTTGCAAAAATCGCCGACACCGCATGTCGCGCATCCCGGATGCTTCGCAACCGCGACGCTGCTCGCGAGCGTGCCGCTGCTGGCGCTGGGGCTGACGGATATGCGCCTGTTCGTCACCGGCATCACCGGCAGCACCGGTTCCGGCCGCAAACCGATCGAAGGCACTCATCATCCGCACCGGCACAGCGATCTCTATACCTACGGTGCCTTGAGTCATCGACATGTGCCGGAAATCATCGCCTGCGCGAAACTGGCCACGGGTCTCGAAGCGGAGCTCAATTTCGTGCCGCACTCCGGTCCCTTCGCGCGCGGCATCCATGTCACCGTGCAGGCCAGTCTCAAGAAGCCGCTGGGCACGGCGCAGGCGCTGGAGGCGCTCCGGTCGTACTACAAGGACTGTCCTTTCGTGCGCGTCAGCGACACCGCACCGCGCGTCAAGGATGTGGCGACCAGCAATTATTCGAATTTGAGCGCGGTGACCAACGGTAACTCCATCGCTGTCATGTCGGTGGTCGACAATCTCAACAAAGGCGCCGCCGGCGGCGCCATTCAATGGATGAATCGCTTATTGGGTCTTGCCGAGACCACCGGCCTCACGACCCCGGCGCCCGGATGGACTTGAGGCGCACGGAACCACGACACGGCAGACAACAGCGACAAACGCGGTAAGCAATTCAAATGGCGACACCTCTGACAACTGTGACGACCCAGGCTCTCTCCAGCCACCTGGCGCAAGTGTTTGCGCAATATCCCATCGAGGTGGCCCACGGGGAGGGCGTCTGGCTGCACGCGCGCGACGGCCGCAAGATCCTGGATTTCTACGGCGGGCATGCGGTCGCCGGCTTGGGTTACGGTCATTCACGCTGGCTGGCCGCGCTCGAGCGCCAGGCTCGGCAAATGGCCTTTCAGACCAACGCGCTGCCCATGGTAATCCGCGAGCGCGCCGCCGCCCGCTTGGCCAAGTTCGTGGGGCTTGGTCTCGATACGGTGTTTTGGATCAACAGCGGCGCCGAAGCCAATGAAAATGCGCTGAAGCTCGCCTTCAAGCTGACCGGCCGCAGCAAGATCGTGGCACTGGTACAGGGCTGGCACGGCCGAACCGCCGCGGCCGGCGCCGTGACGTGGGGCGCGCTCGAAAAATGGTACGGGTTTCCGCGCACGCCTTTCGACGTGAGATTCACGCCGCGCGACGATCCCGCCGCCGTCGATCAATTCGTCGACCGGGATACGGCCGCGGTGATCGCCGAACCGGTGCAAGGCGTGGGCGGCGCCTACGATGTGGGCAAGCCGATGTTGCAGGCGTTGCGTCGGCGCTGCGATGAGGTCGGCGCGTTGCTGATATTCGACGAAGTGCAATGCGGAACCGGCCGCACCGGAGCACCCTTTGCCGCGAATTTCTACGGCGTCACTCCGGACATGATCACCGCCGCCAAGGCCTTGGGCAACGGGTTTCCCGTATCGGCCCTGCTGTTGTCGCGACGCATCGCGGGGCAGCTCAAGTACGACGACATGGGTACGACCTTCGGCGGCGGCCCCATGGCTTGTGCCGTGGCCGAAGCGGTGATCGACACCATCGAGTCCGAGTCGCTGCTCGCGAACGTGCGCCAGGTCTCGGCCTATATTCGCTCCAGCTGCGTCATTGGCCCGGTCACCGGTGTACAGGGCGCGGGATTCCTTCTGGGTCTGAAGACTTCCCGACCGGCCAAGGAGGTGCAGTCGGCGCTGCTCGCCAAGAACATACTCACCGGCACCAGCGCGGATCCGCACATCCTGCGCCTGCTGCCGGCGTACATCTTGAACGAGGGTCATGTGGATCAGCTGAGCGACGCCTTGGCGAAAATATCCGCATGAAGCGCTTCCTCAATCTGGCCGATTTCAGCCGCGAGCAGGTTCTGGATCTGCTCGCGCTCGCCCAGGCCTTGCAAGATAAACCGGATCCGCGGGCGCTCGCGGGCAAGATCCTGGGGTTGGTGTTCTTCAATCCCTCGCTGCGCACTCTGGCGTCATTCCAAGCCGGAATGGCGCGCCTCGGCGGCAGCTCCTTCGTGATCACTCCGGGCCAGGGCACGTGGCAGCTCGAGACTCGGCAGGGCGCCATCATGAAGGGCGCGGCCGCCGAACATATCCGCGAAGGCATACCGGTGCTGGCGTCGTATTGCGATGCGCTGGGCGTGCGCGCCTTCGCCGAGGGCAAGAATCTCGAGCAGGACATTGGCGAATCCCTGTTCGGAATGATCGACGAGCTTTGCGACAAACCGCTGATCAACATGGAATCGGCGATGAATCATCCCTGCCAGGCACTGGCCGACTGGCGCACGATGGATGAACTCAAGGTACCGCAGCGAGCCAAGTTCGTCCTGAGCTGGGTCTACCATCCGAAGGCGCTGCCCTTGGCCGTGCCCGCGGCCGCCATGCACATGGCGGCCATGCGCGGCATGGAGGTGGTGGTGCTGCGTCCGGATGGCTTCGCCCTGCCGCCGCAAATCATGACCGTCGCGCGCTCAGCCGCGGCCGCCGCCGGCGGCTCGCTCACCGAGACCTCCGATCGCACCGCAGCCCTCGCCGGCGCGAGCGTGCTGTATGCGAAGGAGTGGGGTACCACCACGTACTACGGCGACACCGAGGCGGACTCGCGGCTGCGCGCCGATCTCTCCGATTGGTGCGTGCGCGAGCGATGGTTCGCGGGTGCATTGGCCGACGCCAAGCTCATGCATTGCCTGCCGGTGCGCCGCAATGTCGCGGTCGCCGATGAAGTTCTGGACGGCCCGCGCGCCGTGGTCAAACGCGAGGCCTTCAATCGTCTGGCGGTGCAGATGGCCGTTCTGCATCGCATGCTGGCCTGATCGGCTGCCGTTTCGGAGTATTCTCATGATCATGAGTCGACCTGACCCTTCCGTCGCGGTGCGAGCGCTCAAGAGCGCGGCGCCGTACATCCGCATGTACAAGAACAAGGTCTTCGTCATCAAGGCGGGCGGCGCGGTATTCAGCGACGAGATGTCGACGCGCGCTTTGATCGAGCAAGTGGCGATTCTGCACCAGGTGGGCATCAAGACCGTGCTGGTCCACGGCGGCGGTCCGCAGCTGGACAACCTGCAAGCGACGTTGGGGTTGGAAACCAGGATGGTCAACGGCCGGCGCGTCACGGATCAGAAATCGATCGACGTGACCGCCATGGTGCTGAACGGCTTGATCAACACGCGCATTCTCGCGATCTGCCGGGAACTCGACATCGAAGCGATCGGTTTGAGCGGGGTCGATGCGGGCCTGATTCGCGCGCACAAACGCCCGCCGGTGCGCACGGAGGGTTCGAGCGAGACGGTGGATTACGGCTTCGTGGGCAATATCGACTCGGTGAACGTCGCGGTCGTCAACAAACTGCTCGAGGACGGCCTGATGCCCGTCGTGAGTCCGCTGTCGGCGGACTCGAACGGCATATTGCTCAATATCAACGCCGACACAGTGGCCGCCGCCATCGGCGGCGCCTTGTCGGCGGAAAAACTCGTGCTGTGCACCGGCGCCCAGGGAATTCTCGAGCGCGCCGAGGATCCGAGCTCGGTGGTTTCCTACACGGACATCAAGGGTTTGAAGCGGCTGCGCGACGAGGGGGCGCTCAAGGACGGCATGCTGCCCAAGGCGGCTGCGATCGAGAACGCGATTCGCGGCGGCGTGCGCCGAGTACACGTCATCAGCTACAAGTCCGCCGATAGCTTACTCGCGGAGATCTTCACGAATGAGGGAACCGGCACTCTGGTGGTGGCGGATCTCACGGCCTTGACCCCGGCGGAACAACTGAGCGCGTCGGGCGCTTGAGATTCATGGCGACTTCGCTTAGGCCACGGCCACTGCAATGACGCGACTCTGGGACAAGGGAACTCCGCTCGACGCACGAGTGCTCGGCTTCACCGCCGGGGACGACTATATTCTGGACAACCGCCTGGTCCGCTACGACATTCAAGCCTCCATCGCCCACGCGGACATGCTGGCGGCTCAGGGATTGTTGTCGGCGGAGGACCTGGGATTGATTCGAGATGCCTTGACGGCCATCGGCGAAGAACATGCGCGCGGAGCTTGGCGCGTCTCGCTCGAGCAGGAGGACTGCCAGACGGCGATCGAGAATCTGCTGACGGCGCGCATCGGCGCCGCCGGCGGACGCTTGCATGCCGGCCGTTCACGCAACGATCAGGTGCTCGCCGCTCTGCGCCTGTACTTGCGCGACGCCGCGGAAGAATTGCGGCGCGGCGCGGCGGCGGTGGCGGACGCCCTCGATGCGCTGGCTGCGCGGCACGGCGCGATGGTGCTCCCCGGCTACACCCATATGCAGCAGGCCATGCCGAGCAGCGTCGCGCTGTGGGCGGAAGGGTTCGCGGCGGAGCTTCGCGACGACGCCGAAGGTCTCGAGCTCACGCAGAGGCGCATCGGCAAGAACCCTCTGGGATCCGCGGCCGGCTACGGGACCCCGAACCTCGAGCTCAGCCGCGAGGAGACGCGGCGGCGTCTCGGATTTTCGGTCACTCAAGAGCCGGTGACGGCGGTGCAGCTCTCCCGCGGCAAGGCCGAGGCACAATTGTTGTTCGAAATCACTCTGCTCGCGCAGGACATGGGACGCCTCGCGGCCGACTTGATGCTCTTCTACACTCGAGAATTCGGTTTCGTGGCGCTTCCGGCGGCCTTCACGACGGGCTCCTCGATCATGCCGCAAAAGCGCAATCCGGACGTCTTTGAACTGGTGCGCGGCCGCAGCTCGGTTGCGCATGCGGCGCTCAACGAAGTGCTCGGGATCACGCAGAAGCTGACCTCGGGTTATCACCGCGATTTGCAGCTGATCAAGCCACCCTTGTTCCGCGGCATCGACTCCTGCCTGCAGACGCTGGACATTCTGCCGAGCGCTCTCGACGGGGTGACGTTCCGGCCGGAGAACATTCGGCTCGATCCCGGTATCCATGCCGCGGCCGCGGCGAATGCCTTGGTGGCCAAGGAAGGAATTCCGTTTCGCGAGGCCTATCGCCGCGTGGCCGCCAAGCTCAAGGATTCCCAATGACCCTGTGGCGGAGCTTGCGATCGCTGGCAGAGTTGAATTCCGGCAGTGCAGGAACCATGGTCGAACACCTCGGAATCCTGTTCACCGAAATCAGCGATGACTTCATTCGTGCCACCATGCCGGTCGACGGGCGGACTCGCCAGCCGTACGGAGTACTGCACGGCGGCGCTTCGGTGGCGCTCGCCGAAACCCTGGGAAGCACGGGTGCGACCATGTGCGTCGACGCCGCGCAATACCAGTGCGTGGGCCAGGAGATCAACGCCAATCACGTGCGGCCCGCGCATACGGGGATCGTCACCGGGACTGCGCGCCCCGTTCACCTGGGAGGGCGCACCCAGGTCTGGATCATCGATATCGTCAACGAGGCGGGTAAATTGGTCTGTACTTCGCGCTTGACCATGGCGGTGATCCGGCGCGGCTCCCTCGGAGCCTGATGTCGCGCTGGCCTTTGCAACCCTGAGTGGCGTATCGTCGCGCCATGAAACAGACCCGCATCGGAATTCTGCGTGAGATCGGCATTGCGTGGGCCATGGTTGCAGCCGCGCCCCTTGTCGGCGCCCAAACCCCCTCTACTGCGCCGGCCGCGCCGCCGCCCACGAACTCGTCCCCCGCCGATCCGGCGGCTGCGCAGAACACCGACCAGATTAGCTACTCGTTCGGACTGACCTTCGGTGAGCAGATGCATGGCGTGGGGATCAGCGACCAGGTGAGTATCGATGCCATTGCGCGCGGATTGAAGGACGGCTTGCAAGGCAAGCGAAGCACCCCGGCCGATCGGCAGCAGGTCCAGGATTTCGTGCACTCAGTGATGGAGACCATGGTCGTGCGCAACCAGGCGGCAGCGAAGGATTTTCTGGCGCGCAACGGGCGCGAGAAAGGCGTCACGACCACGGCCTCGGGCCTGGAATACAAAGTCATTCTGCCGGGAGACCGCAAGGCTGCCGCGGTCGCGCCCACCGATGCGGTAACGGTACAGTATCGCGGCAAACTGCTCGATGGCTCGGAATTCGACAGCACGTACGCGCGCGGTGCACCCGCATCTTTCGCGGTGAACGGGGTGATCCCGGGGTGGCAAGAGGCATTGGTGCTGATGAAGCCGGGCGCCAAGTGGGAGCTCTTCATCCCACCCAACCTCGCTTACGACGTGAACTCACCTCCGGCCATCCCGCCGGGCTCCATGCTGAAGTTCGAAGTAGAGCTGATCAAGGTCAAGCAACCGGCGCCGGCCGTTCCGGGCGCGAAGGTTCCCAGCTCGCAGTGACGCCCCGCGGCGCACACGCGCCGCGGTATCGGCCGTCAAATTCGCCCGCCCCGGGGCCCGGACGCTACGCCGGCCCCGGGCCGGCGTTTGCCCCGGGGGGAAAGCGCATGGGCTTGGTGACCCCCATACGCGTGAGCTCGCGAAGCAGCCCATCTGCAAGATCCTGGTACATCGCTCTGTCGAACAGCGGCACCGTGTCCCAGTTGTAAGCCCACGGATGAGAAGTCCTCAGCTTGTCAGGCTCGTCCGCATATCGCGGTATCACATGAGCATGCAGTGCCGGCTCCTGGTTTCC
>Ga0099795_10000071_pt1 | contig 17941 bp, 14 predicted proteins | sample Rivendell_Oct201_11_FD_78513 | JGI IMG/M metagenome (GOLD analysis project Ga0099795, IMG submission 78513) | Vadose zone soil microbial communities from the Eel River Critical Zone Observatory, Northern California, USA -... | ecosystem: Host-associated > Plants > Roots > Rhizosphere > Soil ... | reverse complement strand
TCCGCCCGATCCGTCCGGCTGCTCGCTCGCCGCGTCAGTTCCATACGCTCCGAGTTCGTCAAGGTGATGGCGTCTGTCATGGACGCCATTGTAGTCTACAAATGGCTGTTACAGTCCACTAGGAAGCTGCAATGAGTGCGGACACCGCGGTCGTTTCCTATGAGCTGCGCACCTCAGTCGCGCACGTCACGCTGAATCGCCCCGCGGCCCTGAATGCCTTCAACCAGGCCCTGCGCGTACAGCTCGCGGAGGCACTGCAGCGGGCTGCCGCCGATCCAGTGGTGCGCGCCGTCGCGCTGCTGGCGGCCGGCCGCGCCTTCAGCGCCGGTGGCGATCTGAAGGAAATGCAGTCCACCGGGCGGGTCGACTCCGAGGTGCGCCGGCAGCTCGAGGAGGAATACGCACCGGGCATATACGCCATCGCCGGCATGTCAAAGCCGGTCATCACCGCCGTCGAAGGCCTCGTGGCCGGAATCGGCTGCGCCTATGTGCTGGCCAGCGACCTCGTCGTGATGGCCGAGGACGCCTATTTCACGCTGCCGTTCCAGAACATCGCGCTGGTGCCCGACGGGGGGATCACCTGGATGCTCGAGCGTCAGATCGGCGCCCGTCGCGCCTTCCAGCTCGCGGTCGAATGCGAGCGGGTGCCGGCGGCGCGCTGCCTGGATCTGGGCCTCGTGAATCGCGTCGTGACCAAGGGAACCGCGAATGAAGTCGCCGCACAGTGGGCGAGCCAGATCGCCCAGCGCGCACCCCTGGCCGTGATGCACACCAAGCGCCTGCTGCACCAGGCCGCCACGGTCGATTTCGCCCAGGGGCTGCACAATGAGGTGGTGGCGCAGGAGCAATGCATCGGCAGCGCGGATTTCCGCGAAGGCCTCACGGCGTTCCTGGAGAAACGCCCCGCCCGGTTCAGCGGTGGATAATCTCCCGTGACCTCGATGAGCACCGGCCAGGTGATGGCCGACTCCCTGATCGCGCATGGCGTCGACACCGTGTTCGGGATTCCCGGCGCGCACATGTACGATTTCAATGACGCCCTGGCACAGCGCCAGCAGCAGCTGCGCTTCATCACCACACGCCACGAGCAGGGCGCGGGCTACATGGCCTTCGGCTACGCCAAATCCACGGGCAAGGTCGGCGTCTACACCGTGGTCCCGGGCCCGGGCCTGCTCAATTCCGGTGCCGCGCTGTGCACGGCCTACGGTGCCACGGCGCCCGTGCTGTGCATCACGGGCAATATCCAGTCGCACCTGATCGGGCGAGGACGCGGCCAGCTGCACGAGCTGCCCGATCAGCTGGCGCTGCTGCGCGGACTGACGAAATGGTCCGAGCGTGTCAATCACCCCACTGAAGCGGGCGCGGTCATGGCCGAGGCCTTCAGGCAATTGCGCAGCGGGCGTGTGCGCCCCGTGGCGGTCGAGGCGCCGTGGGACGTGTTCGGCATGCGCGCCGAAGTCACTCCGGTCGCGCCCCTGGCGCCACTGGCACCGCCCCTGCCAGACCCGGCGGCACTCTCGGCCGCGGCGGCGCTGATCAGCGGCGCGCACCGGCCGCTCATCATGGTCGGTGCCGGTGCCCTCGATGCCGGCGAGGCGGTGCTCGAACTCGCGCAGCTGATCCAGGCGCCGGTCACCGCGCACCGGAGCGGCAAAGGCATCGTCAGTGAGGAATCGCCCTATGGCATGTCGCTGGTGGCAGCCTGGGACTACTGGAAGAGCTGCGACCTGCTGATCGGCATCGGCAGCCGCCTGGAACTGCAGCACCTGCGCTGGCGCTGGTTCCCGAAGGAACTGAAAGTCATCCGGATCGATATCGATCCCACAGAAATGGTGCGGCTCAGGCCCGATGCCGGCATGGTGACCGATGCCGCGCTCGGCGTCCGGGCGTTGCTCAGTGTGCTCAAACCCCAGCTCCCGCGGCGCAAGCCGCTGGAGGCGGAGTTCCAGTCGATCAAGGAACGCGCGCGCGTGGCGATCCAGTCCGTCGCACCCCAGCTGGCCTACCTCAATGTCATCCGCGAGGTACTGCCGCGCGACGGGTTCTTCTGCGAAGAGATCTCGCAGGTGGGATTCACGGCGAGGTTCGGCTTTCCGGTATACCAGCCGCGGCAATACGTCACCTGCGGCTACCAGGACAACCTCGGTTACGGCTTCAACACGGCGCTCGGGGTCAAGCTCGCGCACCCGGACAAGGCCGTGGTCGCGGTCAGCGGCGATGGCGGATTCATGTACGGCGTGCAGGAACTGGCCACCGCCGTCCAATACGGCATCCATGTCGTGACCATCGTGTTCAACAATTCCGCCTACGGCAACGTTTGGCGTGACCAGCAGGAGCGCTACGCCGGGAGGCTGCTGGGTGTGGAGCTGCGCAATCCCGATTTCGTGAAGCTGGCGGAGAGTTTTGGGGCCGTGGCGATGCGCGCGACGAGTCCCGAGCAGCTCAAGAGCGCCCTCGAGCGAGCGCTGGCCACCGCCGCACCGGTGGTCATCGAGGTGCCCTGTGCCCGTGGCAGCGAGGCCTCGCCCTGGCCTTTCCTGCATCCGGCGCCGCCCCCGGGCTGAGCGTACGCCGCGACCGGCTACGCCAGGCTCACTTGCCACCTTCGTACTTGAAGGACACGCTCACTCGGGCGCGGAATGCCTCGACCTTGCCATTCTTGAGCTGCAGGTCCAGCCGCCCCACCTCGGCCACCCGCAAATCGCGCAGCGTTTTGCCTGCCTTGTTTACTGCCGCCACTGCTGCTTTCTCCCAGGACTCTTTGCTCGTGCCCACAAGTTCGATGACTTTGTAAACGCTGTCAGCCATGGCCGGGTTCCTCCCTTCTGAGTGTCGGATCTCCCGCGCAACAATACACCAGTCGATGCCACTGGGTGCTGGCGAGCTACAGCCGCACGCGCCGCTCCAGGTGCTGGCCATCGAGAATCCGGCTGGCGATCTCCTCGATGCTGCATTCGGTGGTATCGAGATGTGGAATGGCCGCGCGGCCGAACAGCGTGAGCGCGGCGCGCAGTTCCGACTGTACCTGCGGGAGCGAGGCGTAGCGGCTGTTCGGGCGGCGCTCATGACGGATCTGCTGCAGGCGATCCGGGCGGATCGTCAATCCGAACAGCTTGGAGCGGTATGGTGCCAGTGCGGCCGGCAGCTCATCGGACTCCAGGTCGTCATCGGTCAGCGGATAGTTCGCCGCCAGCACCCCGTACTGGAGCGCGAGGTACAGGCAGGTCGGCGTCTTGCCCGATCTCGAGACGCCCACCAGGACGACATCCGCGCTGGCGTAATCGCGCGGTCCGGCGCCATCGTCGTTGGCGAGCGCAAAGTTGGTGGCATTGATTCTCGCCGCATAGGAGACCAGGTTGGACATGCCGTGTGCGCGGCCGCTGGCGTGCGCCGAGGGCATCGCCAGTTCGGCCTCGAGAGGACCGAGAAAGGCCGCAAAAAAATCCAGGCACAGGGCGTTTGCCTGGCGCAGCACCGCGCGCACCTGATCATCGACCAGGGTTGCGAACACGATGGGCCGCAGACCACTCTCGCGGCCGGCCTCATCGATGCGTTGTACGACTTCGGCCGCCTGCGCCACCGTGGCGACGAAGGGCAGCGACAGGGACTGGTACTGCGCGCCGTCGAACTGCGTCAGCAGGCTGTGGCCCAGCGTCTCGGCTGTGACGCCGGTCTGGTCGGAGACGAAGAACACGCTACGCTTGCTCACCTCGGCCCGCCTCCACCGCTTTGAGAACCACTGGCGCGGCGGGCAGTGTCCCATGCGCTGAAATCGTGGACAATACGCCGCTCAGATTGCCAGGGAAGAACGCGTTGAGCGAATACGTCCTGTCCTTCGACGCGGTCGGCCTGCGGGACATCGAGCGCGTCGGCGGCAAGAACGCCTCGATCGGGGAGATGATCGGCGCGCTCACGCAGCTCGGGGTGCGCGTGCCACGCGGCTTTGCGACCACTGCCGACGCCTTTCGCGAGTTTCTCGGCCAGGGCGGCCTCGGGGGCCGCATCAACGCCGAGCTCGACGCGCTCGACAGCGCGGACGTCACGGCACTTGCCGCCTGCGGCGCGCGCATCCGCCGCTGGATCATGGACACGCCCCTGCCGCCGCCACTGCAGCAGGCCCTGCTGGGCAGCTTTCGGGCCATGGCCGCCGGCCGCGACATCGCCGTCGCCGTGCGTTCCTCGGCGACCGCGGAAGACCTGCCGTCGGCCTCCTTTGCGGGCCAGCAGGAAACCTTCCTCAACGTGCGCGGCGAGGCTGCGCTGTTGCACGCGGTGCACGAAGTCTACGCCTCACTGTACAACGATCGCGCGATCGCTTACCGCGTACACCAGGGATTTGCACACGCGCAGGTCGCGCTCTCGGTGGGCGTTCAGCATATGGTGCGGAGTGACCTGGGGACGAGCGGCGTCATGTTCACGCTCGACACCGATTCGGGATTCCGCGAGGTCGTGTTCATCACCAGTGCCTATGGGCTGGGGGAAACGGTCGTGCAGGGCGCCGTCAATCCGGACGAGTTCTATGTCTACAAGCCCGCGCTGCGCGCCGGACGGCGCTCGATCCTGCGGCGCGGACTCGGCGCCAAGGCCATCAAGATGGTCTACGCGGAGGCGGGCTCCGCCGAGCGCGTGCGCACGGTGGATGTGCCCGCGGCCGAGCGCGCGCGCTTCTCGCTCAGCGATGAGGAGGTGGAGGCGCTGGCGCGCCAGGCACTCCTGATCGAGAAGCACTACGGCTGCCCCATGGATATCGAATGGGCGCGCGACGGCACCGACGGGGAACTGTATATCCTGCAGGCGCGCCCGGAGACCGTTCATAGCCGGGAAGGTCGTACGCTGAATCGCTACGCCCTGCGAGCCCGCTCCCGCGTCGTCGTGGAGGGTCGCGGGATCGGCGGCCGCATCGGCAGTGGCCGCGCCCGCATTGTGCGCAGTGCCGCCGACATGGCGCAGGTCCAGCCCGGCGAGGTCCTGGTCGCGGACATGACCGACCCGGACTGGGAACCGGTCATGAAGCGGGCCGCCGCGATCGTCACCAATCGGGGCGGCCGCACCTGCCACGCGGCCATCATTGCGCGCGAACTGGGCATCCCCGCGGTCGTGGGCTGCGGGACCGCCACCGAGCTGATCAGCGATGGCCAGGAGGTGACGGTGTCCTGCGCCGAAGGCGATACCGGATACGTCTACGAGGGCCTGCTCGCCTTCGATCAGCAGCGCGTCGAGCTCGATTCGATGCCGCCTGCGCCGGTCCGCATCATGATGAACGTCGGCAACCCCGATCGCGCCTTCGCCTTCGCGGCACTCCCCCATCACGGCGTGGGCCTCGCGCGGCTGGAGTTCATCATCAACCGGATGATCGGCGTGCATCCGCGCGCCCTGCTCGAGTTTGAGCGGCTGGAGCCCGCGCTCCAGGCCACCATCCGCGCCCACATGGCCGGTTACGCCGACCCGATCAGCTTCTACGTGGAGCGGCTGAGCGAAGGCATCGCGCAGATTGCGGCGGCCTTTGCGCCCGAGCCGGTCATCGTGCGCCTCTCGGATTTCAAGTCGAACGAATATGCCAATCTCATCGGTGGCCGGCTGTACGAGCCGCACGAGGAAAATCCCATGCTCGGCTTTCGCGGCGCGGCGCGCTACGTGGATGCCGCCTTCCGTCCCTGCTTCGAGCTGGAGTGCCGCGCGCTGCTGCGGGTGCGCGAGGAGATGGGACTGCGCAACGTGCAGGTGATGGTGCCCTTCGTGCGCTCCGTCGCGGAGGCACGTGAGGTCACGGAGCTGCTGGCCGCCAACGGCCTCAGGCGCGGCGAGCGGGAACTGAAGCTCATCATGATGTGCGAACTGCCGTCCAATGCGCTGCTCGCCGAGGAGTTCCTGCAGTACTTCGACGGCATGTCGATCGGATCGAACGACCTGACGCAGCTGACCCTGGGCCTCGATCGTGACTCCGCGCTGATGGCGCGGGCCTTCGACGAGCGCGACGCGGCCGTGAAAGCGCTGATCGCGATGGCGATCAGCGCCTGTCGCCGGCAGGGCAAATACATCGGTATCTGCGGCCAGGGTCCCTCCGACCATCCGGACCTGGCGCGCTGGCTGGTCGAGCAGGGCATCGACAGCCTGTCCTTGAATCCGGACACGGTCGTGGCGACCTGGCTGTTCCTGGCGGGTGTCGCCCCGGACGGGCGTGCCGGCCGACCTGAGAAACTGTGACCGGGTAGCGTAGCCCTTTGGATGTGCCCGTCCTAGGCTGCTCGGCATGGCGCAACCGAAAGACGATTCCCGGGTCAGTGTCGAACGCATGCGTGCACTGCTGGCGCGCTGGCTGCAGAGCCTGGAGCTGCATGCACGCTATCTGAAGCTCCCCGACGCTTACTACTGGCACGTGCAGCCCTGGCCCGTGCACGAACGGCCGCTGCCCTGGGTGGTGCGCCTGGCAAGACAGAAAGCGACGGAACTGCTGCGTGCCCTCGAGGAGCACTGCGGGCGTGGCGACCGCCAGTTCGCCGTCGGCCTGGAACAGATGGTGTTCCTGGCCAACCTCGTGGGCCTGCAGCCGGCCGGCCGTCATGTTCCCCTGGCCGACCCGCAGGCCGAGCGCCGGGAAATGCTCCAGACGGCAGACACGGCAACGCGCGAGGCGCCGCGGCCGCGCGCGCCGCGCGCCAGCGCGCGCGCGGCGCGTGCCACGCGGGGCAACACCACGACGATACGCACACCGCGCTCGGCAAGCGTCCCCACGCCCCCCAATGCCGCCGCCCGCGTGGTCATCGAAGATGCCGTACGCCTATTGCAGTGGGGCCGGCGCTGGCACGAACTGGGCGAGCTGATCAGCCGCTTGCACGGGCGGCCCGCCGTGGGCGATGCCCGCCGGATCCTGCGTGCGCACCGCGCGCAGATCGAGGTTGACGCCGCGCAGCCTTAGTCGCTAGCGGGTGCGCTGCAGCAGCAGCAGCGCCGCCACGCCCAGCAGCACGGTCGGCACCCAGGCCAGCAGCAGCGGATTGAGACTGAACACCACCGTGCCGCTCTGCACCGTCTGCTGCATCAAGTAGTAGAGCACGCCGATGACCAGCCCCAGGGTGCTGCGCGCGCCGCTCCCGGCAGAGCGCATCGTGCCAAAACCAAAGGGCAGCGCGAACAGCACCGCGATCGGGATCGCCGCGTTGCGCGCCAGCCCCGACCAGAAGGCCAGCTGATAGGCGCGGACGTCCAGGTCATTGGCGCGCAGATAGCGGATCGCTCGATTCAGGGCCGCGAATCCCATCTGCGCCGGCTGCACCACCGCCAGCTGCAAAAATCCCACGCTCGCGGCGGAATCGAGCCGGTGGCGGGCTTCACGGTGGCCATCGACGCCGGTGGGCGTGAAGCGCGATTCGGCGTAGTCACCGAGCTCCCAGGCGCTGCCCGCACCATTGGCCGCGCGTTCGGCATGCCCGATGGCGGCCAGGCGGTTATCGGGGGTGAGCTCGAAGACCAGCATGCCGCCGAATTCGCTGCTGCGCGACTGCTCGGCGATATTGATGATGAGATTGCCGTCGCGCACCCAGGCGCCGCCGGCACCCGCGAGGCTCAGATTATCGTAGCGTGCGAGCGCCTTGCGCTCTTCCGCCAGCTGCTCGAGCCGCGGCGCCAGATATTCGCCGACCGCCAGGCCGGCCAGCAGCAGCACCAGCCCGCAGCCCAGCAGCGTCGCGGCCTGCCGCCACTTGGACATGCCGCCGGCGCGCATCGCGGTCAGCTCGTGGCTGCGGGCAAGTATGCCCACGCCCAGCATCGAGCCGATCAGCACTCCGGCCGGAAAGGCGTCGAGTGCGAATCGCGGCAGGTTCAGTACACTGAAGATCAGGGCCTCGCTCATGCCGTAGTGGCCCACGCCGATGCTGCCCTGCTCGTCGATGAAATTGAACAGCCCGCCCAGGACCAGCAGCACCACCATCACCATGCCGATCGCCGCCAGTACCGTGCGCGCGATGTAGCGATCGAGCCGGTTCATGCGCGGACCCGCCGCGATTGCCACTCCTGCCCCCACACCAGCCACAGGGCCAATGCGAGAAACAGGGCGTGTACCCACCACAGGCCGAGCACCGCGGGCGTGGTACCCCGCTCGAACCAGGTGCGCGCCGCAACGGCCAGCTGTCCGTAGATGACGAACAGGAACACCGCGCGCCAGACGCGCTCGTAGCGGCCCTGGCGTGGTCGCAGCCGGCCCAGCGGCATGGCGCAGGCCGCCGCGATCAGCACCATCAGCGGAAATCCCAGGCGCCATTGCAACTCGGCCTGGTCCCGCAGGTCGGTGCTGCGCAGCAGACTCGAGCTGGGTCGCTCATCGACCCGCGCGCGCCGCACTTCGGTCATGGGAGCGGCCAGCGGCACGCTCAGTTCACGGAATCTGAGGATGCGATAGCGCCGCGATCCGGGGACCCCCTCCACCCGCTCTCCGTCCAGCAGCACGATGGTCTGGCTGAGCCCGTCCGGGCCGAGTTCGCGGCGGGCGCGCTGTGCAACCGTGGTCACGACGGACTCGCTCTGTGTCTGCTTGATGAACACCCGCTGCAGTTCACCCAGGGAGTCGGCCGAACGCGCGTAGACGACGGTCCGGCCGCCATCGAAACTGCGGAATCGCCCCACTTCGAAGGGCACGGCCAGCCCCTCGCGCACCGCCTGGGCCGTGAGCACCGCGCGGCGCGCGGCCGCCTGCGGGGAAAACTGCAGGTTGAGCCAGGCGCTCAGCACCACGACCGGCAGCGCCAGCACCATGACGGGCAGCCAGGCGCGCAGACCCCCATAGCCACAGGCGCGCGCGGCGACCATTTCACCCTCGTAGTAGAGCCTCCCGAGCGCCATGACGACGCCCAGCAGCAGCCCCAGGGGCAGCAGCAATGCGAAATTTTCCGCCGCACCCAGTGCGAACAATTCCAGCACCAGCCCGCGCGGATACTGGAACTGCGCGGCCCGCGCCAATACGGCGCCGAGCTGGTAGATGAACAGGACGGCGGCCAGTGCACCGGTCACGCCGAGGAAGTTAAGCGCCATCTCGCGGAAGAAATATCGCTGCAGAATGTGCAAAGCGCCCTCACGACAAACGCCGCTTCGGCTAAACTGCTGCGGCTCAACCCAGCGCAGAAGCTAAGGGAAATGAACGGCGCTGGCAAACTGGACTGAAGGGGATCGTTCATGCATTTTTCAGCGTACTCCGGCAAGACGACTGAGCAGCGTGCCGATTGCCTGGTGGTCGGGATCTACGAGACCCGGGTACTCGACGCGGAAGCACGGCTCGTCGACCGCGCCGCTGGCGGGCGGCTGCGCAAGCTCCTGCAGCGCGGGGACTTTGCCGGCCACGCCGCGGATTCGCTGCTGGTTGCCGATCTGCCGGGCCTTAAGGGCAAGCGCCTGCTGCTGGTCGGGCTGGGGCCGGCGAGCCAGTACCAGCGTCGCGCCTGGAAGCGCGCGCTCGTCACCGCGACGACCGCCCTGGCCCGTACCCGCATCGGCAGCGCCGTGCTGGCGATCGAGCGGCCGGCGGATCGGAGCCTGGATGAGTACACGCTGGCACGCTCCGCGGCCGAGACCTGCGGGGTGGCGCTGTATCGCATCAATGATCTTAAGACCGCGCGGCGCCCGCCGGCGGCGGCGCTGGCGCGCATCACATTCGGCCCCTGCCCCGCCGCGGAACTGCCCGCCGCGCGCCGCGGCCTCGGCGATGGTGAAGCCATTGCGGCGAGCTCGCGGCTGCTGCGTGACCTGGCCAATCTCCCGGGCAACATCTGCACGCCCCGCTACCTGGCCGCCCAGGCCACGCAGCTGGCGCGCACGCACCGGGCACTCCGGGCGCGTGCGCTCAATACGGCGCAGATCAAGCGGCTGAAGATGGGCTGTTTTCTGGCCGTGACACGCGGCAGTGCCGAACCGCCACGCTTCATCATCCTCGAGCATCGCGGCGGCCGGCGCGGCGGCGCACCCATTGTCCTGGTCGGCAAGGGCGTCACTTTCGACAGTGGCGGCATTTCGCTGAAAGACCCGAACGCCATGGACGAGATGAAGTACGACATGTGCGGTGCGGCCACGGTACTGGCCGCCTTCGACCTCGCCTCGCGCCTGAAATTGCGCCTCAATCTGGTCGGGCTGGTGCCGGCCTGCGAGAACATGCCGGGGGGCCGCGCGATCAAGCCCGGTGACATCGTCACCAGCGCCGACGGGCAGACGGTGGAGATCCTCAACACCGACGCCGAGGGGCGGCTGATACTCAGCGATGCCCTGCATTACGCCCGGCGCTTCAATCCTGCCGCGGTCATCGACATGGCGACGCTCACCGGCGCCTGCGTGGTCGCGCTCGGGTCCCATCATTCCGGCGTCATGGGCAATGACGACGAACTGGCGCAGGAACTCGTGGCCTGCGGACGGCGCGCGGACGATCGCGCCTGGCAGCTCCCGCTGACCGAGGAGTACGGCGAGCAGCTCAAGACCAACTTCGCCGACGTCGCCAACGTCGCCGGACGGGACGGAGGCGCCATCACGGCCGCGGCTTTCCTCGGCCGCTTCACCAAGGGACTGAAGTGGGCGCACCTGGACATCGCCGGCACCGCGTGGGGTTCCGGCAATAACAAGAACGCCACCGGCCGACCGCTGGCGCTGCTGGCAGACTTCCTGATCCGGCGCGCACGCGCCTGAGCACGCGCGAAGCGAATGGTGGCGCGGGCAGAGTTTTTCATTCTGGAAGGGAGCGATCAGCGCGCGCGCTGGAGATTCGCCTGCCAGGAAATCGAGAAGGCGTTTAACGCCGAGCAGCGCGTACTCGTCTGGTTCGACAGCGACACCGAGCTCGCCGCCTTCGACGAGCTGTTGTGGACTTTTGCCGACCGCAGCTTCGTTCCCCACGAGCCGCTGGGCCCTGCATCGAGCTGGGAAGAGACCCCGGTGCTGCTCAGCGCCGCCGGAGTGCCGGCCACGGCACCGCAGCTCATCGTCAACCTGAGCGCAGGGCTCCCGGGAGGGCTCGAGCAGGCGCTCCGCATCGTCGAGATCATTGACGCCGACCCGGCCCGGCGCCAGGCCGGACGGGCGCGCTTCAAGCAGTATCGCGAACGGGGCCTGGAGCCCGTGACTCACCAGAGCGCCGTCGCGGGCCCTTAAGCCATGGACAAGACCTACTCGCCGGCCCAGATCGAGCAGCGCTGGTACGCGCAATGGGAATCACAGGGCGGTTTCGCGCCGCGTGCGGATCCTGCCGCCACGCCGTTTTGCATCATGATCCCGCCGCCCAACGTGACCGGCACGCTGCACATGGGGCACGCCTTCCAGGACACGATCATGGACGCCCTGACGCGCTATCACCGCATGCGCGGGGAAGCGGTGCTCTGGCAACCCGGCACCGATCATGCCGGCATTGCCACGCAGATGGTGGTCGAGCGGCAGCTCAATGCCGAGGGCCGGCGGCGCACCGAGCTGACGCGCGAGCAGTTCCTGGAGCGCGTCTGGCAATGGCGGGCCCAGTCCGGCGGCACGATTGCGCGGCAGATGCGGCGCCTCGGGGCCTCCGTCGACTGGTCGCGCGATCGCTTCACCATGGACGAGGGCATGACGCGTGCGGTCACCGAGGCCTTCGTGCGCCTGCACGAGCAGCAGCTGATCTACCGCGGCAAACGCCTGGTCAACTGGGACCCGGTGCTGCTCACGGCCCTCTCCGACCTGGAAGTGCTGAGCGAAGAGGAAACGGGGTCGCTGTGGTACCTGCGCTATCCGCTGAGCGACGGGAGCGGCGTGCTTGTTGTCGCGACCACGCGTCCTGAGACGATGCTCGGGGACACGGCCGTCGCCGTGCATCCGGAGGACGAACGCTACCGCCATCTGGTGGGGGCCACGGTCACGCTGCCGCTCAGCGCTCGCCGCATTCCCATCATCGCCGACAGCTACGTCGATCCGGCCTTCGGGAGCGGTTGCCTGAAGATCACTCCGGCCCACGATTTCAACGACTACGACGTGGCGCAGCGGCACGGGCTGCCGCTGATCAACGTGTTCACCCCCGACGCGCGCCTCAATGAGGTGGCGCCGGCGGCGCTGCGCGGCCTGGATCGCTTCGAAGCGCGCACAAAAATTGTCGCAGAACTGGACGCGCGCGGATTTATCGAGCGCATCGAGCCGCACCAGCTGACGGTGCCCCGGGGCGACCGGAGCGGTGCGGTCATCGAGCCCTACCTCACCGATCAGTGGTACGTGCGCGTCGCGACGCTGGCGGCGCCGGCGATCAGCGCGGTGGAAGCAGGCCGGATCCGCTTCGTGCCCGGCAACTGGGACAAGACCTACTTCCAGTGGATGCGCAACATCCAGGACTGGTGCATCAGCCGGCAGCTGTGGTGGGGACATCGGATTCCCGCCTGGTACGACGAGGAAGGCAATGTCTTCGTGGCCCGCGACGCCGCGGCGGCGGCCGCGCAGGCGCGCGCGCGCCACGGACGTGAGCGGCCCCTGCGGCAGGACGACGATGTGCTCGACACCTGGTTCTCCTCCGCGCTGTGGCCCTTCTCCACGCTCGGCTGGCCCGAGCGATCCCAGGAGCTGGCGCGCTTCTATCCGGGGAGCGTGCTGGTGACGGGCTTCGACATCATTTTCTTCTGGGTCGCGCGCATGATCATGATGGGCCTGAAGTTCATGGACGAGGTGCCGTTCCGGGACGTCTACGTGCACGGCCTGATCCGCGACGGCGAAGGCCAGAAGATGTCGAAGTCCAAGGGCAACGTGATCGACCCCCTCGACATCGTCGATGGCATCGGTCTGGAAGCGCTCATTGCCAAGCGCACCACGGGCCTGATGCAACCCCATCTCGCCCCCGCCATCGAGGCGGCGACACGCAAGCAGTTCCCGCAGGGCATCGCCGCCTATGGCACCGACGCGCTGCGCTTCACCTTCGCCACGCTGGCCACGCACAGCCGCGACATCCGCTTCGACCTGCAGCGCGTCGCCGGAAATCGCAACTTCTGCAACAAGCTGTGGAACGCGGCGCGCTTCGTCATGCTGATGGTGGAACCGGGCGCCGCACCTGGCCCCGCCGGAGCGGTGGAACTGGGGCCGGCGGATCGCTGGATCCGCTCGCGCCTGGGCGGCGTCATCCGCACCGTGGAGCGGGCATTCGCCGACTACCGCTTCGACTTCGCCGCCACGGCGCTGTACGAGTTCACCTGGCATGAGTACTGCGACTGGTATCTGGAACTCGCCAAGGCGGTGCTGCAGGATGCGGCCGCGGATGTCGCCCGGCTGCGCGGGACACGCCAGACGCTGCTCGAGGTGCTCGAAGCGCTGCTGCGCGTCCTGCACCCGCTGATGCCCTTCATCACCGAGGAAATCTGGCAGCGCGTCGCGCCGCAGTTGAGCGGTGCCGCGCCCGCATCCGCGGCGAGCCTGATGCTCGCGCCGTGGCCGCGATCCGAGGATTTCGCCACCGATGCCGCCGCGGAGCGCGACCTGCAGTGGCTGATGCAGGTGGTGCTGGGGGTACGGCAGATCCGCGGAGAAATGGATATAAGTCCAGCGCGTAAGCTCCCGTTATTACTACAGAATAGTTCGGCTACTGACCGCGAACTCGCGTTGCGCCACCAGACCCTGCTGATGCGGCTGGCCGGGGTCGAGGCGCCGCAGCCCTTGGCCGCCGGCGTCAAGGCACCACCGGCCGCGGCGGCCATGGTCGGTGAGCTCACCCTGCTCGTCCCCATGGCCGGACTCATCGACCCGATCGCCGAGCAGACGCGGCTGGAAAAGCAGCTGCGCAAGACCGGCGAGGAGATCGCGCGCGCGCAGGCCAAGCTGGGCAACGAGAATTTCGTGCGCTCCGCACCCGCCGCGGTGGTCGAACAGGAGCGAGGACGCCTCGCGGAATTCGAGCGGACGCGCTCCGGTCTGGAACGGCAGCTGGCGCAGGTGCGCGCGCTCGGGACCGGCCCGCCATGAGCCGGCTGCGAGACGCGGTCGCGGCGGTCGAGCACGTGATCCTCGGCAAGCCCTCGCAGATCCGCCTGTGCCTGGCTTGTCTCCTGGCCCGCGGGCATCTGCTCATCGAAGACGTGCCCGGCGTGGGCAAGACCACCCTGGCCCACACCCTGGCGCGCGTCCTCGGGCTTGAGTGGCGGCGGCTGCAGTTCACCAGCGACCTGCTGCCCGCCGATGTCGTCGGAGTCTCCGTGTTCGATCGCTCGACGCAGCAATTCCAGTTCCGGCCCGGGCCGGTGTTCACACAGCTGCTGCTCGCCGATGAGATCAATCGCGCCAGCCCGAAGGCGCAGAGTGCACTGCTTGAGGCGATGGAGGAGCGCCAGGTGAGCGTCGATGGCCTCACGCATCCCCTGCCCGAACCCTTCTTCGTGGTCGCCACCCAGAACCCGCATGATCAGCTCGGGGCCTACGGCCTGCCGGAATCGCAGCTGGATCGCTTCCTGATGCGCGTGGGATTGGGGTATCCCGACCATCAGGCCGAGCGGGCGCTGTTGCTGGCCGGCGAGCGCCACGAATTGCTGGAGGCAACCGCACCCGTGCTCGGGCCGGCTGAATTGCTGGCGGCGCAGCGTGCGGTTCGCGCCATCTACGTGGCCGCACCGCTCCTCGACTACGTGCAGGCGCTGGTCGAGCGCTCGCGGGCGCAATTCCAGCTCGGCCTGTCCCCGCGAGCGGCGCAGGGGCTGGTGCGGGCGGCGCAGGGCTGGGCGCTGCTGGCCGACGAGCGCGCCGTCATGCCCGAGCACGTGCAGGCGGTGCTGCCCGCCGTGGCGGGCCATCGGCTCCAGTCCACGGCGGGCGCGGGCGCGGCGGACGGGGCGCGGCTGGCGAGCGAACTGCTCGCGGCGGTGCCGGTGCCCGTCTAGGCGAAGATGTACGCCGCGCTGCGCGATCGCATCACCACGCGAGTCGCGGCATGGGCGCGCCGGCGCCAGGGGCCGGACGAGCCGCCGCTGACCCTGCGCGCGCGACGCCTGTACATCCTGCCGACCGGCCCGGGCTTAAGCTTTGCGCTGTTGCTGTTCGTGATGCTCATCGCCGGGCTCAACTACACCAACAGCCTGGCCCTCCTCCTGACCTTCATGCTCGCCGCCTTCGTGCTCGTGGGCATGTACGAATGCCAGCGCACGCTCAATGGGCTGGAACTGGTGCTGGCGCAGGCCGCCGATTGCCACGCCGGCGGCGAGGGCGTGGTGGAGCTGCGTTTCCTCAATCGCAGTGCCCAGGGACGGCACGCGCTCGCGGTGCGCTGCCCCGGAGCGCGCGCCAGCCACTTCGATCTGGATCCGGGCGCTCAGATCTCGGTGCAGCTGCCATTCCAGGCCCTGCAGCGCGGGCGGCAGCGCATCGAGCGGCTGGAGCTCGCGAGCACCGCGCCCTTCGGGCTGTTCCGCTGCTGGACCTGGCTGCACCTGCCGCTGGAGGCGATCGTCTATCCGCAGCCGCTCGGCACGCGGCCGCTGCCTCGCGGTGGCGAGAGCCGCAGCTCGCGCGAGTCGCGCGCCGGTTCGCCGGCGGAGGAAGAATGGACCAGCCTGCGCCACTACCAGCCGGGCGACAGCCCGCGCAGCATTGCCTGGAAAGCCTGGGCACGCGGCGCGCCGCTGATGGTGGCCCAGTACCAGGGTACGGGCGGCAGCGAGCACCAGCTCAGTTTCGCGGGACTGGAAGGGCTCGAACTTGAAGCCAGGCTCAGTCAGCTGTGCGCCTGGGTCCAGGAGTGTGCTCGCTTCGATGCCGCCTGCTCCCTTGCGCTGCCGGGCCTGGACCTGCCCCTCGGACAGGGCGCCGCGCACCGCACCCGCCTGCTGCGCGCCCTGGCGCTGTATGGGAGCGGCGCGGCTTGAACGTGCCGGCGACCAAAGAACCGCCGCTCGTGGCCCCACGTCCCGGGCGCGGCGCCGCGGCCCTGAGCATCACCGCGCTGCTGGTGACTGCGGCGCTGAACTGGCAGCACCTCGCGTGGTGGTGCCTGCCCCTGCTGGTGCTGGCCAGCGCACTGCACTACCGCGCCATGGTGCGGGGGCAGGCCCTGCCCGGCACTCCGGCGCGGCTCGGCCTGGCCCTCATCCTGACGGCCGGAGTGCTCGCCAGCTTTCGCACCCTCAACGGCCTGGCCGCCGGCGCCACGCTGCTGGCGGCGATGACGGCCGCGAAGCTCTTCGAGGCGCGCGCCATCCGCGACTGGTACGTAATCGTGGGAGCGACCCTGTTTCTGCTGCTCGCCGCCTGCCTGGACCGCCAGCAGCTGTGGCGGCTGCCGCTGTACGCCTTCAGCCTGTGGCTGAGCGTTGCCGCGCTGCGCGGCCTCGGCGGGGGCGCGCCGCAGCCGGCCCCGACGCTGCTGCGCGAATCGGCGCGGCAGCTGCTCTACGCACTGCCGCTGGCGATCGTGCTGTTTTTGTTTTTCCCGCGACTCCCCGGCGCCTTCTGGTCGCTTTCGGGCGATGATTCGGCCATCACCGGGCTGGCCGATCAGATGAGCCCCGGCAGCATCGCCCGGCTTACGGAATCCGACGAGCCGGCGCTGCGCGCGCGCTTCGAGGGCGCACTGCCGCCGGTGCAGGAACGCTACTGGCGCGGCCCGGTGCTGCATGATTTCGACGGCTTCAGCTGGCGCCGCCACCGCGGCGAGCCCGCCGCCCCCGACGCCGTGAAGTATCGCGGGACGGTCTACCGCTACAGCCTCACCCTCGAACCCAATTCGCATCGCACCGTCGTCGCACTGGAACTGGCCGATCCGGCGGGCGCGCCGCTCGCGCAGTTCACCGACGATTTCCAGCTCATCTCGCGCCGCCCCCTGACCCAGCCGCAGGGCTTCGAGCTTGAGTCCTACCCGCACGCCCAGCGCGGCGGCGAGCTCTCGCCCGAGGCGCGGCGTATCGACCTGGATCTGCCGGAAGATCGCAATCCGCGCTCGCGCGAGCTGGCGCTGCGCCTGCGTGCCGGCGCGACCGACGATGCCGCCTTCGTAGCCCGCGTGCTCAACTACCTGCGCGACGGTGGCTTCGTCTACACGCTGACACCGCAGCGGCTCGGGCGCGATTCCGTCGACGATCTGCTGTTCCGGACACGCGAGGGATTCTGCGGTCACTACGCCTCCGCCTTTGTCGACCTGATGCGGGCGGGCCAGGTGCCCTCGCGCGTGGTGACGGGCTACCTGGGCGGGGTCTGGAATCCCATCGGTGGCTACCTGCTGGTGCGCCAGGCGGACGCGCACGCCTGGGCCGAAGTGTGGCTGACGGGACGCGGCTGGGTGCGTGCCGATCCGACAGCGATGGTGGCGCCGGACCGACTGAGTCGCGAGCTGCTGCAGTTCGGTGGCGGCGCGGCGGGCTCTGGCTTTCAACTGGGCGCCGCCAGCCACTGGATCACGACCTTGCTGCAGAGCTGGGATGCCCTGAACGCCTGGTGGCAGGACGATGTCGTCGGCTTCAATTTCGCGCGGCAACTGAATCTTGCCGACTGGCTCGGCTTCGGCGACCGCGACTGGCAGACCCTGGCCGTCGCGCTCGGATCGGGCATGGCGGCCTGGCTGCTGTGGATCGCCTGGTCGCTGCGCCGGATCACCCGGCCCGGGCGCCCCGACGCACTCGCGCGCGCCTGGCGGCGCATCGACCGGCGCCTGCGTCGCGCCGGGCACCCGCGCTCACCGCAGGAGGGCGTGCTCGATTACTGCGAGCGTCTGGCCGCCACCCACCCAGCCGCCGCCGCGGCGCTGGCGCCGCTGGCACGCCGTTATGCCCTGCTGCGCTACGGGCCGCCGGCCGCAGAGGCGGACGCGGAGGCGGAACTGCGTGGGTTCCGGCGCGCGGCGCGGCGCTTGCGCTTGCCCCGCGCGGCGCGCTAGCTGTGGAGCCTCAACAGGTTGTTCCCACCCAGATTGAGTTTACTGATGGGCGGTTTAGATTGTAGCGCCGAGTGAGGGCGATGCCAGTTGTAGTGGTGGAGCCAAGTCTTGAGGGCT
>Ga0099795_10000065_pt1 | contig 18517 bp, 13 predicted proteins | sample Rivendell_Oct201_11_FD_78513 | JGI IMG/M metagenome (GOLD analysis project Ga0099795, IMG submission 78513) | Vadose zone soil microbial communities from the Eel River Critical Zone Observatory, Northern California, USA -... | ecosystem: Host-associated > Plants > Roots > Rhizosphere > Soil ... | reverse complement strand
CTCAAGGACGGCAAGATGGTCAATATGATCGTGCCTTATCCGATGGGCTTCTGGGCCAAGGGACTTGACGGCCGCATCGACAATCCGAACACGGGCTGGAAGGGCCGTGGCGTATGGTCGAACACCGGAAACCGCACGCCGTTCCACATGGAAGGCGGGAAGGGTGAAACCCCGAAGGTCGTGAAGTTCCAGATGCGGCCTGATCCGTTGGCGCACTAAGGCAGGTGATGAATTTCCCGGATGGAGCAAAGCTCCATCCGGGCTTAATTTGTTGCACGAGAAAAGGGGGACCGCATTTGCGGTCCCCTTGTTGCAAGGATCACGAATATGACCCGCACTTTCTCATTTGCTTTTGATCCGGAGCCCGAGGGCGGCTTTACCGTGACTTGTCCGGCGCTGCCTGGTTTGGTCACTTACGGAGTATCCCTTGAAGCGGCGAAAGTGATGGCGCAAGACGCAATGGACGGGTTGATCGAGGTGATGCTTGAGCGTGGCGAAACATTGCCCGATAGCGACGCGCCGGAGGTTGTGCCACGTTTCGACCGACTAGCACACATGCTACGAAACGATGATGAAGCGAAACCGATTTTCGAACAACTCAGTGCAAGCATCGATCAGAAAATATGATCGCCCTCAGCTTTGATGCGGGTTGACTGGAGCAAAGTTTGGAAGCGTCGGCTGCGGTCGAAATTGCGAAACACACACTGCTGGCCGGTGGGCTCATTCTCGCCGTTGGTACGATCACCAGCCTGTTATCGCAGAAGATCGGAATTCCAGATGTTGCGATCTTTCTGGTCGCCGGAATTTTGATCGGCCCGGAAATGCTGGGACTGATCAATATCCCGGCGGATTCAGGCCTCAACCAGATCATCCTGCTTTTCGGGGCGAGTTACATCCTGTTCGACGGCGGCGCGTCGCTGAGATTGAGCGTGCTAAAACGGGTCTGGATCACGATCATCGTCATTTCGACCCTGGGCGTCCTGATCACCGCGGCTATCACCAGCGTCGCTGCCTATTACATACTCGGTGTTCCATTCATTGTGGCGCTGTTGTTGGGTGCGACACTCGCTTCGACCGATCCCGCAACTTTGGTGCCCATCTTCCGGCAGGTGAAAATTCGCGACCGTGTCGCACAAACCGTCATGAGCGAGTCGGCTTTCAATGACGCCATGGGTGCCATCGTCACATTCGGGGTCCTGGCTGTCGCCATGGGGACGGGCGATTTCTCGCTCTCTTCGTCGGTGTTAGACCTCATCAAGCAATCGCTGATTGGAATCATTGCTGGCGCCGCATTGGCCTATCTGGCGGCAATTCTTATCGCGCACGAGCGCTGGGACTTTCTTGCGGAATATGGACCTGTCGTTACGCTCATGGCGGTTATCGGCGCTTATTTTGCAGCCGACGGGTTGCAGGCCAGCGGGTTCATGGCGGTTTTTGTTTTCGGCATCGTGCTGGGCAACAAAGACGACTTCGGCTTCAAGATGGAGGAGGGCGAGGCGCAAAAGCTCGACGAGTTCATATTGACGACCGCATTCATCATGCGGTTGTTCATATTCATCCTGCTCGGTTCGCAGGTCGATTTCAAACTGATGAATCAATATCTGGCCGGCGGCATCGTGGTGGTGACCATCTTCATGCTGGTCGCGCGGCCGGTCACCGTTTTCCTTTGCGCGCTCCCGGACCGGCGTGCAAAGTGGAGTTTCAACGAGATGCTGTTCATGTGCTGGACCCGCGAGACCGGTGTCATTCCGGCTGCGCTTGCAGGCCTGTTGCTGGGCATGAAGGCGCCCGGTGCGCAGATGATTGCATCGGTCACCTTCATTGCCATTCTTATGACGATCCTCATCCAGGCCACGACAACCAAATGGCTGGGGCGGAAATTAGGGCTGTTGGAAGAGGTTCCTACCGAACCTTGACGTATTTCCGTAACTGGCGCGGCCGCGGTTCGCCTGCGAAGATATTTCCGAATTTATCGACGGTGCCGAACTCCGGCCCGCTGCCTGTTTGCGTTGCCGGGTTGCCGCCCTGGTCGAGGATGAAGTGTTTCACCCAGCCGCTCTGCGCGTCGCCGATGCGGATGCCCTGCTCGTATCCCGGATTATCGACATTGTCGGATTCCGAATCGAAGACATAGATCATGTCTTCGTCGTTGACCGAAAAGGTGATCCCACTCGGCATGCCGAATTGGTTCCAGCGCGTGAGGAATTTTCCATCCTGATCGAATATCTGGATGCGGGTGTTCTGGCGGTCGCAGACGAACAGCCGGCCGCGTTTGTCCATGGCGATGCAATGGGCGGTGCGGAACTCGCCCGGCGCATAGCCGGTCTTGCCCCAGGCCTTGATGAATTTCCCATCCTTGGAGAATTTCACGATGCGGTTGTTGGAACCGTGTCCGTCGGCCACAAAAATATCGCCATTGGGAGCAGTTGCGACACCGGCCGGCGAGCGGAAATGGTTCTCGTCGTTGCCGGCGACCCCTGGTTCGCCGAGTGTCAAGAGCACCTGTCCATCGGAACTGAACTTGCGCACGAAATGCCCGGCCTTGACGCCGGCTTTGGCTGCTGTCGCCACGGCTTCTTCGGCGGCCGCGTCGGTCGCCCAGATATTGCCGTCGCGATCGACATGCAAACCGTGCGGCCAGATGAACATTTGGGCGCCAAAGCTTTTGACGACGTTGCCTTTCGGATCGAATTTGTAGATCGTATCGTGCGGCTTGAGTTTGCCGTCGGGCAGCATGCAATCGATGCCGAACCGGCCACCGCGCGCAACTGGAAGCGGGCTCGTCTCGTCGCAGCGGATGAAAGCCCAAACGCTCTCCCCGTCACGGTCGATGTGCACCGAAGCAGGCGGGCCCATTTCCCGGCCGCCTGGCAGCCTTGCCCATTCGCCGCCGAGCACACTCGGACCGCCGCCGTCGGCCAGCCCCCGCACAGGGCGGTACGGGTTGTCGGTGGGGCCTTGACCAAAGCACGCTACGTTTGCCGCCAATAGGCCGGCAAGGCCACACAACGTTGTCAATCCAATGCGAATTGCAGTCGACATGATAGTCCTCCCTGTCTGTGATCGTTCTTGAATTCAGCACTGTTCTTATCGATGCCGCGAAACTATCCTATAAAACATGTTCGAGAAAGCGGTCCCAGCCAAGGTGGACCCCGCGAAAATCAACAATCGCCGATAATCGCGTTTCGAAGCCAAAGGCGTAACGGGAGACGTCATGAGAGTAGTCAAATCCATCCGGGCATTCGCACTCTTGCTCCTGGCACAAATTCTTGTGCCACCAGTTCTTGTGCCGCAAGGTTTCGTGCCTCATGTGACGCTCGCCCTCACGGGAGAGAAGGCCGAGTTCAAACAGGTTGCCGACGGCGTTTACGCCTTCGTGGGCAAGGTCAATGATGCCAATGCGCTTGTCGTGGTGACGACGCAGGGGGTGGTGGTCGTCGACACCGGAAACAATCCGCCGGAAACCCGCATCCTGCAGAACTTCATCAAGTCGGTGACCAACCAGCCGGTGCGCTATGTCATCATCAGCCAGAACCATGGCGACCATGCGGGCGGCACGCCGGCGTTCCTGCCGTCGGCGCATATGATCGTGCACGAGCACGTCGCCAAGGATTGGACCTCGTGGAAACCTTATCAGACAAAGGCGTGGCGTAAGCGCTTTCGCGAGCGCGCCGACGCGCTCAAGGACGCAAATCCGGGCGATTTCGTCATCAGCTTCAAGGAGAATATGACGCTGCGCCTCGGCGGCAAGACGATTGAACTCATCTACGTGGATGATCAATACAATCCCGGCGACATTGCAATCTGGCTGCCGCAGAGCGGCGTGATGCATGCCGGCTTCGTCGGCTATATCGATCGTCATCCCGACATAAGGCCTGACTACAGTCATGGCACCACCATGGGGATGCTCAAGCAACTCGAAGTCTTGAGCGCGCTCAAGCCCAAGGTGATGATCCCGGCGCACGGACCGCTCGGCGACGTGAAGGACCTGCACGCGCTCACCGACTACCTGTTGCTTGCGCGGCAGAAGGTGCGCGCCATGATGGCCAAGGGCATGCCGCTTACGGCAATCGTCAAAGAGTTCCACATGAATGAATACAAGGGTTGGGATCGCGAAAACCATTTCGAATGGCTCGCCGAAACCCTTCACCGCGAATTGCAAAGCCAGGGACCGCAGGTTCCGCAGATCGTCGAGCAGAAGGTGAGCGGCACCATCACTCGGCTAGAGGAAGAGGGCAGGCGACTGATCGTGAAATCCGACAGTGGCGCCGATTTGCGGCTCCGTATTGCGTCCGATACCGATATCGATGGCGCCGCCACTGATCGTTCCGAACTCATGCTCGGGATGAAGCTCACGGCGACGTATCAAGTACCACAGGGATTCAATGCGGCGCTGGGTTATGATGTGGTCGAGATGATCGTGGGACCGTAGGGTGGGCTAAGGCGCGCCATCTGTGAACGGCGTCATATACTCCGGCGTGCGGCGCGCCGTGCCCACGCGAACGCCGGTGAGTGTTCGATCCGTGCCCCAGGCAGTATTGCGCTCGCTGCACATCCGACGCGTGGGCACGGCGCGCTTTCGAGCGATCGAGTGTGTTGCAAATTCACGGCGTGCGCGCCTTTGCCCACCCTACTCGCCCGTTGCCGAAAGTGAAATTGGGGATAGCCCCGATTTTACACGCCCGCACGCACCGCATGCCCCACAAGCCGCAGCGGCTGGTCGTCAAGCATCGCCTGCACGGCCGCACGTGCCTTGGCGGGATCAAGCCCATGTTGCGTCACGAGGTCAGAACATTCGGCCACGATGGCGTCGACGTCCTGCGTTTTCTTCAAGCGTTTGTATTGGTCGTCATGATGCAGGCCCATGCTGGCGCCGACAATTTCCAGCGCATTGAGCACCTGGAAGGGCCAATCCCGTTCATGCGCGCAAAGTTCGCGGTGGTCGGCGTGATAGACAGTGACGAGTGCGTCAACGCCTGCGTCCCGCGCGGCTTCGAGTTCGTTGCGTTGCAGGTCGCGTTTGTAGGAGGGCAGGGCGCGTAAATAATTGCTCATCAGGCCGACCGCCGGCTGATGGAGATCGACAAGTTCGATGCCAGGCACGGCCGTCAATATCGCCATTGCGGCTTCCATGACACCCGGGACGCCCGGGTGGCGATGCAGCGCAATGCGCATCTCCACGCGCCGCGCCAGCATCGGGCGCAATCGGTCGAGCTTTTCACGAAGGAACAGGAAAAACGGTGTCATGTCGAAGGGCTTCGCGCCGCGCGTTGCCTCGACGGTCGGCAGCGTGACCTCATTGAATTGAACGAGGCAGCTTGGACACCAGGCCAGAACGTGGCCGGACTTGCTGCGCGCAAGTTTATCCATTGTGTTTTCGCTGAAACGGCCCGACGTGTCGATATCGCCGGGCCGCAACTGCACGATGCCGCAACAATGGCTGGGTCCACCCATGACGTGATAGGTCGTGCCAAGCGCATCCATGATGTCGAGCGCCAACAGCGCGATGTGTGGCGTCTTGAGAACGTTGCAGCCCGTGTAGAACACGACGTCCGGAATGTCGTCGGGGTCATCTCCAGCCGCGCGTGATGTCGGCAATTGTCCAAGTCTCTCCAGAATGTCGTCGGTCAACTGCATCCTGGAGAGGTTGGTGACATCCCGGCTTACTTTCCGAAAATCCTCCACCCCAATCCGCCGCCGCTCGGCAGGTTCGTTCTTCGCTCGCGCCATCGCGACACGTGCCATGTTGAGCAGAAAGCGTGGATTGACACCGTAATCGCAGGCCTTGATGCATTCGCCGCTGAGAATGCAGGCGCTCGCCCATTTGCGCGACAACTCGGGGCCATCCCCGGTTCGCACGATGTCGAGGATGCCGGTGACCGTGGTGCGGGGGTCGGCGCCAGCGACACCCGCGGGCTCCTTGATGGGGCAGGCCTCAAAGCACTTGCCGCATGTCGTGCAGGCGTCGACCATGGTGTCGGTGCGGGCGGTAAGGGCCGTTTGGAAGGCACTCGTCATAGTGGTCCTAAGAGTTGTCGTAGCGTACACCCGCACGCCGAATTCGACAAACGGGCATTTCCACTTTAGATGAAACCGCGCGCGAGGAAACCACTTCAATGAAACGCAGTACCGATCGCATTCTCACGACCCATGTGGGCAGCCTCATCCGGCCGCCGGAACTCCAGGCTTCGCTGCGTGCGCGGCAAAAAGCAGAGGGATTCGATCAGCAGGCCTTTGACCGCGAGCTGACCGCCTCGGTCGGGGACATCGTCCGCCAGCAGGCGGCGACCGGCATCGACGTGGTGAGCGACGGCGAATTCGGCAAATCCATCTCTTGGTCGCAATATGTGTTGGAGCGCTTGAGCGGGTTTGAGCGGCGTCCTTTCAAGCCCGGCACCAATACGTTCCAGCGTGGAGCTGATCGCGAGCGCTTTGCTGCCTTCTATGCCGAACTCGATGCCGCGGAAGGCATGGCGACCAGCATGGATTCAGTCTGTGTCGGGCCGATCAGCTATACGGGCCAGGCACAGCTTCAACGCGACATCGACAATTTCAAGTCTGCGCTCAAGGCGGTCAATGTCGCGGAAGCCTTCATGCCGGTTGCGGCGCCCGCCAGCGTCATCCCGGACCGCAAGAATGAATATTACAAGAGCGACGAGGAGCTGATCCGCGCGATCGGCCAGGCGATGCGGACCGAGTACAAGATGATCGTTGATGCGGGTTTCATTTTGCAGCTTGACGACGCACGCGCGGCCACCACCTTCGACCGCATGGTGCCTCCAGGGAGTTTTGCGGATTATCGCAAATGGGTGGCGCTGCACATGGAGGTTCTAAACGACGCCATTGCGGGCCTGCCGCCGGACCGCATCCGCTACCACGTCTGCTGGGGCAGCTGGCCGGGTCCCCATACCACCGACGTGCCGCTACTCGACATTGTCGATCTCATCTTGAGCGTCAACGTCGGCGCCTATGTGATCGAGGGCGCCAATCCGCGACACGAGCACGAATGGAAGGTCTGGCAGGATGTGAAATTGCCCGCCGGCAAGGCGCTCGTTCCAGGCGTCATCAGCCATGCCACCAATGTGGTGGAACATCCTGAGCTTGTCGCACAGCGTATCGTACGTCTTGCCAAGTCCGTCGGCCGTGAAAACGTAATTGCGGGCACCGATTGCGGCTTTGCGCAGGGGCCGTTCTATCGCCGGGTTCACCCCTCGATCATGTGGGCCAAACTCGAAGCGCTGGTGGCGGGGGCGAAGCTCGCGAGCAAGGAGTTGTGGTGAAGAGTTCGGGGTCTCTCATGTAGCCATTTCTGAGTGCCGATCTTATTCATAGTCATCAATCGCGAAAGAGCATAGCTACTCAGTCAGGGCATGGCGGCTCTTCAGCCCTCACGGAGCGAACGTTGCACGGCGTGGACAGGCCAATCCGCACTCGCTCTTATGACGCGCACTCGCGATCCGTCCGCGCGATCGACCAGCGCATGCGAGCAGATGTCGTGTTCGATGTCCGCAACTCGAAACTGCGTCGTCGGCTGCCATCGCAACGTTTCGGATATATCGCCAGGCCAAATACGCCAAGCTGAGCCGTCGCTCAGCACCACAATATGGCTTTTGTCATGCCGCTTGATTTGCATGGCTGTCTCCAGAGTGATTGGCAGTATGCAAGCTCAATTATCAGCAACAATTTGGCAGGAGGATGGAGGAGCGGGATGATTTTGTCGCGAATCTCAGGACCGCTCTCTGCAACTTGTCTCCCTTCCAGACTCAACGCTGTAGCTTTACACACATCGACGATGTGGCGCTCAATGATACCGGAGCGGCCTCTGGGACAAATTGCAATGTCGACAAGCAGTTCCGCCAATCTGAGCGACCCTGGTATGTCGAGAAGACATGTCGAAGAAGCGGGAAATCAGTCCTAAGTAAAGTCTGCGGGATGTCCGATTTCTCACATTAACCACCTTCGTTTAACCACGTTGAGGTGGGAGGCAGGGGCAGGGGTATTTGTAGTGCCCGCGAGGCACGAGAGTCGAGGCACGAGAGGAGTGTATCATGAGATTGACTGTCTCAGAAGTCGAGCGAACCTTGAGCCAATTCGAGGCCCAGGCCATTCCTGACAATCATCCAATGATCCCGCAGCTCTATGAAATCTTCGGAGATCACACTTTTTTCCTCGACGACAACGGACTCAACATTGTGGAACCGGCCGAACCTACTCAGGCGGGAGGCCAGGCGGGGAAGGTAGTAAATCTTGCCGATTGGAGCGACGCCAACGGTTTGGCAGCTCACGATCCCGAACCGACCGACCTCGTGATCGTACTTGGGGCCAGACACTGATCAAGGTGCTAACTAATCGGGATTCATGATTCCGACCGAGCCGGCGTGAATCGTGTGACCCAGCCGTTTTCGGCTGGATGAAGAATGCTGCCTGGCCCAGCCCAGGGAGCGTAAATTTTATGCAAAGCAGTTGACGGCCAATTCTGACGGCGAATTCCTGATTGTCGCGCGGAACCATTGGGAACGGGACGGCGTTGCCCCTGCGGCATGGTGCTCTGCAGCAACGTGAGTCTGCTATGGTCGAGGCGGCTGTTCGCAATTTTACCATCAGTGTCGGGCCGCAGGACCCAGCGGCGCATGGCGTGCTGCTTCTTGTTCTCGTGAACCCGAGGACAAGGACATGACCCAGACGCTTGCCGAAAAGACATGCACACCTTGTCTCGGTGGCATCCCGCCACTCTCGCGTGACGAAGCCCAAAGCTTTCAAGCACAGGCTCCCGAATGGGAGCTGAATGACGAAGCCCACTGCATCGAGCGCGCCTTCCGATTCCGCAATTTCCGAGAAGCACTCGCCTTTGTTCAGGAAGTCGGGGAGCTTGCAGAGACCGAAGGTCATCACCCCGATCTCAGTTTCGGCTGGGGTTACGCAGCCGTCTCGTTGACGACCAAGAAGATCAAAGGACTACACGAAAATGATTTCATCATGGCGAGCAAGATCGATCGGATATCTGCCCTGAAGACGTCCAGATAGTCGAACAACGCCCACCTTGTGCGCAGATTCTCGCGGATGCTGCCGAACAGGAGAGAATTCTATGATGGAGCTATACGGCGTGAAAATCGGTCGCATGTCGATGATGTGCCGCACTATGGTCTTCACCTATACACTGGCACTTGCCGCCATGGCAGGCCTCGTGGGGGCGAATGCATTCATGCCACAATCTTGGCGTGCTCAGTTTAATCTTGGCGTCATTCATGAATTCGTTGCGCAAGCGCAGCCTGGCCCAGCTGATTTTGCCGACGTCGTGCAGGCGGTTAAACCGGCGGTGATCGGTGTGCGCACCAAAGTCATTGCCGAAAGGAAACATCAGCTTGTCTCCAAAGCGCAATTGGATCAATTCCCCCGCCGCGGTCGGCCGGAGCATGAACCCGACATCCCGAATATAGGCAAGCGTCTGACGGGCCAGGAGGGTTCGGGTTTTTTCCTCTCAGCGGACGGCTACGCGGTGACTAACAGTTCCGTCGTCGAGGGCAGCGACACGGCCGAAATTCAGACCGACGACAGCAGGATCTACAGGGCCAAGGTCGTAGGCACCGATCCTGCGAGCAATCTTGCGCTCCTCAAGGTCGACGGTCGCGACGACTTCCCGTACGTGCAACTCGCCGACAAAGCGCCGCGCGTGGGTGACTGGGTGCTCGCCGTCGGCAACCCGTTTGGGCTTGGAAACACGGTGACGGCTGGAATCGTCTCGGCGCGCGAGCGCAACATGACATCCGGCACTTACCAAGACCTCATCCAAATGGACGCGTCGGTTAACCCTGGTGACGCCGGAGGTCCAAGCTTCGACCTCAACGGCAACGTGATCGGCGTCAACGCCATGATCTTTTCGCCTTCGGGTGGATCAATCGGCATTGCATTCGCCATCCCCGCCGACACGGTGAAAACTGTGGTCCCGCAGCTCAAAGACAAGGGGTCGGTGGCGCGCGGCTGGATGGGCGTCCAGATCATGCCCGTGACCCCCGACATTGCAGACAGGCTCCGCCTCGAAAAGGCGCTGGGGGCGATCATCGGCGAGCTTGAGCCGGATGGTCCCGCCGCCAAGGCCGGTATCGCGTCTGGCGACATCATCACCGCGGTCAACGGCGAACTGATTAAGGACGCCCTCGATCTCGTCAAGCGGATTGGCGGCATGACGCCCGGCGCGTCGGTCGATCTTGGCGTGCTTCGCAATGGCCAGGAGCAGACCATCCCGGTTACTCTCGGAGAACTTCCTGTCAAACGGCAGGCTCGCGGACCCGTCAAGGAACAGAACCCGCCGAGCGGCGGCACGTCCAGTCTGGGGTTGAAGCTTGCGTCTGTCGGCAATGTTTCAGGCGCAGAAACGAAGGGCGTCGTTATCACCGCAATCGATCCAAACGGAAGCGCCGCCGCTCGTGGAATCGAGACGGGAGACGTGATCCTCGCAGTGTCCGGTCAGGCAGTGAGCACACCGGTCGAAGTCCAGAATGCGCTGAGCAAAGCTCGCGGTGAAGACAAAAAGTTCGTGCTGGTGCAGCTCATGTCCGGCGAAACGACGCGTTTCGTCGCTGTTCCCGCCGATCCAATGTGATCGCTGAGCGCGACGACCGTGACACGCAACGGCATTTCTTGGTCGTGGCGGCGTGGTGATCGAAACGTCGAGCTTTTGCGCATCGCCCCAACGTGATAGCCTCCGTACCAGCCGCCGGCCGCGAGAATGCCGGCGCAACAGGGGAGGCTTTCATGAAGAGCTTGATCGCTGGACTTTTGTTCACCTCGGTGCTGTCCGTCGGGAGCGCGGGTGCGCAGCCGTTTCCGTTCAATGAAGTCGGCGCGACCATGGGGCATTGGCACCTCGCCTCGAAAGACGTGGAGGCCAACAAGAAAATATTCGTCGGTATGGGCGGCAAGTGGTTCAAGATCGGGACCAACGAATACGTCATGTTCCCAGGCGTCTTTGTGCATCTGAACCTGGGTGGCGTACCCGGCACCGGCGGATCGCAGGGCTCGGTCGTCAACCACGTCGGCTTCATCGTCAACAATGTTCAGGAGCAGGTGGCCAAGTGGAAGGCCGCCGGCATCGCGGTGCTGCCAGGCGGAAACAACCGGTTGGACCAGGCCTATGTTGAGACGCCGGATGGCCTGCGCATGGAAATCCTGGAAGACAAGACGCAGTCGATGCCGATCCGACACGAACACGTGCACCTGTCGCTGCCTGAAGGGGAGATCCCAAAGGCGCAGGCCTGGTACGCAAAGACTTTCGGCGGCAAGGCCGGCACGCGCGCCAATGCCCCGGTGGTCGACGTCCCGGGCGCGCAGTTCCGCTTTGCCAAGGCTGAGCGACCGCAGGCACGCACGCTCGGCCGCGTGCTCGACCACATCGGTTTTGATGTCAAGGACCTCAAGGCCTTCATCACCAAAATCGAGGGCGAAGGCATCAAACTCGATGAACCGTACCGCGAGACGCCTACCGGCAACGCAATCACTTACATCACCGATGCATGGGGCACCCGCATCGAGCTGATCAAGCGGGGCCCAATTCCGGCCCTGTAGGATTGGGTTAGGCAGACCCATCGCGCGCAAAGATGTGCGATGGCGTTTTTTTAAGGAGTGCACCGACTCGCATCGGCATGCACCGACGATGCTCCAGCACAGGACGGAATGTCGCAGGTCCTGCTTTGGGGGGTGGAGCACAAATCCAAGAGCCCACGCGCATTCCACTATCTCGGCGTCGCCGCATTATGTGCGGCGCAGGCGGATTGTTCCAATTGAAGCGACGCTCCCGCGTCAATCTGCCCCACTGTACGCGGCGAGAATCGCGCCTGACGAACCTAATGGATAATTGCCAAACGAACTCGATATGCCAACGTGTCGCAGCTAAGTAACGATCGATTTTTAGGGAACAAGCTGACCGCCGATCCTTCGTGCTTGCAATGCTATACGGTTCATTCGGCACGTTTCGGCGATTTGGCAGTAGCAGGTTGTCTGCCTGAGAATGGTGCCAGGTGAGCCAGACGTGACGCCCATGGATCCAGACTCCGTGCTACCTGTTTGCGGACGAGTTTCAGGTTTCCGAGGGATACGCCGCATGACCATCTTGTCGCGCTTCACCCTGTTCGTTGCATGCGCCATTTTGGCATTTGCGGTGCCAGCGATGGCTCAGACCTATCCGTCAAAACCAGTGAGGGTCATCGTGCCGTTCGGCGCTGGCGGTCCTGCTGACGTTTTTGCGCGCGTCATTGCCCAACATCTCACCGAGGCGCTCAAGCAGAGTTTTGTCATCGAAAATCGCCCGGGTGCCGGCGCGATCATCGGCACCGATGCCGTCGCGAAGGCAGCGCCCGATGGCTACACCCTGCTGGTCATGTCGAACACTCACACGACAAACGAATCCCTGTTTGCCAACAAGCCCTACCAGCTGATGCGCGATTTTGTTGCGGTCTCGCCCATCAACTATTCGGATCTCCTGATGGTCGCCCATCCCAGCGCTGGCGTTAAAAACTTGAAAGATTTTATCTCGCTCGCAAAGTCAAAGCCTGGCGCGCTCAATTACGCGTCCTCGGGTCCCGGCACGCCCTATCATATGGCGGGTGAACTTTTCAAAGTGATGAGCGGTACCGATATCGTCCATGTGCCGCACAAGGCTTCCGGCGACATGCGATCGAGCGTGATCGGGGGCCACGTCCAGATGATGTTCGACGCCATCACGGTGATGGCGGAAGGGGTGCGTGCCGGCCAGCTTGTTGCGCTTGGCACGACCGGTTCCGAGCGTTCGGCCGTAATGCCGCAAGTGCCGACAGTCGCCGAGGCGGGCGTGCCCGGCTATGAGGCGACGATTTGGCTCGGCATCATGGCGCCGGCGGCGACACCAAGTGTCATCGTCGACGAGCTCAATGCCGAGATCGGCAAGATCATGAACCGCGCGGATGTGAAGGCTGCTTGGGCCAGACAGGGGGCAGTGCCGATGCCCATGGGGCCCAGCGAGTTCGACAAGTACGTGCGGGCCGATATTGAAAAATGGGCTCACGTTGTGAAGGCGTCGGGAGCCAAGGCCGAGTAGGAACGCCTTATTCCGCCCCGGCATCTACATCTGATGTTTTGTTAGGTCGGGTATTTGAGTCTCTGGGTACCAATCCCCGATGAGCCGAGGCCGCTGCTGCCTTCCGACGAAGGCAGTCCGCAGTCCTGGGGTCGGAGGGCATGGAAGGAAGGTTCGGGCATGATCAATCTCGTCAAGATTGCGCTGCGGCGGCCGTATACGATGGCGATCGCCGCCATGCTCATCATCCTGATGGGGTTCATTTCCGTGACCCGAATGGTCGTCGATATATTCCCGACCATCGACATCCCGGTTGTCTACGTGGCCTGGAGCTTCAACGGTCTCAATGCCGAGGACATGGAGCGGCGCGTGGTGCTGGTGAGTGAGCGCGCCTATTCGACCACGGTGAACGGCATCGACCACATTGAATCGCTGTCGATCCCGGGTCAGGGCATTCTCAAGATATTCTTCCAACCCGGGACCGATATTGGCGGTGCCATCGCGCAGATTTCGGCGCAGAGCAACGCGGTCTTGCGTATTGCCCCGCCTGGCATGCAACCGCCCAACATCATCCAGTTCAATGCGTCAAACGTGCCGGTCGTGCAGGTGACGCTCAATACCAAGTCGTTACCCGAGCAGATGCTCTCGGACTATGCCAACCAGTTCTTGCGGGTGCGTTTGTTCACGATCCCCGGCGTATCGATCCCGGGCGCGTTTGGAGGCAAGCAACGCCAGATCATCGTCGAGGTCGATCCCGCCAAGGCGAGTTCCAAGGGCCTGTCGCAGATGGACGTGGTGAATGCGCTTGGAACCGCCAACGTCATCGTGCCGGCCGGCATCGCGCGGCTGGGCCCCAAAGAGTACAATATTTCTCTCAATTCCAGCCCGCGCGTGGTTGAGCAATTCAACGACCTTCCCGTTGGCGTGCGAGAAGGCGTCGCGGTGATGCTGGGCGACATCGCCAAGATCAGCGACAGCTATGCGCAGCAAACCAATATTGTGCGCATCAACGGGCAACGCGCAAGCTTCATACCAATTCTGAAAAATTCTACTGCCTCGACGATCGCGGTCGTGGATGCGGTCAAGAATATGCTGCCCGACATCCAGCAGACGGCACCCGACGGCCTGGAACTGAAGATGGATTTCGACCAGTCGGTATTCGTGCGCAGCGCGGTCGAAAACGTCGTCAAGGAAGCCATCTTGTCATCCATCCTGGTTTCCTTGATGATTCTGGTGTTCCTCGGCAGTTGGCGCAATACCGTGGTCGTTGCGGTGTCGATCCCGCTGTCGATCTTTGCGGGCATCGTGGGCCTGTTCGTTACCGGACAGACGATCAACTTGATGACGCTTGGTGGACTGGCGCTCGCGATCGGCATGCTGGTCGACAATGCGACCGTCGTCATGGAGAACATTCACCGCAACCAGGGTCTCGGCAAACCCCTCACGGTGGCAATCCTCGACGGTTCTGCCGAAGTGATCCAGCCGCTTACGGTTGCCACCTTGTGCATCTGTATTGTCTTCTTTCCGGTGGTCTTTCTCACCGGGCCGGCTCGTTTTCTGTTCATCCCGCTTGCCATCACGGTCGTGCTCGCGATGCTGGCGTCGTTCATTCTTTCGTTTTCTGTTGTGCCGGCCTTTGCGCGGCAATTGCTCAAGGACCATCATGATGAAGCGGGCGAGAAGGGCTTCGGCCGGAGGTTCGCCGATGGTTTCGATCGTCTATTCGGGCGCCTGCGCGAGGCCTACGGGCGTTCGCTGGAAATGGTGCTGGCCCGCAAGAAGTTCGTCATGGGCTGTGTCGGCTTGTTGATCGCTGTGACGGGGGCGCTTGTGCCGGTGGTTGGCACGGATTTCTTCCCCGCAGCCGACGTCGGCATTGTGAAACTGCACGTGCGCGCGCCGAGAGGCAATCGCCTCGAAGGCACCGAAGAAATCATGGCCAAAGTCGAGGAACGCATTCGTACCGTCATTCCGCCGGCCGAGTTGCGGACCATCAATCATACGATCGGGGTTCCGGGCGGGCTCAACCTCGCATTCGTGCCGAGCGACAATGTGAGTGGTGCTGACGGCGAGATGCTGATTTCACTCAACAAGCCGCACCGTCCTTCGGAATATTACCGGAAAAAAATTCGTGAACAGCTCGCTGACGATTTTCCGGGCACGATCATCTATTTCCAGACTGCTGATATCGTCAGCCAGGTGCTGAACTTCGGTTTGGCCGCACCTGTTTCCATTCAGATCCAGGATCAGAACCTCAATCGCGGCTATGCGGCGGCGCAAAAGCTGCTGCAATTGATCAATCGGATTCCCGGCGTTGTCGATACGCGAATTCCCCAAGTGCTGGATTTCCCGACGCTGGAAATCGAGGTTGACCGCCAGCGTGCCGCGCGGCTTGGCGTGGCCCAGCGTGACGTTGCCAACAACATGCTGACCTCTTTGGCTGGAAGCGTGTTGGTCAGTCCGACTTACTATCTCAATCCGCAAAACGGCGTGAACTACCAGGTTGCGGTAACGACGCCGCTTGAGAAGCTGCTGACAGTCGCCGATATTTTGAGTTTCCCAGCTAATGCTCCCATCAACAACATCCTGCCGGCGTCGGCTGTGGTAACTCCAACGACGGTGCCCACGGCGCAGGTCACGCGCCTGGGCGATATAGCGACGGTCAAGCCTGGATCGACGATGAACTCGATCAATCATTACACGATTCAACGGGTTATCGACGTCAACGCCAATGTGGAGGGACGCGATCTCGGGTCGGTAGCGGCGGAAATCAAACTGGCCATTGCGGAAGTTCAAAAAGACTTGCCTTCCACCACGAAGATCTTTTTGCGCGGACAGAACGAAGTGATGGAGACGTCGTTCCGCCTGCTCGGATTTGGACTGATCCTTGCGGTGATCTTGGTCTATGCCGTGCTGGTCATGCTGTTCCAGTCCTGGGTCGACCCGTTCATCATCATGATGGCGATCCCGGGCGCACTGGTTGGCATCCTTTGGATGCTGGTGTTGTCGGGCACCACGATCAATGTCGTGTCGCTGATGGGAGCGATCATGTCGATCGGGATCGGGGTTTCGAATTCCATCCTGCTTGTGAGCTTTGCCAACGATTTGCGCGCGCGCGATGAGAGCCTGACGCCCCTGCAGGCAGTCGTCGACGCCGGCAAGACGCGGCTGCGTCCGATTCTGATGACTGCAATTGCGATGGTTATCGGCATGGTGCCGATGGCGCTCGGCCTGGGCGAGGCCGGCGAACAGAACGCGCCGCTTGGCCGCGCTGTTATCGGCGTGCTCATGGTTGCCACTTTCGCGACCCTGTTCCTCGTTCCAATCTTCTACACCTCATGCGCCAGAAGCTTCCGGCGCTTCACACGCTCGATCAACGTTTTGCCGCCGAATCGGCTGGCGCCACGACCGGAGGTTTGCCTCATGGCTAAATCGAAGCATGGAAGTGCGTCGAAACTTTATGTGTTCAGTGTGATCACTATTGTGATTGCGGGCGCGTCGGCGGCGTACTTCCATTTCGTCCGCAACCAGGAGATTTCGACCGTGCGTGAGGCACGGGCGCTGGTCGCTGAACGCGGTCCAAGAATCGAGATTGTGTCCACCTCTGTGGGGCCAACCGTACGAACAATCCGGTTGCTCGGCGACGTGCGCTCGGGTTCAACTGCCACGCTTTATTCCAAGGTAGCGGGCTATCTCAAGACAGTACATGTCGACAAGGGCGACATGGTTGAATTCGGCCAGGTCGTTGCGGAAATCGAATCGCCTGAACTCGACCAGCAATTTACCGGCGCATCCGCGGACCTCGTGAACAAGCATCGCAATCTGGCGCGCATCAAGGAGTTATTCTCGAGGGGGAATGCGACGCAAGTTGCTTTATATCAGGCTGAAACGGATGCCACCGTGGCCGAAAACAATGTTGCCGTGCTGGCGACAACTAAATCGTATCAGATCGTGCGAGCGCCATTTGCTGGTCGCGTGACGTCGCGCTTTGCCGATCCGGGCGCGCTGATCGGCAATGCTCAGACCAATTTCATGAGCGCCATGCCAATGATGACGATTTCCGACGATAGCAAGCTCCGCGTCTACACCTACCTGCAGCAAGCGGACGTGCCGTTCGTGAAAGTGGGGGATCCGGCTGAAGTGTCGGATGCGACCAATCCCGACCGCAAGAAGATGGCGACCATTACCCGCATGACCGGCGAACTTGACGCCAAGACCCGCACGATGCTGGTCGAGGTCAATGTGGACAATTTGGACAATTTCTTTGTGCCGGGCAGCTTTGCGTACGTGACGGTGCACGTCAAGATCCAGAGCTTTCCGCAAGTGCCGGTGACGGCGCTCCTCACGCGCGCCAATCAAAGTGTCGTGGCGGTGCTCGATAAGGATGTGGTGAAGTTCCGTCCAATCAAGGTTGCATCCACGGACGGCGCGACTGTGAGCATTGCTGACGGGCTGGAACCCGGAGAAAAGGTAGCGATTAACGTGCCTGACGAAGTCACCAACGGCAGCAGGATTCAACCCATCGAATCGACAAGACGCTGAGCCGTCACGCTGGAGCGACTACCGCTGCGCGTGATTGCAATCGGCGATTGCGGGTTCGACAAGTGATTTGATGTGCTCTGCGAAAGATCGCGGGTCGAGCAGCCTGCCAGTATTTGCATAAAGATGGACGAATGGCGGAACCTCATTCGCAAAGTGAGTGTCCAGCAACGCTCCGGCATTGGCGAGGTCCTCTTCGCCGCCTATGAACAGGCACTTGTGGTGAAGGCCGCGCAACCGCAGTTCGTCAAGCTCCCATTTGGTTCCAGCTTTCACCTTCGACAGATCTATCACGATCACATCGCAGGAGTGCGCAAGCAGCGCAATACAGGACTGCCACCATTCGTCAGTGGTGCGGATATTGAAGGCCTGAGCGCCGCTGAGAAATGACCATGCGCTTGGCCGGAATTTCCGCATGAGGATGGCTTGCAGCCTGCGGAATTTGCGCTCATTGCGCACAGAGCAAATCCGAATGGAGTTCCGCAGCAATGGTCCAAGCAGGTATGTCACGAGGATATCGAAGCATTGGATCGGGACCATGAGGAGGGCGCCGATCAGCACACTTGGTTTGTAATTGCGATCCGACAGGGTGAAGACGTAGCCTTGCGGTCCGAGGTGCTTTGGGACAAAGCGCCGGAGCGCCCGCGTCATGCGTTTTTCCCCGAACGGGCGCAACAGGAGAATGCGCAGTGCGCGCCCGCGGAAGAAAAAACCGACGAAGAGCGGGCTCGATAGCCAAAAGACCAGGATTGTATAGAAAACGACTTTGGGAATTCCCGGTTCATCGAGCCACCGATTGAGGTCAGGGAGATTGTCGTTGAAGGTAACCGGAAGGGCCTCAAGGATAGCAATCGCGATACCTGTAGCGATCATCGCCGCGATCACGAAAGCCGACCAACGAAAGAGCTTGAACCAGAGCGCTTTCCGGCG
>Ga0099795_10000063_pt1 | contig 19141 bp, 17 predicted proteins | sample Rivendell_Oct201_11_FD_78513 | JGI IMG/M metagenome (GOLD analysis project Ga0099795, IMG submission 78513) | Vadose zone soil microbial communities from the Eel River Critical Zone Observatory, Northern California, USA -... | ecosystem: Host-associated > Plants > Roots > Rhizosphere > Soil ... | reverse complement strand
GGAACTAAATTTCTAGTCAGAAATTTCAACTTCTTGGTGCTGCAAGCGTCGCCGCAATCATATCGGTTGGTCCGGCGCTCGCCCAGAGCGTATCGCACGACAAGATCGAAGCGATGGAAGCGCAGATCAACGCGCTCCAGCAAGAACTCCGCGCTGTGAAAAGCAAGGTGAACAACGCCGAAAAGACGGCTGAAAAGGCTTATGCGGCAGCCCCGCCTGCGGTGAAGAACCCGCTCCCGCCACCGGCCCCGCCGAGCGGAGTGGCCAAAATGTCACCCGGCAATCGCCCCTCGATCTGCACGATCGATGGCCAGAATTGCGTCGGTCTCACAGCCCGCCTGCATTTCGATGTCGGCGGCTACGACTACCGTCCGAATACGGGTAATTCGATCCAGCACGTCGACGACGGCGTAAACGCCCGCCGCGCCCGCTTCGGCGTGCTCGGGACCTTCATGGGGGATTGGAACTACGGTCTTGTCCTCGACTCCGGCGGCACGTCCGACGGACATGGCGGAACCATCGCCACAGACACGGGCAAAATCGGTTTGCTGCCGGGCGGCATTATCTCTACGATCCAGAGTGCCTTTGTGAGCTACCAGGGAATCAAGGGGACAGTCGACGTTCCGAGGCCGGCGATGCCCTACAAGGGTGCGCCTCCGCCCGCACCGGTGAGTTCCTGGGGGACCGCCCTCGAGGTGGGCTACATGGATTCGTTCTGGAGCCTCGATGAAGCGACCAGTTCGAATGACATCATGTTTCTGGAACGCGCTTCGGCGCAGGTGATCGCCTCCAATATCGCGGCCGGCGACTTCCGCTCGCAGGCCGGCGCGCGCTACTGGAGCGATTGGCTGTGGTTGGGCGCCTATGCGACCGGGCCAGTTACCGGTGCGGTCCACAACGGCACTGGCAGCTCCTCGGCGAAGCAGACTCCGTCCGCGACAGAACAATGGGGCGGTTATGCCCGCGGAGCGCTTCACTGGACGAGCAACGACAAGCTCGTTACTGTCCACGTCGGCGGTGGTGCCGAAGCCTTGTTCAAGTCCATTTACGACCGTGTCGCGGGCACCCACCCCCTGACCTTCAGCGACCGCCCGGAAATTCGTATCGACCCGTCGTTCACGATCTTGTCGACGGGTGGCCTCACTGACGTCCGCCACGCTCAGGTTTATAACGTCGAGGGCGCAGCAAGCGTCGGACCGGTGTTCTTCCAAGGTGAGTATTTCTGGTTCAATGTCGACCGGTTCTTCAACCCTTCGGCGCGGTTCGAGGGCGGCTACGCGCAAGCGAGCTGGGTGATCACTGGTGAATCCCGCACCTATAATAACCCCCAAGCAGCTTTCAACGGCGTGGTGCCGAAGGATCCGTTCTCCCTGAAAGGCGGCGGCTGGGGCGCGTGGGAAATTGCCGGCCGTTACAGCTACATGAACCTCAATGACCACTTGCCGAATTTTTCGGGTGCGGGCGGCGGCGCCCTCGGTGGCGGCCAACCCGGCGGCAAGCAACAGGTCACTACAGTCGGCCTGAACTGGTACGTCAATCGCAACATGCGGTTCATGCTCGACTACCTGCATGGGAAGATCGATAAGACGGATACAGTAAAAAATCCTTCCGATGTCGGCGCCAAGTTCGACGCCGTAGCGCTCCGCACCCAGTTTGCGTTCTAACCTGAATCTCCTTGTGGAGTGGCGCGCCCGCTCTAGTTCGCGTTCTAAAAGTGTTACCGTTGCGTGTCGTTGTGTCGTGGGTTTGCGTGGCGAAAGCTCTCCTGTCATGCGCCGTTGAGTGGCGCCCGCTCTGATCCCCCAACCTTCCCGAGCGGGCGTGTCCTGGGCCTCGAACCTCACGGTTCGAGGCCCTTTTTTGATTTTCTAGATAAAACGAAATTCTCGCTCACATTTTCAATTCCGCGTCGGTCGTTGGCGGCACACGATTTATGACGATGAATTTTCCGCAATCTAACAACGCAATGAATGCTTCGTCACATGATTGAGATATCCGTGAGCGATGTTGCAGATATCGAATCGTAGACGGGGGCACCTGTGGTGAGCCCACGGGTGTAGGCATCACTATGCGAATTTTAATTGCGACGGACGCATGGCGGCCGCAGGTCAATGGTGTCGTCCGCACTCTATCATCTCTGGCACGTAGCATCCGCAGCTTGGGTGTCGACGTCGACTTTCTTTCACCGGAGGGCTTTCCATCCCTGCCGTTGCCTACTTATCCGGGGCTGCGGCTTGCCTTGCCGAGCCGGCGCGAAATCGCGCGACGCATCGAATCCTGCGCGCCCGATGCCATCCACATAGCAACCGAGGGGACGATTGGTCATGCGGTTCGCGCCTGTTGCATCAGGCACCGTCGCCCATTCACCACCAGCTATACCACCAGGTTTCCTGAATATATCAGCGCCCGCTGTCCTATACCGGCGCAATGGGTTTATGCCGTCCTGCGGCGATTCCATGCCGCCGCGGCGGTAACGATGGTGGCAACGCCATCGCTGATGGCCGAACTCGGCCAGCGTGGATTTGGCAATCTAGGCATGTGGACACGAGGTGTCGACACGGAATTGTTCCGGCCCGATCGCTCCGTCACACTCGACTTTCCGAAGCCGATTTTCATGAACGTCGGACGTATCGCGGTTGAAAAGAATCTTGAGGCCTTTCTTGGACTCGATTTACCAGGAACGAAAGTTGTCATCGGTGCGGGACCGCAGGAACAGGAACTGCGGCGACAATTTCCCGATGCAAAGTTTCTTGGACTGATGGAACATGATACCCTCGCGGCTTATCTTGCGGCGGCGGATGTATTCGTGTTTCCAAGCCGTACCGACACCTTTGGCGTCGTCCAGCTCGAAGCGCTGGCTTGCGGTGTCCCGGTCGCGGCATTTCCGGTCACCGGTCCGAAGGACGTCGTGGGTTCGCACCCGATCGGCTCTTTGAACGAGGACCTTCGCATCGCGTGCCTCAATGCGCTTGCGATGTCGCGCGAAGCGTGTCGCGACTTCGCGCTGAATCGGTCCTGGGATACGAGTGCACGCCAGTTCATCGGCCATATGCAGAAAGTAGCCTCGCGGAGCGCGCCGCAAGCCAAACCCGCAATCGCAATTGCGGCTCCAGCCCAAGGGTAACAAGCGTACACCCGATGCTCTTGATAAATACCAGAAGGACTAGCTCATGACCGCAGCTACCCGCGTCGATCTCGACATCGACACCATCCACAGGGCCTATGCGCGATGGGCTCCGTTTTATGATTTTGTCTTCCGTGCAGTTTTCGAAACGGGACGGCAGGCGGCAGTCGCGGCGGCGGAGCGGATTGGCGGACGCATCCTTGAAGTTGGCGTCGGAACGGGCATGTCCCTTCCCGAATATTCGCGCAACAGTGTCATATGTGGCATCGATATTTCGGCACCGATGTTGCGAAAAGCGCAGGAAAAAGTAACCGAACTCAGGCTCAAGAATGTAGAGGGCCTGTGGGAGATGGACGCGGAGAAAATGAACTTCCCTGATGCCTCGTTCGATGTTGTCGTGGCGCAGCATGTGGTGACAACAGTCCCAAATCCCGAGGCGACGCTCGATGAATTTGCGCGCGTTCTAAAGCCGGGAGGCGAGATTGTCCTGATCAGCCGCGTCGGAGCGGAAGCCGGCATCCGCCTTACTTTTGAGCGCTGGTTTTCTCCGGCCGCGTGCAAATTGGGCTGGCGGTCGGATTTCTCATGGCAGCGTTACGATACGTGGTTGCGAAGGAATAGTGACATTGTTCTTGTCGAGCGGCGGCCGATACCCCCATTCGGACACTTTTCGCTCATTCGCTTCGCCAAGGCGGATGCGTTGGACGTTGGCACATTGGGCGTTGCCAATGGATCCCTGAAGTCGACCCGTAACGTTGGCTGATCTCCGGCGCCGTGGAGTTCTAGCTTCCCTTTCCTGCGAACCCTCAACAAAATGCACACGTAGACAACCATGAGAAGCAACATGAGCCGTATCGAAAGCTTTCTGGAGCAGCTCCGGGTCCAACGCTGGGATGACCATCGCTACTATCATCATAGCCGTATCAACCAGTCGCTCCACCTCGTGAGCGCGATCAGCTTTGTGATCGCGTACATCATGATGTTCAAGAATCCGGCAATCGCGGCAGTTCTCGGTTGGGTCGTATCGATGACAACCCGGCAGGCAGGGCACTTTTTCTTCGAGCCCAAGAATTATGACGAAATCAACCAGGCAACGCACGAGCATAAGGAAGAGATCAAGGTCGGATATAATTTGCAGCGGAAGATCGTGCTGATGGCGATATGGGCCATCTCCCCATTACCGCTTTTCTTCGATCCTACATATTTTGGAATCTTCGAGACGCCAGCCGACATTTGGCAGGTCGTGTCGAATGTTGCGAACATCTGGCTCGTGGTCGCATTAGGTGGACTGATGTTCCGGATGGTTCAATTATTCTTCATCCAGGATGTACAGACCGGCTTGGTATGGGTCACGAAAATCATTACCGATCCGTTCCACGACATCAAGCTTTACTACAAGGCGCCCTTGTTCCTGTTGCGAGGCGAACTGATCGACCCAGGTCATGACTTGCAGGATGGAAATGCAGTCAGCGTCCGCTGAAGTGGCTGATTTTATCGGGACTTCTTCAGTTCGCTCGTTTGTGCGAAAGCCGGGCCGCAACAATCTCTTTAAGCATCCTGCGTTTGATGGCCTTGTTGGTATGTATCGGGCTGTGCCACCACCAGGAATCATCGGCCATCGCCTTGGCGGCTGCGACAAACCGGTCGGCGACCGCGGAGAAATCATCCTCGCTATAATTGAGGCTGAAGATCAGGCGGCCGGTTCCGATCCAACTCAAAGCGAGGCCCGCTGCACGAAGATAATATTGCAGCATCCAATTGTAGCGGGAAGGCTTCGTGTAGAGAACCGTCCATATCGAGGACATATTTGCAACTTGCACCGGCAATCCCTCGGCACGCAGGCGGTCATTGAGGTTCATTGCCCTCCGGTTCCACGTCTCGTCGATGTCGCGATAAAGATCGCGCCCTTCCGGCGTTTCAAGGTGGCGCAGGAAAGCCTGCATTGCGCCCATTACGTAAGGGTGCGAATTGAAAGTGCCGCGGGCAAAGCAAACATCAACGGGCCGGCTATCGTGGTAGCGCTTCATCAAGTGCTTGCGTCCACAGACCACGCCAATCGGCAGACCTCCGCCGAGTGTCTTGCCGTAAGTCACCATATCGGCTTTGACGCCGAAATATTCCTGTGCTCCCCGGAGCGCCAGTCGAAATCCGACGAACACTTCGTCAAAGATCAGGATGATGTTGCGCTCCGTGCAAACCGTTCGCAGTTCCCTGAGCCAGGCCGCGTATGCGTCCCTGTCGAAATGCGCGTGTCGAGACGAATCGACCAGGGCGGAATCGGAGGGGGCGGCACCGTTGGGATGCAGCGCCTGCAACGGATTGACCAATACACACGCTATGTCGTTCCGGCTTCTCAGAACGCGCAACGAGTCTTGCGACATGTCCTTCAGCGTATAAGTTTCGTGGGATGGCGTGGGGTTGCCGACGCCAGGCTGCACGTCACCCCACCAGCCATGATACGCGCCGCAAAAGCGCACCAGGTGCGATCGGCGCGTATGATAGCGCGCGAGGCGCACGGCCTGCATCACGGCTTCGGTGCCGGACATATGGAACGATACTTCGTCAAGGCCCGAGATTTCCCGCAAGCGCTGCACATTGTAGGTGATTACGGGATGGTACGCCCCGAGCACCGGCCCAAGATCGCTGACACTGTCGAATCCTTCCGCGATGGTCCTCTTGTAGAAGTCATATCCAAGCAGGTTCACTCCATACGATCCTGTGAGATCGTAAAATCGATTGCCGTCCAGGTCGGTAACCGTTACGCCGGACGAGGATTGCAGGAATGTTCCCGATCGCAAGTGTGCCTGGACCAAACGGCCATACTGGAACGGCACACGATAGAGGTCGGTGAACTGGAGATCCGATATCCCGTCGACGACCTCGGTCGTACGCCGAACGGTTTCTGCAAAGCGCGTCTCATAAAGGGCCGCGAGCCGCATGAAGCCTGTGCGCCGGCGAGCCGCGATATCATCCGGCGCATCATCGGACGAGAAGAAGGTCTGATCATCAAACTCGTAAAATGGAACCAGCCTGGCAATTCTCCGCGCCATCCGGGAATGACCGGTCAGCGACTGGTGCTTCGCTCGCGACAGCGCCAAGCGCTGCTGTACTTTGGCAAACGATGCCGTCAGTGCGGCGGCCCCAATGCCATAAAAGGCCAGAGTAGTGAAATCCCATTCCATCGAATCAGCAATTAGCCGAGAAACCTGACAGATCCATGACACTTCGGGAACAAGTCCTCAGGATATTAGAGCAGGAGGACATCAACTTCTTGCTCACCAACAGAATTCCACGCCGGCTGACCACCCAGTTCATTGGCTGGTTCAGCCGCATCGAACAGCCTTTGGTCCGAGACGTATCGATTGGACTGTGGCGCATGTTTTCCGGTCTCGACCTCAGCGAGGCCAAGAAGACGAAGTTCAAGAGTATGCACGATTGCTTTATCAGGGAGCTGCTCCAAGGGGCGCGACCGATCGATCACAATCCCAACATTTTCGTCAGCCCCTGTGACGCAATCATTGGAGCTTGCGGGACGATTTCCGGGACTGAACTCTTTCAGATCAAGGGATTTCCCTACAGACTCGAAGAGTTGCTTTGCGATCCCCAATTGGTCGAGGCTCACCGCAATGGGCGCTATGTGACCCTGCGATTGACCTCCAGCATGTACCACCGTTTCCACGCACCGCATGACTGCCGCATGGAACGGGTGACGTACATTTCGGGCGACACCTGGAACGTCAACCCGATCGCGCTGCGCCGAGTCGAAAAGCTGTTCTGCAAGAACGAACGGGCGTTGTTACGGACCAAACTGGCCGATACAGGTCACATGATTACGCTTGTGCCGGTTGCGGCCATATTGGTTGCCAGCATCCGGCTGCATTGCCTCAAGACGGATCTCAACTTGCAGTATCGCGGGCCCAATGATTTCGCCTGTAACGCTGAATTCAAAAAGGGGGATGAGATGGGCTGGTTTCAGCATGGATCGACCATCGTCGTGCTTGTGCCCGATGGTTTCAAGCTCCACGAAGATGTGGGCGAAGGCCGGTCGGTCCGGGTTGGCCAGCCGCTGATGTGGCTGCCATCGTCACCAGTGTAGCGTTAGCCTGCAAGGTCACGAGGATATGCAATTTGGGAGTGCCTGGTGTCGCCGGCTGCAGGTATTGGCAGTGGAGCGCCCATCATATTGCCGGAATTCATATTCGTCTGTTTGATCCATTCGATGACTTCAAGCCGGCCGTCGAAATGCTCGACGACCGCGGTACAACTTTCGACCCAGTCGCCGCAATTCACGTAAATGAGGCCGCTCTCGCTTCGAATTGTCGCGTGATGAATATGACCGCAAATCACGCCGTCAACATTACGACGCCGGGCTTCGGCAGCCAAGGCACGTTCGTACTCGCCAATGAAATTGACGGCATTCTTGACCTTCAGCTTCAACCATTGCGAGAGGGACCAATAGGGCAGACCGATCAATCGCCGAATCGAATTGAAATGCGTATTGAGAAATATGGCAATATCGTATGCCTTGTCACCCAGCAAGGCTACCCAGCGCGCGTGACGAATGACGACATCGAACAAGTCACCGTGAATGATCAAGTAATGTCGGCCATCCGCAGTACGGTGCACGATATCTTCAACGACATCGATGCCGCCGAAATGCGTGCCATAGAAGTCACGGAGGAACTCGTCGTGATTCCCGGGCACGTAGACTATTCGTGCACCTTTGCGGCTTTTACGCAACAGCTTCTGTACAACGTCGTTATGCGACTGAGGCCAGTACCAGCCTGATTTGAGCTGCCAGCCGTCGATGATATCTCCGACAAGATAGATGACGTCGGCATCGTATTGGCGAAGAAAGTCGAGCAGCTTGTCCGCCTGGCAGCCCCGCGCGCCGAGATGAATATCGGATAGAAATATGGTCCTCACCCGTTCGGGTTCGCCCGTCGATCTGGTCAATCTTGGCGCTGTTGCCACATTCATGGGAGTGGCAATAGACGATTCTTATTGCGGTTCGATGACGCGGGAGCGTCTCTCTGCAACAGCCTCAAGTGGGTGTTGCGAAGTGGAGGCCGATCGTGCCGGCGACGATCAAGAATAGGCAGGCGACGCGGGCGGGATCGGCGGACTCTCCGAACAATAGAAATCCCGCCATCACCGCGCCTGCAGCTCCGATGCCGGTCCAGACCGCATAGGCTGTACCGAATGGGATCGACTGCAACGAGACGCTAAGAAGCGCAAAGCTCAGGGCGATCGCAACGATCACAACGAGGCTCGGCCAGAAGCGCGAGAACCCTTCCGAATATTTCAGGCCGAGAGCCCAAATGATTTCGCATGCGCCCGCGAGCAGCAATGCTGTCCAAGCCATCGGAATACCTGCGCAGTGTCGCCGTAAGAGGCCTGCACTGGTACCACGACTAGATGTCACGCGAATGAATCAACCGGTTTGCACCGGACAATTGCAGTGTCCCGCCGACATCGTGCTGCGTTGTCCTCAGGTCGCGACGGCCCCGATGGAGCTTCCTCGGTGAAGCGCCTTGTGCCTTCGGTATTGTGGCAGTGCATCCGCGAAAAATGCGAACCCACATAAAACAAGACTCGACCAGACCGCCCCCGTGAAATAGAGCGACATCCAGGCAATTTCGTCCTTCCACTCATTTATGTCGTGGGAAACGACCCAATTCGTGGCCACATCGTAAAGCCCGGCAAGAGCGTCGAGCGGCTCCTTGCCGGCGGCAAGGTCTACCTGCCAACGGTCGAAATACATGGGCACATCGATTGTCAGCAGGAAAACGAGGTATCCAATGGTTCCTGCCAAAGCGGTTGTAATTGCGAACCGGACGACGCCCCGGAATTCGAAAGCGAGCCTCGTCAAAGCCGCGGCAACGAGGAAAAATGCCACGGCCCACAGCGAATTCTCAATCGCATTGAAGAGGTAATTGGTCGTGAGCACCGCATACCATGAACAGCATTCCGCGACGAGGATCAGGGGGACGATGGCATTCGCTGCACGCCGGGTCATATCGGAACGCGTGGAGTCTGCCAAAATCCGCAATACAATCGACCACTGAATGATAAAGCAGACCTCGGCCAGCGTTGCCACCGACCGGCCCACCAGGATGCTCGAAAGCCACGTGTCGAACAGGCAGATACGCTGGACGTCGGCCCTTGGCAGGACCGACCGGAAAGCGCAGCCAAAGACGTATGCGGCGCACAGGAACGTCAAAAGCTCAATCCGGATTATGCCGCATTGAACGAGCGCACGGGCGCGCAGCCGCATCCGGAGTGACAGGAACAAGGCAATGTTGGCGGCGCTTACTATTGTAAGAAAGCCCCACCACACCGCGACCGGATTTGACCATGTCAGCCATTCGATTTTCATACGAATTTTTTATAATGTCATTAGTTCCTAATGCAATTGTAATATTTCTGTCATAATTCTGTGGGCGCCTGCCGAAAGGATGAGCACTGTGCGACTTGTGGCTGATGTTGGCGGTACGAACGTACGCGTCGCGCTTGCGGACGAAACCGGAAGCCTCGCGAGCCGTGTGACGTACCGCGGTGCGGATTTTACATCGTTTGCGGAAGTGCTGACCACCTATTTAAAGATGGTGGGCGATATCAAACATTGCAGCGCCTGCGCCATCGGCGCTGCCGGTCCGGTCGACGGCGATCGCGTGCGCCTTACCAACACTGGATGGGCGATTGATCGGACCGAGATATCGACCAAGCTTTCCGGCATGCCGGTCGCCTTGGTCAATGACCTCGAAGCTGTCGCGGCCGCATTGCCGCATTTGGCAGCAGACGATGTCGATGTCCTCGGTGGGCCCGTCCCCCTTTGGCCGGCACACCGGACAATGCTGGCAGTCAATGTTGGAACAGGCTTTGGGGCGGCGAGCGCAATTCTTCGTGGAGGAAGCTGGTGGACATGCCCGAGTGAGGCCGGGCACATGACGCTCGGTTCAAGCGGCACGCCTGAGGTCGACCTGACACAAGTCGGCACCCGTATTGGCGGCGCCAGTATTGAAAGCCTGCTTTCGGGCAAGGGAGTTGCGGCCCTATACAAGCGTCTTGCGCAGGCCGATGACGGATCAATCGACGCGAAAATTGAAGCCGGAGATGTGCTTGCCCGCGCCCGCAACGATGCGGCTGCTGCCCGCACCGTGCAACTGCTCACGGCTTCGTTCGCGCGGGTCGCTGGAGATCTGGCGTTGGCTTCCGCGGCATGGGGAGGTGTCTACCTATGTGGCAGCGTTGCCCTTGGCTGGTCCGCTGTGGCGGATATCGATCGATTTCGGGTGGAGTTCACCCAAAAGGGCGCCATGAGTTCCCGCATGCAGGAAGTGCCGACCGTCATTATCCGGCGCAAGGATGTCGCCCTCTTCGGCTTGGCCAAGATGGCGATTTCTCATTGATCGCAACAACAACGGGCGGCGCGTTCAGCGACACGCACGTTTAGCGACACAATGAATGAAATCAGACCAGGTAGAATTTTCAGGATTTTCAGGCGACGCCCGTCGCGAGCCTCCCGTCGTCAGCCGCTGGCCCGACGATCATCCATTTCGTCGGCGACCTCTTCACAGATCGCCGCCGATTCAAGCAGGTCATCCTTCACAGTGGGATTTTGCGCCTTGATCGCGAGTTGTCGATATTCGGACGCTTGTTCTCGCAAATAATCGGAGTAGTGCATCTGGACTCCTCCTCGAATAGCCGACTGTCAAAGGTATGGGGCCGGGCGCGCAAATACCTCCCCCGGCACGTTTGATGCTGTGGCATCCGGGCAACCGCTGAATGAGAAAATGGTTCCCACAGACCGTTGAAATCCGACAAGGACGTTAAACTTTGGTACGCAAACGTACCAAGTTCGAAAACCTGAAAATTGTCGCAAGAAAATTGACGCAATAAGTTCATTGAATCGAGCCAGCGAGACTCAAACGATCGACACGTTGCCACGGACCCTAAAAGTGCGAATTGTTGCGGTCGAGACTTGACAACTCGCAGCAAGGGCACAACTTCAATAAGTCGGCTGGCGAGCCGGCCTTGAAGCCTCTCAGACGAGCCGGCCTTGAAGCCTCACAGAGTATTTGAGGAGGATATGATGCCACCTACGCAGAATGCCGCAGTGACCGCCGAGGTCGATGACCTCGGCGTAGCGGCTTCCATCCGCGAATAACCGCAAGCGGCCAAATGGGCCGCACCAGATGGGCCTCAGGAGTGAGGCAAGGCCGTCTCGCAGCAGCAAATCTGCAATCCGCTGCGAGTGGCATCTTGTGTCATTTGCGGAACAGATTCCAATCATGGATATTGCTATCATGGATGGAGACTCTGATGCCCGTTACAGCTTCCGACTTTGGACGGCGTGAATTCATCGCGTTTATTGGCGGGATGACGGCCTGGACGTTGGCTTCGCATGCGCAAGGGGCCGAGCGCATGCGTCGGATTGGCATGCTGATGAACTTGTCCGGCAGCGATCCAGAGGCGCCAATTCGGGTCGCGGCGTTCTTGCAAAGATTGCAGGAACTGGGCTGGACGGACCGACGCAATATACAGATCGACTATCGTCTTGTGAGCACCGACAGCGACCAGCAGAAGGTCGTGGCGGAATTGATCGCATTGGAGCCGGATATCTTGGTGGTCAACGGCACCGCGATGTTGAAAGCAGTACAGCAAGCGACGAAATCAGTTCCAATCGTCTTCGTGAATGTTATCGATCCGGTTGGTCAAGGTTTCGTTCAAAGCGTGGAACATCCCGGCGGCAATATTACGGGTCTCTCCAACATCGGGCCCGAGATGGGGCCAAAATGGCTGCAGTTGCTCAAGGAAATAGCGCCGCATGTGAAACAGGTCGCGGTCGTCGGTGCCACGACACTGAGTGGCGCAACCGGCATCGAGACCACAATTGGAGCCGCGGCCCGTTCGCTCGGCGTAAAGGTGATCCCGTTTACCGCGCGTGTCGCCGCCGAAATTGAGCATTCCATTCGTGCCCTCGGTCTGCGACCGAGCTTGTTGGGGCCGCAGCCTTTCGATGTTGCGAACACGGGCTTGATCGTATTGCCCGGCGCCGTCACGCGCGGCCGTCGCGAACAAATTATTTCACTCGTCGCTCGTGGGCAACTCCCTGCAATCTATCCCTATCGTTACTACGTCACCGGCGGCGGCCTCCTGTCCTATGGGGTTGATACGGCCGACGGCTATCGGCGAGCCGCGGTATATGTCGATCGCATCTTCAAGGGCGAGAAGCCGGCGGACCTTCCGGTTCAACAAGAATCCAAGTTTGAACTCGTCATCAACCTCAAGACCGCCGCGGAACTCAGCCTCGAAGTGCCGAGCACGCTGCTCATGCGTGCCGACGAGGTGATCGGACGGCCAAATGCCAGCTAGTACCGTATAAAGTCGAATATAGAAAACCCGGTTTGAATTTTTGCGTGTTCGCGGGTTCGAGCCCGCCAAACCAAACGGAGATCCCCCCATGAAAGTCAAAGAAGCCATGCACAAAGGCGTTGATTGGGTCAGTCCCGACACCCCCGTCACCGAACTCTCAAAATTGATGTGTGACCACGACATAGGCTCCATCCCCATTGGGGAGGACGACCGACTGATCGGTATGGTTACCGATCGCGACATCGTGTGTAAAGGCTTGGCACGTGACGGCTTCAACCTCAGTCGCGCGACGGCACGCGATGTCATGACGAACGACATCCATTGCTGCCGAGAAGACGATGACCTCGCCAAGGCATTGCGGCACATGGAGGAATTGAAGATCCGCAGGTTGCCGGTCATCAACAAGAGCAAGCGCATGGTCGGAATGCTTAGCCTGGGTGACATCAGCAACATGGCATCCGGCGATCTGCTGACCAAAACTGTCAAGAGCGTTTCGGCCCATCACTGAGATCGCGACTCAATGATAGTTTCAGGTGCGAGCGTGTTGCCGCCACGGGGGCGCGATGATTGACGTCTGACACACGGATCAGGCGGCGGTTCGCCTCAGGATTGGGCGCCGCCGCCAAATAGGATACGACTCGTCAAGGCGCGGTAGGCGCATCAAGGCGCGGTGCAGCGATATATGTTTCGCTGTGCCGCGCGCCAAGGAGACGCGATTTAAAAACGCGTTCCGTGAGGATGCAATTATCCCCCAATTAAATCTCGCCTTCTGGTTTGAACGTATAGCTGCTTCGGCGCTTCAGGGAAATAAAGGAGCAAAGCAGGGCAGAGCCAGCCTTCCAGGCCCAACTGCGCCTCGTGGTACCAATTTCCACCACCTTCTTCGCGTTTCCAATCAAGGCGATACTGGTGTCCCGGGAACGGCGTGGTTGAGAAGATCAACGTGAAGCCACGCTCTGCGGCCGGGATATCAGCAACCACCCGGTCGATCATCGTATCGGCACCGGCCACGAACGGCTCCTGAACTAATCCCACACGCGGGTCGTCAAAAACCCACATTCCGTGCACCTTGTATGGGGCAATAACGTTGATCGCGTTCATGGAAAGCACCTTACCGCATGGCCGAGAGGTCTTTGTCAAAGGTTCCGTTTGTTGTCCTGCAAATCGTGCTGCGGAACTTGTTGGCTATCGAAGTGCGCGACGCCGTGAACGCGTCGGATGTATACCCATTTATAATCGGTTATACCTAGTTCCAGGTATAATGCAGTAAATTCGCTATAAATGCTGCCTTACGCTTTCCACAAACGCCGGCACCGCACCGAGCCAAGGCATGCCTTCGATCACGAGTTCGACGCTCAGCACGACAAACGAGCCATGGGACAGCTCGTCCGCGCCGCGGTGGCGCGACGACGTCACGACTTCCAACGGATAGGAGCCGATCGAACTTTCCGCCATCCAGCTCTTGAGTTCCGCGCCCGGAAGCGCTTTGAGGGACGCGGCAAGTTGCTCTGTCAGCGGCACGCCGGCAGCGACCGACGAAGCAAAGCCTGTGAGCCAGGCGTCTGCACGCCCGAGGGCCTGCATGTGCGCCGAATCGCGCGCGAACGTTCGCGTACGGCGCACCCAATTGCCTTTGTAGGCAACGGAGGTTCGCACCGCAAAGCGCGCTGCCAACGGGCTGGCGCCCGATACGCGGATCAGGCGACGATCGGCATCAAGGTTTGGCGCAACAGCCATGTATGATTCTTCTGCTCCGGCAAGGCGCGCATGTTTCTCGATGAGACCCAGCAGCGCGCCGGCGTCACGTGCTTGCGCGACATCCACGCAATCAAGCGCCGCGCACGTGATGGCATCGGCATGCTCGATCAATTTGCGCTCGGTCGTATCGATTATGCGGCGACACTCCGCGAACAGTTTGCTCGCGTCGACGAATTCAACCCCGGGCGCCGCGGCACCAAGGTCGTCATAGGATCCGGCCGGCAGTGCGTCGAGTTCGAGAACGCCGACGCGTTGGCAACCATCAGCCTTGAGCCGCTCGCCGATCGCCATGCCGGGCCTGGGCGTGTTGACGATTTCCTCAAGCCAGCTTGTCGACTTGATCCATTCGGAGACGCGCTTCGACAATGCGGTCGCCAATATGGGCGCGCCGGTGCGATGCACCAGCAGAAGGCTCTCGATCCAATAGGGCGTAAATCCCGTGAGCCAGCACACCGCGCTCGGCCGCACGAGATTTGTGTAGAACAGCATGGCGTCGATGTTTTCGCGCGCCATGGCGGCTTGCAATCGCGACAAGCGCTCGTGCAATGCGCTCTTTGGCAATTCCTGCGGGTCCCAGCCCATCAATCCACGGCGCATGGCCCTACCCTGCTACGCTAAAGAGTTCACGCGGTGTTGCGGTCAACACCTCGCAGCCGGTCTTGGTGACCACGAGTGAATCACCCAGCACCATGTAGCCCACCACCGGATGGTACGTGTTGGGATGAACCACCAGCGTCATGCCTTCGTCGATGCGCGTCGTAACGTCTTCCAATATGTGCGGCTTGGTGTCGACGAACAGCCCCAACCCGTGACCGCGCACGCGCGTATATTCGCTGGTCGTATATTCGCCGAGACCATGCTGGCGGAACACGTCGTTCTCCGCACGTGCGATATCGGCGGCCGTCACGCCATCGCGCACGACCGCAATGCCAGCCTCCATCGATTGGAGCCAGAGCGCATGCGCGTTGCGCTGCTCGGCGCTCGCCGCACCCACGACAAGAGTGCGACATATCTGGGCGTAGTAGCCATCGACGCAGGGCGTGAGTTCTGTCGTCACCATGTCGCCGCGCTTGAGCCGCCGACCCGACGGCGGCGCCATGCCGCGTACTTCCGGCCCGCCAACCCCGATGATCTGAAAGTTATGATGCACCCCATTGGCGCGAAAGAAGCATTCGATTTCGGCGATCAATTCGTAATCCGCACGGCCCGGCCGTGCCGCGTCACGAAACACCGCATAGCCTTCGTCGGCAAGTTTCGCAGCGCGGCGCAATACGGCGATCTCGGATTCCATTTTGCGCATCAGCAACCGGTCGAGGAATGCGGTCTGGTCGGCCAGTTGCAAATCCTGCGCGCGCTTGGCCAGGCGACGCGGCAGGAGACGCGCGGGAGCAGCCCCGATGCGCTGATTGCGAAACCGGTCGAGCGCACGGTCGACTTCGCCCACAAGATCATGCGCCAGCACGATCTCCAATCCCGGACAGTCGATTTCCGCGCGGTCGGATTCAAGATGGCTGTCGAGATAAAGCGTCACATGTCCGTCGCCGCGCACCAGCGCCAGCGCCTGGCCCTCCACAATGCTGTAGTCGGTGGTGTAGCGCAGATAATCGGCCTGCCAGGCATTGCCGTAGATCAACAGCATGTCGATGCCGGCTTCAGCCATGGCACCAAGCAGGCGCTTTTTGCGGTCGTCGTGGATCATGGGGGGCTCGTGTGGGTTTCGGTCACTTCATGACTCGTGTTCTTTGAGGCAACAAGGGGTCGACAAACTCGGTGTGATTCCCTCTCCCCTTCGGGGAGAGAGGGTAAGGGTGAGGGGGTTCAAAGATTCTCGAGAGACCGTTCCCCCTCACCCCAGCCCTCTCCCCAGAGGGGAGAGGGAGTCATACCGAGATCGTCGCACGGTCATCGATTCACACCTTCAAATCAACGCCATAGTCTTTCATCGCCGCCGCCTTCGACACCACGCCCTCCGCGATATCGCGCGCGACCGCCTCGCGCGGGCGTTCGTGCGGATGGCCAAAGCCGCCGCCGCCGGCGGTCAGGAACGTCACGACATCGCCGGCGTTGATCTCCACTTCAGTGCCCTTGAGGACGTGCTGCTCGGTGCCGTCGGCACGACGGATGATGGCATCATTGGTGGCGGCGGGTCCGCCGCCATGGAGCCCCCAGGGCGGGTCTATGGTGCGCTCGCAATTGATATTGGCGCGACACGATTGCAGCAACCGATATGCTACTTCGAGACCGAAGCCGCCGCGAGTGCGGCCCGCGCCACCGGAATCGATGCGAAAGGCGTGGCGGTCGATCAGCACCGGATATTTGATCTCTTGGAGTTCGACCGGCGTATTGCGCACGTCGCCCTGGCAGACGGATACGCTCGCCGATTCGCCGTCTTCATTGGGCCGTCCGCCCCAACCACCGCCGAAGATGTTCATCAGCAGAAAGCGCGTGCCATCCGGGCGGAAGCCGAAGAACGAACATCCGCCCATATCTCCCTTGTGAGCAGCCGGCACAAGATGCGGCACCGCGGGCGAAAGCGCCTTGAGGATGGTGTCGATCACGGTCGGCAGCGCAATGCTCCAGCGCCCGAGCGCGGCCGGAGGCTTTGCGCTCAACATCGTGCCTTCCGGAAGCACCACTTCCAGCGGCCGGAAGCAGCCTTCGTTGACATCGAGATCGGGCGAGGTAATTGCCTTGAAGGCAACGCGCGCCGCCGCAATGCCGCCGGAACGCCCGGAATTGAGCGGCGACGACACCTGCGGGTTCATGTCGGAAAAATCGACCGTCATGGTCGAACCGCGCACCAAGACCTTGACCTTGACGCGCAACGGCTTGCCGAGATTGCGCCCGTCGTTGTCGAGAAAACTTTCGGCCTCGTAAGTGCCGTCGGGAATCTCATCGACGACGCGGCGCGCTGCGAGTTCGGCCTGGTCCCAGACTTTTGCGATACAGGCCTCGACCGTGGCACGGCCATAGCGCGCGACCAGTTCGGCATAACGCCGCGCGCCGAGTTGGCAGGAGGCGATCTGCGCCCGCAAATCCCCGAGGCTCGCGTCCGGATAACGCACATTGTCGCGAATGATCTGCCAAAGCGTTTCGTTGCGTTTGCCGGCCTCAAAGATTTTGAGCGAACGAATTTGCAATCCTTCGGCATAGATGTCGGTCGTATTGCTCGAGCCAAAACCCTGGTGCATGCCGCCGATGTCGACCCAATGGGCGCGATTGGCCGCAAAGCCGACGAGTTCGCTGCCATGAAAGCAGGGCGAATAGACCACCACATTATTGAGATGCTGGCCGCAGACCGCGCCCTGGTTCATCACCACGACGTCGCCGGGCGCAAAGCCGTCGACGCCGTAGCGCTCGATGCCGTCCGCGACCGCGACGCCGAGATCGGCGAGAAAAATCGGCAGGCCACCGCGGTTCTGCGAGATCATTCGCGCCTGCGTGTCGATAAGGCCGCAACAATAATCGCGGACCTCATAGATCATCATGTTGTAGGCGGCCTTCGAGAGTGCATTCGCCATTTCGTCCGCATAGGCCACGATGGCATTGCGCACGACTTCGACCGTGATCGGGTGAGCTTCGTTAGTCATTGAAAATTACCTGCTTGATCGAGCGCCACGTCGATCACGAGGTGGCCGGCTTGCGTCACGGACGCGACGTCGCCAGGATGAATCAAGGTGGTGGCATTGGGCTCTTCGATCACGGCGGGACCTTCGATGCGCGATCCCGCTGCCAGCGACGGCCGCCACACCACGCGTGTCGGCACCGGATGCGCCGCATCGGCGAACACCACATCGCGTGAAGCGTCGGCAACAGGCGCCTCAGGTGTCCAGGCCTCGTTAAGCCAGCGCTCCGCAAGCGTGTCGGCGCGTCGCGCCGTAACGACAAGCCGGACATTGACAATCTCAATGCGTTCATCGGGCGCCGCCTGGCCATAACGTCGATCGTGCTCGGCATTGAAACGCACCCGCAATGGCTCGAAGTCGCCACTGAGAAGTTTTGCGTCCGCAACCGGAATGGCAAGCGTATGTTCCTGGCCCACATAACGCAGGTCGGCAAGGTACGTGAGTTCGACGTCGCCTTGCGCAATGCCGTCACGACAGACCATGTCGCGGGCAGCGGCGGAGAGTTCGGCAAACACCGTCTCGACGGAATTGGCATCGAGCCGCCCCAGCATGCCATAGAGAGTGCGCACAAAATCCTGCCGCCACGGCGCCATCAACATGCCGAGCGCCGAGAATGTGCCCGGCACTTTCGGCACCACGACTTTTGGGATGAAAATCTCGCGCGCGATCGCGACCGCGTGCAGCGGCCCTGCCCCGCCGAATGCGATCATGGCGCATTGGCGCGGATCGACACCCTTGTTGATCGATACGGCACGCACCGCCAGCGACATCGCGGCGTCGGCAATTAGTACGATGCCGAGCGCGCCTTCCGTGACGCCAAGTCGTAGCGGCCCCGCGACCTTCTGGCCGACCGCGCGTTCAGCCGCAGCGCGATCAAGCCGCATGGCGCCGTTGAGAAAACGCTCGCCGTTGATCCGTCCGAGAATAAAGTCGGCGTCGGTGACAACCGGATCTTGTGATCCCTTTCCATAAGCGGCCGGGCCCGGGTCGGCGCCTGCGCTCTGCGGGCCGACATGCAGCCCGCCTGTCGCGTCGCACCAGGCGATCGAACCGCCGCCGGCCCCGACCTCGACGATATCGACGACGGGAAGCTGCATCGGTTGGCCGCTGGCCTCGCCGCCGATGACATAGCCTTCTTCGATCGCCGGCGCCCCGTCGGTGATGAGGCTCGCCTTAGCGGTGGTGCCGCCCATGTCGAAACCGATCACGCGCGCCAGCCCGAGCGTCGCGGCGAGCCGCCCGGCGCCGATCATGC
>Ga0099795_10000047_pt1 | contig 27010 bp, 17 predicted proteins | sample Rivendell_Oct201_11_FD_78513 | JGI IMG/M metagenome (GOLD analysis project Ga0099795, IMG submission 78513) | Vadose zone soil microbial communities from the Eel River Critical Zone Observatory, Northern California, USA -... | ecosystem: Host-associated > Plants > Roots > Rhizosphere > Soil ... | reverse complement strand
GATCCTGCGCCCCCGCGGAGCGGATCGAAGTTCCGGCGCCCGCGATATCGTGAAAGGCCACGACATAGCGCAAGTCATCGCTACCGCCCGGCTCGGTACGCATGGGAATGACTTCGACATTGACGGGGCCGCGGCGCCCTCGTGGGCCTGCTTCCGGCGGCGCGCGGAACATCACCGGCCGCTGGGCCGCCTGGGCACGTCGCAGGGCCGCGGGCATCCGCGAGCGAATGCGCGCCGCCAGTCGCAGCTCCGGCTTAGGACTCGATTTCCGCCCCACGACGCGCAGGAACCGTTCGGCCCGCGCGCTCGAATAGAGCACTTCCAGCTTGCTGTTGATCAGCACGGCGGCCGGTGCGTAGCGGTCCAGCAGGGCACTGCGGGCGAGATGGGCGGTCTGGGCGGCGTGAGCGGTCGTCCCCGGGAATTCTGGAATCGGCTGGGGCGGACGCAGGACGGCCCGGCCGCTGCCCCAGTCAAGCTGATCCCGGGGCGTCGTGCCGATGCGTTGGTAGAGGCGCCATTTGCGATCGATATTCTGATAGAGCCTGTCCTGCAAACCCACCGTTTCGGCGGTACCGAGGAACAGGTGGCCATCCAGCCGCAGCGCGAAGTGAAACACCAGCAACAGCCGCTGCTGCACCTCGGGCTGCAGATAGATCAGCAGATTCCGGCAGGTCACGAGGTCCACGCGCGAGAAGGGCGGGTCGCCCATCAGATTGTGTTCGCCGAAGATGACACATTCGCGAACCTCAGGGGCCACCTGGTAGTGATGATTGCCCTTGATCTCCTGGAAGTAGCGTTTCAGATGATTGGCCGGCACATGGCCCGCAATCCCGAGCGGATAGATCGCGCCGCGGGCATAGTTCAGGGAATCATGGTTGGTGTCGGTGCCGAAGATCTGGACCGGGCAGCGCTTGCGCATGCGGCGCATGCGATCCAGGATCAGGATCGCGAGGGTGTAGGCTTCTTCGCCCGATCCGGCGCCGGCAACCCAGGCGCGGACCGGTTCGCCCGGCAATTTCTTCGCAATCAGGGGGCGCAGGACCTGGGTATCGAGGACCTTCCAGGCCTCGCGATCGCGAAAGAATTCCGTGACACCGATCAACAGGTCCTTGATCAGCGCCCCGGCTTCGGCGGCATCGCGCCGCAGGCACTTGGCATAGTCACCAATTTTCGCAAGGCCCAGCAGACCCATGCGCCGCTCGATGCGCCGGGTCAGCATGGCCGGCTTGTAGCCGGTGAAGGTCTGCCCGTATTGCGCGTGCAAGAGCTCCAGAATTCCGCCGATGGGCGTCGCGCCGGCGGAGGTCTCGAGCTGCGTGCCGTCCTTGCGCACATAGGTGTGTCGCGAATAGCGTTGCAGCACGCGCGGCATCTTGGCGATCGGCAGTACCTGCGTGACAAGTCCGGTGGCGATCGCACTGCGGGGCATGCCATCGTACTGGGCGGACTCCGGAGCCTGGACCAATGCCATGCCCTCGTGTGCAACGATCGCCTTCAGCCCTATCGTGCCATCGGTACCCGTACCGGACAGGATGATGCCGATAGCGCGCTCGCGCTGATCCTGTGCCAGCGAACTGAACAGGTGATCGACGGGAAATCGCCGACCGCGGGTGTCGGTCGGCCTGGACAGACGGATGACACCGTTCCGGACGCGAAGATCGCTCTCGGCGGGACTCGTGTAAACGTGGTCGGCCTGCAAGCGCAGGCCATCTTCGGCCGCGCTGACGACCATCGCGGTGTGGCGTGAAAAGAGCTCGGCCGACAGACTGCGCGGCGAGGGGCTCAGGTGCTGGACGATGATGAAGGCCATGCCGCTGGTTGCGGGCATGGCCTCGAGGAACTGCACGAGGGCATCGAAGCCTCCCGCCGAGGCACCGATTCCGACCACGCAAAAGGTGGGTGGCCGGCCCCGGGCGGCACGGTTGGACCGCCGGGCCGCTGCTCGTTTAGGCACTGCGCTCAAGCCCTTCTGTCCCTGCGTGGGCATTTATTATTTCCGGCCAACCCCCTGATGCGAGCCAGGATCGCCCTGCTATTCATTCTATAACACCTCTTCTTCCGCACTGCACACAGTCCGTGCATTTCTCCGGCCGGGATCCCGTGCGGATTTCACATAATCAGTAAAGTGTAACAGCCCGGCCCCGCGCTACTCAACGAAGGGCGCCACTTCCACGCGCCGCCCACAGAGGAAGGCGTCGGCCACCAGGCGGAATGGCGCGAGATCCACATCGATGCGCCGCTCGCGCACCAGTTGTCCAAACTGCTCGTAGACGCGCGCGTATTCCGTTCCCCGGGGTGTCTCCACCACGCGCCCGTCCAGTTGCAGCTCACTGCCGCCATTGACGAGCCTGAGCTCGCCGGCATCGGTGTCGACCTCGATATTCCAGTGCGCGGTACCGGTGTGCAGGAAATCAAGCTCCATGCGCACGGCCGCTCCCGCGGTGCTCGTGAGCTGCAGTTCTGCGGCGATCGGAGTCTCGCAGTTCCTCGGAAAATAAAGTTCCGCGCTGTTGAGCACGAGATCACCGGGCAGGATGCGGCTCAGGATCGAGAGCGCGTTGATGCCGGGATCGAAGACACCCAGTCCACCGGCCTTCCAGATCCAGGTCTGCCCGGGGTGCCAGATGCGCACATCCTCTTTCCAGACCACCCTGACCCGGCGGACCTGCCGCCCTTCCAGCCAGGCGCGGGCGGGCTCTACGCCATTGGCGTGGCGCGAATGCCAGGAGGCATACAGGGTGACGCCCTTGCTCCGGGCGAGCGCCTCAAGGACCTGCACTTCAGTCGTGGTCATGCCCGGGGGCTTTTCCAGCAGGACATGGCAGCCCTGCTCCAGCGCCAGGCGAGCGGTCTGGAAACGGACCTGCGGTGTGGTGCACAGGGAGACCGCCGGCAGTGTCGGAATGGCCTTCAGGAGCGTAGCCAGATCCGGATAGTTCGGCACGCCCTCGAGCCGGCTGTGCGGACTGGCGACCGCGATGAGCTCAAAGTCCGGACTGGCCCTGAGCGAGGGCAGATGCTGGTCACGGGCGATCTTGCCCAGGCCGACGATGGCGAGCCCGATCCTGCTCATCCGGCCGCGGCGCCCGGGGCCCTGCGCGGCGTCGCCACGGCGTTGCGTTTCTTGATGATGTCCAGCGCTTCCTGGATGAGCTTGCGCATCGCCTCGCCGGCGACGGCGGGCTTGCCGGCAATGATCGCATCGGCGACCTTCTTGTGATCGGCGACGCTCGCCAGCCTGACGCCCTTGTAGCGGTTGGTCATGCGGATGCTGATGCGCAGCGCCGTCGAGGTGAAGCCGCCGAGCTGCGCGTAGAAGCGGTTCCGGCTCGCCGCCAGCACCGCCACGTGGAAGGCGATGTCCGATTCCAGCGGGTCGTCATCGCCGCGATCGGCAGCCTGCATGCGCTCGATGGCGCGGCTGAGCACCGCTTTTTCCTCCGGACCGGCGGTGCGGGCCGCGAGCGTCGCGGCACCGGGCTCCACCGCCAGGCGCAGCTCGGTGAACTCGATCAGCAGCGCGGGCGAGAACTTGCGCTCAAGCAGCCAGCCCAGCACATCCGGGTCCAGCAGGTTCCAGCGCTCTTCGGGCTGCACCCAGGTGCCGCGGCGCGGCCGCGCGCCGAGCAGGCCCTTGGCCGTGAGCATCTTGACCGCCTCGCGCAGCACCGGCCGGCTGGCCCCATACTCGCGGCACAGGTCGGCTTCGATCGGGATCGGATTGTCCTTGGAGTAGACGCCGGTGACGATGGCGATGCCGATGTGATGGGCGATGCTGTAGGTCAGGTTCTGGCCGCTCACGCGGGTATTCATTGCAGGTACTCCGGCTCCGGCAGGCCCTGGGCGCCGGTGCGGTACAGGAACACGGAGCCGGCGTGCGGCTCAGCGCCCAGGCTCGCAGCGCTCAGGTTTTCGCGCGCGCTTGAGACGCACAGGATATCCAGGTCCGGCCCGCCGAAGCACACGCAGCTGGGCTGGGTCGCGGGCACCGCAATGCGCCGGTCGATGCGCCCCAACGGCGTATAGCGCACGACGCAGCCCGCGCCCCAGTGGGCGCTCCACAGACAGCCGTCGACGTCGATCGCCGCCCCGTCCGGAGCGGCGCCTTCCGGCGTGCGCGCGAAGACGCGCCGATTCGTCAGCAGGCCTTCAGGCTCCGCAAGATCGTAGACGTAGATCGTTCGCAGCGGCGAATCGGCAAAATACAGCTTCGACCCGTCCGGGCTCATGCACAGGCCGTTGGAGATCCGGAGCCCCTGTTCCTGGCGGCGGACGCTCCCGCCACGGCCGATCGAATACAGGTAGCCATCCGCCGACTTCTGCGGGCCTTCGACCATGGTGCCGGCCCAGAATCGCCCGCGGCGGTCGACGCGCCCGTCGTTGAAGCGAATGCCCGCCACGATCTCCTGCGGCCGCGCGATCCATTCCACCGCTCCAGCGGGAACATCGTAGAGTGCGATGCCGCTGGCGAATGCGGTGACCAGCCGCGCCTCGCCCGCGACGAAGCCGAAGGATCCCACCCGCTCGGGCGTGCGGTACACCTCCAGCCGCTCGTCCGCCCAGTCGAAGCGGTGCAGCTGGCAGCTTTGAATATCCGTCCACCACAGCTGGGCGCGATGCGAATCCCACAGGACACACTCACCGACGATGTTCTCGGCGCTGATGACGCGGAATGGACTCACTGCCGGATGGGTCAACGAATCGCTCTACCACCACACGGTGTACAGGACGACCAGGATGCCGGTCACCACGGCCGCCCCGACCTTGAAGCCGGTGCTGGTGGAGTAGTCGATATTTTTCAGGTCGACCCGCATCGCAGTCGTCGGGGGCGCCTGCAGCAGGGAGATTGCCGCGGCGACTCCCAGGCAGGCCACGAAAACCAGGCCGACGCGATCCATGAACGGCAGCGTGGGCCACAGCCACTTCAGCACCGCAGACAGCACCGCGGAGCCGACGGCCGCCACCAGCGCGCCTGCCGCCGTGCAACGATCCCAGAACATGCCGAGCAGGAAGATCACGCAGATTCCGGGCGTAACGAACCCGGTGTACTCCTGGATGAACTGGAAGGCCTGGTCAAAGCTCCCCAACAGCGGCTTGGCCGAGATGATGGCGATGATCAACGCCGTCGCGGCCGTGATGCGACCCACCAGCACCAGTTTCTGCTGCGAGGTCTGCGGGCGCAGGGGCCGGTAGACGTCCATCGTAAAAATCGTGGCGATGGAATTGATCTTGGAGCCCAGGGAAGCCACGATCGCGGCGATCAGGGCGGCGAACACCAGGCCGAGGATGCCCGAAGGGAGCATGGCCATCAGGTGCGGGTAGGCCTGGTCCGGCCGGGGAAGATTGGGCGCGAGCGCCACGGCGGCGATGCCGGGCAGCACGATGATGACCGGCATGAGCAGCTTCAGGAATGCGGCCAGCACGATGCCTTTTTGCGCCTCGCGGATATCCTTGGCGCCGAGCGCGCGCTGGATGATGTACTGGTTGAACCCCCAGTACGACACGTTCATGACCCACATGCCGCCGAGCAGCACCGAGAGGCCGGGCAGTTCCTTGTAGTGGGGGCTGCTGGCCGGCAGGATCATGTGGAATTTTTCCGGGAAACGGTGCGTCAGCTCCTGGAATCCGGCCACAACGCCGTTTCCGGCACCCACCTTGGTCAGCGCGATGTAGCTGATGATCAGCCCACCGAGCACCAGCAGCGAGACCTGCACGATATCGGTCAGCGCCACGGCCTTGAGACCGCCGTAGAGCGCGTACACGCCGGCAAACAGGCCCAGCGCGATCAGGGCCGTCTGCACTTCGACGCCCGTCACGGTGCTTACCGCCGTGGCGCCCAGCCACAAAATGGCGACGAGATTGACGAACACGTAGACGACCAGCCAGAAGATCGCCATCACCGTCCGCACCGTGGTGCTGAAGCGGCGCTCCAGGAATTCCGGCATGGTGTAGATGGCGTTCTTCAGGAAGATCGGCACGAAGAACTTGCCGACGATGATCAGCGTGAGGGCGGCCATCCACTCGTAGGAGGCGATGCCGAGCCCGATGACGTAGCCGGATCCGGACATGCCGATGATCTGTTCCGCGGAGATATTCGCGGCGATCAGGGAGGTGCCGATGGCCCACCACGGCAGGGCGCGGCTGGCCAGGAAGTAATCCTGGGCATCCTTCTTGTGGGTGCCCTTCTCCCGGGAGACCCATTGCGCCAGGACGAATATGGAGACCGCGTACAGGCAGATGATCGCAATATCGAGCGTTGAGAGTGACAAGTGATTCCCCTGTTATTCTGTTGATCGCCCCGCAGTATCCTTAAGGGCGGCCCAGTTCGCGGCAGGCCTGCAAGTAGGCCCGCACCAGTTCAAGAGCGCGTCGTTCGATGTCGGCAAGAGTATATTCGGGCCGGAACAGCTCCGAACCGAAGCCAAATCCGGCCGCTCCGGCCGTCATCCACGGCAGTATATCCTGTGCCCCGATACCCCCGACCGGAAAGACCCGGGCCTCCCCGGGCAGGACCGAGCGGAGCGCACGCAGATGCTGCGGGCTGTGGCTCACCGCCGGAAAGAGCTTCAGATCCGTGGCGCCGGCACGCAGGGCGCTGAAGGCCTCCGTGGCGGTGGAGACCCCGGGCATCACCTTAAGGCCCATCTGCAGTGCAGCGCTGATGAGCGTGGCATCGCAGTTGGGGGCCACCGCCAGGCGCGCCCCTGCCCCGTGCGCGAGCCGCGCCTGCTCGAGCTGAAGCACGGTGCCCGCGCCAACCAGGCAGTCCGGGGGTAAGGCGGCGGCGAGCGCGGCGATGCTGGCGTAGGGGTCGGGAGAGTTGAGCGGCACTTCGATCGCGCGCAGGCCCGCCCGGTACAGCAAGGTGGCGACGGCGACCACCCGGTCAGGGACAACGCCGCGCAGGATCGCCACCAGCGTCATCCCGGTGCGGGGTAATTCAGGCGTTGGCATAAACGGGCCCCCCGTACAGCTGTTCGTGCACGTGCACGAGGCCGGCCAGTGAGGCGGCGCTCCCGTCCAGCGGCTCGGCCCGGTAGCCGCGCGCGGCCAACCCGGCCGCGTACCGGGTGGTCAGTTCCGGTGATCCCACCAGGCGCACGGTGCCGCCGGCAAATGCGTCGGGCATCAGCTGCTGCGCCCCGGCAATGTCGCAGGCGATCAGCAATCCGGACAGGAAGGCACTGACCGTGCCGGGCGTCAATTCGCCGTTGAGCAGGCGGGAGCGGCACTCGAACAGACGGTGCAGGAGCTGGGATTGCGGAAATTCGTAGAACTGGGCCAGCCCCCGGGCGAAGGCCGGGCCGTCCGGCTCGGCCCCGGCGGCGCCGCGCACCAGCACGCTGTGCTCACGCAGCAGGCTGTAGAGCTCGCCGGTGGGGGCGGTGAGAAAATCGCGGACGATGGCCTCCTCGATCACGGCCCACTTGGTGTGCGTGCCCGGGAGGCACAGCAGATGGCGGCCCCTGTGCAGGGCCGGGTCGAGCTGCAGGGCACCGAGGATCTGGGTTTCCTCCCCGCGAAGAAAATCGGGCGCATTGAGGCGATTGCGGCACGACAGCCCGGGAATGATGTGAACCAGGCCGCCGTGAGCCGGCACGCAGTCGCGGCCGATGTCCTCCAGGCGGGTCGGGCAGGCGACATAGGGGGCCTGGGCCCAGCCGATGTTGGATCCCACCATCCCGCACAGCGTGACGGGCAAGGCGCCGAAGTGGGTTCGCCAGCGCCCCGACAAGCCGTCGAACACCTCGGTGAAGCGCCCGGTGGACTCCGCCGCTCCCGGACCGCTGAGGCTTTCGAGCACCGCGCCGGATTCATCGCACAAATGGAGCCGCAGGTGAGTGGTACCCCAATCACCTACGACGAATCGCGGTACGCCCACTAATGTGATTCCCGTTCCACCGTGCTGCCGCTCGCTCCGACCAGGAAATCCAGATCGCAGCCCCGATCGGCCTGCATGACATGCTGAATATATAGGCTGTAGTAGCCGCGCACATACTTCACGGACTGCTTGACGCTGCTCCAGGCGGCGCGGCGGCGGGCCAGCTCCTCGGCACTGACCAGCAGGTCCAGCCGGCGCTTGGGCCCATCGAGCGCGATCTCATCGCCATCCTGCACCAGGGCCAGCGGCCCGCCGGCGTCGGACTCCGGCGCCACGTGCAGCACCACGGTGCCGAAGGCGGTGCCGCTCATGCGGGCGTCCGAGATCCGCAGCATGTCCTTGACGCCGCGCGCCAGGAGCTTTCGCGGCAGTGGCATGTTGCCCACCTCGGGCATGCCGGGATAGCCGCGCGGGCCGCAGCCCTTGAGGACCAGGACCGATCGTTCATCAACGGGGAGCGCGGGGTCATCGATGCGGGCCCTGAGGTCTTCGATCGAGTCGAACACGACGGCGCGGCCGCGGTGCGTGATGAGCGCCGGATCCGCCGCACTCGGCTTCATCACGGCGCCCTGCGGACACAGGTTCCCCCCCAGCACCCAGATTCCCGACACCGCGTTGGCCGGCTTTGCCAGCGTATGGATGACTTCGCGGTTGTAGCATTCCGCGCCGGCGAGGCTCTCGCCCAGGGTCTGGCCCGATGCCAGCAGTGTGTCAGTGTGCAGGAGCGGGGCCAGCTCCTTCATGACCGCCGGCAATCCCCCGGCATAGTGCAGGTCCTCCATCAGGAAGCGTCCCGAAGGCTGCAGATCCACCAGCAGCGGCACATCGGCCGACAGGCGATCAAAGTCTTCCAGCGTGAGGGCCACGCCGAGCCGGCCGGCAACCGCCAGCAGGTGCAGCACGGCGTTGGTGGAGCCGCCGATGGCGCCCAGCACCCGGATGGCGTTCCTGAAGGCCGCCGGCGTCAGGAGCGTGGACAGGCGCCGCTCCTCCCGGGCCATCTGCACGATGAGCCGGCCGCTCTCGTGCGCGATTCGCCGGCGCCGGGCGTCCACCGCCGGGGCGGTGGCGTTGTACGGCAGGGCCACTCCCATGGCCTCCATCAGGCAGGCCATGGTCGAGGCGCTGCCCATGGTCATGCAGGTCCCGGGCGTGCGCGACATGCCGGACTCGGCGGCCATGAAATCATCGAGGCTCATCTTCCCGCCCCGCACCGCCTCGCTGAACTTCCACACGTCGGTGCCGGATCCGATGTCGCAGCCGCGGAACTTGCCGTTCAGCATCGGGCCCGCCGACACGACGAGCGTCGGCAGGTCCACACTGGCCGCGCCCATGAGCTGCCCGGGCGTGGTCTTGTCGCACCCCCCGAGCAGCACCACCGCGTCGATGGGATTGCCGCGGATCGATTCCTCCACCTCCATGGCGAGCAGGTTCCGGAACAGCATCGCGGTGGGGCGTATCTGCGTCTCACCCAGCGACATGGCGGGAAATTCCAGCGGCAGGCCGCCGCTCTCCCACACGCCGCGTTTGACGTGCTCGGCAATGTCACGGAGTCCGGCGTTGCAGGGCGTCAGCTCGGACCAGGTATTGCAGATGCCGATGACGGGGCGGCCGTCGAAGACGTCCGGCGGCAGGCCCTGGCTCTTCATCCAGCTGCGATGGATGAAGCCATCCCTGTCCTTCGGCCCATAGCTGCGGCTACTGCGCAGCGGCTTTTTCCCTCGAGTCATGGTGCAGCTCTGTCCTTGGTCCGCAGGGCCCGGCCGGCGGCAATCCGCCGTGTAAATTTTATATGATCAATATAACACGCACGCCCAGACGCGGGGGAAGCGCTGTCCCCTCCGGGACCGTGAGGGCGGGCGCCGTCCATCGCTGGTCTCTTGACCCCCGGATTTTGGCAATATTATAATATAAATGAGGCGGATTCGAAGCCCCTTGAGGGGGTGATCAGCCAAGGTCGCAGCCCACCGGCCCCGCCGCGGGTACCGGGCCTTTTTCCAAGTGAGCAGTCCATGCTTCGTATCGACGATCTGAGGGGCAAGTCCGTGCTGGTCACGGGTGCGAGCTCCGGGATTGGCGCGGCCGTCAGCCGGGCCTTCGGCGAGCAGGGGGCGCGCCTGGCTCTGCATTGGCACTCCAACGAAGTGGCCGCCCGCTCCGTCGCCCGCGATATCGAGGCTGGTGGCGCCGAGGCCGTGCTGCTGCGCGGCGATCTCACCCAACCGGGGATCGCACAACAGCTGCTGGATGACGGCGCGCGTGCGCTGGGGGGACTGGACGTGCTCATCAATTGCGCCGGCTCCCTGGTCAGCCGGCGCCCCTTTCTCGAGGCCGACGAGGCGTGGATCAACGCCGTCTTCGACCTCAATGCCCGCGCGGTCATCGCCGCCTGCCAGGCCGCTGCCCGCCACCTCGCGGAGCGCGGCGGCGGCGCCATCATCAATGTCGGCTCCATCGCCGCAATGGACGGTGGCGGGCCCGGCACCGGCATCTATGGGGCCTCGAAAGCCTTCGTCCACAACCTGACCCGGCACCTGGCGCGCGAATTCGCCGCCCAGAATATCCGCGTCAACACGGTGGCGCCCGGGGTGATCGCGACCGCGTTTCATGCCTCAACCCCGCCGGAGCGCCTCGAGGCGATGCGCAGGTCGGTGTCCCTCGGGCGGCTGGGCACACCCGGCGATTGCGTCGGCGCGTTCCTGTTCCTGGCCTCCGCGCAGTTGAGCGGGTACATCACGGGGCAGATCATTCACGTAAACGGCGGACAGGTGATGCCATGATGGGGATGAGAAAACTGCTGCAGGCGGCGGTGCTGTGGACTTTCGGCCTGCTGGCCCTGGCAGCGGGGCCAGCGCCGGCCGCGACGCGCATCGATCTTGATCGGGAATGGCAATTCAGGGCCGACCCGGACGAATTTGGCGAGTGGATGGGCTGGATGGCCTCCCTCCCCTCCGGAACAGAGGCCGTCACGGTTCCCCACACCTGGAATGTCGGGCGATTGCACGACTTCATGGGCGTGGGCTGGTATTTCCGCAGTTTCGACACCCCAGCCCATGACCCGCTGACCCACGTGCAGCTGCATTTCGGGGCCACCTTCTACAAGGCGCAGGTCTGGCTCAACGGTGTCGAAGTGGGCAGGCATGAGGGCGGGTTCACCGCTTATGCCTTCGACATCACCACGCAGCTGCATGAACGAAACTACCTGGCGGTGCGCATCGACAACCGGCCCGGGATAGCGACGATCCCCGGTTACGGCGCGCGGGGCACACCGCTGTCCTGGTATGACTGGTGGTCTTACGGCGGCATGGTCCGCGACGTCTGGCTGAGCGAGAGCGGGCCGGCCTGGATCCAACGCCAGAGCATCCGCGCGGAAAAGAGCGCCGCGGGCTGGATCGTCCACGACCAGATCTTCCTCCACAGCGCGCTGCCGGCCGGCACACCGCTCCAGCTGCGCGCCCGGGCCTACGGGCCGGACGATCAGCTGGCCGCCAGCCATACCCAATCGATTGCACTGGGCGGAGGCGATGAGGACGTATCCCTCGCGCTCGGTCTGTCGAAACCACGGCTCTGGGGCATCGACCATCCCGATGTGTACCGCATGGTCGTGGACATCACGGGCCACGACGGCCAGGTCATCGATACCCACGCCGACAGCTTCGGGGTGCGCACGGTCGAAATCAGGGACCGGCACCTGCTGATCAATGGCGAGCGGGTACGCCTCACCGGGCTTGCCCGGCACGAGGACTCGCCGGCTGAAGGGCTCGCGGAAACTCCGGCAACAATGCGGCGCGACTACGACGATCTGAAAGCGCTGAACACGACCCTGTCCCGGCCGGTGCACTATCCCCAGAATTCCTTCATTCTCGACTATGCCGACCGGCACGGGATCCTGCTGGTGCCGGAAATTCCGGTGTGGCAGTTCAGCGAGGCCCAGTTCTCCGATCCGAAGGTGCTCGCGCTGGCCGAACAGCAGATGCGGGAGATGATCGAGGAGGCCGGCAACCACCCCAGCATCTTTGCCTGGAGCGTCGGCAACGAGAGCGCCTGGGGCAGCCGCGCTGGCATCGACTATTTCCGCTCGATGCGTGCCATGATCCGGCAGCTCGATCCGGAGCGCTACGTCAGTTTCGCGGATGACAACCTGCCCAAGCTCGAACGCGCGGAGCAATCAGCAGCCAATGACGCCGATTTCCTGCTGATGAACCAGTACTTCGGCACCTGGCATGGGCCGGCCGCCGCGCTGGATTCCGCGCTCGACAAGGTCAATACACTGTTTCCCTCCAAGATGGTGATCATCTCCGAGTTCGGATTTCCCGGCATGTTTGCCAAGCAGCTCTCGGATGCCGATCCCAGCCGCATTCGCACCATCGAGCAGCAGCTGCCGATGCTGGCGGCACGCGACTGGATTGCCGGGGCCATCATGTGGTGTTACCAGGACTACAAGTCGCGCCGCAATCTGTCTCCCGGGCTGGTCGAGGGATTCGTCGAGCACGGCGTGGTGGATGAAATGCGGCGGCCAAAACCCTCCTACGCCGCGTGGCAGCGGCTCACCGGGCTGGCCCGGATCGAGGCGCAGTGGACCGGCACCCCGGTGAGCGGCTTCGCGGCCACCGTCACGCCAAATTCGGAGCGCCAGTTGCCCTCCTACCCCATGCATGGCTACCAGCTGGCGTGGGCCCTGAAGGACGAAGCCGGCATCGCGCTGGCGAGCGGGAGCCGGCCGCTCGGTGAGTTCACATCGCCCGAGCCGCTCAAGGGCGGCTTGCCGCAGGGATCTGCCGGACACGCCCTGCAGCTGGAGATCCGGGTGCTGCGGCCCACCGGAACGGTCGCGGCCGAGCGCACCCTGGCGTGGCCGGCCCATCCTGTCGTGGCCGTGCCGTGAAGCGGTCCATGCCAGCGGCGGCATCCAGGATCACTCGCGGCGGATTCCGTGTCGCCGTCCTTTGGCTGCTGTTGTGCCCGGCCGGACAGGCCGCCGATCCACAGACTTTTCTGCTCTGGCCAAATGGAGCACCCGGATCGGAAGGCCGGAGCGCTGAAAAGGAAACCGTCCGCATCAGCGAGCGCGGCGACCACGTCGTCTCCAACGTGCATTCGCCCTCGCTGACCTGGTACGCACCACAACGCGAGCAGGCGACCGGTGCCGCGATCGTCGTGATCCCGGGTGGAGCCCACACCGAGCTGTGGATGGATCACGAGGGCTACCGCGTGGCCGAATTTCTCGCCGCTCACGGGATCGCGGCCTTCATCCTCAAGTACCGGCTCGCCCACCAGCTTAGGTCGAGCTACAGCGTCGAAGGAGATGAACTGGCCGATGCGCGGCGCGCCATCCGCCTGGTGCGCAGCCGCGCCCTTGAATGGCAGGTCAACCCAAAGCGCATCGGGGTGCTGGGATTCTCCGCCGGCGGCGAGCTGGCGTTCCTGGCCAGCACCCGCTACGAGGACGGCGAACCCACGGCCGCAGATCCGGCCTCCCGGGTGAGCTCGCGACCCGACTTCCAGGCGCTGCTGTATCCGGCCATCCCGGCGGACCTGCGCGTCACGGCGGCGACGCCGCCGGCCTTCCTGCTCTGTGGCGCGGACGATCAGGCCTCGATTTCATCCGGACTGGCCGAGCTGTATCTGGCGATGCGGCGCGCCGGCGCCAAGGCCGAGCTGCATATCTACGATGGCGTCGGCCACGGCTTTGGCCTGCGCGCCGACAACGTCGGCCCGTCCGCCGCTTGGCCACAGCGCCTGGTGGATTGGCTGGACCAGCAGGGCCTGATGAAGCGGCCGTAGCCGTGCCAAGGGTGCAGAGCATGTATCCCCGCTGCGCTGGTTCCCTGCTCATCGCCGCCTGCCTGCTCGGAACGCCGCTCTCGCGGGCCGATGCGCCAGCGCCGGCGCTGCCGGGCGTGCAGCGGGTGTCATTCAACGAGGGCTGGCGTTTCCTGCGTGGCGATCCGACAGCAGCGCAACATGCTGAGTTCGACGACAGCGGCTGGACGCCGATCACATTGCCGCACGACTGGGCCATCGACGGTCCGTTTGACGCCAGCCTGAACCCGCACACCGCCGCGCTGCCGATATCCGGCGTCGGCTGGTATCGAAAATCCTTCCGCGTGTCCCCGTCGCGAAGCAAGCGTTACTACAGCATTGAGTTTGACGGCGCCATGGCCAACAGCCAGGTCTGGGTCAATGGCCACGAGCTCGGTGGCCGCCCGTATGGCTATATCGGATTCTCCTTTGACCTGACGCCGTATCTGCGCCCCGGCACGCCGCGCAATGTGCTGGCCGTACGGCTGGCGCCGGAAGTGAATTCCTCGCGCTGGTACCCGGGCGCCGGCATCTACCGCAATGTATGGCTCACGACCACGGGTCCGGTGCGCGTCGGGCAGTGGGGCACCTACCTCACGACACCGATCGTATCGGATGAATCGGCGAGCGTGGCGCTGCGCACGGTGGTGAGCAACCAGGAGGCCGCGGCCGTGCGCGTGACGGTCCGCTCCAGCATTCTCGCGGCGGACGGGCGCCAGGTCGCGCGGAGCGAGGTGGAATCGGAGCTGTCCGCCGGTGCTGACACCACGGTGGCGAGCCGCCTCCGGATCGCGCATCCGCACCGCTGGGGCGTCGAGCGGCCCTACCTGTACGCGATGGTGACCGAGATCCTGCGCGGGCGGCGCGTCGTCGATCGCTATGTCACGCCATTTGGCGTTCGCACCATCGGCTTTGATCGTGAGCGCGGCTTCCTGCTGAACGGGGAAGCGCTGAAGCTCCACGGCGTGTGCCTGCACCACGACCTGGGCGCCCTCGGTGCGGCGGTCAGCCGCCGCGCCACCGAGCGCCAGCTGGAGATCCTGAAGGCGGCCGGCGTCAACGCCATCCGCACCAGCCACAATCCGCCCTCGCCGGAACTGCTGGAGTATGCCGATCGCCTTGGCCTGCTGGTGATCGACGAATCCTTCGACATGTGGCGCATCCCGAAAGTGCCCAATGGCTACAGCAAGTATTTCGAGGCCTGGTCGGAGCGCGACGTGCGCGACATGGTCCGCCGCGATCGCAATCATCCCAGCGTCATCATGTGGAGCATCGGCAACGAGATCCCCGAGCAGGGCGATCCGGCAGGCTGGAAAGAAGCGCGGCGCCTGACGCAGCTGTTTCACGAGGAAGATCCGACGCGCCCGACGACCTCGGCCTTCAATGACTGGGAACAGGCCATCCAGAATAAACTGGCCGACGAGGTGGACATTCCGGGATTCAACTACAAGCCGACGCACTACCAGGAGATCCTGGCCGCGCATCCGCACTGGATCATTTACGGTTCGGAGACCGCCTCCTGCGTCAGTTCGCGCGGCAGCTACCACCTGCCGCTGGAGAAATACGCCAAGCACCCTTCGCTCCAGATCAGCAGCTACGACATCATCGCGCCCCCCTGGGCCTATTGTCCCGACGTCGAGTTTGCCGCGCAGGAAGCCAACCCGGGACTGCTGGGAGAATTCGTATGGACGGGCTTCGACTATCTGGGCGAGCCCACGCCCTATTTTGGCTGGAAGGAAGACAACAGCGCGGACTGGCCGGCGCGCAGCTCCTATTTTGGCATGGTCGATCTGGCCGGATTCCCCAAGGACCGGTACTACCTGTATCAGAGCGTCTGGACCAGAGGCCCCATGGTGCATCTGCTGCCCCACTGGAACTGGCCCGGCCTGGAGGGCCGGAACATTCCCGTGATGGTCTACTCCAATGCCGACGAAGTGGAGCTGTCGCTCAACGGGCGGTCATTGGGCCGGAAGAAACCGCTGACGGAGCCGGTCGCATTGCCCGTCGGGCCGAACGTCAGTGCGTCGCTGACTTTCCAGAGCAAGTACCGGCTGCTGTGGCAGGTGCCGTATGAGCCGGGAGTGCTGCAGGCCGTCGCCTTCCGGCAAGGTGTGGAAGTGGCGCGGGACACGATGAGCACGGCCGGCGCCCCGGCACGCATCCACCTGCGGGCCGATCGCAGCCGCATTGCCGCAGGCGGCGATGATCTGGCGTTCGTGACGGTGCGCATCGAGGACCAAGACGGTAATCTTTGTCCGATGGCCGACAATCTGGTGAGCTTCCAGGTGACGGGGGCGGGCGAGATCGCCGCCGTGGACAACGGCAACGCGGCGACCGCCGAGCCCTTCCACGCTGATCATCGCAAGGCGTTCAACGGACTGGCGCTGCTGATCGTCCGCCCGCGCACGGCAGGGGGCGGCACGATCCACGTCTCCGCCCATGCCGAAGGCCTGGCGGATGCCCAGCTGGATCTTGAATCGCAGCCGGCCCGGCGAGATTCGCTTTACGCTGTGAGATGAGGAAACGTCCATGTCAACGCATTGCATGAGGCTTGCCGGGTTCATTGCGCGGCTTGGATTCCTGGTCGCCTTCAGCGCCGCCGCGCTCGCCCAGCACAGTCAGCCGGGCGGCTACCCGCAGGACAACGGCCGCCTCAACGGATCCATCTCCCACGAGGAGCTGGAGAAGCTCAATGCGAATCAGAAGGACGATACCCCGGCCCAGGCCAAATTGCGGGCAGACAGCGCGGCCTTGCTGGTTGCACTGCAGATCAACTGCACGGTCAGCAACGTGGCACGGGTCGCCTCCGGCACACTGAAGGCCAAAACGGGCACCAAGGACCTGCCGGCGAATGTCTATGAGGTCGCCTGCAAGGAGGGTCTGGGCTATCTGCTGGTGAGCCAGGGGAGCGATCCGCCGCTCGGGATTTCCTGCCTGCACGCCGAGGATGCACGCGAGGCCGATGTGGCCAAGGGCGCGAAGCCGAGCTATTTCTGCACGCTGCCGGAGAACAAGGATATGTACGCCTGGATCACGGGCCTGATCCAGTCGGGCAAGGGCGCCGCCTGCACGGTGAAAGAGTTGAAATGGTTTGGACGGAGCACGATGTCCCACACCGAGTATTCCGAAGTCGCCTGCAAGGAGGGTGACGGCTACCTGGTGCAGACACCGGAGCCGGGCTCGCAGAATGCGACCACGGTCATGAGCTGCGCCGAAGCGGCCAAGCGCGGTATCAAGTGCAGCCTGACCGATGCCGGCCCCGTGGAGGTGCCGATCACGCTGGACACCCTCAGGGCCGCGCTCGCCCAGAATGGCGTGTCCTGCAAGATCGAGCAGATCCAGCTCATGGGGCGGGAGCAGGTGCGCCTGCGCCATGTCGTCGAGTACCGCTGTGCGGAGCACACCGAGAGCATGGTCGCGCTCATACCGCTGCAGGGAAGCACCTTTCCCTACGAGGTGATTGATTGCCCCAAGGCGGTACAGATGGGCGTGGTCTGTTCGTTTTCGAAGTAGCGGCCGATCATTGATCGCGTCGCGCCACCGGCCTAGCGGGGCACAAGCGCGAGGCGAAACCCCCTGAAGGCACTGGCTTCCGCCGGCGGATTGCCCGCGCGGGCGGCGGAGCGCTCATCTCCCGCGCTGCTGCCAAAGCTGCCGCCGCGATTGACGCGCAGCAGTCCGGTGCGGGGACCTTCCGGATCGACCACTTCGCCACCCGGATAGGGTCCGTACCAGTCGCGGCACCACTCCCACAGGTTTCCGGCCATGTCATACAGGCCCCAGGCGTTCGGCTGCTTGCTCCGGACCGCGTGCGGACCGGCCTGCCGCCCGTTGATGAGCCAGCCGCGGCCGGTGTAGCCGCTCGCACTGTTGCCCTCATACCAGGCGATCGCCTCGAGCACCGTCGCGGGATCGTCATTCGTGCGCAACTCTCCGGCGTAGCTGGCCGTCGTGGTACCGGCGCGGCCGGCGTACTCCCATTGTGCTTCGGTGGGCAACGCATATTCGTAATGCGGCGGCAGGCGTCCGGCGGCGCGCTCGCGCACGTTGAGCGTCCTGCAAAACGCGACGGCATCCTGCCAGCTGACGTAGTACATGGGCAGCTCGTCGGCTTCGCCCGTCAGGTAGGCGCTCGGGTCGCCACGAGCGGCAAAGCGCATGTACGCGCGCACCGTCTCCCGCCGGCCGCCAAAGTCATAGGGTGTGTCATCGCGCAGCGCTTTTGCGAGCTGCCCGCGAACGCCCCGCCCCATCAGGGCTTTCCACTCACCGATCGTCACCATCGTGGTTCCGAGCCAGTATCCCCGACTCAAGCGCACCTTCGTCAGGGGTGACTCGTCGCTGCGATGAAAGGCCTCAGCGTCCGCGCTGCCCATGAGGAAGCGGCCGGGAGGAATCCAGGCCATTTTCAGGGGCGCGGTGGCAGTGAGCGGGAGCAGCCAGCTCCGGCCGGCGGTGGGCGAGCGCTCGATGGCAGCCGCGCCGCTCGCCGCACCCGGCAGCAGCCCACTGGCCAGCACGATCGCGCACAGTGCGCGCGCGAGCATCGCCTATCCGCCGCGGGCGAAGGACAGCGTGACCGATTCCACCGCGGCACCCCGGGCATCGTCAGCGGCGGTGGTGCCGGCGTTGGGCGTCACGGTGAGCTGCAATCGCTCCACGTCTTCGAGGTGTACGTGATCGCCGGGACCGCCGCGGCCCTGCGCGGCCTCGCGCCAGTAGTTCCACAATCCCGGATAGGGGCTGGGAATGTGGATGCTGCGCGCGAGCCGCAGCCGCTCGAGCGGCACCGTGAGGTTCGTCCAGATTTCGCCCGCCGCCAGCGGCGCCATCCAGGCCGTGCCATCCTTCTCGATGAGGGTGAGCTGCAGCGTCTTGTGGGATCCACCGTGCGCCTTGAGCGTGACGTGCAGTGCATCCGCGTGCGCGAACTCCGCCTTGCGGACCGCCATCACATCACCGATGTACAGTGCCGCCGCGTAGCGCTCCGGAGTGTCCGGGCCCAGATCGGGCAGGTCCAGCGTCAGCGCGGTTTCGTCCGCCGTTTCTCCGGGCGAAAGACGGAAGAAGGGATTCCGGTATTGCTCCCCCGGCCGCACAAACGAGAGGCGGTTGTAGTCCAGCCGGGGATTGAACAGGCGCATCGGCGTCCCGGCCGGCGTCACGCGGAATGACCAGATCGTGTCCAGGTGGAACGGCCACTGGAAGGGCTGCCGGGGCACGCCGCCGGGAAAGCTCGTGACGCGATCCCCGCTCTGCGTGCTCACCGCATACTCGTACAGTCCGGGAGCCACCGTCTCCGGGGGCAGCACGGCGACATAGTCGTTGCCGCGCGCCCGTTGCATCGCGATCGGCTTGGCCGAAAATCCCGCACCGGCGGCCCGTACCCACAGTCTCACCTCATCCGGCAGCGCATCGCTGGCGACGCGCACGCGGATCTTCACAGGCGCACCCGCCATGAACTCCGGCGCCGCGAGTGACTGGACAAAATCGGGATAGGAGACGGGCGCGTTGACGTGGTACTCACGCAGGCCCACGCGCCCTGCCCGCGCTGGCAGGTCCCCCATCGCATCCTCCCTTCGGCGCGTGAGCAGCCAGACCCCCGGCTCCACCGCGACGACGCCGTGCAGCGCCGCGCGCGCGGCCGCCGCGCGGGCGCCGGGAACATTCAGCGGCGTGGCGATGAATGTGTCGCCGAGGTCCGGCAGCCGCAGCGTCATGGGCCAGGAGCGGTACAGGAGGCGCGAGACGAACTTGCCCGGCTGCGGCTGTTCGAAGGGATCACGCACCAGGACCTCATCCGGATAGAGCTCGAGCCGCCACACGCCCGCACGCAGTCTGTCGAGGAAGTACGCGCCTGTGCCCTCGTAGTCGACGCTGCCGGAGGAGCCAAAGCCCACAATGCGCTTCAGCGACGCCAGGTCGCGCGCCGCATCGGCCGTGTCGCCCGCGTACATGAACGCGTCGGCGGCGTTCAACTCGCTCATGTCGCCTTCGTAGCTGACCCGGAAATCCCCGAAGCTCAGGTTGTCCGGATAGTGGCCGTAGGATTTCATCCGCGGCAGCCGGCGCATCGCCTCGGCGGCGATCACCGCGCTCACCGCCTTCCGCGGCGTGTGGACGAGGTTGAGAAAATGGGTCTGCCAGCCGAGGTTGTAGGGCGCGGTCTGCAGCATGTCATAGGCGAACATGGTCGCCAGCTGCGCGCCCACCGAGCGGAAGCTGCGCACCATCGCCGGATAGAGGTAGCCGGAGAGCAGGTCCGCCTGGTCGAACTCGTACACGAGGCGCGGCCGGCCGGCCAAATCCGGGCGCAGCATGTCCGGATAGCCGTCCACGGCCGGCAGGAAATTCCCCTGCAACGTACGACCCGCGACCAGGCTGGTCGGATACCAGCCAAAGCTGACGCCATCGACGCGGGAATCCCGGATCGCTGGCGCAATCGCAAAATCCTGCGAGACGTTGAAGAACGTCAGCTGGTGCGCTCCGGCATCGCGCACGGCATTGACCAGGGTATTGATGTAGCGGATCGAACCGGGCCGGTCCTCCGGGTGATGCACGGGCTCATTGATCATTTCGACGAACAGCACCGCCGGCTCATCCTTGATCGCAACGCCCGTGTAGGGATTGACGTGCTGGAGCAGCTGGCGGATGTAATTCGCCTGCGCCGCGATGGAAGCGGCGTTGGTGCCCATCTCGGATCTCTCGAAATAGCGCGAGAAGCCGACGTTCTGCGTCGGCTGGTCCAGCTCATCCGCCCAGGCCGGGTTGTAGGTGTGGATCGGCGTCAGCAGGATATAGATGCCGCGCTCGCGCGCCCTGGATATCAGGTAATCGAGCAGATCCACGTGCTCGTTGACGATGAGATTCCCCGCGCGGTCGGCATTTTCCCAGTCGCCCCAGGAACACAGGCGCAGCGCCGTCCAGCCCATGCGGGCGAACTGCGCCATGTCCTCATCGATCATGGCCTTGCGATCGCCCCCGACAAGGCCAGCCATGCGGTAGTCCGAGCCGGACATGATGCAATAGTTGGCGCCGTAGAGCGCCACCTCCTCGCGGTTGTCGCGCCAGCGGATGACCCCGGCCCGGTCCAGGTAGACCGCACGCACGGCGGGACCATCCTGCATCGCGCCCGGGGCCGCCGGCAGGCCCCGGCACCACAGGAATCCCGCCAGCGCGAAGGACATTGCGACAGGAATGCGCATGGCCACCCTCCTCGGTGTTGCTAGCCCCGCCCCGCAAAGGGCATGCGCGAGGCCATCACGGTGATCGCCGGCACATTGACCTCGAGCGGGAGCCGCGCCATATACATCACCGCCTCGGCCACGTGGCGCGTATCGATGGTGGGCTCGGGCCGGAGCGTGCCGTCAGGCTGCAGCGCGCCGCCGGCCATATGCGCGGTCATGGCCGTCGCCGCATTGCCGATATCAATCTGGCCGCAGGCGATATGGTGCGCCCGCCCGTCCAGCGCCAGTGATTTCGTCAGTCCGCTGATGGCGTGCTTGGCCACCGTGTAGGGGGCGGATTGCGGCCGCGGGATCTGCGCCGAGAGCGAACCGGTATTGATGATCCGGCCGCCGGGCGGACGCTGCTGCTTCATGAGGCGCACCGCCGCCCGCGCGCACAGAAATGCACCGGTGACATGGACGCTGATCACCGCATTCCATTGCTCGAGGGTCAGTTCCTCCAGGGCCATGGGCGGCGCGGCGATGCCGGCATTGTTGAACAGCAGGTCCAGCCGCCCGAATTTCTCCACCGCCTGGCGGAACAGCGCGGCCACGGACGCTTCATCGGACACGTCGGTGGGCACCACGAGTGCAGTTGCCACGGGCATCGCCAGCGCCACGGTCCCGGCCAGGGCCTCGCTGCGCCTCCCGGCCAGCACGACGGCAAAGCCCTCCCCGAGCAGTGCCAGCGCGACGGCGCGGCCGATGCCGCTGCCTGCACCGGTCACGATGGCGACGCGATTCATTCAGGCGCCCCGAAAAGAAACGGCGGGGCGCTGAACGGGCGCCCCGCCGCCTCGGGGAGCGCCGCTTCCTCAGAGCCTGACTGAAAAGTCCAGCAGGTAGGAACGGCCAAACACGTCATAGCCGCTGTCATTGGCAAGATTCTGTGGATTGTTGTCCGTCGTGAATCGGCCACGCTCGTTGGTCATGTTATGCCCCTGCAGGCGCACACCATAGCGGCTGGCCCATTCGTAGGAAAAGCTGACGTCAAGGATGCTCTCGGCAGCCAGATCCTTGAGCGTCGTGCCGACCCAGGTGGGAGCGACGGTGAAGTTGCTGTGGTGCTTCCAGGCCACGCGCGATTCGAAACCGGCCTTGCTGTAGGACAGGTCAAGTTCCGAAGTCCCCTTCGCCAGGCCGATCATCGGATAGGGGTTGGAGGCCGGCGCGACTTCATGAATATTCGAATCGACGTAGGCGTAGTTCGCGTACACGCCGAAGTCGCGCAGGAACCCCGGCAGGAAGTAGAAGCGCGTCTGGAACGTGAACTCCAGCCCATGGAGATCGCCACCCTTGGTGTTGTTCTCCGAGGTGATGATGGCGGTGACGCCGTTGATCTGCTGGGTCGACTGGCTGGCGCCAATCATGGTCTCCATGTGCTTGTAGTAGGCCGCGAGCGCCAGCAGGGACTCGTCGTGGAAGTACCACTCGTAGGACAGGTCCACCTGGTCGGCCCTGTAGGGCAGCAACAGCGGATTGCCGCCTCCCCCGGTCCTGGGGATGCCGGTGGCGCTGATCGAGAATCCGGTGACCAGTGCGTCCAGCGGCGGGCGGGCGATGGCGACGCCCGCGCCGAATCGCAGCAGCTGTTCATTCGACAGGTGCAGCACCATGTTCAGGCTGGGCAGGTAGTTGGTGTAGGTGTTGTCGACCGACACGGGGACGTAGGTCGCGCCGCCGTCCGTCGTGACAAACCCGGAACTGGTGGTATGCATCTCCGCCACGCGGACACCAAATCCGCCGCTCAGGGCCTTGCCGGCCAGTGCCGTGCTGAAATCCAGCTTGGCGTAGACCTCGAAGGTGCTCTCCTGGACGTCGAAGCGTTGGCCCGGCTGATCCGCGCCCGCCGGCACGGAATCGTCCGGATAGACCATGGCCTTCAGCGTGTCAAAGTCGCCGTAGACCATGGGCGGCGCCGTGAATCCCGGCACCGTGAAGGCTTCGAGCCCGGCGTTGGCCAGACTGATGGTCCCCGTGCCCGGGCAGGTCGAGCCGGTGCCGGCGCAGAGATTAAACTGGCTGCGCGAGTGCGTCTTCTCGCGGTTCGACAGCCGCCCACCGAACTTGAAATCCGTCATCCCACTGGATTCGAGCGAGCGGGTGAAGTCGGCGGCCAGCGCCGTCAGCCGGTCCTTGGTTTCTTCCGGGCCGTCGTTGAAGCCATTGCGGCCTGGCGAGACGGACTGGATGGCCGGATCGGCAGGATTGAAGCCGGGCGTGGCGGCATAGGGCGCCTGGCCATCGCGCACGTCATAGACAAGCGTCGGAGCGTAGACCGTGTCGAGATAGATCGCCTCCCAGCGGTTCTTGCGCCAGGCTTCCGAGTAGGACAGGTCCACGGAATTGCTCCAGACGTCGCTCTTGAAGGCGGCGTTGAGTCCGAACACTCCGAGGGTGTGGCGCTCCTTGTAGCGGGCAATCTCGCTCTGGTAATTCGCGAACTGGTTGGCCAGCGTCGCCGCCACGACCGTGCCATTGAGGACTTCATAGGAGCTGCCGGGCGCGGTGTAGCGGAACGCGTCGCCGTTCGCCCAGTTGCCGGTGATGTTGTTGCCGAACCAGGCCTGGAACTGGTTCTCCTTGATCTCGTACTGCGACCAGAGCGCATCGGCCTTGAGGGTGGTGCCACCGTCCGTGCGCCACTCGGCGGTGCCCGCCAGCGCGGCGCGATCCTGCGTGATCTCCTTGACCTCGGTATTCAGGCCCCAGGTCGTATTCTCCGGAACACCGTCTCCATTGATGTCGCCGGGGCTTCCCGTGTCGGGCGTGTTCCAGCCCCAGGTGCGAAAGTCCGGGAAGCCGTTCTTCTCTTTCTGCACGCTCGCGGCCAGGGAGACCGCGAACTTGTCGCTGACGCGATCAACGAACCCGACGCTGCCACGATAGCCGAGCGGATCGTAGTGCGGCAGGTCCTTGCCAATCTGGTTGTAGGTGGGGCCGGCGCGCAGCGTCAGCATCGGACCGTGGTAGTCCAGCGGCGAGAGGGTGCGGATGTCGATGGTGGCGGCAATGCCGCCGGGCACCAGCGTGGCATCCTGTGTCTTGTAGACCTGCGCGCCCGAGAGGATTTCGGAAGGATAGATTTCCCAGCGCAGATCCTGCGAAGGCTCTGAAGAAGCCACTTCGCGGCCGTTCACCAGTCCGAGCACCAGCCGCGGACCCAGTCCGCGCACGGCGGCCTGACTGGCATTGCCGCGATCGCGCGTGGTGTTGACGCCGGGCAGGCGATTGAGTTCCTCGGCGATCGTCACGTCGGGCAGCTGGCCGATTTCCGCGGTGGAAATGTTGTCGCTGACCAGGTCGGTGTTCTTCTTTAGAATGACCGAGTCACGCAGTGCCTGGCGCACCGCAGTGACCACGATCTCTTCGAGTCCGGCACCCGAGGCGGCCTGGTCCGCCGCAAACGCCGGCGCGGATACGGAACCGGCCAGCAGCAGGGCGCCGGGCGCGCACAGATATTTCCGATGTTTGGCTTTCACTGAGTATCCACTCCCCTGAATTATTATGGGCTCGAGGTCCAGTCGGCTCGATCCGGTTTCGAATGCCTTATTATAGGATAAATAGGATTTACTCTGTCAACAGCCTGACCGGTCAATTATGTCGTATTTGAGCCACGAGCCCGGTCCGCGACGTTTACTGGTGATCGGTGGCGGTCTCGCCGGGTGGATGACCGCCGCGGTGCTGGCGCGGGCGCTGGCGCGCGATCGCGCCGAAATCCTGCTGATCGAATCGGCGGATGCGGCCGGCGGCAATCAGGCCGTGGGCACTCTGCCTTCTTTCGAGAAGCTCTGCGGCCTGCTGGCGCTCGATCCTCGGGACTGGATGCCAGCCACGCGCGCCACCTTCAAGCTCGGCGCACAGTTCAGGGATTGGGGACGTGCCGGCGAGCGCTACTTTCAAGGCTTCGGACCCTGCGGCGCGCGGCTTGATGGCGTTGCCTTCCACCAGCATTGGCTGCGCCTGCAGCGCCTGGGGGAGACGGCGGCCTTCGAGGAATATTCCCCCGTCACGGCGCTGGCCCGCGCCGGCCGCTTCGCGCCTCCTCTCGCGGATCGGCGCTCACCCTTCCACTGGTACCGCTACGCCTGCCATTTCGATCGGGAGCTGATGAGCGCCCTGCTGCGCCGCTACGCCCTGCAGCGGGGCGTCCAGGCCATCGCCGGGAACGTTGTTGCTTTGGAGCGGCACGCGGACAGCGCCCTGATCAGCGCATTGCGCCTGACCGACGGCGCACTCGTCGCGGCGGACATGGTGATCGATTGCAGCGGTGAGCGGGACAGCCCGCTATGGCGCGCCCTCGAGGTCCGGTTCGAGGACTGGCGCGACTGGATTCCCTGCGATCGCGCGCTCTGGATCCCGGGCGCGGCGCCCGCCGAGTTGCCGCCTTATTCCACATTTAGCGCCGCGGAGCATGGCTGGCAGTGGCAGATACCGCTGCAGGAGCGCGTGGATTGGGGCTATGCCTACTGCTCCAATCTGTCCACGGACAGTCAAGTGGAAGCGGCCCTGCGTTCGGCAATGCCGGACGCCCGCCTGCCGCTGGTCCGCTGGCCCGACGCCACGCCACTGCGTTTCGATTGCGGCCGGCCCGACCGATTCTGGCGCGGCAATGCCCTGCTGCTGGGCGCCTGCAGGCCCGGGCCACTGGAAGCCACCGAGCTGCATCTGTTGCAGTCCGGAATCACGCGCTTCCTGGGTCTATTCCCGGGATTCACGCCCGGTTTCGATCGCGCCAGTGCGCAGGAGTACAACCGCCTGACGATCGCCGAGCACGACGGGGTGCGGGATTTCCTGGCCCTGCATTTCATCGCGACGACGCGCGAGGACTCACCCTTCTGGCGGCATTGCCGGGCCTGCGAGCCGCCCGCCACGCTGCGCGACAGGCTCGAGCTGTTCCGGCACAGCGGGCGGCTGGGGCTGGCGGAAGATGACTGCTTTGGCGAGGAAGGCTGGCTCGCCGTGTTGCTCGGCCAGCAATTGCTGCCGGCCGGCGTCGATCCACTCGCCGGGGCCGCCGACGCCGAACAGGCGCGCGGTGCCCTGCAGATGCTGACGACGCGCATCAGCGCGGGAGTATCGGGCGCGCCCGCTCATCGCGAGTATCTGGCGCGTCACGGGTTGCTCGCCGGCACGCCCAGCGCGGCGGCGCCATGAGCACCGCTACGCCCATACGCAGCATTGCGATCCTGGGTGGCGGCACGGCCGGATGGATGGCCGCCGCCCTGTTTGCCTGCAAGCTGCGCGATCTTGCGCCGAGCATCCAGGTGATCGAGTCGCCCGAGATCGGCACCATCGGCGTCGGGGAAGCCACGATTCCGCCCATCGGTCTTTTCAATAACGCGCTCGGCCTCGACGAGAGCGATTTCATCCGGCAGACCCGCGCGACCTTCAAGCTCGGGATCCAGTTTCGGGACTGGGGCCGCCTGGGCCGGACCTATTTTCATCCCTTCGGCGTGTTTGGCACCGCGGCAGGCATGGATGCGCTCCATCACTGCTGGCTCAGGGCCCGCAAGCACGGCGAAACGCGGCCCTACGAACACTGGTCGCTGAATGCCATGGCTGCGCAGCTCAACCGCTTCATGCGGCCGGGGAAACCCGACGGCGGCCTGGCCGCGCTCTACGCCTACGCCTTTCACTTTGACGCCGGGTTGTACGCGCAGTACCTGCGCCGCTACGCCGAGCAGCGTGGCGTGCGGCGCCTGGAGCGCAAGGTCGAGCGAGTCGAGCTGCGCGGCGCCGATGGCTTCATCCAGGCCCTGCGCCTCGATGATGGCGGCCGCGTGGAAGCCGATCTGTATATCGACTGCTCGGGCTTTCGCGGCCTGCTGATCGAGCAGGCCCTGCACACCGGTTACGAGGACTGGAGCCACTGGCTCCCCTGTGATCGCGCAATCGCCGTGCCCTGCGAAAGTGCCGGGGAGCTCACGCCCTACACGCGCTCGACCGCGCGCAGCGCCGGCTGGCAGTGGCGCATCCCGCTGCAGCACCGGATCGGCAACGGCTATGTCTACTGCAGCCGCTACCTCAGCGATGATGAAGCCACGGCGACGCTGCTGGCCCATCTTGACGGGCCGGCGCTCGGCGAGCCGCGCGT
>Ga0099795_10000038_pt1 | contig 33513 bp, 24 predicted proteins | sample Rivendell_Oct201_11_FD_78513 | JGI IMG/M metagenome (GOLD analysis project Ga0099795, IMG submission 78513) | Vadose zone soil microbial communities from the Eel River Critical Zone Observatory, Northern California, USA -... | ecosystem: Host-associated > Plants > Roots > Rhizosphere > Soil ... | reverse complement strand
TGCCAATCCGCGCATCGGGAGCGGATCCGATCACACGGTGTTCCTCAACCACCTGGGCCGCCCGGTCATCAATCTGGGTTTCGTCGGTGACTACGGCGTGTACCACAGCAGCTACGACGATCACTACTGGATGACGCAGGTCGGCGACCCCGGCTTCGATTACCACGTGGCGCTGACGCGCATCTGGGGGCTCACCGCGCTGCGGCTGGCGAATGCCGACCTGCTGCCCTTTGACTTCGAGGCGAACGCCGCGGCCCTCGAGACATTCCTGCTCGAGCTCGAGCACAACAGCAAGATCGATCCACAGCAGCTGTCGCTCGCGAGTCTGCACCAGCGGATCGCCGAGTTCCGGGCGGCCGGCCAGGCTCTGCGTGAGCGCACGTCGAAGGATCTGGCCGCCGATCACGGCAGCGCGCCAGGGTTGCGCGATCTGAACGCGCAACTCATGGAGGTGGAGTCCAACTGGCTGGACCCCGCCGGCATTCCTGGCCGCCCCTGGTTCCGCCACCTGCTCTACGCGGCCCGCTACAACTACGATCACCTGGAATTTCCGGGTCTCACCGAGGCCGTTGAACAATCGGACTGGAAGCTCGCGGCGGACCAGGCGCAGCGGCTTGAGGCGGCCCTGGTGAAGAACACCCGGTTGCTGCGTGCCGCCCAATCGAGTTGGGAAGGGCAGCCGGGGCATTGAGTTCAGCCGGCGCGGCCGCGGCTACTCGGCCAGCGGATGCCCCTTGCGCCCGCCCCGGATGTGATCGCAAGGCTCCAGGGAGTCGCGCAGCAGCGCTCTTGCCATCGCCACGGAGCGCTCGACGAGCGCCTCGGCGCCGGCACGCAGCATCGTACTGTTGCGGACTTCGGTGACGTTGTTTTCCATGTCCTCGGCCGTCCAGCCGCGCGAATGCGCGATGTACGGGAACTGCGGGAACACGCAGCCCACTTCGGCAAAGAATCCGAGCATTTGCCCGGCCACCGACTGCACGTTGTCCTGCCCACCCGTGATGATGAAGGCGGCGACCTTGTTGCGCAGCAGCTCCCGGTTCGCGATCGTCTCCTGGTTCTGGATGCAGTTCATGCGTTCGATCATCTTGTAGTACAGGCTGCTCGCCGCTCCCCAGCGGATCGGCGTGGCGATCAGCATCACATCCGCCCAATGCACGAACGCTTCGTACACCTGGTCGAGCTGATCGCTCGCGTCCATTTGGGTGATCGAACAGGGCCAGGTGCAGGCGTGGGCCGACTTCGAATAGAAACCCTCGCAGTGCCGGAACTTCAGGTCGCGCAGCCGTATCAGGCGTGTCTCGCAAGCCCCGCTTCCCGCCTTGGCGAGCGCGATATCGAGCAGGTAGTCGGAGGTGCTGAAGCGCGGGTGCTCCGCAGTCATCGAAGTCGTTGAAATCGCCACGACACGCACATCGCCGGGCGCTCGCTTTGGCGCGCGTGCGAGCGGATGGGGAGCGTGCGGCTTGCGTGAGCGCTTGGTGTGCGAGTCCAGGTCGACGAGCAGACGACCGCTCTCGACCTTCGAGGCATAGGCAGGAATGGCGTCGTCCTCGAAGCCCGGTTCGCCGAGCCCGGTCTGCCAGTGGTATTTCCAGTAGTGCCAGGGACAGGTCAGGTACTCGCCCTCGAGGCTGCCCTCACCGAGCGGACCACCCACGTGACTGCAGACCCCTGAGAGCACGCTGAACTTTCCGTCGCGGCAGATTACGGCGAGGCGCTTGGCCTCGACCTGCACGGCATTGACCGGCCTCTGGCCCAGAGTCTCGATTGGACCCACATCGCGCCAATTCGTACTCATGGTCGGAGCCCTAACGGTGAATTGGTGGGCCCGGTAACCCTCATAAATAACACGTCACAGATTGTTTTAAAAGACATTAAATAGTTGAACTCGCTGGATATACCCCCACTTATACCCCCAAAGACTGCTCACTGCCTGAAGACCACTTTACTCGTTGCCAAACTCGAAGTTGCCAAGCAGATCCGGCAGATGCAGCAGAGCTCGTTCCTCGAAGATCCCCTCACGCCCCTTGAGAAGCCCGAGTTCGCCTTCGGTTTGCGCTACACCTCCGCCGGCGTCCCCACGACCAGCTGATCCATGACCGGGAGTTGCAGTAAGCCTACCGCCAGCATAAGCGCCGCTACGGCACCGACCCCCTCAATCACCTCAAGCGCATGTACGGCGAGACCATCCCGGCCAGGAAACTGCATCTCATAATGGGCACCATGCTGGTCCACCCGCGCACATTCATCATCATCGGCCTCCTGCGCTCAGGGCTCGATCCCACCGAGCTCGCCAAGCAGGGCACTCTGTTTTAGCCACCCGCTTCATCGTCAGCCGGAAGTGAGATCGTTTGGGCCACACTGTGGTCGAATAGCAGCCAGCTGGCTATCCTGAATGGCCTCTAAAACGGTGCAGATCACGTCGGTGGGAAGATGGATTCCAGAGCGTGGCGGCAGCCGCACACTGCCGCGTGCGATTCGCACGTGGTGGCGGGCACTTGAACATAGCGCAAAGTATGCGGCGCGACAGCGCGAACAGCGGCTCGGATTCCTCCCGAACGCTGCGCATAATATCCGAGCGTTATGTTCGAGTGGCCGGAGAACAAGCTCAACATTCCTGTCGCACTTTGGACTGCAACTTCTCCGCAGCCTTCGAGAGTACACCGCGATCAAAATCAACTTCTTCCGTGTGAGAATCACAAGGGGTACGGAACGCCAGTAGTCTCCTTCCCACCTGAAATTTGAGCGCCGGTCTGCTGTCTTTGTCTCCGACGAACGTTACATTAGATATTTCAACCAGAGGATACCGTCGCCATCTTGCAAAAATCCAACTTTGCCAACAGACGTAAAAGGCAGCGTCGGAAATCGCCAATCCATACTTGGTGAAGCGATGAAATGTAGGGTTGTATCCCACCCACTCTAGCGCCTCACGGTCTCGAAGTTTCAGCTTAGAGAACGGAAAGACTGATGGAAGGGTTGTCATGGGCAACCAGAATGCGCAGCCGCCGAGGCCGCCAATGTAGCAGCTGCGGAATTCACCCCCGCATTGGTCGTGCCAGCGCTCGCGACAATCTGAGCGTCCGTCTTTCCGGCAGCGACAAAAGCGTCATAGCTGCCCATCCCCGTGTTTGAGAATTGTCGTAGTCTGTAGTCGATCTTGAGTGCATTGCGGGCCGCCACGGCTCCCCGTCCAGTAATACCCACTGAGCCAGGAATCCTGGCAACATCCAACACGTAGCCGAGTCTCGCTACTGGCACAGCAAGCTCAGCGCCCGGCGCAAGATCTGATCCAAAGATGCCAGAGTTAGTGTTGTTTGACCCGAATAGGTTTGCCGATAAGGCATCGGCAGCTGCAGCGGTCGCCGGATCAGCGTCACCTGCCGTCAGCAGCGATCCGACATTGTTAACCAGCGAGGACACATCGTTGCCAATCTGGCGCGCAAGCCCGCTCAGAAAATCCCCAAAGTTTCCCTGTCTCCCATTCCAGCACTTCCCTTGCGCCCCTCCCCCAGTCTGCGATCCGGGATAACCGTTCTGGTCAGGTCCAGGCAAGAAGAACACTACTCCACCTGGCGTCGACGGCGGCGGTGTACCACCTCTCGTCCCCGTGACAAGAACGGTTTCATCAAAGTAGCAGACCAATTCGTCATGAAGAATTACTGGTCTTGTCCCGGGCTGGCAATGACCATTTACCGGCTGACAATATTTGCCCGGCAGACACTCATCGTACCCGCTTGGGTCGATGTAACTTAGGGGATTGTTTATAACGTAGCTATATCTATTGAAGTTCTGCGGATCTGAGGGCGTCGGCACAAAGGGATCCGCGCTCAGAAACCTCCCCAACGTCGAGTCCTGCACTCGGCCATTCATATGGATCAGGCCCATATTGCCAAGCATCGCCTGACCCGTATACCCAATCCGAGTAACCGCGTTAATCAAATTCTGGTCGCCAGTTGTCGGAGCTCCTGACCATGTGACCGGATTCCGCCGTGCACCAAACGGAGCAAAGCTTTCGTTCACATAACTCGCCCCGGTAGAAGTCAACAGCGACGCAACGCTTCCCTGGTGATCTGACAGCATGTAGCGCACCGCATTCGTGCCGCTGCTCTGGCGGCTGTAGATAGCCACGATGCCGCTGGGCCCAAAAATGTAGTGCCGCCAATCTGAACCAGTCGCCGTATCGACCTTCTCGACCAGCTTATTTAAGTAGTACGTCGTTTCACTTCCCGACGGCCCATTGTAGGTCTGCCGCCAGTACTGGTGGGTAGGACCGTAGTCAAAGGTTGCACTCTCCCCCGTCCCGTTGATGGTCTGAGGGAAGTTATAGGAAGTCCAAGTGACACTATTGCCGTTCCGTGAGGTCATATTGCCATTGGCGTCATAAAGGTAACTGGTTCCGGTGCCAGCGGTCCGCACCTGATGCTTGTGCGTCGTATCGTATACCCACGTAGCGCCGGCTCCCACATCCGACCGAGAGAAGATGTCGCCCATGCTGTCGTAGGAAATCGCCAGGTTTGACGCTCCCGCGCAATCTGACGCCGTCGTCTTTGTCAGCCGGTAGAGTGCGTCGTAACATGCGTGCTCAGTCAAACCAAGCGTGATGTTCTGGCGCTGAGCCACGTTACCAAGCAGATCGTACAAATAGGACTGGTTTATGAGGCCCGTCCCGCCGCCAACCCCCGCTTGATTGCTCGCGAGCCACCCCGTCACGGCATCAAACACTCGATGGGTTACCACCCCATTGCCGAACGATTCCTGCGTGATGGCACCCCACGGACTCATCGAAGACCCAGTCCAGAACACCGTTGAGGGCGAATTGTAGTCACTAATTCCCGTCAAAAGGCCATTTGCGTAGCCGTACTGGAGCTTGAGCCGGTAACTGCTGGTACTAGTCGGGTAGGTCAGAGTATCGACGAGCCCGGTGGTCCCGTTGTAGCCGATATCAAACGATTGGGTCCCCATAGAGCCCGGACTAATATTCTGGGTCAACAAACGTCCCTTAGAGTCGTACACATAGCCCTCGGAATAGGTGAGCGTGCCCCCAGCCATCGAGGAGATGGCCTGTAGCTGACCGACGTTATGGGCTGACGGAGTGCTACCCCACGTCCACGTTGTGGCCAATGCCGCTGTCGATGCTGTCTGTGGCTCCGTGCGAGTAGAGGGACGCCCCAGCCCGTCATACGTTCCGAACGTTACGGACGTGCCGCCGGCGACGCCGTTGGCGTCCTGATAGGAGGTTACCTCGCCCAGGGCATCGACATTGATCGCACGGCTCCCGCGGTCGATGTCCTGTGCGGTCCGCTGATAGGCGCCAGCGCCATAGTCGTACGTCGCACTAAACAGTGAATTGGAGAGGCTGTCCACAACAGACGTCAAGCTTCCAAACGCGTCGTACGCAAAGGTCGCGTAATAGCCGCCCGCATCGACTGACCTGCCTTGAAGGCCGTTCACCCGAGTGAACTGTTTTGTAACGTTGATCAAGGCGTCGGTACTGTCTACTTCGCGACCCAGGTATTGCCACTTGGTGTACTGCGCCGTGAGGTCCGATTCCTGCTTTGGCCGTGCTTCCTGCGTGGGTCGATTCAGAGCATCGTACGTGTAGGTGCTAAAGTAGGCCGTACCCGTATAGGGCATTGACTTCTGGTAGACATTCCCGCGGGTGTCATATTGGGTTTGCACAGTCACCCAATTCCCAGAAACATCCAGAAACTTCTGGAAGCGTGTGCGCCCGAGCCCGTCGACAGAAACGTATTGCTGGGTAATCAGCGTGGGCGTGGTGCTGTAGCTCTTCAGGTAAGATTCAACGCGGACGTCCGTGGTCGAAGTGCCGGTACCGCAATAGCTGTTGCCCGCAGAGCACGCGCTGTAGTCCACCGTTGTGTAGGTGCCGTCTGGTCGGGTTTCCCTTGTGAGGCGACCGACGAAATCGTGTTGCCAACTCGTACCCGGCGAATTGGCAACGGCCTCATTGTAATCCTTGACGACGGTGGCCAGTTGCACGCCCTGCCCGTAGTCATATGTTCGGATTTCCTTGTAACCGCTCGTTCCGAGCGCATACCCCACCGGGTCCACCACCTTCTCTGGGAACTGGCCGGTCGCCCCCCAGTTCACGGTAGTAACTCGGCTTGAGAGGCCCGTGGGAGCAATTGTTTCGGAGTTGATGTTTCCGAACGCATCAAATCCGTACGTCTCAACCACCTTATAGGTGGTCGCAGCGCCTGGCTCAATCGTTTGCGTTGCGACTCGGCACTTGGCTGGATTTGCGTCCGGAGTGAACGCCACCGTTCGCGTAATCGCGCCTAAGGTGGGCGTGGTGCCTGACTTGGTCATTGTTGCTTGTTGCGGCAAGCCCAAGCACCAGTTCGTGGTGTCCGCCGATTGCATCGCGGTGGCCATTACGGTCGTCAGCTGCTGGCCCGGAAAGGGCGAAGCGGGATCATTATCCGTTAGTGTTTCCGTTGACCCCAGCAGATTGCCGTAATTGTCGTAGCTGACGGACCCGATGGAGCGCGTCATTATCAGCGCTCCATCTTTGGACCCACCAGGGTTGACCTCATAGCTCTTCATCGAACTTCCGCTGACAAACGGCCAGGAGCGCTGGTTGCCGGCTGTGCTATCGAGCGTCTTCTTGTCCCAAGTGTTGGTGGTCTGTTCTATCGACGTCGAGCTATTGGACTGATACGTGTCCGCTTCTAAGACGGTCCCCGAATAGGGGAACGCCGTGTTGTAGACAACTTTGCGTATGGGTTCTGGGGCGCGGCTATCTGTTACGGTGACCGTCTGAAACCCCTCAAACCCCCTGCCCGTTGTATCAACTCTGGCGCCCGTGTACTTGTACGATTCGGTGTAGGTTCCACCCGCACCGTCCGAGCGGGTGACCGATTTAACGACACCGTAGTTCCGACCCGACTCATCGCCGGTGTCATACGGATCGGAGGTGTCTTTCTCGGGGGCCATCGCACCGGTCCCAATTGTGTATACGGACGAATCTGCCAACGTGGAGTAGAGCAGGCTTTGCGTATTTCCCAAGCCATCAGTGATGGTGGAGACTTGATCGGGCAAGCCGCTGGCCGTCGGGTTGTGCAGCATGTACCCAATCGAGTACGGGGGCGCACTGCCAGTTTCGACAATGAGATCTTGCAATCCATCACCGGTAAGGTCGCCTGGAATAATGGTGGTGTTTGCAATTGGTATTCCCGTATCAACCATCGCGCCAATGCCGTTTCCGGTCGACAATTCGTAACCAAGTGTGTTGCCCGAAGTGCGTACCAGTGCGTCCATCCGACCATCACCGTCCCAATCCATCGCGGCCACGTAGGTTCCCGTGCCCGTCACTGTGTAGCCAACGGTCCCATTGCATCCGCTTACAGTAATATTGAAACCGCCACTAACCGCTGATTCGTAGTCCGCACACGTGTCATCATTCCAGCGAACCTCTGCAAGCGGTGTGGATACTGTACTTGTGGGATAGTTGCTGATGGCTACAAACGCACTCCCATTCCACGCGTACCAAGTAATGTTGTTTGTGTAATTCGGTTGGGCTATACGCACATATCCAATATCTCCGGCGTGATCGTTATTGACGTCAAATACTCCAGTAACTAATGCAATGCACGCGGTTGCGCCGGCCACACAGCCCGATCCTGGCCATGTTGTTACCGTCGTTTGTGGCCCGAAGCTTGCTATTCCGTTTGAGGATGTATTGAAATTTACATAGGCAGTACGCGTTGCACTGATGTTGACGGACGGCCCAGACATGTTGTCTGTAACGAGGTCAGGTAGCCCGTCACCATCCACGTCAGTAAGCGCACGTGCGTTGTTAACGACCGCCAAGCCTGTGCTTACGCCAACAAATGAAGCGCCGGATAAGTAGTACCGGTACCAGAAGGACCCAACCCCATTGGATACGAGCAGATCGTCCTTTCCCGAACGGACAATGTCGCCAGCAAGGACTGCCCCAGTTGCGGAAATCCCTGTTGAAACGGGCGCCGCCAAGCCCGTTGCCGTTCCGTACGCAACGTAAATTGTCGTGCCAACTAGAAAGTACACATCCTTTCGCCCATCTCCATTGAAATCAGCTGCGCCACCGAACCGTGCAACACTGTTCGAAACGCTGGTATTGGTTCCACCTATCCCTGGGGAGGAGACGACATAGCTCAGCGAGGTCGGTGACAGACAGGTGGTCATAGCCGAGTCCGCGCACTCTGTGATCGTGAGCAGTCGCGACTGGCCCGTGACGGGACTCAGGTCATAATTCAAGGAGTAGAACCGTTCGACCGTGGAGCCGTACTTGATCGAGATCGAATTGAGCCGATTTTCCCCAATGCGCACCGCCCCGAAGAGGGAATAAGACTGCACGTCCTTCGCCGTTCGCAGGTCGTAAGCTAGCGTAGCTGTGTAGTTGTACGTTGAGGCGCCTGCGGATGTCGGCCCCCAGCTGATCAAAAGCGGCACGTATTCGGTCTGCCCCGACGTGCCAGCTCCTATCCCATAAGTGATCGTGTAAGAATTGCCATTCTGGTCGGATACCTTATCCAGCAACCAGCGCACGGCCTGCGCTCCGATGACAAATCGGGCATCGGTTGTTGCCCCATATTCATAAGACCAGCCGTCCTTGCCAACGGCTGTGAAATAGCGAGTAGTTCCACTCGATTGTGCAGTGACACGCTCAAACGTATCGATCTCCGTCTGATAAGTTGAGCCCGAATCGCCGTAGTTTGCACCAGCGGTCTTACGCAGCCGTTGACCATCCAAGCAATAGCGATCCGCGAGTGTACCGATGGCACCATCCTGTGCCTTTGTTCGAACACATAGAATGATCTCGCTTAATCCACCCAGCTGCCAGCCGATCCCCAGCAGAGACGATCCGCTGTTCGACGAATAAGACAGCGACATCGACGGCTGCATTCCCTGAGGGCCGGGCGGTACCCAAATCGGAATCTGATAAATTGCTGCACCCGTTGGGGTCACAGAAAACTGCCCGGGTGTCCGGCCCACTAGGGTGACAGTCGGAGCGGCGGGTGGGCTGCCTCCGCCTTCTGCGGCTGCCGGTGCAGCGCGTTCTGCTGCCATCGCAGTATCCATAAGGACCGGTAGCGAAGCATCCGCTTGCGTCACGTACAATTGCGCGCCTGTGACACCGGCCATGAAGTTGGTCTGGTCTGGCCTAATCGACTGAAAGTACAGGCCACTGACCCTTTCGCTCGTGAAGTGGCCCACTAGGGGCCGGAACGAGTCCGCCGCCGGCAGCGCAGCACCGGCGAGGAAAGTGGCATCAGTAAATATGGCTCCCGGAATACTGCCGTACAACAGGTAGCTCGCGTCCATCGCGGTCTGACCCTGCAACAGCACGTCCGAACGCCCGTCGGCGTTGAAGTCGCCCACGAGAATCGAGGTGGCGAGCGGTGACCAGTTGGCCGAAAACCCGTTTTCGCTCCACGCCTGTACGCCTTCCAATGCGAAGATCTGCTTTGAGGCCTGAACCAGTGTCACGCCGTTTGAATTGGGCTCGAATTGAGCGGGCACCGAAGTGCCCGGCCCGGTGCCCCAAGTTGGCAGCGCCTGGACTAACAGGTCTCCCAGCCCATCGCCGTTGAAGTCCCCGGCATACACCGCACTCTCTGAGGTGGCCCAGTTAAATCCCTCGTACCCATCGTTCCAGCTCTGATCGGGCTCCTTCGAAGTGAACTGGCCGTTCGGATCGGCCAGTACAACGGCACTTAACCCCTTGGAATCGGTAGGCTGGAAAAAGAGGTCCGCCTTCCCATCACCATTAAAATCTGCCGACAGCAAACGATGCTGATCGGCTGACCAGGCGAGGCCAGCGGTGTCGTTAGGCACAGTTTGACTGATGGCCGCGACCCCGCTGTCTTCAGTCAATAACAGATAGTGATCACCGGGTGTCGTGCGCTGCAGAAACAGGTCTGCTTTACCATCGCCGTTAAAATCCGCCACGATGATGTTATACAGACCACCGGTCCAGGGAATCCCTAAATACGCGTTGTCCCAGGTCTGAAACGGGGTGTTAAGGCCCACGCCATCGGACAGCACAATGCCACTGAGATGAGCCGGGTCCTTGGCGATATAGAGCATGTCGGTGAGGCCATCGCCGTTGAAATCGCCGGGATACAAATCGTAGTCCTGGCTGCTCCAGGCCGATTGCGCTTGCACCATGACAGACGCGCTCAGCGCGGCCAGGACCAACAAAGTCTTTGTAATGAAATTCACAGACGTGTCCTTGAAATTGATTTAGCCACGATTACCGGGTCGCAGAAGCGATCCATCCACAGCGAGGCTCTGGCGCTTTCCCTCTCGCTCGATGGTCAGGATTAGTGCAACCCCCGCCGTCAATTGACGAAGTCCCGCAAGGGCCTCCCAGACATCCTTAATTTCCGTACCGTCAATAGCGACGATTTGATCGCCCGGCTCAAAGCCTAAATGCCCAAAGAGATCCGAGTGCGTACCGGGATAGAGCTCGAGTGCTCGGACCCGACCACCGGCAAAAACGGGTGCGATCCTTACGACCTCGGTCAACGCTTCGTAACTGTCCGCTCTCGCCGACGGGATGGGCGCGGTGCCTCCAACCGTAGCAATCGGGGACAACACGGTAGTCTCACGCGCAGCCGGGCCCGTCCCATCCAAATAAAGCCGCAATCGCTCTCCCTTGTGCTCCAGCACCACAGAATCAGCATAGATTTCTGCCAGCCGTGCGCCGTTAGCGAGAATCGCGCCTGCTTTGTAAGTTTGAGGCGACACCACGTTGACCCCGATGTCCGCGTAGCCCTCTCGGTTATTGCGGCCCAGGCGTGTAGCAACTAGATGCAAAGGGAGCGGCGCCCTTGAAACGGAGGAATCGGTTCCGAGAGGCGTCGGCTGTACGATGCTAATCGGTCCAACCGGAGCGCGGTGCGGTGGGACCGCCTTCGCTATCGCCGCCTGTTCGCGGGCCCGCCACCAAAGAAGCGGCTCAAAGCCCGAGACCCAAAGGGCGACAAAGCCGAGGGCCAGAACAAGCCACACCGCGGCGATCGGCCAGCGAGCGACTCGTCCGACCTCGTGTCCCCTTCGCTCTTGTGTTGGATTCGACAACTCGATACCCGCACGTTGCAATCTCGAACGTCGTAAACCAATGGTGCGACGCAGAAACAGGGGCCGTCAATACAGCGGAATGGGTATTCGTGAAGAACGCACGAAATAGGAAAGCAGTAGTGATCGCCACGATAACCAGACGCATTAAAATTCCGTCAGTCCGATCGGCAAGTCGTCGCTGCGGATATCGCTTGGATGGTCGGGCTCGCAACCGACCATCGCCCGCAGCGCACTGCCGCGGCTCGCGAACTACGGTCGCTCTCGGCCCTCCCATCGGCCATGAGGCACTAAACTTTCCCTATAATGTCCCTTAATGGGAATGTAGGAGAACCTGCCATGGGCCAAGTCGTTGAATTGCCGTCCCGCCGCAAAGCCGCCCCAAACGCCCTAAACGGGAAAGTTCGCCCGCCGACGCGTCGCCCCAACCAGTCCACACGCAAACGGGAGTACCTGACGGCGGACGAGGTGGAGCGGCTCATGGACGCGACCGGGGCTGGAACCCGCTACGGGCCCCGGGACCGGGCGCTGCTCTTGCTGATGTACCGGCACGGCCTCCGGGTCAGCGAGGCTATTACGCTGCGCTGGGACCAGGTAGACCTCAAAGCTGGGCACTTGGCCGTCGTCCGGCTCAAGAATGGCGTGCCGTCCACTCACCCCCTTAGGGGGCCTGAACTCAGGGCGCTCCGACAGCTGCGCCGGGACTGGCCGGACTCCCCTTACCTGTTCGTCTCCGAACGTGGCGGACCCATGACCGCCAGCAATGTCCGCAAGCTGGTCACCAGGGCCGGCATCCAGGCGAAGATTGAGTATCCGGTGCACCCCCACATGTTGCGCCACGCCTGCGGCTATAAGCTGGCCAATGAGGGCCACGATACGCGCTCGCTCCAGCACTACCTGGGGCACAAGAACATCGCCCACACGGTGCGGTACACAGATATGGCGTCGGACAGGTTCAAGTCGTTCTGGAGGGACTAGCTAGACAACTGGCACGCGCCACGCACCCGGGACAACCCAAACAAATCGCCCCACGTAGCGCATTTACGCTGCCCTGAAGATCGAATTGTCCTGTGCAGCAAACTGCGCATCGCGCACTGACCTCCTAGTTGACAATCGGCCAGGGCCAAACCAACGTGACCTGACGCGAAGTTGAGGTACAGCCCCGATTGTATTCACCACGCGCCGAGGAGGCATTCCGCCTGAGCCGACAAAAGTCGTGCGGGCGGCGATCCCATTGGCTGAGTTAATTCACGGTTGACCAACTGCGAGAGCGGTGAGAGTGTTGCGGTCTCGGGTGTTGGGAGGTATCTCCAATTCCCAAAATCGACTGAGCTGCAAATTTCAATGCTTACTATGGCTGCCATGAACACGACAACCTCGACGCCAGAAACGGACTACTTCCGATTTGTTGTGGATCAGAATTGGCACGCTTCTCTTTATGTAAGCGGCTTGATTGTCGGGGTACTTGCTGCGTTTACCTTGTTAGTCGTCGTTCTTCGTTTGTGGGCCACGAATAGATTCAGACTCTGGCGCCGATTCGAGATTGATAGTACCGAGTTCGGATTGGGGGACCAAAAGATTACGCTCCACCCGAACCTGACGGACATGCAAATCGCCTTCAAAATTTGGGTGGAGCTGAGTACAAGGAAAATCGGATTACCAATAGATCTGGAAGATGACGTTGTCGCTGAGCTCTACGACTCGTGGCACAGCTTCTTTTCCGTAACGCGAGAATTGATTAAGGACGTTCCCGTCTCGAGATTCCGCCGGAAGGATACCGAGCGGATCATCCGCTTATCGATCGAAGTATTGAACACGGGAATTCGACCTCACCTTACAAAGTGGCATGCGCGTTTCCGCCGGTGGTATGAGAAAGAACTGGCAAAAATCGAGCATTCGCAGGCGCACCCTCAGGAGATTCAGAAAAGATTTCCGAAATTCGATGAACTGGCCCGTGACCTCGCACTGGTTAATCAGCGATTAATCAATTATCGACAAAGGATGTACGAACTCGTGACCGAGCTCTAGAGACCAAAATGGCTGTGGTCAAACCCCATAAGCGGCTTTCACCTGACTCAAGAATTGACTTTGCCCACCATAGCTTGGGTGGCGGACGGCGAGCACGTCTTGAGAACTCGCAACGTGCAGTGCGACACGAGCGGCGTCGTTGCCAATAGCAATCATCCTCCTCGGCTTCAGCATCTCCAAAAGGTTCGCGAGAAAATCTTCACCGACTCGTCCTTCGCGGCCATTGTGCGTCCTATTGCTAAAGGGATCCCCATGGACGTGGGGATGGAGCGGGAAGACATTCCACAGGAAAATCGGCTCATCGATAAGCGTCAGCACGCTCCAAGCAATGGCGGCTGTGCGCTCCGCCATCGGCGGTCCTTTCGTAGGACGGTCCAGCGTGATCCCCCAACGACTTGCGTAATCAGACAAATGCACGTCGTCGGTAAGCGCTAGTCCTGTTCTACGTCCACCCCTATATCCCAAGTCTCGACCGATCCAAACCGACTCGACGCCGACTCGTAGCGCCACGACCAGGGTCGCAAAGACAGCCTTTCTGCGCAGTGTCGGCGCGGACGAACGGTCGTGTACCGGGCATTTGTGGGAATACGGATTGAACGCATCTTCGAACTCTAGCGCACACAAGCTTGTGACAAATTCCTCTGGCGTCATTGGATCTCAGCTGAACGGCCTGTACTGGATTGACCTCTTCGCACGGTCGCATTTTACAATTCCGCCGTTATTCTTACGAACACTTCGAAAGACTTCGTAACCACGAATAATTGCTTGCTCCCATAAGTGAAGCGGGCACTCCTCGACCTCGTATCCGGCAACGAATTGCTGTACGTTTTTTAGCAGGTCAAACGAGAGGGTCACTCGGTCCTTGAAAAAATCAAGTGATTTCGCCCGACTAAAGACCCAAGCAGTAAGGCCTTCCTCCACGACGATAGCGCGCCCTCCGTCCTGCGCCTCATCGACTAGAGGGTCGCTCTTTCGCTTGTGCTTAATCAAGGCGCGAAAGACGGGAGACCAATGCAGGATTGCGGCGTGGGAGAAATGAAACACATCATGGAATCTATAGCCGTCGTGATCAGCGATGCTGTCCGTGAGTGGATCACCGATAAATACGCCATGCCATTGCAGATAGCACCGCCCATCGGATCGCTGCACAACGTGAATCTCGAAGCGCTCAGGTATCTGTTCATCCTTTGGACTGCCGTGGTCAAACGTAGGTAGGAGCTCTAAGTCAGCCCGCGCAAACCGACCACGGACTTTCTTGATGTTCGATCGCAAAAGAGCGGCAAATGACACATTAGAGGCCTGAAGAGCGCCCACGTAGACTCCTGCGAAAGACTGCAGTTTCTCGAGACCGCGATCTCTGCTCCTATCTAGCGACAGTAGATTGGCGGTGGCCTCTCCCAGGCGGAGAAGAAGAGCCTCTAGATTAGAGCTCAAACCAGGTAGAGAAGCCGCCGCGTCCGGTCTGATGTTCGGATCCTTAGCGGCACCGGCGGATGTAGCGTCTTGGTCGAAAATCTTCTGAAAGACGGCATCGACGTCGATCTCCAAGCGCCTGCATAGGGCCGTCAAATACCAAATTGCGTCACCGAATTCCTCTTCAATAGCAGTCTGGTAGCTTGTGTAGGCATCGCTCTCCCTATAGTGCTTCTTCGCGACCGTCATGATGCTGCCGACCTCTCCGAACAGCCCGTACAAGACAGGATGGAGGTCATGCAAGGGAAGACGGTCCGTCTCCCTTACAGCTTGGCTGTACTCGCGCAGCAGAGTCGCCGCATCTGGGCTACCTTTTATAGGCATTTTTTGGATTACGACGTGAGCGACCAATCTAAAGGTGCGCCAATATACCCCCCCTCAGGGAAGGAACGCAGCCACGAAATAATCTTGGCGATAAAGGCTTCGTCAAAATCACTTCGGTGTCCCGGGCCGCGCTTACGTACGCGGCGCAGTGACGGAGGGATGGCCGGGCCATCTCCGCCCCAGTAAATGAAATCGCTACTGATCAGAACGCGGTCCACCCGGGTGTCATGAATCACATTTGCACTGTTCGGCTTGCCAGTGGAGAGACTGTGATGTGAGTTTTCTTGTCGCCAACGTCCGTTTGCTTTGAAGTAGATATTATCCCCATACGCCAACTTCTTGCTGCCCGCCAAGTAGGGCTTCTTCCCTTTGAATCTCGGATCGGACCAATAGCCGGTAAATGTCATATACTCAGTGATCCGCATGCCAAATACGATGCGGTTTCCGCGGCCACGCCTCTGGCTGCCGGTGCCGATAACCCAATCATCGACATTAGCCCCTTTTCGGATGTCTGGCTTACAGGTGGCCAATGTGCAAACTCCAAAAAATGGATTCGGCGCAAAGCCGAAGTCTCTGGCGACCACGTACGAGTAGAGCCTCATGGAGGCCGTCTTACCGACAGCTGTATCGCATGATCGGTCGTTGAGGGCGCATGTCTCCGGTGGACGTTCGCCATTCTTGCGTCTCTCCATTGACGGCATCGATTATCTTGTCGCTGTTCCATCCGACGACGGCGTTTGCGTATTTGTCCAAGGCCTCGGGAAGATCGGCTTCGCTGGCGCCGTGTGCCCAAACACCAACAATACGTTTCCCCAACTTCTCCGCGTATTCGATCTCCCAGTTCACCCAGTCGCTATCTCGCGTGTTGGGCGTGATATAGACGATCAGGGTACTGGCCCATGCGATTCTTGGAGCGAGAATTTCACGCTTAATGTATTCCGGGTCCTTCGCCTCGTTGGGCTTGTCCGATGTAACTGATGAATCACGAATATCCAGACCGTTCTTTGCCAACAGGTCCTTTAGCGGGGAAAGGCCCGCGTCGTCCTCGTGGAGGTGGCTTATAAATACATTCTTGGTCTCGTTGGCCATTACGCGTTCCCTTCCGTGCAACCTCACAGTCCCCTATATATACGCAAGTTCCAATCTAGTAAACGGCGGATCCGACGGGTCGCAGATGGGAATGGAGAAGAGCACAGCGTGAGATGTACCACGTCTTCATAGGGATCGAACGCCCGCCTCGGGTAGTGTGCCGCGGTCAGAGTGAATAGCTATGACATAGGCCACACGCCTTCACCGACTTTATTGCCGGGAATCCCTCCTTTTCTGAGAGACCATTACCGTCCCCGCTTCTCCGCACCTTCCAGGAGCTCCGACAGTGACAGGCCAAGCACATTGCTGGTCGGTGGTGTGCAGGACGCCGTCCCGCGGCTTCCCTTTCGGATGTGCTTGGTCTGGGGCGAGCCACCGCACACCTACCTTGAAAATGACTCAATAGACGATTCCGCGCACCTACCGTCGGGCGGCTCCCAGCCGGTAGCCTTCAAATTCAATTCGCACCATTTCTCGCCTCACGTCCGCATAGCCCGCAATCCAGGTTCCGAGGGTACTCAGTGCTCTCCGTCAACGCCTGCGGCGCCATCACACCAGCTGTGCTTGGAGCGCATCCGACTAGACTGAGAGTCCGCCCACGCGTCGAAAAGTTACCGACGATTACTGATGTTTTCATTAAGTAACTAAATGAAAAATAACAACGTAGGGGTCAAATGGCTTGTAACTACCATTCATGGACTATGATGAAATCCATGACAGGCGCCATCACCTTGACGAACGCGGAGCGAATAGAACTGACGCGGCGAGCGACTAGCCAGACGGCTCGGGCCGAAGATACCCGACGAGCTCGGCTGATTCTGTTGCTGGACGAAGGCCATACGTGGGATGAAGCCTCCGAGCGGATCGACTGCAGCAGGGGCTTCGTAGCCACATGGAGCAAGCGATTCGCGGAGCAGCGCGTCGCAGGCCTCTACAGCCGGCATATCGGCCAGGTCGCCAAAGTATTCACTCCGAAGCTGGAGGCGCGGATTCTGACGCTGACGAACCACCCGCCAAGCGGCTCGTGGTATTGGACCACGCGGAAGCTCGCAGCTCACATGGGAGTCAGCCATATGATGGTGGCGCGTGTGTGGCGCAATCACGGGCTCAAACCGCAGTGGATCGAGCGGTACATAGCCTCCGACAATCCTGACTTTGAGAAGAAGGGGGCTGACGCCATTGGACTGTATCTAAACCCGCCGGCGCACGCTGCGGTGTTCTGCGTCGATGAAAGGAAGTCTATTCAGTCCGTGGATGGCAACGACTTGGTCATTCCTCTTTCGCCCGGCACTGTCGAACGGTATGGCCTTAAGTGTCACCGTCACGGCGCCTTGTCGCTCTACGCAGCCTTTAAGACCAGGACCGGCCAGGCGTTGGGGAGGACCGCTGAGCGTCACACCTCAGCTGAGTTCGTCGCCTTCCTCACCGACATCCTGATCAACCGACCGCCCGGAAAGGAGATATATGTGATTGCCGACAACCACTCGGCCCACACGAGGCAACAGGTCGAGAACTTCCTGACTGCGCATTCTGGGGTTCACTTTCGATTCGCTCGGACCTATTCAGCGTGGCTCAAGCAAGTTGGGTTTTGGTTCTCCAAAATCGAGCGCGATGGGGTCGCTTGCGGCGCAGGCACCCCACTCCCGGATCTCAGCATGAAACTCATGCGTTACATCCGCCGACGCAACAAGGCACCCAAAACCGTGAAATGGAAATACTTCGATCCGGCACGTCGCATTACCCCCATCAGTTGTTTTAGCCCACTGGGTCGCGCAGCCTTGGACCGATCACCCATTGGCGGCTACACCAGGCCAAAATTGGTGGTCGTACCATTGCACTCTCCAGCCGGCGTGTAGCCACCGCGCAAGACGCTCCCGTTCGAGGCTAGGCCGCTCCGTTCCATGAACACAATCGTGGCGACGATGCCGGCGGCCCCGACACGAGTGTCGAACGCCTGGTCAAAATGCGGGTTGGCTTCGAGCGCACACAGCTCCTGTCCCCGTGCCCGTTCCTGGGCATCGGTCAGCGGCAGGGTGACGGGTGCCTTTCGGGTATCTGGTTGAACATAGCAAGTAGGCTGCCCATTAGTATGGGCCTGACGCTGCAAGTAGTAGGAAATGGACGAAGAAAACGAAAGAAGACCCTCTTTTTTCGTTACTTGCGTTTTTTCGTAGTATGTGATTGCTGCTGCGTCACGTCGCCATCCAAATTTCGGGCGGACGTCCACCCTGGTGCTGGTCGTGCTTGCGCTCAATGAGCCTTTGGTCGCTAAGCCGCTGCAGCGCCGTCCCGATACACTCGGTTTTCTCATTACGGTTAAAGAGCGTACTTATTGCCGTCCGAGTCATGCCGGCGGTGCCCGCCGAGCGCACTGCCCGCAGAATCTCATCGGCTACGCGGTCCCCGAGGGCCGAGCCGAAGATGAAGCGAGCCGATTCCTCAGCGCGCTCCCAGACGGCGATAGCGGCCTTGAGGTGCGGCGCATCAATGGCGGTCGCGCAGTCGGCAAGGGCGTAGATGAGGGCCAGACGCAGGCACTGGGCCTCGGCACGCGCCGTGACAGCCCCGAGCAAGCCAGTGTGCCCTTCGCTCAGCACGGCGTAATTGCGCTGCCAGATCTCGCGAGCCGCTTCGGTCATCTTGACGGAGGCCTGCCTTCTCGCGTGGGCTACAGCGTCCCTGAGGTCTCCTTCCAGGTCGGCAAGGACTTCTTCGGTCAAGGGAGCACCGCCGAAAGGCAATGGCTTGCTGCGCTTCACGCACATCATGATGAATCGGTTAGCGAACCCGTTTGCGGAGTCGGTGGCCGTCAACTCCGCCCGCAACTCATCAACCGTGATGTGACCGATGATGGCGATATGAGCCCCGGTGGCGCGCACAGGGTCGTTCTTGGTAATACTCATCAGGGTGCTGCCATCCCAGGCGCTGCGAATCGTCGCCGAGAGAGTGTTTCCCGCCCGAGCTCCCTGGCGCAGTACCTGTGAGAACTCCGCCTCCACGACAAGCAGACGCTTATCGGGGACGCCTGCATCGACCATCACCTCCTCATTGCACTCTGCCTTCTTGCCCACCGGCATTTCATAGCGGGCATCGCGCACTGCGTACTTGAGGCCTTCGCCGCTGGAGAGCCCGTCAACGACAGTCGGCCACCCGCCCGGCTGCGGATTTACCGAATTGCCGGAGAGCCGCTTGAGCAATTGCAGGATGCGGCCCCACGAGGTGCCTTTTCGAGCCTTCGAGGTAGCGCCCACGATCAGCACATCGAGATTGCTATGGTGCTCATCGCCCTCGACTCGAACATGAGGCCCACGTCCAACCATGGCTCCGAATGCCGCTAAGAACTGCAGCACTAGGGCGGCAGGGTCGGATTCGGTCTCCGGTTCAATGGCAGCGACGATCTTCCCAACTAGACCCTGATAGGCCTCGTCCGCCAGGTCCTTGGGCCAGGTCCTCTTCTCCTCACGGAACGAAACAAACGAATTTGACGAAAGAACTACCGGCTCGGTCGTGGGTTTGGATTCTCCGAGGCCATTTACCAACTGCGCCTCGCGCAGCTTCCGTTCTTTCGCGATCCGGCCTACCTCCGCATCGGTTGCCAGCTTCGTCGGATTCAGCGCCGTCGATTGCTTGATCGCGGAAGCATCGATTTCCTGTTGCGCACGCCTCATTCGCTCTGGGTCAACCAGCGTCAGCATTTCCGGGACCGAGGCGCTCATGCGATCCTCCCGCGCTCTTGGTGAAGGCCGAGAACCAGTGCCCGAATCTCCTGATCGCATTGGCCAGCAATTCGGGCTGCGTTTATCGCGTAAACCTCCCTAGCTGGCCACCCTACGGCGCGAGCACCGAGACTGACGGGCTTTGGCCAAAGCCCTTCCGCGACACGCCTATAGATCGTGGCACAGGAGAGTCCTGTTTCCGCTTCAACGGAGGGAAGCCTCAGTATCGTTTGCATAGTCGTAATCCGTAGGTGGGTTCCTGAACACGCGCAAAGGGTAGCGGCGTGCCAAATGTCATGTCGCCCAGACTGTTTCATAATATAGTGACGCCATATTGATGGCGTGACGGCGTAGTTGCCGTGAGCATTACGGAGCAATGCAGTCCAAACGGACAACTACGGATAGAGAGCAGAGGCGAGCGCGCGCAGCAGAAATGTTGGCCGCTGGCTTGATTCAGGCAGAGGTCGCTCGTCGGTTGGGCGTGTCGCGTCAATCGGTGATGCGCTGGTCACGCACCTATGCAGCCGGTGGAATCAAGGCCCTGACGCTGACGCGCCGCATTGGACGACCTCCACGCTTTAATAGAGATCACCAGATAATGGTGTTGCGCATCCTTGGGACTAAGCCAGGAAAACTGGGTTTCGATAGCCTGACTTGGACGCCTACACTCATTCGAATCGCTGTCGCGCGCGCTCTTAAAGTACAACTCAGTCGAACCAGCGTCTGGCGGCTCTTGCGGCAGCTTGGATGGACCAAAGCATGGAACACTGCATTATGGAAATGACCGCACGGCGAATTTCACGGTGTATCGGGAAACCATTTATTGGGTGTCCCGGATCTTCGCTCGTCGGCTGTGGCCCCTGCCCCGTCACAACCGGCGGGAACCGACATGGAGGGTCTAGTGTCGCTTGCCTGCGGCGCTTAACTTGACCACTTTGTCGCCTGCATTCCGTAGAGTCTCCAGGTAATCGGACCACCACTGCATCATCCGGCGGCGCTCCTCCAAATGCTGGGAGAAGTTATATGCGGCGCGGATACTGTCTTGATCGGTGTGGGCGAGCTGACGCTCAATGGCGTCGCGATTCCACTTTCCGGATTCATTGAGTAGCGTCGATGCCATGTGACGAAATCCGTGAGCTGTCATCTGAGTCTTGGAGAAACCCAGAGACCTGAGAGCCGCGTTTAACGTATTTGCGCTCATGGGACGCTTATGTCCACGTTCGCTCGGGAACACGAATTGACCGCTACCCGTGAGCTGCCTAACCAGTTTAAGCAATGCTACAGCCTGGCACGATAGAGGCACGAAATGAGCGGCCTTCATCTTCATCCGACGGATCGGAATGCGCCATTCCGCCGCATCAAGGTCGAATTCCGCCCATTCGGCAGCGCGCAGCTCCCCAGGGCGAACAAAAGCCAGTGGCGCGAGCTTCAGCGCCGTCTGAACTACAAGCGTGCCCTGGTAGCCATCTATTGCTCGCATCAGCGATCCGACACCTTTTGGGTCTGTGATGCTCGCGAAGCGTCCTTTAGTGGGCGATGCCAGCGCTCCAGGCTTTGGTATCGGATTTGCCTGAAGGCGATGAGTATCAATCGCGTACTGAAAGATCGAGTTCAAGTACTGGCGAATTCGGTGTGCAGACTCGATAGCCCCTCGATCTTCAACAAGTCGAAGCACTTCCAGCAGCTTTGGGCTCGTGAGATCGGTGATTGGCAAGTCACCGATGTGGGGGTACACATCTTTGTTGAGCCGGTCTCTGATGCGATCAGAATTACTCTTGACCCAAGCGCGGGACTTCTTGGCAAACCACTCTGTGCCAACTGCCTCCAGCGTGTTGGTTGATCGATTGCGCCTAGCAGCCTTTTCCGCCTGGCGTTGCGCACTCGGGTCCGTCTTCTGTTCGAGTTGCTCTCGGGCTTTGTCACGTCTCTTTCTGGCTGACTTGAGCGGAACCTCGGGATACACGCCCAGTGAGATCAATTTCTCCTTGCCGTCAATCCGGTACTTCAGACGCCAATAGCCCTTTCCCCGTTGCGCGCTCTCGCGTGTGACCAACAGGAATAGCCCTTTACCGTCGAATAGCTTAGGAACTTCCGTGTGTAGCGCCCGGCGCACTGCTGCACGCAATTCCGTATCCGTGAGCTTATCGGCACCTTTCATCGCTAGTTTCTAAAGTGGGGGTATCTGCAGATCCAAGCGGCCAGTTCTTCGAGATACCCCTGAATATACCCCCGGTCAACGCGAGATGCCATGAGAACGTATGAGGTCTCTTGAGGCCATAAAGTAAGTATAATCAAGCTACATAGTGGCACGCTGAGAGGCAGTGAGACGCCTTGAGAAGTCGATATGGTGGGCCCGGTAGGATTCGAACCTACAACCAAGGGATTATGAGTCCCCTGCACTAACCGTTGTGCTACAGGCCCCGCGGGAAAGAAGCGGCGGATTCTAGCAGGGTGGCGAAGGCTCAGGCGCCCGCCAGAAAGGCCTCGCAGGTCGCGTGCGCCGGCTCCGCGGCCGGCACCTTCACGCAGATCTGCTGCATGCGGGCACGGAGCGCCACGATCACTTCGTGGTGCGCACCCTTCGCGTCCGTGTCCCACTTGCGCAGCGCCTTGTCGAGGCGCACCAGGCGCATGCGGCCGCGACGGTAAATTCGGTCCGGCCCATCCAGCTCGCCGAGCACCCCGGATGTGACCTCGCTGATCTTCGCGGCGTTGTCGGGCGCCAGGCGCAGCATGCCAGAGGCGTAGATCGCCCCCCACTGAAAACGCGTAGCAATCCCGCGCGCCTCGCTGTAGCCCTCGGAGTACCACTTAAGCGCCTCATCCTTGCGGCCGAGGCTCTCGGCCAGCTCGCCGAGATCCGCCTTGTAGTAGTAAGGAGTGGCGGTTTTCGCGAGCTCACCCTGCACCAGCTTGTAGGCCCGCTCGTTGTCGTTCAGCAGCTCGAATATGGGCAGCACCGCGTTGATGATGCCCGATCGCACATAAGGGATCTGTCTCTGGGCGAGAGTCGCCGCAACCCGCGCGCTCGCCGCGCGCGCCACGCCGGCCGGGATCGCGCCCTTGACCGTCTTGATCGCTTCGAGTTTCGAGCCCAGGGCACTGAGCTGATCGGCCTCTGAAAAATCCGGATCGGCGGTAGCGGCGTCCATGATCTTGCTGAAGCGCGCGAGGCGCGCCGCTGCCGTGGCGCCGCCGGCCTTCACCGCGCGGAAGAAATTCTCATCGAAGTATTGCAGCGCATCGGCAACCTGCAGCGCGAGCCGCTCGTCCGCCAGCACCCGATCGACCTCCGCCAGATGCGCGCGCAGCGCCGCGCTCGGCGGCTGGTCGCTCTTGAGGGCGTCGGCCTCGGTCTTGGTGGCGTAGTCGGCCGCAAAGATCTCCAGGCGTGCACGCTCGAGCTGTGCCTTGGCGGGACACTTTTCCGCGGCGGCATCCAGCTGCTGTGCCATCCGCGCATTGGTCGCGGCATCGTCGCTCGCATCGACGTCAAGCTCCCAGCTATTGAAGGCAAGCCGGCGGCATTGCATGGCATCCAGCGACTTGCCGGCCACGGCGGCACCGAGCAAATCGTCGGCAGGCTGCAGGTCGGCGAGCGCGGTGTCGAGCACCGTGGCGTACTGGTTCAGGTCCATGCCCCCGGCGATACGCATGAGCTCCCGGCCGTCGGCGTTCAGGACCACCAGGGTCGGATAGCCCGAGACATGAAACTTCTCGCCCCACTTCTGCGCACCGGCCTCATCGCCATCGAGGTACACCGGCAGGAACAGGCGGCTGCGCGCGATGAAATCCGGCCGCGAAAACACCGTGGACTTCAGCTCCTGGCAGGGCGGGCACCAGATCGCGCCCCAATACAGCAGGATGGGCTTGTGCGCAGTACGAGCGGCGCTGAAGGCTTCGGACACCTCGCCGCGATACCAGTCAATCCCCGCGGCGTCGGCGTGAAGCGGTGCCGCAGTGCTCGCCGCGGCGCCCGGCGCAGACCCGACTGGCGGGCCAGCCGGTGTGGGACTGCGGGAACAGGAGAGAAGCAGTAGCGCCACGCCGAGCAACGTGCCGCCGCCTGCAAAGCGCGGGTGTTTCATGCCTCATAAGATAGCGGCTTGCCAAACCGCTGCCAATGGCAGGCCCGGGCGCCGCCATTACGCTGCTACGGGCGCCGTTTCCGGGCCCCGCGCGAGGGCAGGGCTTCGAGCGGGTTGTCGGGCCAGTGATGCTTCGGGTAGCGGCCGCGCATCTCCTTGCGGACCTCGAGGTAGCTGGACTTCCAGAACCCGGCCAGGTCACGTGTGATCTGCACCGGGCGCTGCGCAGGCGAGAGGAGCTTGAAGGTCAAGGGTACCGCGCCATTTCCGATCCGCGGGGTCGAGGCCAGGCCGAAGACTTCCTGCAATCGCACGCCGATGCAGGGTGCGTTGTCATCGGCGTAATCGATCCGGATGCGCGAACCGGAGGGCACTGCCAGGTCCCGCGGCGCCAGTTCCTGCAGCGCCCGGCGCTGTGAAGCATTGAGGCGATCCAGCAGCGCCGCCGCGAGGTCCACTCGCGCCAGCTGTTCAGCACGCGTCACGCCTTCCAGCCAGGCGGGGAGCCAGTGCTCCAGCTGCTCCAGAAGCGTGGCATCGTCGCTCGCCGGCCAGTCCGCCGGGACGGAGCGCCCAAGCCGCCGCACGAATTCCAGCCGCGCCTGCAGATTCCGGGTCTCAGGATCCCAGGGCAAAGCGCCCAGACCCAGCTGCCTGAGCCCGGCGAGCATCGCCTCGGCGGCGGCGGCGGCCGGCAGGGGTTCGAGCGGGCGGTCTTCGAGTACCAGGGCCCCGAAGCTGCGGGTGCGATGCGCGAGCACCGCGGCGCTCTTGGGGTCCCACTCCACCCGCTCCTCGCTGAGGATCTGCGCACTGAACAGGGACTCCAGCTCGGCGCGCGCCAGCGGCGCCGCCAGATCGATGCGCGCTTCGCGCTCGCGGTCATCGAGCTCGACCGCGACCAGGAATTCCTGCGCTCCAAGGCCGGTGGCGGTGCCGAAGGCCGCGCCGCGGCCATTGGCGAGCAGGTAGCGCCCGGACCCCTCGCGCCGGCGCTGGGCGATGCGATCCGGGAATGCCGAGGCCAGCAGCGCGCCCGGCGAGGCCGGCGCCATCGCGCGATCGGAGGTGGCTGCAGCCCCCGGCGCGGAGGCCAGCCTCCGGAACTGCTCCGCATTGCGCTGCACGCGCTGCAGGGCGGCGCGATCCGCAGATCGCGCGCCCGGATCACGGCGCAGGATCTCGAGGCGGCTGCGGATATCCGGATCGCGCTCCAGGCCGGCGCCGCGCAACAGGTCCCGCTCCGACAGGAGCGCCGCAAGCTCGGCGGCCAGCGGCACTTCCGCGCGCGCGCGCGCCGCGAGCAGCATGTGGGCGAGCCGCGGGTGCAGGGGAAGCGCCGCCATCTCGCCGCCAAGTGCCGTGATCTGCCCCCGCGCGTCGATCGCCTCGAGTCGCTGCAGCAATTCGCGGGCCTGCGCCAGCGCGGGCCCCGGCGGCGGATCGAGCCACGCAAGCCGCCCGGCTTCCATGCTGCCCCACTGCGCCAGATCGAGGGCGAGCGGTGCCAGGTCCGCCTCGGTGATTTCCGGCGGCGTGTGCGGGGCGAGGCTCTGCTGCGCCCCTTCGCTCCACAGCCGGTAGCAGCGGCCCGGCGCCGTGCGGCCCGCGCGGCCCGCGCGCTGGTCGGCCGCAGCACGCGAGATGCGCACGAGTTCGAGGCGGCTCATCCCGGTGTTTGGATCGAAGCGCGAGCGCCGCGCCAGGCCGCAATCGATCACCGCGGTCACGCCCGGAATCGTCACGCTCGTCTCGGCGATATTGGTCGCCAGCACCACGCGCCGCACGCCCGGCGGACTCGCATTGAGCGCGGCGTCCTGATCCTGGGCGGCGAGCTCGCCATAAAGCGGCAGGACTTGCAGCCGCGGACTGGCCAGGTCGGCAAGCTGGCCCTGCAGCCGCCGGATCTCACCGGCGCCAGGGAGAAAAACCAGCAGGTCACCGCCCGTCTCATCAATTGCCCGCCGCACGATGGATGCCAGCGTGCGCTCCAGGGACTCCGCGCCACCGGGGAGGAGCGGTGGGCCGCGGCGCGTGTAGAGAATCTCCACCTCATGCACGCGGCCCGGCACATCGACCACCGGCGCGGCACCAAGGAGCGCTGCCACACGCGCGCCATCGAGCGTGGCCGACATGGCCAGCACCCGGAAGTCAGCATCGAGCGCGCTGCGCGCATCGAGGCACAGGGCGAGCCCCAGGTCGGCCTGCAGGCTCCGTTCGTGAAATTCATCGAAGATCACGCAGCCGACGCCGGCAAGCTCCGGATCGGCCTGCAGCATGCGGATGAGCACGCCCTCGGTGATCACCTCGATGCGCGTGTCACGCGAGACACGCGTGTCCAGCCGCATGCGGTAACCCACGGTGGCGCCCACCGGTTCATTGCGCAGCCAGGCCATGCGTCTCGCAATGGCTCGTGCGGCCACGCGGCGCGGCTCGAGCAGCAACACCCGCCGTCCGCGCAGCCAGGGTTCTTCGAGCAGCGCAAGCGGCACTTGTGTGCTCTTGCCGGCGCCGGGAGGCGCCTGCAGCACGGCGTCTCGTGAGCCGGCGAGTGCCGCGCGCAGCGCCTGAACCAGCGCCTCGCCGCTCTCCGCCTCAGGTGGGTTCACGGCTCCGTAGCACGCGCTCGGCGCAGCAGTGCGCACACCGCCACGCCCCAGCCGGCGATCAGGCAGGCCCCGCCAATCGGAGTGAGCACGCCGATCGCCCGCGGTGCCCCGCAAAGCATCAGGTACAGGCTGCCGGAAAACAGCAGCACGCCGGCGAGCAGCAGGTCACCAGCGAGGCGCAACCCACGCTGCATGCGGTGCTCCGCCAGGACGCCAAGCAGCAGCAGGCCGAGCGAATGGATGAACTGATACTGCACGGCGGTGTGCAGCAACTCATAGTCGCCCGGAACGAGCCTGGACTTGAGCGCGTGCGCGCCGAAGGCACCCGCCACGGTGGCGGACGCCATCAATGGAGCGGCGCCCACCTGGGCACGCCGCACGAAGGCGTCGCTCACGGGCGGCCGCGCCGCGGGCGCCCGCTCGAACCCGGCCGGGAAGACCGACCTGTCGGCGGATGCGCTGGCGGTGTGGGCGGCACGCGCGGCGTGCGGGGCAATCCCGTGTGCTGGGTGCGCAGCGCCTGCCGGTGGGCTCGCGGCGCGCGCGCCGGAGACGCGCCCGCCAACCCAGTGCCCCGTGGCTGCCAGGAAGGGATCAGCTGCTCGCGCCGCGGCCCTATCAGGTCCGCGCGCCCCATGCGACGAAGCGCCTCGCGCAGCAGCGGCCAGTTGTTGGCATCGTGATAGCGCAGGAAGGCCTTGTGCAGGCGCCGCACGCGCAGGCCCTTAGGCACCACCACCGGGGCGCTGGCACGCGTGACACGCCGCAGCGGGTTCTTGCCGGTGTGATACATGGCCGTCGCGGTGGCCATCGGACCGGGCAGGAAGGCCTGCACCTGGTCGGCGCGGAAACCATTGCGCTTGAGCCACAGCGCCAGCTCGAGCATGTCCTCATCGGTGGTGCCGGGGTGCGCGGCGATAAAGTAAGGGATCAGGTACTGCTCTTTGCCGGCCTGGCGCGAATACTTGTCGAACAGCTCCTTGAAGCGATCGTAGGTGCCGACACCAGGCTTCATCATCAGCTGCAGTGGCCCGTCGCGCACATGCTCCGGCGCGATCTTCAGGTAGCCCCCGACATGATGCTGCGCGAGTTCACGCACGTATTCCGGTGATTCGCTTGCCAGGTCATAGCGCACGCCCGAGGCGATCAGCACCTTCTTCACGCCGGGCACTTCGCGGGCACGGCGGTACAGGCCGATGAGGGCACTGTGGTCGGTGTTCAGATTCGGGCAGATGCCCGGGAACACACAGGAAGGCCGGCGGCAGGCACTCTCGATCTCGGGGCTCTTGCAGGCGAGGCGGTACATATTGGCGGTGGGCCCGCCCAGGTCCGAGATCACGCCGGTGAAGCCCGGCACCGTGTCGCGGATCTTCCCGATCTCGCGGATCACGGAATCCTCGGAACGGTTCTGGATGATGCGACCCTCGTGTTCGGTGATCGAGCAGAAGGTGCAGCCGCCAAAGCAGCCACGCTGGATGGCCACGGAAAAGCGGATCATCTTGTAGGCGGGGATATTCTCCGCCCCATAGGCCGGATGCGGCCGGCGCTGGAAAGGCAGGTCGTAGATCCAGTCCATCTCGGCGGTGGCGAGCGGCACCGGCGGCGGATTGAGCCAGACATCGACATCGCCGTGGCGCTGCACCAGTGCACGAGCGTTACCGGGGTTTGATTCCAGGTGCAGGATGCGCGAGGCGTGCGCGTAGAGCACCGGGTCGGCGGCGACCTGCTCGAAGGAGGGCAGGCGAATGACACTGTGCTCGCGCTCCGCGTTGGGCACGCGCCTCATGAACCGCACCACCTGCGCGCCTGCAACGCCCGTAGCGGCGCCCTTCGCAGCGCCCGTCCCCGCGGGAGTCAGCGCATAAGGATCGATGGGCGGATTCAGCGGGCCGGGCGCGTCCAGGTGCGTGGAGTCGATTTCGATCCAGCCCGTCTTCGGCTTGCGGTGCAGGAAGGCGGTGCCACGGATGTCATCGAGCGCGCTGATCTCCTCGCCGGCATCGAGGCGTCGGGCGATTTCCAGGATCTGCCGCTCGGCATTGCCGAACACCAGCAGGTCTGCCTTCGCATCGAGCAGGACCGAGCGGCGCACCTTCTCGGACCAGTAGTCATAATGCGCGATGCGCCGCAGCGAAGCCTCGATGCTGCCGATGACCACCGTCGCATCGCGGTAGGCCTCGCGCACCCGTTGCGCGTAGACGATCACGGAGCGATCGGGCCGCCTGCCGCCTTTGCCGCCGGGCGTATAGGCGTCATCGCTGCGCACACGCCGATCGGCGGTGTAGCGATTGACCATGGAATCCATGTTGCCGGCGGTGACGCCGAAGAACAGGCGAGGTTCGCCCAGCGCGCGAAAGGACTCGGTGCCGTGCCAGTCCGGCTGCGCGATGATCCCGACGCGCAGGCCCTGCGCCTCGAGCACGCGCCCGATCAGCGCCGCACCGAAGCTGGGATGATCGACGTAGGCATCGCCGGTGACGATGATGACGTCGCACTGCTCCCAGCCCAGCTGCGCCATCTCGGCGCGCGACATGGGCAGGAACGGCGCGGCCCGGGGCGGCTCCCCTCCGGCACGCAACAGCCAGGTTTGTAGGGCCGGGGGCGCTTGCATGCGGAGGATTCTCGGGCCTCCGCCCCCTGAGCGCAATTGCGCGCGCGGCCCGGTGGCCGCCGACCCTAGCCTTCCGGCACCTCCACGCTGAGCTCGAGACGCTGTTTCTGCCTCAGAATGTGCAGACGCACAGTCTCGCCCGTGCGGTAGGAAGCCAGGATCTGCAGCGCGTGCGCGACACTGCCGGGCACGCGCCCATCGATGTCGACGAGCACATCGCCGTCCTGCAGCTTGAATCGCTGATCCTTGGGTGCGCGCACCACCAGCAGCCCCTTTTCGGTGCCAAAGTAGCTGCCCAGCGCCGGGGACAGGTCGACCATCTCCGCGGCACCAAAGCCGCTGGAATTGCGCATCCCGAGGTGCATCACCCGCGTCATCGCATCTCCGACCCGGCCCTCGACCGTGAGCATTTCGGGCAGGGGCGGCAGATCCAGATCTTCGTGCATGTCGTGCGCGTCCTTCGGGACAATCTTTGCCTTGTAAGTCTTGCCGTCGCGCTGGTATTCGATCGCCATCGGCTCGCCGGACTTGGCCAGCTTCATGATGGCATGCAGCTGCTCCGGCCCGGTGCGCTTGGCATCGCCGTGCAACGAGCCGCCGTTCAGGGACATAATCTCGTCGTTGGCGCGGATGCCGGCCGCCTCGGCTGACCCGCCCGGGCTGACGCTCAGGACGCGCACGCCTGCCCCCGCGCGGGCACCCCCGGACTCCTCGGCAATTGACATCCCGAGCATCGGCCGCCGCACCACGACGATCTTGACGCGCCGGTCGACGCTATCCTGCCCGCCATTGAGCGACAGCGACATCTCGGCCATTTCATGTGCGGCCTGCTCCATGCGCTCCTGCGCGGCCTTGAGCCGTTGCTCCATCTGTTCCCGCCCTGCGAGCTGATCCCGTCCCGCCGTATCGCTCTTGGGGGTCTCTTCCGCCAGGGCCGGGCGCAGCGGCAGGCACAGGGGCGCGGCCAGCAGCAGCGCGGCCGCCACGGCACGCGGCAGTCCGGATCGGGGCTTCGGCGTTGAGTTCATCATGGTGTCCATCAGAGGGTTCCTTCTTCACGGGTGGCACGGTAGCCGGCGTGCACGGCTTCGGCGTAGCGCACGCCGAACAGCGAATTGAGCAGGCTCACGCGCTGGCTCCACAGGTCCTGCACTCGATCCGGGTCGGATTCCTCCGCCCCATTGCTGGCGAGTTCCACATCGAGGCGCTGAATGCGCGACTGCAGGGCATCGATCGCCACGGAGTCCGCCGCCACTTCGACCGCCGGGCGCTGCGGGAGCTGGCGCAACGTGGACTCCAGGCGCTGCGAACGCGCGACCAGGGTCTCGAGGGGCGCTTGCCCGCCAGTCCCCTGAATCACGACAGGATCGGCAACCGGGACTTGCGGGAGCGATGAGGCCAGCGCGAGTATCAGGGCAACAATGCTGCCGGCGGCGGTGAGCTGCGCCCAGCGCCAGCGCGGCGCGGAAGAAGATCCGGCCCCCAGCCGCACCTCGATGAGCGGCCACAGGTCCGGGGGTGCAAAGCTCGGCAGCTGCGCCAGCTCGGAGCGGAGCGCCGTAAGACGCCGGATCTCGGCGGCGCACTGCGGGCAGGTCGCCACGTGCGAGACGCTGGCGGCATCCACGGGCTGGCGATCCCGCAGACTGATCAGTTCCTCGAGGCGAGCGTGCATGGCTGGTCTCCGGTCTTGGGCTCGAGCGCGTCGCGCAGCGCGGCGTGTGCGCGGGCGAGCTGCGATTTGGAAAAACTCACGGTGCGATCATGGAGGCGCGCAATTTCGGCATGGGTGTAGCCCTCGACGTCATGCAGCCACACGATGCTGCGAGCCAGGTCGGGCAAGGCGTTCAGGGCGCGCTCCAGATCGCTCCCGCACTCCGGGCCGTCACTCTGCGGCGCGGCGAGATCCGCGATGGCGCCCTGGGCGTCCTCGGGCAGCAGCCGGGCGTGCCAGGGCGAGCGCAGGTGCATCAGCGCCTTGCTCACCGCGATGCTGCGCACCCAGCCGGCAAAGGAGCCCGCACCGCTGTAGGCGCCGAGGTTACGCAGCACCTCCAGGAACACCTCCTGCGCCAGTTCTTCGGCCACGGCCGGACGCAGCACCAGGCGGCGGAGCAGGCTGTACACGGGCCGCCCCAGCGCGGCGTATATGCTGCGCTGGGCGGAGGCATCGCCCGAGCGGGCGCGCCGCAGCCATTCGGTGGGGACCTGGACCTCGAGAAAAGTGGACATGCCTGATGTCTATAGATGCAGGCCATTGGAAAAAGGTCGCGGAGCGGCGCCTCCCGCCCGGCCTTCCGGGCCGTACCGGTCTAAACCCGCGCCAGCCGCCGCCCGATCGCCCCGGCAAAGCGCGCCGCGGAGCCCGCCGCGTGGCCGAAGTAAAGTGAGGGCTCGGCGAGCTCCAGTTCCAGCAGGCAGGGCGAGCCCTCGGCCGCGCGAATCAGATCGACGCGGGCGTAGAGCGGCAAGGCAAAGGGCAATGCCGCCAGCGCCCGTTCGGCCAGCGCCTGCTCATCGGGCCCCGGATTGCGCGGCGTGATGACTTCGGGCGCAAACAGCGCCCGCGTCGGCTCGCTCCCCCGTTGCAGCAACGGTCCTTTGCGGAAGGCGTGGCTGAACTGGCCCTCGAAATAGACCAGTGCGGTCTCGCCCTGCTCATCGACCCGGTCCAGGTAGGGCTGCAGCAGTACGCTGCGCCGCTGGGTGAGCAGGCGGGAGATGTGCGCCAGCATCTCGGCGCGATCCTCGCGCCCGTGACGCTGCGCATCGCGCGAACCGGCCCCGACGGCCGGCTTGATCACCAGATCTCCGCGCGGATGCTGGTGCAGAAATTGATGCAGCGTATCGGCCGCGTCGTCCCCGGGCTCGACGAACTGGCTGGGTACGATCGACACCCCCTTGCGATCCAGATCGGCCAGATAGTGCTTGTCGACATTCCAGCGCACCAGCTCCAGCGGGTTGTAGACGGTGGTCGCCGCACTCGTCCGCTCCAGCCAGCCCAGGAATTCTCCCAGGCGCGTCGAGTAGTCCCAGGTGGATCTGAGCAGCGCGAGTGAAAACATGGACCAGTCGACGGCAGGATCGTCCCATTCAACCACCATGGCTCCAAGCTGCAATTCCTCCAGGGCGGCGAGGAGCGGCGCGAGGTCGACATCCAGATCGCGCGCGGCCCGCGCAGTGACCAGGGCGATGGGGCGTTTCTCGGTCGGCATGGAAATCCGTCGGTGGATAATGGCGCCATTCTACCCGGTTGAATCGTCGTAAAATGTCTGCCATGAGCAAGCGCGCCACCGAGGCGATCATCGTCCGTGGCGCCTGCCAGAATAATCTGAAGAACCTCGATCTCGAGCTGCCGCACGGCGAGCTGATCGTGGTCACCGGCGTCTCCGGTTCAGGAAAATCCTCCCTGGTCTTCGACACACTCTACGCCGAAGGCCAGCGCCGCTACGTCGAGACCTTCTCGCCCTACGCACGCCAGTTCCTCGACCGGATGGACAAGCCCAAGGCCGCGAGCATCGAGGGCATCCCGCCGGCCATAGCGATCGATCAGGTCAATCCCGTGCGCACTTCGCGCTCGACGGTCGGGACGATGACCGAGATCAACGATCACCTGAAGCTCCTGTACGCGCGCGCGGCCACCCTGCATTGCCGGCGCTGCGGCCAGCCGGTGCGGCGCGACCAGCCCTCGAGCATCAGCGCGAGCGTCCAGGCGCGCGCGGCGGGGGCGGGGGACCCGCGCCTGGTGATCTGCTTTCCGGTGAGCGTGCCCGAACGCATGGGCCTCGCGGAAGTGCGCGCGGAGCTGGATCGCCAGGGCTATTCGCGCATTCACAGCGAGGCGCCCGGCCGGCTCGAGGTGGTGCAGGACCGCCTGCGCGCCAGCGACGGTAGCGGCGGGCGGCTGCAGGAGGCCCTCGAGACCGCGCTGCGCGCCGGCCACGGGCGCCTCAGCGTGCACGCGGAAGCGGCCGGACAGGTGTGGCGCTATTCGAGCGACCTGCACTGCGCCGATTGCGACCTGCATTACCAGGATGCCCTGCCCTCCTCGTTCTCCTTCAATTCCCCGGTCGGCGCCTGCGAGAGTTGCCGCGGCTTCGGCCGCGTGATCGGGATCGACTACGCGCTGGTGATTCCCGACGCCGGCAAGACGCTCCGGCAGGGCGCCATTCGGCCCTGGCAGACACCTTCATTCAAGGAGTGCCAGGACGATCTCGAGCGGCACGCCCGGCGCCGCGGCATTCCGCTCGATGTGCCCTGGCAGGAACTGCCGCAGGCAGCTCGCGATTGGGTCATCGAGGGCGAAGGCGCCTGGACGAAAAAGACCTGGTACGGCACGCGCCGTTTCTTCGCCTGGCTGGAGACCCGCGCCTACAAGATGCACATTCGCGTGCTGCTGTCGAAATACCGCAGCTACACCGAGTGCGGGAGCTGCCACGGCGCGCGGCTCAAGCCCGACGCGCTGCTGTGGCGCCTGGGCTCGCCAG
>Ga0099795_10000036_pt1 | contig 35735 bp, 43 predicted proteins | sample Rivendell_Oct201_11_FD_78513 | JGI IMG/M metagenome (GOLD analysis project Ga0099795, IMG submission 78513) | Vadose zone soil microbial communities from the Eel River Critical Zone Observatory, Northern California, USA -... | ecosystem: Host-associated > Plants > Roots > Rhizosphere > Soil ... | reverse complement strand
GCATCGCCGCTCTGCCACGCTGGCTGCACGGCTACAACTGGCACCGACCTCACGCCAGCCTGGCAGGACAGCCCCCAGCCTCCAGACTAGGCCTCAGCAGAAACAACCTGCTGAGACTCCACAACTAGCGCATCGACGAAGCCTGGAGCAACGCATGCGAACGTCGGCGGCCGCATTGACAATGGTTTTGTTCACGAGCCTGGGCACAGCAGCGATTGCGGTGAGTGCCGCGGCGCCGCAGGCGCTGCCTCCCGATAACCCCTTCGCCGCGGCGAGCACGCTGCCCTACGAATTGCCGCCCTTTGATCGCATCCGAGACGGCGATTTCATGCCGGCCTACCAGGCGGGCATGGCCCAGCAGCTCGCCGAAGTGGGGGCGATCGTGGCCAATCCGGATCCACCGACAATTGAGAATACGGTGCTGGCACTGGAGAGTTCCGGCCGGCTGCTCGATCGCGTGGAAAAGGCCTTCGTCAATCTCAACGCATCGAATGGCGACGACGCCATGCGCAAGCTCGAGACCGAGCTGGCCCCGCTCCTGGCGGCGCACGACGATGCCATCCATCTGAACCCGGGACTGTTTGCGCGTCTTGACACGCTGTATCGGCAGCGTGAGCACCTGCTCCTCGACCCCGAGTCCTTTCAATTGCTGCTGCGCCAGCACAAGGAGATGGTGCTTGCCGGAGCGAAGCTGCCGGAGGCCGCGAAGGTGCAGCTGCGCGCCTACAACGCCGAGATCTCGACCCTGATGGCACAATTCCGCCAGCAGCTGCTGAAGGCGAATGCCGATGGGGCGGTGATCGTCGAGCAGGTTGCTGATCTCGATGGCCTGTCGGCGGCAGAGGTCAGCGCCGCGGCGGATGCCGCCAGCGCACGCGGCCTCAAGGACAAGTGGCTGCTGGCGCTGGCCAACACGACGACGCAACCGATGCTCGCGGAGCTGCGCAATCGTGCGCTGCGCGAGCGGCTGTACCGCGCTTCCGTCTACCGTGGTGTCGGGGGGAACGATGACACCACGGCCATCGCGGCGCGCCTGGTGAAACTGCGCGCCGAGCGGGCGCGGCTCCTGGGCTACCCCAACCACGCCGCCAGCGTCCTCGACGACGAGACGGCCGGCACGCCCGCGCGGGCGGACGCGATGATGCGCCAACTCGCCCCGGCGGCGCGCGCCGGGGCGGAACGCGAGGCGGCCACGATCCAGAAGCTCATCGACAGCCAGGCGCCGGCCGGGCATGCCGGTGCGCAGCTGCAGCCCTGGGACTGGGATTTCTATTCAGAGCAGGTGCGCAAGGCGCACTACGATTTCGACGAAGCGCAGATCCGGCCTTACTTCGAACTCAACCGGGTGCTGCAGGACGGCGTGTTCTACGCCGCGCATGAACTTTATGGCCTGAGTTTTCGCGAACGCACCGACCTGCCGGTGTACGGGCCGGATATCCGCGTGTTCGAAGTCCTTGACGAGGGCGAGAAGCCGCTCGGCCTGTATATCGCCGATTTCTTTGCGCGCGATAACAAGCAGGGCGGCGCCTGGATGGACAACTACGTCGACCAGTCGCATTTCTTCGGCCAGCGGCCGGTCGTCGTCAACAATCTGAACGTTCCCAAACCGCCTGCCGGGGAAGCGGTGCTGCTCAGTTTTGACGACGTTCGAGGTCTGTTCCACGAATTCGGCCACGCCATGCACGGCCTGCTTTCAGACGTCAAGTACCAGAGCCTGTCGGGCACGCGCACGCCGCGCGATTTTGTCGAGTACCCTTCGCAGTACAACGAGATGTGGGCGCGTGAGCCCGCGGTGCTGGCGCACTATGCGCGGCACTACCAGACTGGCGAGCCCATGCCGGCGGAGCTGCTGCAGAAGATGATCGCCGCGCAAAACTTCAACCAGGGCTACGGATATACGGAGCGGCTTGCCGCATCGGTGATCGACCTGGCGCTGCACGAGGTGAGTCCGGCCCAGGCGCCCGCCGCCAAGGATCTTCCCGCTTTCGAGCAGGCGGCGCTGCGCAAGTCGGGCCTGGCACTGCGGACCGTGCCGCCGCGCTATCACGCCAGTTATTTCCGCCACGTTTTTGGCGATGAATACTCGGCGGGCTACTACGCCTACACCTGGAGCGAGGTGCTGGCCCGCGACACCGGCGAATGGATGCATCGGCACGGCGGCCTGACGCGGGAGAACGGCGCGGTGCTGCGCGCCAAGATACTCTCGCGTGGCCGCACGCAGGAGCCGAGCGAGCTGTTCCAGGCGTTCTACGGCAAGGATCCGGACGCGGCGCCCCTGCTGGAGTACTACGGCCTGAGCCGCCCGGCGCAGTAGGCCGTCCGGCACGGCTATTCGCGCCGTTCGCCGGGCCGACCGCGGGCCTCAGCGGTTGCGCAACTGGTCGAATTCGGCGCGCAGGTTCCGCACTTCCTCTTCGAGCCGCTCGAGCCGCAGGCGGTCGACTGAACCTCCCGTCACCATGGGCGCGGCGGACTCGGCCGGCGCCGCGGGCTCTGCGGTCAGCTCCGCCGCCGGTTCACCCGTCAGCAGCTGCACGTAACGCGCTTCACGTCTGCCGGGCTGGCGCGGCAGACGCCGCACGACGGGCGCCTCAGGGCGCGCAGCCAGGGCCTCGAGGGCCTGCTCGACCTCAGCGCTGTCGGCGAAGGGTGCCATGCGTGCCGCGCGACTGCGCAATTCACCGGGCGTCTGCGCTCCGCGCAGCAGCAGCTCGCAAACGATGGCCAGTTCCTGCGCCGTGAACTTGAGTGGCGAGAACTCGGTGTTGCAATAGCAGTGCTGGTACTTGGGCACGCGGCTGCCAAACCCGCTGCGTTCCATCACCACGTGCTTGCGCACCAGGAGATCGACCAGCTGTTGCACCTCGGTTTCCGTCAGCGCCAGCACGGGGTCGCGGTTGCTCTTCTGGTTGCAGGCATTGGTCAGCGCGTTGATCGACAGCGGGTATTGATCCGGCGTGGTGATCTGCTTCTCGATCAGGCTGCCGATCACGCGCGCTTCGGTCGCCGTCAGAATGACCCGGACGCTCATCACCAGTTCCCCACGTTCGGCATCGAGTCCCAGGGCGCGCGAGGCGGCAGGGCCGCCCCGCGCTGCAGGATCTCGATCGAGATCTGGTCCGGAGATCGCACGAAGGCCATGTGCCCGTCGCGCGGCGGCCGGTTGATGGTCACGCCGTGATCGTGCAGGCGCTGGCAAACGGCGTAGATATCGTCGACCTCGTAGGCGAGATGGCCGAAATTACGGCCACCCGTGTAGGCCTCCGGATCCCAGTTGTGGGTCAACTCCACCTGCGCGGATTCATCGCCCGGCGCGCACAGGAACACCAGTGTAAAGCGCCCTTTCTCGTAGTCGGTGTGGTGCAGTTCCCTTAGGCCGAGGGCGTCACAGTAAAACCGGCGTGCGGCCGCCAGGTCGCTGACGCGCACCATGGTGTGCAGATATTTCATCCGTTCACTGCGGATTCGCGGGAGTAGCCGGGGTTGCTGGGGCTGCTGGGGCCGCCGGGGCCGCCGGAGCAGCAGGAGCCGGCGGCGAAGCCTTCATGATATCGAGCAGATGCACTTCGAATACCAGGGTCGCGCCGCCAGGAATCGTCGGCGGCCGGCCGCGGTCACCATAGGCCAGGTCCGACGGGCACACGACGCGGCTGCTGCCCCCGACATGCATCATCTGGACCGCTTCGGTCCAGCAGGGCACGACCTCAGAGAGCTTGAAGGTCGCCGGCTGCCCGCGCTTGATCGAGCTGTCGAAAATATTGCCATCGGTCAGCTTGCCCTCGTAATCCACCTTCACTTCGTCGTCGGCCTTCGGCGAGGCGCCGGTTCCGGCCTTGAGAGTCGTCATGACGATGCCGCTGGCGGTCGTGGTCGTATTCTTGTCGTGGGCGAGCTTGTCGCGATAAGCCTTACCCGTCTCCTTTGCTTTTGCCATGACCTTGCCGGACCGCTCCGCCAGCAGCGCCTGGATCTTGGGCACGAGGGCGTCGGCGCTGGCCGCCGCCTTTGCGTCCCGCAACCCGCTGGCGAGGCCCGCCTGCACCAGCTGCTTCTCGTGGTCGTTGAAGTCGAATGCGGCGACGCTGCGGCTGAGGAGCTGGCCAACGGCGAAGACCAGCTTGTCTTCATCAGATTTGGTTGCCGCCGGTGTCGCCGTGCCAGGTGCAGCGGCATGGGGCGTGGCGGGCGCAGCGGCATGTGCGGCGGCAGGGGCCGCGGCGGGCGCAGCAGCTGGCGCAGCGGCGGGCGCGGCGTAGGCGCCGGCGGGCAGGGCGCACAGCAACAGCAGGGTCAGAATACGGGTCATTGACTTCTCCATGGTGTAGACGGGGCAGGGGACGGTGCCGATTCTGCCGCGTATTCTATCCCGCGTGAACCGATTGCGGCTGAACAGTGCTTCACGTCTGGATGGGGTCTCCCCGACGGCCCGGCCGATGCGGCTGGCCGAGGCCGCCGAATTGCGGGCCCGGCTGGCCACGGCCTGCGGCAACTGTGACGGCGTCACTGGCGCCCATTGCATCCATGAACTGTGGATGCGCGGCGAGTTTGCAGCCAATATCGAGCCAGCGCTGCAACAGCTGTGGCACGGGGCCGCCGAGTCGATTCCGGATTGGCTGCCCATGCGCCACATCGACTGGCTGCCGACGGCCTATGAAGTGTCGGAGCGCTTTGCCGCGCGGCGCCGGGGCGCGGCCAATATCTACCTGGTGCTGCTCGACTACAGCGACAGCCGCCCGGAACCCTATGGCGTCTACGTCGGTATGACCCGCTTTTCCCCCTCCGAGCGCTTCGATCAGCACAAGGCAGGGATACGCGCCGCAGGCAGCGTGCTGCGCCGGGGTATCGAGTTGCTCACCGGTCCGGTGCTGCACCTGCAGGGCATTTCGCGGCCCGAGGCAACGCAGATCGAAGAACGCCTGGCTGCGGCCCTGGGCGATGCCGGGCTGTTCGTACAGGGTGGGCATTGAAGTAATGGCATAATTGCGCACCCTGAGCGAAAGTGCGGAGGCAATCGGCATGACACGGTCCGGCTCCGCCATCCAGGGCGCCACGACACGTCCGGTGCAGTACGCGGACCTGCAGCGCGCGCTCGCCGGCCTGCTCGCAGGCGAGCCGGATTTCATCGCCAACGCCGCGAATTTTGCCGCCCTGGTCTACCACTCCCTGCCCGATCTGAACTGGGCCGGCTGCTATTTCCTGCGCGGCCAGGAACTGGTGCTCGGACCTTTCCAGGGCCGCCCGGCCTGCGTGCGTATCGCCATGGGCCGCGGTGTCTGCGGCACGGCCGCCCAGCAGCGCGCCAGCGTGGTGGTTGCCGATGTACACGAATTTCCAGACCATATCGTCTGTGACCCGGTTTCGCGCTCCGAGCTGGTCGTGCCGCTGATCAAGGACAGCGAGCTCGTCGGAGTCTTTGATCTCGACAGCCCGTTGCCGGGCCGCTTCAACGAAGAGGACCGGGCGGGGATGGAAATCGCGGTGCGCACGCTGATGGCCGCGTACCGCCCTAGTTGAATTGAGCCCGCAATCCAACGTAGATGCAGTGGGGCATGACGCTCAGCACCAGGGGTGTGCGTGTGCGCCGTTCCATGAAATACCCTGCCGCAGTTCCGAGCAAGTAGCCCGCCAGCACATCTGATTGCCAGTGGGCGTGCACCTTGACGCGCGCCACGGCGTCATAGAGCGGCAGGAGCTCAAGCGCGTAGACAGCAGGATGCTCGTGACGATACTCGAGCAGCAGCGGAGTGATGATGGCGCTGGTGACCGTTACCTCGCCACTCGGGAAGCTTTCATGCCCGCTTCCCTGAAACCACTGGTCGGGATCGCTCGTCTGGCTCGGCCGCGCCCGTGAGAAAGTCAGCTTCAGTCCCTCGGCAGTGAGGGCGCCGAGAAGCGTGGCGTCTATGGATTTCCACATCGTGCGGCCCAGGCGGGTATCACCGCCGTCCCAGACCGCGACGGCGAGTTCGCCCGCCAGCATGGAGTCGATGAGAAGCAGCTGATTTTTCCGTGCCCAGATGCCATGATCATCCAGTGGCACCAGGTGATCGAGACCAAGCAAGCCGCCGCCGGCCGTTCCGGGTGGCGCGATCAACAGCGCCGCGCACAGCGTGCCAGCCAGAACAGAGCGGCGATTCCTCATGCGAGTCCTTGATCGTCCGCCGGACGGACGGATAGCCATGCCTGAGACCACTAGTTTAGGACACTGCTTGACATGACGGAGCCAGAGCGCGTTCCAATGGCGACGGGCGGCTGCCAATGCGGTGCCGTGCGCTACGCCCTGTACGTCACGCCGCAGAATGCGCATGCCTGCCATTGCCGCATGTGCCAGCGGGCCACCGGCGGCCTGTTCGCGGCGCTGGCCGGTGCGCCGCGCGCCGATTTCGCCTGGACGCGCGGTACGCCCGCCTTTTTCTCGAGCTCCAACCTGGCGCGCCGCGGCTACTGTACGCAATGCGGCACGCCGCTGAGTTTCGCCTACGAGCAGCCGGAAGCGCGCCTCTACGTGACGATCGGGTCGCTCGACGATCCGGGCCGCGTGCCGATCGTGCGCCACTACGGCGTCGAAAGCCGCCTGCCGTGGATGCAATTCTGCGAATCGCTGCCGGCGGAAGCGACCGGCACGGACCCCAAGGCGGCAGCGTACCTCGCCTCCATGCAGAACCACCAGCGCTGAACAGGCGATGGTGCGCACCGCAGCCGGGCCTGGCTCCGCAAACCGAACGGCGGTCGTGCTCGCCTTCGGAGCGATCTATCTCATCTGGGGTACCACCTACCTGGCCATCGCCGTGGTGCTGCGCACGATGCCGCCCTTTGCCAGCGCCTCGCTGCGCACGCTCGTCGGTGGCTCACTGATCTATCTCTGGCTGCGCTGGCGCAGTTCCCGGCCATTCGCGGACCTGCCGCTGCCGCGCCTGATCGCCGCCGGCATGCTGCTCACGGGGGGTGGCAGTGGCCTGACGGTCTGGTCGCAGCAACGCGTGCCCTCCGGCATCACCGCCTTGCTCATTTCCTCCGTGCCACTGCTGGTATTGCTGCTCAACTGGGTATTTTTCGCGCGCCGCGCGCCCGAGCCTCGTGCGCTGCTCGGAGCCCTGGTCGGCCTCAGCGGCGTGGCGCTCATCGTGGCCCATCTGCCGTCGCTGTCGGGCCATGTAAGCCCTCCCTACGTGATCGCCCTGCTGTGCGCCATGCTGTGCTGGAGTACCGGCACCCTGGTGGCGAGCGGCGCGGTGCCGGCCGCACGCGTCGGCGCCGCGACCTGCGTGCAGATGGCGGCGGGCGGCAGCGTGCTGGCGCTGCTGGGGGCGGTGAACGGGGACTGGAGCAGCTTTCATCCCGCGCAAGTGTCGCGCGAATCGTGGCTGGCGCTGGTCTACCTGACGCTGTTCGGCAGCATCGTCGCGCTGAGCTGCTTCGTGTGGTTGCTGACGCAGGTCTCGCCGCAGCAGGCGACTACTTATGCGTTCGTCAATCCGCTGGTGGCGCTGCTGCTCGGCGCGGTGTTTCTGGGTGAGCGCGTCACCGCGACGGTGGTGGTCGCGATGGTGCTCATCCTCGCTGGCGTCGCACTGGTGCTGTATTCCGACAAGCCACGGGCATAATCAGCCCCGGTCTTTTCATAAGCACGGCGCGCGCGCAGATTGCGGTGCCGCGATCGCGAGTAACGTGAGCACCTTCAAAGAACGAGCGTGGCCCGGCACGGCATGCTCCGTCCCATGGAAACCAAAGACACCTTCATGCGCTTCGTGGTCATCGGCTCGATCGTCGTGGTGAGCGCCCTCGCGTTCATCGTCCGCATGAGCGCCTGAAAGCCGTTCGAAAATACATAGAACTTTCCGTCCCCGCGCAGGCTCTTATACTACGGGTGGGGCTTGGTTTCGTGCCGTAGGCACGCCTGCTTGGGGGAGTTCTATGACCATACTCAAGACCGCCTTGTTGATTTTCGCCACGGGTAGCCTGGTAGGGCTGTCCGGTTGTGCATTGCACGCGAGGACCGACTCTGACCCGCGGGTCTCTGTCGCCGCCTGCCACAGCTTCTCTTTTGCCGACGCCGGGATGGCGCGTCCGGATACCGCCGCGGCTTTTGGTAACCCGTTGAATGAAAAGCGCCTGCGCGAGGCCATTGCTGCGAACCTGAGTGCCCGCGGGCTGCAGGTGGCGCCCAATGGTGCGGCCGGCGACTGTACGGTGGGCTACGCCATCGGTTCGCGCCTGGCCCCGGATCCGGCCGAGCCGCGGGTGAGCTGGGGCCTGGGTTGGGGCGGCTGGGGCCGTCACGGCGTGGGCGGCGCGCTCGCCTGGAGTATGCCTTACGATTACCGCGAGGGTCGCGTGACGGTGGATCTGTTCGACACGCATTCGCACGAGGCCCTGTGGCACGCCTACGTCGATGAGGACGTGACGCGGCTGACAGGAGCCGACGCCGAGCAGCGCATCAAGGCCGTGGTGACGGCGATCTTCGAGAAATTTCCGGCGGCGGTAAGTGCGGCGCCCGCTGCGACCAAATCCTGAGCGCGCACTGCATTAAGCGCATTTCACGAACTGCGGCCGCCGTTGCGGCAATACTGCCTGCGCCCCGAAGAGTGCGGGGTAGCCAAGAAATCAGGAGAGAGCATGAAGTCCCAGATCGCAATTGTCGCGGCCGCCCTGGCCGCTCTGTCTGCAGCCCCGATGTTCGTCGCCGCGGCCGATGCGCCGGCGGCCGCGCCGGCGCCTGCCGCGAGCGCCCCCGCTGCGAAGAGTGAAGATTCGACCAAGCCGATGATGCACAAGAAGCATCGCGCCCACCATAAGGCGAAGACGGCCGACAGTTCAGCGGCAAAGCAGTAAGCGAGGAATTCCCCAGAGTTCCGGCAGGGCGCCATGGGGCGCCCTGTTTTTATGTGCGGGCCCGGGATGGTGGTAGGGTGGCCGCATGACTCCCGGGGTCCGACGTGCGGTCGGAATGCTGCTGTTTCCGGCGCTGGGCGCGGTGGCGTTGCTGCCCGGCGGTTGCGCGCGCGAGCCCTCGGCGCGGCTCTCCTTCAACGAGACGATCCAGCCGATCCTGTCGGAGAACTGCTACGGCTGCCATGGGCCGAGCTCCAGCTCCCGCAAGGCGGGGCTGCGCCTCGATCACCCTGAATTCGCCTATGCGTCGCACGAGAAATTCGGTCCGGCGATCATTCCAGGCAGACCCGACAGCAGTCCGCTGGTCAAGCGCATCGAGGCGAAGGACGCGAGCGAGCGCATGCCTCCACCGGAGGCACGCAAGACGCTCAAGCCCGAACAGATCGCCGCCCTGCGCCAGTGGATCAAAGAAGGCGCAGGCTACGAGACGCACTGGGCGTTTGTAGCACCAAAGGCTCCGCCGCCTCCGGTCCCGAAGCGCACCGACTGGGCGCAGAATGATATTGACCGGTTCATCCTCGCGCGCCTGGAAGCGGAGGGCCTGGCGCTTTCGCCGCAGGCCGATCGCCGCACGCTCATCCGGCGCGTGAGCTACGATCTGACCGGCCTGCCGCCAACGCCGGAGGAAGTGACGGCATTCGTCGCCGACCCCGCGGGCGACGCCTATGAAAAGCTCGTCGATCGCCTGCTCGCGAGCCCGCGCTATGGCGAGCACCGCGCCCGCTATTGGCTCGATGTGGCGCGCTACGGCGATACCCACGGCCTGCACCTGGATAATTTCCGCAGCATCTGGCCGTATCGCGACTACGTGATCAAGGCCTACAACGAGAACAAGCCCTACGACCGGTTCGTACGCGAGCAGCTCGCCGGCGACCTGCTGCCGGCGCAGAATCCCGATCAGCTGGTTGCCACCGGCTTCATCCGCGCGGGCATCAGCTCCGGGGAGGGCGGCACCCTGGTCGAGGAGCTGCGCGTGAACAACAAGCGTGAGCGCACGGAGGCCTACGGTGCGGCTTTCCTCGGACTCACGGTGGGCTGCGCCAACTGCCACGATCACAAGTTCGACCCGCTCACGCAGCGCGATTTCTACCGGCTCACGGCCTTCTTCAACAACCTCACCGAGGATCCCTCGAACGACGACCGGAACGATTGGCCACCCTTCGTCCGGTTGCCCACGCCGGAGAACCGGGCCGCCTACGAGCAGACCTTCAGCACGCGCAGCACCGTGCTGCGGGAGATCGATGCGCGCCGCGCCCACGCCCGCGAGCGGATCGCGGAGTGGCTGGCGCAGTCGGCAGAGGCGCCGCAGCCGGTCAACACCGAAGGACTGCAAGTGAGATTGCGTTTTGACGAGCAGCGTGGCGCCGCGTTCCGCAACTCGGCGCCCGGCGCAACCCCGGGCAGCGTGACTGCGACAGGTGGTGCGCCCGTGTGGGGCGAGGACACCTGGTTCTGGCCCGCCATGCGCATGGATACGAGTACGCGCCTGGCGCTGCCGGAAATCGGCGATGTAGAAGCGACCCAGGCCTTCTCCGTGGGCACCTGGCTGATGCCGTACCTGGAGACTGCCTCGTCGGAGAGCGCGCATTTCGGGGCGATCGTCGCGCGCGTCGATTCAGCACAGCAGGGTCGCGGCTGGGAGCTGTACTTCAGCGAGCAGAAACCTGACCCCAAGAAGCCGTTTTATCGCGGCCGGCTGGAATTCCATCTCGTGCACGCCTGGCCCGGCAATGCCCTGGACGTCGAAACGCAGCAGCTGCTGCTCGAGCGGGGCCGCTGGAGTCACGTGCTGGCGACCTACGACGGCACGGGGCGAGCGGCTGGCGTGAGACTGTACGTCGATGGCCAGCCGCAGGTGCTCAAGGTGGCAAAGGATGCGCTGGCGGGGACGATTCGCAGCGCCGCACCGCTCGAGTTCGGACGCCAGTATCCGGAGGCCAATCCACTGCGGCAGTCGCGCTACCAGGATTTCCGCTATTACGGGCGGGCGCTCAGTGCGGAAGAGGCGGCGCGGGTGCCGCGCGAGGACTATGTGAGCGAGGTGGTGCGCAAGCCGGCGGCGAGCTGGACCGAGGATGAGTTCCAGGCCGTCAGTGACTTCTATTTCTCGCAGAAAGACTCGATCACACGCGCGCTGGTCGCGCAGCTGCCGGCGCTCAACGCCGGGCTGGAGCGGCTCGCGGCAGGCGGGGGCATCGCACTGGTCAGCGAGGAGGGCGCCGGACTTGCATACGCCGATGTCCTGAATCGCGGCGTCTACAGCCAGCGCCGCGAACGCGTGCGCCCGGGCGTGCCGAAGTTCCTGCCGCCGCTCCCTCCCGGTGCACCACTCGACCGGCGCGGACTGGCGGAATGGACGGTCAGCCCTGCCAATCCCCTCACCGCGCGCGTGGCGGTCAACCGCATGTGGCAGGAGCTGTTCGGCACGGGTCTGGTGGAGACGACCGAGGATTTCGGGACGGTGGGCGCGCGACCTTCACATCCGCAGCTGCTGGACTGGCTCGCGGTGGATTTTCGCGAGCATGCCTGGGACGTCAAGCGCTTCTACAGGCAGCTGGTGATGTCGGCGACCTATCGCCAGGCGGCGCTGGTTACCCCAGAGCTGCTGGAGAAGGATCCCCGCAACCGCCTGCTCGCCCGCGGTCCGCGCTTCCGCATGGACGCCGAGATGCTGCGCGACACCGCGCTCGCGGCCAGCGGCCTGCTGGTCGAGAAAATCGGCGGTCCGAGCGTCAGGCCCTATCAGCCGCCAGGGGTGTGGGAAGCGGGTGGTTTTCCGAGCAGCGATACCACCACCTACAAGCAGGATCACGGCGAGGCACTCTACCGGCGCAGCCTCTACACCTTCTGGAAGCGCATGGCGACCATGCCCAATATGGATACCTTCGATGCGCCAGTCCGTGATGCCGCCTGCACCCGCCGGCAACGCACCAATACGCCGCTCCAGGCGCTTGTGGTGATGAACGATCCGCAGTGGCTGGAAGCCGCGCGCCGGCTGGGTGAACGGGTATGGACCCACGCCGCGGCGACCGACGCCCGGCTGGATTACCTGGGCGAATTGCTGCTTGCGCGCCCGTGGCAGGCGCAGGAGAAGGTGGTCCTCGAGGGCCTGCTGGGCGAGTTCGAGACGGCGTATGCGCGCGACGCTGCGGCAGCGGCCCGGCTCATCGCCGTGGGCGAATCGAAGCCCGATCGCAGCATTCCTGCGCCGCAGCTGGCCCCGTGGATGCTGATCGCGAGCGCCGCGATGAACCTTGACGCCACCGTCAACAAGTAGCAGGCAAGGTGTTCCCATGAGCGCAAGCAGACAAAGCCGCAGGCTGTTCATCGGCCAGGTGGGCGGGGTGCTCGGCTGGGCGGGCCTGGCCGCGCTCGGCGCCGCCGGCGCGGCCGGACCCGCGGGCGCGCAGAGCATCGGCTTGCCCAATATTGCGCCGCGCGCCAAGCGCGCGATCTCGCTCTTCATGTCTGGCGCGCCGCCCCAGATGGACCTGCTCGACTACAAGCCCGGGCTCGCGGCCCTTTTCGATGCGGACCTGCCGGACTCCGTGCGCGGGTCGCAGATCCTCACCGGCATGACCGCGGGACAGTCACGCTTCCCGATTGCACCGTCCTACTGGAAGTTCGCCCAATATGGCGCGAGCGGCCGCTGGGTCAGCGATCTGCTGCCCTGGACGAGCCGCATGATCGATGAGCTGACACTCATCCACACCGTCAATACCGATGCCATCAATCATGAGCCGGCCATATTGCTGATGAACACCGGCAACATGGTGCCCGGCAAGCCGAGCCTCGGCGCCTGGCTGTCCTTCGGGCTGGGCAACATGAACGAGAACCTGCCGGCATTCGTGGTGCTCAACTCCCGCCTCATTGCGGGCGCCGACAACCAGCCGATCGCCCCGCGCCTGTGGGGCAGCGGATTTCTGTCCAGCGAGCACGCCGGCGTGGCGTTTCGCTCGCAGGGCGACCCGGTGCTCTATCTCAACGACCCCGCCGGCCTGAGCCATGACATGCGCAAGAAGCTGGTCGAGGGCATCAACGCTGTCAATCAGCTCACCTATCAGGAGTTTGGCGATCCAGAAACGCATGCGCGCATCAAGCAGTATGAGATGGCTTTTCGCATGCAGACTTCGGTGCCGGAGCTGACGAATACCGGCAAGGAGCCGCAATCGACCTGGGACCTGTACGGCGAGGATGCAAGGGTGCCGGGAACCTTTGCCTATAACTGCCTGCTGGCCCGCCGCATGGCCGAACGCGGCGTGCGCTTCACCCAGATCTACCAGCGTGGCTGGGATGTACACAAGAATGTCGTCGGCAATCTGCCCAAGCTCTGCGCCGCGACCGACCGTGGCTGCTACGCGCTGGTGACCGACCTCAAACGCCGCGGCCTGCTCGATGACACGCTCGTGATCTGGGGTGGAGAATTCGGCCGCACCGTCTACAGCCAGGGCGGCCTGACGAAGGACAACTATGGGCGCGATCATCATCCCCGCTGCTTCACCATGTGGCTGGCGGGCGGGGGTGCGAAGCTGGGTTACTCTCACGGCCAGACCGACGAGTTCAGCTACAACATCGTCGCCGATGGGGTGCACGTGCGCGACCTCAATGCGACCGTCCTGCACCTGCTCGGCATCGATCATGAGAAGCTCACCTTCCGGTTTCAGGGCCTGGACCAGAAGCTGACCGGTGTGATTCCGGCAAAGATCGTGACTGAGCTGCTCGCTTGAAGCCGGCGGAAAACCGCCATACGGCGGGCTGAGATGAATACCCGCGCTCGCCTGGCGCTCGTCGCTTCGCTCCCCATCGTGGCGCTGTTCTGCCTGCTGATCTTCGCGCCGCCCGACGGCCTCGAGCGCGCTTCACTCGCGCAGTTCTTCGGGCACTTTCATCCGCTCGCGGTGCATATGCCGATCGCGCTGCTGCTGCTCGTGCCGCTGATGGAGATCGCCGGCGTGAACGAGCGGCGCCGGCACATCCATGCCGCTGCGGCCTTTGTCCTCGGGCTGGTCCTGATCGCGGCGATCGTCACGCCGCTGCTGGGCTGGCTGCTGGCCTGGAGTGCCGGCTATGAAGGCGCGCTGGTGACGCGCCACATGTGGGGCGGCGCCTCGCTCGCGGCGGCCTGCTGGCTCACCTGGCTCCTGCGCGGGCACTCAGGAAGGCTCTACGCGATCGCGCTGGTCGCAACGGTCGGCCTCATGGCCTGGACCGGCTATCGCGGTGGGCAGCTGGCGCACGGCGAGGAGCACCTCACGCAACACATGCCGCAGGCCCTGCGCAGCCTGTTCGGGCTGCCAGCGATACCGGGGGATGGAGCCCCCGACGGCGACCCGGCGACTTTCTACGGCGCCCGCGTTGCTCCGATCCTCAGGGAGCACTGCCTGCAATGCCACAGTGCCGAGAAACATCGCGGAGGCCTGCGGCTCGGTACCTACGCCTCCCTCATGCACGGCGGCAAGGATGGGCCCGTCATCGTCGCCGGCAACGCCATGGCCAGCGAGCTGCACCGCCGCATTTCGCTGCCTGCGGGCGCCAAGGACGTCATGCCGGCCGAGGGCAAGCCGCACCTGTCCGCGGCCGAGATCCGACTCCTCGACCTGTGGATCGCGGCGGGCGCATCCGCTTCCCTGCCGCGCGATGCCATTGCGGGTGCGCCCCACATTATGGGACCCGAGCCGCCCAGCGCTCCCGACTACCGTCCGCAGCAGCAGCAGATTGCCTCGCTCGAGGCGGCGCTCGGCATTCAGCTGGTGCCGCGTTCACAGGTTCCTACCGACGGCCTGATCCTGCGCACCGCCAGTTTTCCGGCGCGCGCCAACGACGCAGCCATCGCCAGGCTGGTGCCCCTGGGCCCATTCATTGTCGACGCCGAGCTCGCGCGTACCGCCATCACCGACGCGGCGCTGAAATCCCTGGCGAGCTTCGCGAACCTGCGCAGGCTCGATCTTTCCTACACGGCGATCACGGCCGACGGCCTGCACGCCCTGGTGGCACTGAAGCGACTCGAGACGCTCAATCTTACGGGCACTGCCGCAAATGCGGCCGCGGTTGCCGGCTTGCGATCGAACCCGGCCCTCGAGCACGTCTACCTGTTCCAGACCCCGGCGGCGGACTGATCGCGCGGACTTAATGTAGTTGCGCTCATCGCCCGCGCCGCCGGCTTAACCGCCGCTGAATCCCGGCTGCCATGAAAATATAATGCGCCGGTGCGGGAATTCCCGGCGTTTTGAGGCACTATTGCCCGCAGCTCGAGTCAGATCAGATGCGGCTGGCGGGCCTGGAGTGCTCAAGGAGTGGCCATGTTGCGAAGACAGTCTGTCCCGGTTTCCATCGCTGGTGCGCTGGCGCTCTTCGCACTGCTGGCGGGCGTTCCCGCGCACGCGGACAGTGATGATCCTCCGGCGCGTGTGGCGCGCGTCAATCTCATCGACGGCAACGCCGAGCTAAAACTGGCCGGCACCGAAAACTGGATCGACCAGCTGCTCAACCGGCCGCTGACCGGCGGTGACCGGCTGTGGATCGAATCCGGAGCACGCGCCGAGATGCACATCGGCTCGACGGCCCTGCGGCTCGGTTCGGGCACCGCCCTGCAGATTCTCGCCGTTGACGACCGGCGCGTGCGCCTGCGGATGACCACGGGCTCCATCAGCGTTCGGATCCGCGACCTGGACAGCGACGAGCTGTTCGAGATCGAGACGCCGCAGGGCGCCGTGTCGCTGCTGCAGCCGGGCGGCTATCGCCTCGATGTCGATGATCGCGATGAGCGCACGGAGCTGGCGGTGTGGAGCGGTCGCGCTGAAGTCAGCAATCGCAGCGGTACGCAACTGGTGCGCAGCGACGAGAGCGCCGAACTGGCCGCCGGGGACGACGCGCCGATCCGGATCGCGCAGGCCGGAGCCACGGACAGCCTTGATCTGTGGTCCGAGGATCGCGATCGTCGCGAAGAGGATTCGCGCGCCGCGCGCTACGTATCCCGCGAAGTCGTCGGCTATGAGGAACTGGACGGCTACGGGGACTGGGAAGTGGATCCGGAATACGGTTCCATCTGGGTACCGCAGCTGGTGGTGGTCGACTGGGCCCCGTATCGATACGGCTACTGGAACTGGATCGGCCCCTGGGGCTGGACCTGGATCGACGATGAACCCTGGGGCTTCGCGCCCTGCCACTACGGCCGCTGGGTGCACGCGCGCCACGGTTGGGCGTGGGCGCCGGGCCTGCGCGAGGTCCATCACCCGGTGTTCGCGCCCGCGCTGGTCGCCTGGCGCGGCGGCATGCGCCCCGATGCCGATGCACGAAATGCGCCGCGTGTCGGCTGGGTGCCGCTCGGCTACAACGAAGTGTACGAGCCGCCTTTCCGCGCGAGCCGCGACTATCTGCGCGCCGCGAACCTCAGCAACACTCATCTGGGTCGCGATGGCGTCGAGCGCTCCATTGATCACCGGCAGGGCGGGGAGGGCACGCGTGCGCAACGCCGCTACGCCAACGAGGGCGTTCCTGGCGCCTATACCGAAGTGTCTCGTGACACCTTCACCGCGGCGCAGCCCGTGGCCCGAAACCTGCTCCGCACCGAACCTGGTGCCTCGCACCAGGCTCCGTTCAGCACCAGCGCGCTGCAGATCCAGCCCGAGCCGCACAGCGTCGGGCGCAGTTTTCCCGCGGACCGGTCTGTCACGAGAAAGGACCGCCCTATGACTGAGCGCCCGGCGGCGGCGCCTGCCTACTCGCCGGGCGAACGCAATGCGGACCGCGCACCGACCGTCAACTACGATTCGCAGCGCCGCTATTCCCCACCGGACCGTACGGTGCGCGAAGCGCCGCGGGCGATGCCGCAGGCACCCTCGGTGCGCGAGACGCCCTCGGTGCGCGAAGCTCCTCCGGCACGGGAAATGCCCGCAGTGCGCGAAGTGCCACGTGATTTTCCGCGCCAAGCACCGCCAATGCGTGAATCGCCGCCGGTGCGTGAGTCGGCGCCAATGCGTGAATCGCCGCCGGTACGTGAATCGCCGCCGGTGCGTGAGTCGGCGCCGGTGCGTGAATCGCCGCCGCCGCGTCAGGCGCCCGTGGTGCGCCAGTCGTCCCAGGCTCGATCAGAGCCCGCGGCGCCCGAACGCCAGGGGCAGCGCGAGCCCGACCGCCACGCGGACCACAGCAATCGCGATTAGTGTCGGGCCGCGGCTTCGTACAGCGGTAGCACGCGGGGCAGGAGCGCTCGCAGGTCCTCCAGGCGCGTGCTGCTGGAAGGATGAGTGCTCAGGAATGCCGGCGTACCGTTCTGGCTGGCCTGGCCCATCTTCTGCCACAGGCTGAGCGCGGCGTGCGGATCGTAGCCCGCGCGCGCCATCAGTTCCAGGCCGACGCTGTCGGCCTCTGATTCCTGCACGCGGCTGCGGGGCAGCGTGAAGGTGACGTTGCTGACCATCCCGGCCAGCTGCATCGTGTCCTGGCCGAGGCCCGCAATCGCGCCCAGGGCGCCGAGCCCCAGCTGCTGGGCGTAGGCGCGGGATACCGCTTCGCGGCTGTGCTCGCGCAGCGCGTGCGCCATCTCGTGACCGATGACGGTGGCGAGCTCGGCATCGCTGAGCTTCAGCTGCTCGATCAGGCCCGAGTACACCATGATCTTGCCGCCCGGCATGCAGTAGGCATTGAGCTCCTTGTTTTCCTGGACGTTGACATCCCAGGCCCAGCCGGCGGCATCGGGGCGGAACACGGTGGTCTGCTTGATCAGGCGCCCGGCGATGGCGCGCACGCGTTCAGTCTGCGGCGGGTTGGCGTTGAGCTGGCCTGCCTGCCGGGCCTTGGACATCTCGAGCGCATAGGCCTGCGTGGCGCTCTGCTCGACGTCCGCCTCGGAGACCCACATGACCTGCTTGCGTGCGACGCCGATCGCACCCGGCGCGGTGGTGCTGACCGTCTCGCAGCCGGCGAGTCCAACCGCGGCAGCGATCAGGCCGCAGAGGAAAAACCTCGTGGCCATGCTCACCGCGCGGCCACTGCGGCGAGTTCAGCGGCGGCCGGCGCCGACCACGCAACGCGCGTCGCGACGAACTCGGGCAGGTTTTCGCAGCGGCTGACGAGGGCGCGCAGGGCCGGGTACTGTTCCGGGGGCGGCGGCGTGCTCAGTGCGCCATCCAGGAAGGTCGTGGCACAGCTCACGCTGATATCGGCCTGGGTCATGCGTTCGCCGATCAGCCAGCCGCCAGTCCGCGCCGCGCAACTGTGGTCAAGCTCCGCGAGGGCACCATGGGTCTGCAGGCGCAGGCGCTCGAGCCAGGGTTCATGCCACTTCTCGGCCGGGCGAAACACGCGCTCATAGACCTGCAATGCCCCCTTTTCCGCCGCTCCGATCGCGATGGCCATGAGGCGCAGGGCGGCACGGCGCGGCGCGCCGCCGCCCGGCAGCAGCGCCCGCGCGGGTCCGGCGAGCTCATCGAGGTGATCGAGGATGGCCGCGGAGTCGATCAGCGTTGCGCCGTCGTCCGCGACGAGCGTTGGCACCCGACCGAGCGGGTTGTAGGCGCGGATGCGATCGAAATCGCGGCCGACGGACCAGTCGCGATGTTCGAATCCGATCCCGAGCAGCTTCATGCTGATCGCCACCCGGCGGACAAACGGTGAGTCGAACATGCCAATGAGCATCACGGTCGGGTCTCCTGCGGGAGGAATTCTATCGCGTCATGCGGGCTTGCGGCACGCTGTCGACTGGACGGAAGATGCGTCGTGGACCCCATCGTCAGTACCGATTGGCTCGCCGCCACGCTGCCGTGCACGGACCTCGTGGTGCTGGACGCCAGCTGGTACATGCCGGGCGACAAACGCGATGCCCGCGCCCAGTTCGCGGCGGAACGCATTCCGGGCGCACGCTTCTTCGACATCGACCGGATCGCAGATCATGAGTCCGGGCTGCCGCACATGGTGCCCGCGGCGAGCCGTTTTGCGCAACTGGTGGGGGAACTGGGGGTATCGAACGACCGTCGCGTGGTGTTCTATGACCAGATTGGCGTGTTTTCCGCGGCCCGCGGCCGCTGGATGATGCGGCTGTTCGGCCACGACCGGGTCGCGGTGCTCGACGGCGGCCTGCCCAAGTGGCGGACCGAAGGACGCGCGACGGAGTGCGGACCGGCCAGCGCGCCGGTGCCCGGCGTGTTCCGGCCGGCGCTGCGCGCCGGCATGCTCCGCGGCCTGGGGGACCTGCTTGATAACCTGGACTCGCGCCGCGAGCTCGTGCTCGATGCCCGCTCGGCCGACCGTTTCCACGCGCGCGTGAGCGAGCCGCGGCCGGGCTTGCGCGCTGGACACATGCCCGGCGCGCACAACCTGCCCTTTGGCGAGCTGCTGACGCCGGCGCAGACGCTGCGCCCGCGCGAGGAGCTGCGCGAGCGCTTTGCGCGCGCCGGCGTGCGCGAAAACACTGCCGTGGTCACCAGCTGTGGTTCAGGTCTGACCGCCGCGATCCTTAATCTCGGCCTGGCCGTCGCGGGCTTGCCCGAGGGTGCCCTCTATGATGGTTCCTGGGCCGAATGGGGCGGGCGCGCCGATACGCCGATCGTGGAGGATTGACGGATGTACACCCTTTACGACTATCTCGATTCCGGCAACGGCTACAAGATCCGCCTGCTGCTGGCTCAGCTCCAGCAGCCATACCGCTACGTCGAGCTCGACATCCTGCGCGGCGAAACACGCACGCCGGAGTTCCTGGCAAAGAATCCAAACGGGCGCATCCCAACCCTCGAAATGGAGGATGGCCAGTTCCTGGCCGAATCAGACGCCATCCTGTGTTATCTGGCCGCGGGCACGCCTTTCCTGCCCACCGAGCGGCTGGCTCACGCGCGGGTCCTGCAGTGGATGTTCTTTGAGCAGTACAGCCACGAGCCCTATGTCGCCACGCCACGCTTCATCGTGCGCCACCTGGCCGGGGACCATCCGCTTCGCGCCGAGTTGCCCAAGCGCCTGGAACGCGGCCGCGCGGCGCTCGCGGTGATGGAAGGACACCTGGTCCGGCACAGCTATTTCGTGGGTGAACGCTACAGCATTGCCGACATCGCGCTCTACGCCTACACCCACGTGGCGGAAGACGGCGGGCTCGCGCTGGCCCCGTACCCAGGGATTCGCGCCTGGCTCGCACGCGTGGCGGCGCAGCCGCGGTACGTGCGCCTGCTTGACCGACCGACCGGCGGCTGAGGCCGGCAACGGGCGAAGGGCAGGCCTGGGCTGCTTCAAACCTCTGAAAGTGCTAGCATTCTGCGGCGTGAACCGTCGCAAGCTGATGCGTCTATCCAGGAGCCCGGTCCTGTGCACGCTCCAGGCGCTGATCCTCGTGATCGCGCAGCTGGGGGCGCAGGCGCACGCTTATTCGCACCTGACCGTTTCGCGTGACACCAACGGCGAACCACAGCGCATCCATGCGCTGGCCTGCAGCGAGTGCGTGGCCTTTGCGCCGCTTCTCGCCACGGTTGGTGGCTCTGCCGTGCCTCTGCTGCATCTGCCGGCGCGCGCATCGACGGTCATCGCGATCAATGCGCAGCTGCAGCCCCGAGCCGCCACTCATACCGCCTACCGCTCGCGCGCCCCGCCCGCTCACCCGTAGCCAGTGGCACGGGTCCGGCCGCTGCGGCGGTCCGGAGACTCTCATGAGTATGGCGAGGTGGTCCCATGATCAGATACAAGGCTATAGGCGTATTGCGCCTGCTGGCGTTGAGCGTGCTGGCGGTGGCGCCGGCGCGCGCTTCGGAGCTGAGTGAGCTGCGGGCGGAGCTCGACGCCGTCAAATCCGCTTATCAAGCGCAGCTCGGCGCCCTCGAGGTGCGGGTGGCGCAGCTCGAGGTGCAGCTCGCGGCGGCAAAGAGCGCACCGGCATCGAGCGCACCGGCATCGAGCGTCGCAGCTGAAGTCCAGGCGCCGGCCGCCGCGATGGCTCCCAGCCCTTCGGGTGGTGGCGGCGGGCAGAATGCGTTCAATCCCGCGGTCTCGGTCATCCTCGGCGGCCGCTACGCGCAGCTGTCAGAAGATCCGGCGGACTATCGCATTGGCGGATTCATGCCGGCGGGCGATGAATTGGGCCCGGGGCCGCGTGGCTTCACCCTGGGCGAATCCGAGCTGACGCTCGCCGCCAACGTCGATCCCTATTTCTTCGCCAATCTCACCACCGCCATCACCGGCGACAACTCGATCAGCGTCGAAGAGGCTTACGTCAAGACCATCGCGCTGCCTTCGGGCCTGTCGCTCAAGGCCGGGCGCTTTTTCTCCGGCCTGGGCTACGTGAACGAGATTCACAGCCACGCCTGGGATTTCGTGGACCAGCCGCTCGTGTACCAGGCGATGTTCGGGGGCCAGCTGGCGCAGGACGGCGCGCAGCTCAAATGGGTGGCACCCACGGATCTGTTCGTCGAACTCGGTGCGGAGACCGGCAATGGTAAGCAGTTTCCGCGCACGCGCCTCGCGGGCAATGGGCTCAACGGTGGTGCGCTGCTGGCACACGTTGGCAACGATATCGGCGATTCCACCAGCTGGCGTGCCGGCGTGTCGTGGCTCAGCGCGCGCGCTGAAGGCCGCAGCTTCAGCGACGTGACGGCCGGCGGGGCTCCGATTGAAGATGGCTTCAGCGGCGACTCGCGCACCTGGGTGCTCGATGGCATCCTTAAATGGTCACCGCACGGCAACGCGACCGTGCACTCGCTGAAGCTGCAGGCCGAATATCTGCAGCGCAGCGAAGACGGCCAGCTCGCGGCGACGATCAGTCAATTGACCCTGGCGGCGCCGTTCCGCAGCCGGCAATCGGGCTGGTACCTGCAGGGTGTGTACCAATTCCTGCCGCGCTGGCGAGTCGGTGCCCGTTACGACGCGCTCGATTCGGGTACGCCCTATATCGGCCTGCTCCACAGCGGCGCGCTGCCGGCCGGCAGCTTTCCGGGACTGGCGCCGGCCACCCCCAGCCGCGTCAGCCTCATGTTCGACTGGAATCCCAGCGAGTTCACGCGACTGCGTGCGCAGTACGCCTGGGACGATGCGCGCCCCGACAATCGCGATCGGCAGCTGCTGCTGCAATACCTCTACAGCATCGGCGCACACGGCGCCCACAAGTTTTAGGAGCCAAACCCATGAACAGTCTGCTGAAATTGTCCGCGGCACTGCTGCTTGCCGCCCTGGCCCTGCCCGCGCAGGCCACCATCCGGGTGCTGGCAACGACGCCCGAGTGGGCTGAGCTGACGCGGGACTTGGGTGGTGAGAAGGTGGACGTGTACGCCGCCACCAGTGCCTTCCAGGACGTGCATCGCGTCGATGCCAAGCCGAGTCTGGTATCGCGTGCGCGCAATGCGGACCTGGTGGTCGCCGCCGGCGCCGAGCTGGAGATCGGCTGGTTGCCGGTGCTGCTGCGGGAATCGGGCAATGCACGCATCCAGCCCGGGAATCCCGGCTACTTTGAGGCCGATGCCAACCTGCGGCTGCTCGAGGTGCCCACCGCCGTCGATCGATCGATGGGCGACGTGCACCCGCTGGGCAACCCGCACGCACACCTCGATCCACGCAACGTCGCGACCGTCGCAGCCGCGCTGACGGCGCGCCTGAGCGCGCTCGATGCCGCGAACGCCGCCTATTATCAGGGCCGCGGGAGCGAGTTTCAGTCGCGCTGGCAGTCGGCCATCGTTCGCTGGGAGCAGCAGGCTGCGCCGCTCAAGGGCCTGCCGGTCGTGGTGATCCATCGCGACCAGGTTTACCTGTGCCACTGGCTGGGGCTGCAGGAAGTGGCCGCCATCGAACCCAAGCCGGGAGTGCCGCCCAGCAGCAGTTACCTGGCGGAACTGGTGACCAGGCTCACGGCCGCGCCCCCGAAGATGATCCTGCGCAACGCCTACAACGACCCGAAGGCCGCGGACTGGCTGTCCGAACGCATTCACGTGCCGGTAGTGATCCTGCCCTATTCGGTCGGCGGCACTCCCGCCGCACATGATCTGTTCGCGCTGTTCGACGATACCGTCGCGCGATTGCTGGGAGCCGCCAAGTGAGCGCGCTCGCTGAAAACTTCAGTATCCTGTGGCCGGCCCTGCTGGCCGGACTCATCGTGCTGGCGTCGCACGTACCGCTCGGACAGCAGGTGCTCACGCGTGGCATCGTGTTCATCGACCTGGCCATCGCGCAAGTGGCAGGCGTCGGGGTGATCGCCGCGCATTTCTTCGGACTCGAGCTGCAGGGCTGGGTGACGCAGCTCGCCGCGGTGAGCGCGGCACTGCTGGCGGCGCTGCTGCTGACCTGGACCGAGCGCCGGCGCCCGGAGGTGCAGGAAGCGCTCATCGGCGTGCTGTTCGTGCTGGCCTCGACGGCGCAGATCCTGCTGCTGGCCAACGATCCGCACGGCGGCGAGGACCTGAAGGACCTGCTGGCGGGGCAGATACTCTGGGTCTCCGTGCCGCAGCTGCTGCGCGCCGCGGTGCTGACGGCGTTCGTGCTGCTGGCCTGGTTCAAGTGGCGGGAGCGCCTGGGCCGCGCCGGTTTCTACCTGGTGTTTGCCGTGACGGTAACCGTATCGGTGCAGCTGGTCGGGGTGTACCTGGTGTTCACCAGCCTGATCATCCCGGCGGTCGCCACCTATCGCTATCCGCAGGGGCGACAGCTGCTGATCGGCTATGGGCTGACCGCCGCCAGCTACGTCCTCGGCCTGGTCATCTCCGCGCTCACCGATCTGCCCTCCAGTCCGGTGATCGTGTGGGCGATGGCCGCGATCGGGGTGCTGGTCCTGCTGCTGCAGCGACCCGCGGCCCAGGGGCGGCAGGCCCGATCGACTCGATGATCATCGCCACGGAACCTGGCTCGCGTTCGCGGTCTCCCAGTTCTGACCGTCAAAGCAGGGGAGAGCGAGACGATCGGTATCCACGCCTGCCAGGCAGCGTACGTTGACGTCAATGCTGTTGGGATCGGAGCGCGGGATATAGAACGGGGCCACGCCGCAGGTCTTGCAGAAATAGTGTTGCGCGATCTTCGATCCGAACCGGTAAGTCGCGAGCGCTTCGCGGCCCGCGAGCAGCTCGAAGTCCGCCGGTGGCACGATCAAGTGTACAAAGCCCTTCTTGGTGCAGACCGAGCAGTTGCAGGTGGCGGCGGTGGCCAGATCCCCATGGACCACGAAACGCACCTGGCCGCAGTGGCAGCTTCCTTCGAATCGTTGTTTCGCCATGAGGAGTCCTTAGCGCTCCGATAGCCAGCGGCGTGCGCGCCAGTGTCGGCCGGATCCAGCCCGACAAGCCGTCAGGTGATCAGCGCGATGAGGAGCTGCCACGCCGCCACCGCCCGTGCCCACACCACGCGGACTGGTGCTAGCGCGCGTAACGCTCAGCGCCGCCAAAATGCAGCGACATGTAGGGCTGGTCGCCCACGACCCAGCTGTCGTGCGGCACAGGTGGAATATAGAAGAGGTCTCCGGCACGCAGCTCAATGATCGTGCCGTCGTCAAAGGCTGCAGTCGCCACGCCCGCGAGCACCAGACCGACATGCTTGACGTGGCAACGGGTCGCTCCCACGAGCGGGCCCACATGCTTTGACCATTTCCACCCGGGCAGATAAGTCGCCCGCCCTACGGTCATTCCGCCCAGATTGACGACTTCGTACTTGCCCAGATCGAGCTCGCGCGTTTCGTCCGGCGTCTCGAAACGCTTCAGGATCACGCCCACATCAATCATGACACTCACTTCTGTAACGTACGGACGAGTGTGTCACGCCGCAGGCCTTCCGCAAAGGGTCGAAGTCGCACAATCAGGAGAGCCGCTGAGGCGCGAATGATTGCGCGACGCAGTAGCGGACAGCGGTGACAGCCGCTGCTGCCACGCCCCCGCCCGGCCTCAGCTGGCTTCGAGCTTGGCGGACAAGGAGATATCTGCCTTGAATAATCGCGACACCGGGCAGTTGGCCTTGGCGCCGGCGGCAATTTCCTGGAATTGAGTGACAGTTATTCCGGGTACCCAGGCCTCGGTATTCAGCTGGACGTGGTTGATGGTCCATTGCCCATCGACCTGTTCCAGCGACACGACGGCCTGGGTGGCCAGGCGCTTGGGAACGAACCCCGCTCCCCCGAGTGCCGCCGACAGCGCCATGGTGAAGCAACCCGCGTGAGCCGCCGCCAGCAGCTCCTCCGGATTCGTTCCCGGCGCCTGCTCAAATCGCGTCCCGAAGGAGTACGGGGTCTCCTTGAGCACGCCGCTGTGGGTCGCGAGCGCCCCATGGCCCTGCTTGAGATCACCCTGCCAAACTGCCGAGGCCGAACGCTTCATGGCACCACTCCTGATATGGTTCCGAGAGCCTAGAGTACCTGTCCTACCCGCCCAATAGGAGCACCCGGCGTGAATCTCTGGCTTCGCCTGCTGTGGCTCCTGCTCGCCGGCCCGCGGCGCTCCCCTGTGCCGCCCCTCGGGCCCTGCCAGACACCCTTTCGCGTCCTGCCCACCGACCTGGACGTGCTCAGGCACGTCAACAATGGCGTGTACCTTTCCATGATGGATCTGGCGCGTGTAGATCTCATGATCCGTGCCGGCCTGGCGCAGAAGGTCCGGGCGCAAGGCTGGTATCCGGTGGTGGTCGCCCAGACGATTCGCTTCCGGCGCTCACTCACGCTGTTCCAGGCCTTTGCGATCGAAACGCGCGTGCTGGGCTGGGATGAGAAGGCCTTTGTGCTCGAGCAGCGCTTCGGGCGCGGTAGCGAGCTCGTGGCGAACGCCGTGGTCCGGGCGCGGTTTCTGTCGCGCGCGGGGGACAGGATTTCGCCGCGCGACGTCCTGGCGCTCGCCGGTATAACAGCTCCTTCACCGGCCCTGTCCGTCGAGGTCGCGCGCTGGAACGCGGACCAGGCGCTCTAGCTGCGGCGCCGGGCCATTACAGTCGCCGGCTCCTTCAGAAATTCCCCGCCTTCAGACTGCGCCGCAACTCGTGGCCCTCCTTGCTCGCGCCGACAATCTCGGTCACGACCCCAATGACACGGCGTGTGTCGAAATAACCCACTCGCACTATCGGTAAGCGGAAACTCTGGATCTGACGATAGCCCGAGGACTCCAGATGAGCGGCCGCGGCGTCGTAGTCCGCGTCATCCAGCCAGTACGCCACGTGCTGGACGGCGTCGCCGTGCCGATCCAGGGATTCCTGGAACATGCTGGCGCCGGACACGGGCTGGATGAGTTCAATCTGTGTATCGCCCGCGTAGGCGATGTGCAGGTGGCAGACCCAGTTCCCCGGCTTGCCCATGTAAGTGCCCTCGGTATCCGTTGCGGCCAGGTTGTCCATGTGCATGAAGCGGCTGATGCCCATGGTCTCAATGAAAAACTTCTCGGCGCTCGCGATGTCTCTGACGACCCAGGCAACCTGGCAGAACGCGGGAGCGATGATTGGCTTTGCCATGACGGATCCCCTGTAGTTACTGAGTGGTGCGCTACAGCGCGCTGCCTGCGTGGAGCGCGGCGCAAATCTCGACGCGGTTCCCGTCCGGATCGAGGGCGACCGCTTCGTAGGCGCCATCACCGGTCTGCCGTGGCCCGTCGAGAATCGGCGTGCCGTCGCTTTGGAGGCGCCTTGTCAGCGCGTCGACGAGCTCGCAGGAACCCACCGACAGGGCCAGATGCGTCAGTCCGAAAGGCTGTGTGTCTGGTGCAGGCCTGGAGAGCGGCACTGACGTCGTGCTCATGATTTCAATTCTGGCGCCGCCAGAAAAGCTGAGAAAGCAGGATTCGAAGCCCTTCGCCGGATTGACGTAGTGCGGCCCCGCGCGCGCACCAAAGTAGCCCATGTAGAAGCCCTTGAGTCGATCGAGATCGTGCGTCCAGAGCGCAATGTGGTCGATCCGGACCGTCATCTACGTGCCAGCGGCTGCGCGGAACGTGCCGCTCACAAACGCAATGGAGTCCGGACTGTCCCATTCCCTGGCGCCGTAAACCTTCTCGAGCACACGTCCATGGGAATCGATGAGTACCGTCAGCGGCAGTCTCGAGGCACCGAGCATGTGTTCCATCTGCAAGTGCTGGTCGATGAACTGATTGAGCGTTGCGTTGGACTGTTTCAGCCAGGACCGGGCGTCGTCGATGGAATCGTCGGTGGAGATCCCGATGATCGTGACGGCCTTGCCCTGATCGCGCCAGGCCAGGCGTTCCAGGGAGGCCATCTCGGCCCGGCACGGACCGCACCAACTCGCCCAGACATTGATGATCAAGGGGCGGCCGCGGAATTCCGCCAGTTCCCGGGACGGGCCATTCAGGCCCTTCAGTATGGCCGGATGCAGTTCCTGGCCGATCCGGACCTCGTCTGGATCGGTGGCGCCCGCCGCCAGGGCCACCCCAAGGGCACACAGGATCGCGGCCAGGTGGGTGAGTCGCTTCATGGTCTACCTAATTTACCTCACTAGACTTCCGGCGGGTCCTCGGGCAAGTTCGGTGCGAGAGGGGAGGGAGCGATGAAGAACACCTTCGCCGATCGCGCGGCTCCGGCGGTTCACCTCAGGCGTGATCAAGAAGAGCGTTTGCGCGCCGTGGCCGAACGGGTGTTCCCGACGGGTACGCGCCTTATCGCGCTGCCAGGGGAGGGCGAGTTTGTACTGCTCGCCTCCTGGAAGTTGGGCACGGACCCGCAGCGCCCGAACAAACGCAGCAAGACGGTGCGGGTCGGCGTCAGTCCGGAAGCGCTGGAGGACTACGGCCGCAGCGCAATGGATGAGCGCGAGTACGCCGACCGGAAATTCGAATCCTTCCTGCGCAAGCACCTGGCCAGACTTGATCCGTCCCACGACGCACCTCTGGGCGCTGAGCCCCCGATGGAGAAGTGGCACTTTGGCACGGGCGATCTCAACGGCTGAGGCGGCCGCGCTCGCGCAGTGCCGGCCGACTCACGGCTCCGGCGTACCGGTGTCCTGCATTCCGTGCCTGAGCTCGGCTCTCGCAGTGCTGGCAAGCGCCTGATACTTCAGGCGAAAGGCTTCAAGCGTCTCCTCCTCCAGCTCTTCAAGATCGAGAAGGACATTGTGAGCGCCCGCCGTCGCGCGGATGAGCTCATCGAGCTTCACCTGGATCGCCTCCGTGTCCCGATTCTGGGTGTTCTGGATCAGAAACACCATCAGAAACGTGACGATGGTTGTGCCCGTATTGATGACCAATTGCCAGGTGTCGCTGAAGCCGAACAACGGACCCGTCACTATCCATGCCAGGATGATCGCCACCGCAAAGACAAAAATTCTCGGGCGGCCGCAGAAATGCGCGGCCTCTCTCGCAAGTTGCGAATACCAAGCGCTGCTACGCATTGTGGACCTCGACAGTGGATTGCAGTGGTGAGTGCCCGCTACTTCGCGGCGCCGGTCTGATCAGTCGGTGCTGCGAAAGCGGCCGAGAAACTTCCTGACGGCAACAAATAGCACGATGAAGAAGGCGATCAGGCCGCCAATGAACCAGGAATTGGCCAGCCGGGGCGGTTGGACCCCATTTGCCAGCACCACCAGCGCGTGCGCGTAGCACAGGAAGCTGACCAACAGGATGCCAAACCACAGGATACCCCTGCGCAGGAAAGCCACGGTCCCGTCGCGCCGTTCCGGAGCCAGCCAATAGTCGCGGTTCGGCAGATTGAGGCGTGCCCTGGCATTGCCCACGGTGAACCAGGTGACGAGGACCATGGCGGCAGGAAGGCCGATCACGAACGCCATCATGAAAACGATGTAGTCGGTGCGCGCCATGAAGCCATTGGCCAGGCCGGACGCGCCGAAGTGAGAGGCGACCAGGGGTGGCAGTCTCATGCTGGTGAGCCCAATGAACACGGCGCCGCACCCGATGTAGAGCGCGAACAATCGCAAGCCTTTCCCGCTGTTCATGGACCCTTTGACGCCCGAAGCCCGGGCAGTTCGAAGACCTACCGCAGCCACCTTTTCGTCCGCACCCGGTACGACTCCCATGCCGGACCGAAGCTGCGCGCCAATCCAGGCTCCTCTCCGGTCAGGACCCGCAGCTGGAAGGCGATTCCGACCGCGACCAGATAAATCATCAGGGCAAGAGACCAGTACAGGACGGCCCAGCCTGCCAGAATCAGGGTGACTCCGATATACATCGGATTGCGCGAGAATCGGTACGGGCCGCTGACGACCAGATATTGCGGCGGAGCCCACGGCGCCAGCGTGCCCCGGCCGGCGATGTAGAATTCGCCAACACACCACAGCAGCAGCGGCAGGCCACCCATAAAAAAGAGTGCGCCGGCGTAGACCGCCCTTTGCGGGTCCGGGAGCCGTCCGCCGACCAGGGCAAACGGCGCCGCGAAGGCGACCACTCCAGGCAGGGCCAGGAATGCCACCAGGGCTTTGAGCATATGCCTAGCGACGCAGCTGCTCTTCGAGACTCCGCGTCCGCTCCGTGATTTCCGATCCCGTGTGCCGGGTGCTCTTGCGCTCGATCAGCATGACATGGCACTCGTCTTCAGCGACCGGATGGTGCCGCACGCCCTTCGGCACGACGTAGGTGTCGCCCTCGGCCAGGTCAACGGAACCATTCTCGAACTCGATGCGCAGCCGGCCCTTGAGAACGTAGAGCAGTTCATCTTCCTGGTCGTGGGCGTGCCACACAAATGAGCCCAGGACCTTCGCGACCTTGACGTAGGAGTCATCGAGCTCCGCCACTACGCGAGGCGACCAGTACTCCTCGAGCGAGGCGGCCACAGTTCCTGGCGAGACGGGTTTCGACATGCGCCGCCTAGCTTGGTGGCAATCGGCTAGCGTCGCAACTCCTTTCTGACCACCAGCTTCAGGCCGGACCAGACCGCGCTGACCGCGCACACCTTCACGTCGACTAGGCCGATCGGCAGTGCCAATGCGCGGATGGTGTCCTCCGTGATGTCGGTGGGCCGCTTCGAGGCGCGTTTCGGCCAAGACACCCAGATGGCTCCGGTATCGCGGATGCCAGCGCGCGTGCGCTTGAGTTCGATCTCCAGTGTGGCCCGGCGATCACTGAAGATATGGACGATATCCGTGGCCGCGCTGACCCGGGGTTCAAAGCGGACGTTTGCAGGCAGGGGCGCCAGCCATTTCCGGTACTCGCGGGGCGGATGCCTGACGCAGATCCTTGAGCCCGCGACGATCCCCAGCTTCCTGGCCAGAGGGGTCCCCGAATAGCCCGCAGTCGACGAAGTCATGGGGACCGGGCGAGTCGCTTGTTCTCAGGGCGCGGACAGGAACTGCAGCATCTCGTTCATCAACCGCCCACCCTGGTCCGTCCTGAACAGAAACTGGGCGTGCGCGGAACCCTTGAGGATCACAAATCGCTTGGGAGGCCGCACCTTCTCATAGTCCTTGCGCATCTCGGTCAGCCGGACCGTGCCACTACCGTCCGTATCGTCACGGGCTACGATGAACAGCTTGCGGCCCTTGATGAGTTCAGGGTGATCGCTCGAGCCATGCGCCAGCAGAATCAGACGATCGATCTCGCCCGGCGCGCTGTCGGCAGATGCATCGGCCGCGGCCGCGCCTCCAAAGCTGGCGCCGACCACTGCGACCGTGCGGGCACCGTGGCTGTGCAGATAGCGGACCGCTCCCAGCACATCAAAGCGCAGCGCCGCGTCGCCCTGGAGAGACGGCGGCGGTGCGGGAGACTCACCGAAGCCGCGAAAGTCGAACGCCAGGACATGAAAGCCATGCGCCGCGAAAATGTTTGCCTGGGGCGCCCAGTCCGCTTTGCTGAAACGGCCACCGTGGGCCAGTACCACGCCGCGTACACCTGCTCCGTAGAGATCCGCGGCGATAGTGGCGCCGTCCGGAGTCCGGATCGTCACATGTTCCTGTGCCGTGGCCTGCCCGCTCAACAGCAGGCACATCACGACCGTCACGTGGGTGACGAGGCGGTTCACATGCTGTTCTTCACGTTGGACAGTATGTTCACCATGAACAGCCCCAGACCCACCAGCAGAAGAAGCGCAGCCGCCACCACGACCCCCATGAGGGCCGCATGTCCCAGAAGATAGTAACTGAGGCTGATCATGAACACGGGCAGCGCAAGATTGTGTATCCAGAAATGCAGCTTCGCCAGACGGGTCTGCGCCGCCGCGGGATGCAGATGATAGATCACGCCCGCCAGGGCGAGCGTGGCCCAGCCGAGCAGCCCGATGTGTGCGTGCACTGGCACCAGCGCGAAATTCTGAACGATGCCCATCGTGATGCCCAGCAAGGCACCGAGGAACAGGTATACGACCGCGATCTTCAGGAAGCGTTGCGCCATGGTGATCCCCCGGTTTGTTGTTGTGAATGAAAGGGCCTTCCCGACGCCGGGCATTATCGCCATGGCCTCCGGCAATAGCGACCGACAATACGGCGGCCGCTGCCGCAGTCCGGACTAAAGGCTGAACGGCCCCTCGCAGGCGGTCTGCGCCAGCGGCCGGCGGTCGTTGGGCACTTCGCGCTTCTGGAGCGACTCGCTGAGTTTGGCCTGGTCTCCGGGTTTGCCGATCACGGCCATCGCTTCGACCGCATAAGCGGCCGGCACGCGCAGCACGCGTCGCGCCCGCTCGTAGTCAAAACCCTGGATGCCGTGGACCACCAGGCCATTGGAGATGCCCTGCAGTGCCAGGCTCATCCAGGCGGCACCGGTGTCGTAGGAATGCGTGACGGAGGGCTTGCCGTCGCCGTCGAGATGAGTGCGCGAGATGAGCAGCACCAGCGCGCCGGCGTGCTGCGCCCAGCTCAGGTTGCCGGGCACCAACAGGTCCAGGAATGCCGGCCAGAAATCAGTGTCGCGGCGCGCATAGAGAAATCGCCAGGGCTGGAAGTTTCCCGAGGAGGGCGCCCAGCGCGCCGCCTCGAGCAGCGGCATCAGCTCCGCTTCGGTGAGCGCTTCGCCCGACATCGCCCGCGACGACCAGCGGTCGAGGAACTGGGGCCGGATGGGGTATGCGGCCTGGCGGGAGGCGCTGCCTTTGACCATGGGAAAATCCAGGAATCCGGTTGTGGACGGGTAATGTGGGGTGGCCACCGCCGGTTTGCAACCCGTGGACGGAACAGGGCCCGCGCCATGCGGCGCGGGCCCTGCAGCCGTGGAGACCGGTCCGGTCCTCAGTCGTTCAGCAGCACCGCGAGGTGATTGGCGCTGAACGTGTTGCCGGTAGAATCATACTGGCCACTGGCGGCAATGCCGAGCGCCGCAGTAGTGCCATTCATGTCGCCTGCCAGCGCGGTGATGAAATCACCGAACGCCAGGTAGTTGTCGATGCTGTGCGAGTGCGCATGACCAATGGCATACAGCGTGGCCAGCGCCGTGGTGTCGGGCACGATCTGCGGAGCGGCCGCCAGGGTCATCAGGTTCACGCGCTCCGGCCCGATCTGCAGGAAATGCACCAGGCCCACGCCCGTCAGGTCCAGATCCAGGGCGGTGCTGCCGGCGGTCAGGCCGGGGAATGCCATGGTGGAGCCCAAATGCGTCCAGCCCACGAACAGCAGGTTTGGTACGTTGGTGAAGGACGCCAGGGTCTGGGCGGTGAAGTCCACGTTCGTGGCGCTGCCGAAGGGAACCGGAAATCCGAACAGCCGCGCCGGGGCGCCGATCGTAAGCGCGCCCGGATCGAGCGCGCCGGTGTCGATGGCGTAGGCCGCCGCGTTGGCGTCGGTGGCCGGGCTGGCGCCCGTGCCCGCGAAATCAAAGGCCGCCGCGTCGTGGCCCTCGATGCCCTGCAGGTTCAGCGTCAGGGGATTGCCGATCGCGCCGGCCACGAGACCCCAGACCGAAGTGATCTCAAGGCGCACGCGGCCGGCGGTGGCATCCAGGGTCGCAGCGCCCGAGGCGCTATCGACGCTTACGGTGCCTGCCGCGGAGAGGCGCTGTCCCACCGAGATATCCCCGATGCCGAAGCTCCCGGTCGCGCCTTCCTCGGTGACTTTCGTCATTGCCGCCACGTTGACCGTGACGTTGCCGCGCATGAACTCGAAACCGCCGGCGCGCCAGTCAACCGTGGCCCCGCGCACGGTCAGCGAGTCAGCGCTGCGCGCCGTGACCACGCCGCGCACGTGATCCATCGTATCGCCATCGACGCTGCTGCCGGCGAGCACTCGCGTGGCGGTGAAGCTCAGGTCGCTGGTCTGCAGCGTGCCCTTGGCCACGGTGTAGGTATTGGCCGGCTCGGCCGCGAGCGCCGCGAGTCCGGCGGCGCCCGTGTACGCCATGCCATCGATTTCAAACGAGGTCGTATCGGTGGTGTGTACGACGAGCTCACCCGCGCTGCCCGACCACAGATGGAAGGGCCGCACGTTGACCGTGTAGGTATTGGCCATGGTGTCGGTCGCGACCAGGATGCCGCGCACCCGTATCCTGAGGTCCGCCGGCGGGACCACCGTGGCCTGGATCAGCGGTGTCACCGTGACCGAGGCGGTGCCGAGGTCGACCGCGTTCGACACCGCGAGATTGAAATCAAAGGCGAGCCGTGCGGTGCGTCCGGCTGTGATGACGAGGTGATGGCGATCGTCGAGTTGCACGGTCAGGTCGAGCGGACCTGTCAGGGTATTGCCATTGGTGTCCCGCGGGGTGAGTGCAACGGCGCCGCCGGTACCGTCGTCGGCCATGATGCTGGCGTTGCTGTAGTCGACCGTCATGGTCGCAGCCACATAGTCACCCGCCGGAATCTGCCCGGCACTGATCAGCTCCGACAGGTCGACCAGCTGCGCGAAGTCAACGCGGGTGGTGGCGGGTAGCGTCTCGACTGTCGCGCCGCTGGCCTTCCTGAGCTTTAGGGACACGACGTCGACGGTGTAACTGAGGAAGTCGCCGGCCGCGTCCTGCATCGTGATGAGGCTTGATCCACAGCTTCCGGTACAGGCGGCGCCACTCCCTCCGTTGTTCGAACCGCCCATGTCGCCGGAACCGCCGCAGGCAACGAGCAGGGCCGCCGTGAGGGTGGCACCGCCTTTGACCAGGCGCGCCGCCCAGCGGGCAGGTGCTTTGAAGCTGGAACTGTCGGGAATTGCAGACATGGCTGACTCCGTTCGATGGTTACGGGTACAGCAGACAACGATGCCCGTGGCGATCGGTTGACCGCCAGCGAGGCAGGCGGTCAGTCAGCGGGCGACGATCAGCAGGAAGAGGCCTGCCGCGATGCGGTACCAGGCGAACACCGTGAAGCGGTGCGTCTGGATGTAGCGCAGCAGCCATTTCACGGCCGCAAAGGCCACTACGGCGGCGACGGCAAAGGCGAGGGCGAGGGCGCTCCAGTCCTCGCCCGCAAAATCGTGGCCGCGCAATTTCATGAATTCGTAGCCGGTCGCCGCGAACATGGTGGGGATGCCGACCAGGAAAGCGAACTCGGTGGCCGCCGCGCGCGAGCTCAGGCCGGCGAGCATCGCGGCAAAGATTGTGGCCGCAGAGCGGGAGGTGCCCGGGAACACGGCGGCGAGGATCTGCGCCGCGCCCACCCAGAAGGCGACCGACCAGCCAAGCTCGGTCACCACCGGCCGTCCGCTGACCCGCCATTCAATCAGCAGGATCAGCAGGCCGCCGATGAGCAGCGCGCCAGCGACGGGCGCCACCGTCTCGGGCAGCGTCACGCCCAGCTGCTTTGCAGCGTAGCCGCCAGCGCCGCTGATCAGGAACGCGAATACCAGCTTGGCGAGATAATCGCGGTTCGCTCGCGAGTTCATGCCCAGCAGCAGCTGGCTGATGCGTGGCCAGAAGACGACGAGCGCGGCAAGGATTGCACCGGCCTGTATCGCGACGTTGAATAATTCACTGCGCTGGCCCAGCCAGTGCTCCGCGATCAGCAGGTGGCCGGTGCTGGAGACGGGCAGGAATTCCGTCAGGCCCTCGATGATTCCGAGTACCACGGCCTGGATCATGTCGTTCATCGCGTCTCCGCAAGCGCTGGCATCACGGGCCTGCCAGTGCGCTGACCGCCTGTGCCCACAGCCTTTCGGTTGCGGCCGCAACCACGCGGTCACCCGACTGACTGTCAAGAGCGACGCCGTTCCAGTCGCTGATCTTTCCGCCCGCGCCCTCGATCACGGGAATCAGTGCCATGAAATCATGCGGCTTGAGCGCGCCTTCGATGACAAGGTCGCAGTGGCCGGAGGCCAGCAGGCCATAGATGTAACAATCTCCCCCGTAGCGGCGCATCGCGGCGCGGCCGGAGAGTTCATCGTAGCGGCGCAGGTGCTCCCCGTGCAGGGCATCGGTCGTCGTGCTGTAGACGCGCGCGGTTTCGATCGACGTGCAGGTGCTGGTACGCGCCGCCGCATCGTTGAACCGGCTCGGCGCGCCGCGGCAGCCAAACCAGCGCTCGCTGATCGCGGGAACCTCGATCACGCCGAGCACCGGCCGGTCCTCGAGCAGCAGGGCGATCAGGGATCCAAACAGCGGAAACCCGCTGATGAAGCTCTTGGTGCCGTCGATTGGATCGAGCACCCAGGTGAACTCGCTGCCGGGCTCGGCGCCAAATTCCTCGCCACGGATACCGTGCGCCGGAAACTCCGCACGGATCATGCGGCGCATCTCGGTCTCGATGGCGCGGTCAACCAGCGTCACCGGGCTGCGATCGGCTTTCTGTTCCACCGCGATGGGGCCGCGGAAGTGATCGCGTGCGAGCCCGCGTGCCATGTCCGCCATCGCGCCCGCGAGAGCCGTTGCGCGCGGGCCGTCCGGATGGCGGGCGAAGTTCATGCGCGCGAGTATAATCGGCGGCGGTACGCGCCCGAAAGGCTGGCATGAGCGAAAACAACAACGATGAGGCGATCCGCGCGCTACCGTGCTGGTCCGGGGATGTAGAAATTTCCGCCCTGAGCGGCGGCATTACCAATCAGAACTACAGGGTCAGCGATCGCAGCGGACGGCAGTTCGTGGTACGCATCGGCCGCGACATTCCCGAGCATGGCGTGATGCGCT
>Ga0099795_10000025_pt1 | contig 46827 bp, 33 predicted proteins | sample Rivendell_Oct201_11_FD_78513 | JGI IMG/M metagenome (GOLD analysis project Ga0099795, IMG submission 78513) | Vadose zone soil microbial communities from the Eel River Critical Zone Observatory, Northern California, USA -... | ecosystem: Host-associated > Plants > Roots > Rhizosphere > Soil ... | reverse complement strand
TTGATGGCCAGGAGCGGTGCGCGGATGCTCTCCAGCCCCGGTCCGGGATCGTAGTCGTGGGAGGCTTCGATCTGATACAGCGTATCGTTCGCATCGTCGGTCTTGAGCTCCGCCGCCACGGCCGCGTCCAGCACCGCATCACTCGTTGACCGGTCGGGCATCTGCTGCCAGCGCAGCAGGGGATTGCTGCCCATGAAGAAAGAAATCTCCTCGGCCGTGCGCAGGCTGGGGGGCTGGCGCGTGTATTCGCCATCGTGCCATTCTGGATCGTTCCGTATCGCGTCGCTGATCGTGCGGCGCCAGACCCGGTTGCGGCCCGAGATCTGCACCGGCAGTGAGGCGAGCGGCAGGAGGGCGTCCATGAAATCCGGGTATCGCGCGCCCCACAACCAGCTGTGCATGCCGCCCATCGAGGTGCCCATCGTCAGGCGCAGATGGTTGACATGCAGCCCCTCGGTCAGCAGCCGATACTGGGCGCTGATCATGTCGATGTAGCCATAGCGCGGGAAACGCGCGTGCAGGCCATCGCTGGGCTTGGAAGACTGGCCATGGCCAATGCCATCCGGGAGGATCAGGAAGAACTTCGCGGCATCGAGCGGCTGCCCGGGGCCGAACAGCTCGCCGGCGAATTCGGGGCGGATGAACTGGGCGCCGCTGCCGCCCGTGCCGTGCAAAATGAGCACCGCGTTGCGTACCATGCCCTGCGCATCGCGCCGCGGCTCCCCGATGGTCCGGTAGTGAAGCCGCAGCTCGGGCAACACCTCACCGGAGGTGAATTGAAAATTCCTGAGGGTGAAGTCCCCCTGCGCGGGCGGCGGGTACTCCGCGGCCGGCGCGGCGGCGGCGATGACGGACAGCAGCGCGATGAGAGCCAGGTGCTTCATTGCAGGCGGGCAATCGTAGCGCGATTGCCCGCCGGCGTCGCCAGTGGCCTTATTTGACCTGGGATCAGGGCAGGTCGGCGGGCGCGGCGAAGGTCCCCGGAGTGGTCGCGCTTTGCAGCAGCACGCCCGGATTGATCGTCGTCACGCCATTGACCACCGGTTGCGTGGGGCCCGTGGCAATGACGATGTCGGGGAGGCCGTCGCCATTGACGTCCGCCACCGCGACCGCGTTGGCATCCTCGGCCGTAAAGTCCGCGGAGGCCAGGAAGGCGCCTGGGTTGGCCGGATCCTGCAGCAGAACGCTCACGGCATCTGTACCGCCGATCACGATATCCAGGTTGCCGTCACCGTTCAGGTCCTGCAGCAGCAGCGATTGCGCCAGGTTCTGCGCGGCGACCGGATAGCTGACGGCCGCCAGGAACTGGCCGTGGTTGGCCGGATCCTGCAAGAGCACCTTGACGGTGGGAGCCGCGCCGCCGGTCGGACCCGGATCGGTGATCACCAGGTCTCCCAGGCCATCGCCGTTGACGTCGGCGATCGCCACGATGTTGGCGCCGGCAAGATTGCTGTTCATGGTCTGCGTAAAGACCGTCACGGGTGCAGCATAGGTGGTCGTGCCCACGGCGCCCGTGTGCATGAGTACCTTGACGCCCGTGGCGTCGGTCAGTGCCACATCGGGAATGCCATCGCCGTTCAGATCGCCTACGGCGACCCAGTTTGCGCCGCCCGAATACAGGGGTACGGGATTGGCGAAGGTGCCGGGCGAAGTCTGGAGGAACAGCGAGACGTTGTAGTCGGCCGCGACCAGGTCGGGTAGGCCGTCGCCGTTCATGTCCAGGATGGCGACCTGCGAGGCGCCGGCCGAGGGCAGGACCAGCGGCGTATTGAAGCTGCCTGGGCTGAGGGTATTGTTGAAATAGACGGCCAGCACACCGTCCTCGACGCTCGCGGTCACTACGTCGGGCAGGCCATCGCCATTCACGTCGGCGCTGGCGATGTAGAGCGGATCGTCACCGTTGTCCGTCGACGTCGGCATCGCGAATGCAGTGGCCGAGGTGGACAGGTAGGTCTTCAGAATGGCCGGGTCCGGCTCCAGTCCGTTTTGCACACTGCTCAGCTGTACGATGTCGCTAAAGCCGTCGTTGTTGAAATCCGCCGCGGCGACGCCGGCCGACATCTCGACGGGTGGATAGCCGTTGAAGTTGTCACCGTAGCCGCCGCAGCTGGAGAGCAGCAGGAGCGCGGCCAGTGCAGCCCAGGCGGTGGGCTGCCTGATTGATCCGGTGTGGTGCGACATGGATGATTCTCCCAACAGACCAGGCCGTTGAACAGTTAGGGCACTGAACTTAGTGCAGGGCTCATCCGGGTACCATCGAGCGGCGCACAAATTCCAGGCCAGCCACGGAGTGAGTACCGTAAGCGAGGGCATTCGGTGTCATGGCGGCGTCGCCGAAGTGCGACAGCATTACAGCTGAAGGATTCCACCCTATGCATGGTGCCTCGAGGAGCGAGGCGCTGATGCAGCCCCCGCGCAACTGGTCGGACAATCGGGCTCCGGTTTCGGTTCCCGCGGACTCCCCTCGCAGGCGGGCACCGCCCATTCGCGCCGGCCGCCGAAGGGCGGTGAATTCAGGGCCAGACAGGCCGCCTGGCTGGGGCGGGCGCAGGCCGCCGGGGCGCCTGGGCAACTGCGACCTGATCGTCAGGTAAGCCCAGGGGCAACCTGCTAGAGTCCGCCGGCCCAAAGTGAACACCTCGACCGCAAGCTCAGGCAAAGACGCGCGTCCCAGCGCGGCGGAGCTGCGATCCGTGGTCGATCGCTACAGACGACCCTCCTATTCGCGTGCCATCTGGCAGCTCACCAATACGCTTCTGCCGTACCTGCTCGTGTGGTACCTGATGGCGCGCGCCATCACCGTGTCGTACTGGCTCATGCTGCCCCTCGCGATCATCGCTGCGGGCCTGCGGGTGCGCATTTTCATCTTCATGCATGATTGCGGCCACGGCTCCTTCCTGCGCTCGCAGCGGGCCAACAGCGTCATCGGCTGGATCGCCGGGCTGCTGACATTTACGCCCTTCCACCACTGGAGCTGGGAGCACGCGATTCACCACCGCACCTCCGGCAATCTGAACCGCCGCGGCCATGGCGACATCTGGACCCTGACGGTGGAAGAGTATCTCGCCTCTCCGCCCTGGCGCCGTGCCGCCTATCGGTTCATGCGCCACCCGCTGGTGCTGCTGGTGATTGCTCCCACGGTGCAGTTCGTGCTGCTGGAACGTTTCCCTTCCTCGCAGGCGGGCCGGCGCGAGCGCCTGTCGGTGTTGCTCACCAATCTCGGGCTGCTGCTGATGGCCATTGCGCTGTGCGAGCTGATCGGCTTCCGATCATGGCTGCTGATCGAGGTGACCCTGATGCTGCTGGCCGGCGCCGCCGGGGTCTGGCTGTTCTACGTGCAGCACCAGTTCGCCGATGTGTACTGGGTCCGCAACGAGGCCTGGGATTACACCGATGCGGCCCTGACCGGCAGTTCCTACTACAACCTGCCCGGCATACTGCGCTGGTTCTCAGGGAACATCGGCTTCCATCATATTCATCACCTCAGCCCGCAGATTCCCAATTACCACCTGCGGCGCTGCCACGATGCCGAGCCGCGCTTCCGCAAGGTGCCGACCCTCACGCTGCTGACGAGCTTCCGGTCGGCGACACTGCGATTGTGGGATGAGCAGCGCCAGCGCCTGATCGGCTTCCGGCTGCTGAAGACCCTCCGTCCGGGCTAGCTCCCGCGGCCGTTCGCTGCCGCTTGGGCGCGATTGAACGCGTTACAATGGCCGCTGTCCAAAACGGCAACCCGGTCGTGGAGCCTCATATGCGCCGTATTGCAACCCTGGGAGTGGCGGCCGTTGCGGCCGTGGTCGTGACTGTCGCCGGCGCCGGGGGCGAAGCGCCCGCCAAGGTGGGCGCGGTTCACGCGGAGTGGATGGACAAGAGCGTCAATCCGCTGCAGGACTTCTACCTGTACGCCAACGGCCAGTTCCTGCACGACAACCCGGTGCCGCCGGCCTACTCGTCCTGGGGCCAGTTCCAGATCCTTGACCAGAAGAACCAGGACTTCATCCACGAGCTGCTGCAGGCCGCGGCGGCAGACAAGTCCGCTTTGCCTGGCACTGAGGAGCGCAAGATCGGCGATTTCTACGCCAGCGGCATGGACGAGGCGGCCGTCGAGAAAGCGGGCATTGCGCCGCTCAAGGGTGAATTTGCGCGCATTGCGGCCATCCGCAGCCCGGCCGATCTGACCCCGGCGCTGGCGCGCCTGCAGGCGATCGGGGTCGATGCCGCCTTTGGCATCGGGCAGATGCAGGACTACTCGGACAGCACCCAGGTGATCGCGGTCGTGGCGCAGGGAGGCCTGGGGCTTCCCGATCGCGACTACTACCTCAAGGACGACCCGAAGTTCGCCGCGATTCGCAAGTCCTATGAAGAGCACATCGCCCGCATGTTCGTGCTGCTGGGCGACCCCAGCGCCGCGGCGGCGGACGAAGCGCACGAGGTGATGGCCCTGGAAACCCGCCTGGCCGCCGTCTCGATGCCCACCGAAGACCAGCGCAATCCGCATGCGATCTACAACGTTCGCGAGCTGCCGGCACTGGCGAAGGATGCGCCCGCCATCAACTGGCCACGTTATCTGGAGGTCTCTGGCGTGCCGCGCGTGACCAAGCTCAACCTGGCCATGCCCGGATTCTTCGGCGGTCTGTCACATGAAATCGCGACCACCCCCATTCCACAGTGGCGCAATTACCTGCGCTGGCAGCTGGCGCACGCGTTCGCCCCGTATCTCCCCAGCGCATTTGTCGACGAGAACTTCAAGTACGTGCAGCTGGTATCGGGCAGCAAGGAACTGCTGCCGCGCTGGCGGCGAGTGCTGCGAGTGGAAAACGGCGCCATCGGATTTGCGGTGGGCCACGAATACGTCAAGCGGCGTTTCCCGCCCGAGGCGCGCGCGCAGGTGCTCGAGATCCTGCACGGCGTGCGCGCCGCGCTGCAGGAAGACATCAAGACGCTGCCGTGGATGAGCGAGGAGACGCGGCTCAAGGCGCTGGAGAAGCTCTCGATGATCGAGGAGCGCATCGGGTATCCCGACGTCTGGCGTGATTACACCAGGCTCAAGATCGATCGCGGGCCCTATGTGCAGAACGTGCTGCGAGCCAATGCCTTCGAGAACGCCCGCCAGCTCGCCAAGATCGGCAAGCCCGTCGACCGCACCGAGTGGGGCATGGTGCCGCAGCAGATCAACGCCTACTACGGCTCGTCGATGAACAACATCAATTTTCCGGCCGGCATCCTGCAACCGCCGTTCTTTGACCCTGAAGCGCCGGCCGCCTTCAACTACGGTGCCATCGGCGCGGTCATCGGCCACGAAATCACCCACGGCTTCGACGACCGGGGCAGCCAGTTCGACGGACACGGCAACCTGGTCAACTGGTGGAACAAGGAAGATGGCGAGAAATTCCACGCCGGGGTCCAGTGCGTGATCGACCAGTATTCGAGCTACGCCGTCGATGGCGATCTGCACCTGAAAGGCAAGCTGGTGACAGGCGAAGCCATTGCCGATCTTGGCGGACTGCTCCTGGCCTATCGGGCCTACGAGGCGTCGCCCGCGCGCGCGGGGGCGCCAATCGTCGACGGTTACACGCCGGAGCAGCAGTTTTTCCTGGGGTACTCACGCTTCTGGGGAGAGAACGTGCGGCCCGAGCAGGCGCGGCTGTGGGCGACTTCCGACCCGCACCCACCCTCGAATTTTCGCGTGAACGGCACATTGTCCAATGTGCCCGAGTTCGCGCTGGCCTTTGGGCCGCCGGCTGCCGCGCCAGATAGCAAACGCTGCGTAATCTGGTGACATTGCACCGGCCCCTGCTCTAGAATCGCGCGCCTTACGTGGGGCGGTAGCTCAGCTGGGAGAGCGTCGCGTTCGCAATGCGAAGGTCGAGGGTTCGATCCCCTTCCGCTCCACCAGTTCTTCATTGTCCGGCGATGTCTATTGATGTCTGCCGGGGTCGGGAGGGTCCTTCCCGACCCTGGAAGCACGGCACGCCAGGCCCGGATCGGCGCCCGCCACCTGCCGCTCATGTCCAAGGTCCCCGAAGTCGCGTCCAACCCGCTTTGGGGGCATATTTGGGCGCAGCTGGCACTTGAGCAAACATGCAGGGAGACGCCATGAGGACCTGGACCCGTCGCCGCGCACTACACGGCACGGCTGCTCTTTCCCTCCTTCCCCTGCTCTTCAATCGAAACGCCCGCGCATCTGAGGCCAGGCAGCCAAACCCAGCCCCCAGCGGCGCTCGTGCACCGCAGGCCGATGCGGAGATCCCCTCCGCAGCCCTCAAGATGGCGCGGCCGCTGGTGCATGTTACGGATCTTTTCCGCCCTCACGATGACCCGGATGACCACTGGGACTTGGCGACCGCTTATGCACTGACCAGCCGGGGCGACCTTGATCTGGTGGGGATCCTGACGGACAACCCGGCGAACCTCCGCGCCGTGTACAAGGACGCCTGCAGTCCGGATGTCGCCGCCGTGGCGCAGCTCAATTACCTCACCGATAGGGCAGTGCCGGTCACAACGGGGACGATCTGGCCAACCAAGCCTGGGGAAAAGATCCGCGAGGACAACCTGCCGAAGGATCTGGGGGGCGTCAAGATGCTCCTGGACATCCTCAGGCGATCGACCCGACCCGTTGCGGTCACGGTGGTTGGATCCTGCCAGGATGTCGCCATAGCGGGAAAAAAGGAGCCGCGGCTGTTCTCTGAAAAGTGCGCAGGAATCTATCTGAACGCAGGGTGTGGCAGTCCGAACCCGGAATTGCAAAAGTTGGGCGAGGAGGTCGAGTGGAACGTCCATCTCAATCGCGGCGCCTACGCCAGCATATTCGAGCTGCCCTGTCCGATATTTTGGCTGCCCTGCTTCAATACCTTTGCGAATACGGCGATCGCCGGCGAATACGGTACCGCCTGGAGTTTCCAGCAGAAGGAGGTGCTCTCACACCTGTCCACTCGCGCGCAGATCTACTTTGCTTATGTGCTGAGCAAGGAGCCGGGGATCAACTGGTTGCCCTATCTGCTTGAGCAGCGAAATAAGAGTACGGCGGGTAAGTACTATGACGATATCCGCGGGATGTACAGCACGGCATCGTTCATTCACGCCGCTGGAAAAACGGTCACTCGTGAAGGTGAGATGGTTCTACTGGATGCGGCGGGGGACCGGGCCGTGTACGAGTTCATACCGATCGAGGTCCGCTGCGACGAAAACGGAATTACCGCCTGGCAGAAAGCCAATGGACCCACCGATCGGCATCTGTTCCATATCCGGGACATGGATAAGTATCCCAAGGCGATGGCCAGCGCCCTTAGATCCATGTTGCTCGAATTGTCATGATGTCGGCGAGACCGGGCGTTTCCTGAGCACCGTGGCCGGGCCGTTCGGTTCTTCAAGAGAGTGAGCGCAGGTCCTTCAGCTTGGAATCCCCATGAGCCCATCTAATCCGTCACTGCTCGCGCGCCTGTTCAAGTCCATGGCCGTCATCGAGGAATTCGAGCTGCGGGCAGTGATCTTGAGCATGATGTACTTCTTCTTCCTGTTCGGCAGCTACTCGGTGGTCAAGCCGGTGCGCGACGCCATGGGCACGGTCTACGGGGTCAAGCATCTGCAGGAGCTGTTCACGGCGACTTTCCTGGCGAGCCTGGTGTTTGCGCCACTGTATGCGGGCCTCGCCTCACGGATCCGGCTCTCGACCTTTCTGCCCTGGGTGTACGGCTGCATCGCCGCCTCGGTCCTGTTGTTCTTCGCTCTGTTCCGGGGCGTCACGGAGCCCGCGCAGGTGCATTGGGTGTCCGCCGCGTTCTACGTCTGGGTCAGTACCTTCAACATACTGATCATCTCGGTGTTCTGGAGCTTCATGGCGGACATCTATTCGCGCACCCAGGCGAAGCGGCTGTTCGGGTTCGTCGCGGCGGGCGGCACGATCGGCGGTATTGTCGGACCACTGATCGCCACATTCCTTGGCAAGAGCGTCGGTAACAACGGCCTGATGCTCATTGCAGCCGCCGGCTTCATCGTGACCGCGGTGCTGGTGCGCATGCTGGCGGCGGAGAAGGCCAGGCTCACGGTCGCGGGTTCGGAAACGCAGCGGACCACGCTGGACCGGAGGCTCACGGGCGGACTGTTCGAGGGCTTCAGCTTGCTGCTCGGCTCCCCATACCTGCTGCTGCTGGCGCTGTTCCTGCTGCTGATGACCTGGGTTTCGACGATTGTGTATTTTCAGCTCGGCGACCTGATCACCAGGGCCTTCGCGAGTGCCGATGAGCGCACGAGCGCCTACGCGAGCATCGAGCTGGCCGTCAACAGTCTGGCGGTGGTGCTGCAGCTGTTCGGCACCGGCCGGCTGATCCGCCGCTTCGGCGTCGGCACCGGCCTGCTGTTGAACCCGGTGATCATGGTCATTGCCTTCCTGGCTGTGCTTTTCTCACCGGTGTTGCTGGTGCTGGGTGGGATCCAGATCGTACGGCGCGTGGCCGAATACGCGGTGGCCAAGCCCACGCGCGAAATGCTCTTCACCGTTGTGGATCAGGAGAGCCGCTACAAGGCCAAGAATGTCATCGATACGGTCGTCTATCGCTTCGGTGACCTCAGTTCTTCCTGGATCAGCCATGCCTTGCTGCCCTTTGGGGTGGCGGGGCTGGCGATCTTCGGGGCCCTCGTCTCGGCGATCTGGTTCCCGATCGCCTTGTTGCTGGGCAAGCGCTACGAGAGCGCCCGAGGAGCCGGCTGAGTTCCGGCGACCGGGTACCTGCCCGGGATGATGGAGGATGCCACGCTATTCAGGGGAACGGTCTGATCCATCGAACCGTGACGAAGATCGTCGACGTCCGCCCCAGCGAGCTGAGGGCGGTGCTGCTCGCGTTTGCGTGCAACTTTGCGCTCATGGCGACCTACTACCTCCTGAGGCCCGTGCGCGATGCGATGGCGACCGTGTTTGGCGTCGGTCAGTTGCAGAATCTCTTCACGGGTACGCTGGTGATCACACTGTGCTGTTCACCAGTGTTTGCCTGGCTCACGGACACCTTCAAGCTCTCGCGTGTGCTGACCGGAATATTCTGGTTCCTGATCGCCAACCTGCTGTGTTTCTACTTCTGGCTTCGGGCCGAGCCCGACAGTCGCTGGTTTGCCGCCGCGTTCTACTGGTGGTTCAGCGTCGTCAATCTGTTCATGGTGTCGGTATTCTGGAGCCTGATGGTCGACCTGTTCACGGCCAGCCAGGCCACCCGCCTGCTGCCGGCCATTGCCGCAGGCGGAAGCATCGGGGCCATCGCCGGTCCGTTGGTGGCTTCCCGATCCGTAAAAGGCCTCGGCGTGAGCGGGATATTGCTGCTGGCGGTGGCGGGCTTTGGACTCGTCATTGCGGTGCTGCACTGGCTGATTAGAGAGAAGCACCGCCTCCAGGAAGTGCACGCCGAGACGCAGGCCTCGACGCTGAATCACCAGTTGCGCGGCACGATGCTGGATGGGTTCCGGGCCTTGTTCGCCTCGTCTTACCAGATGAACCAGGCGATCTTCATGCTGTTGATGACGTGGGTCGCTACCGTGGGTTATTTCATCCAGACGGACCTGATCAGTACTGCATTCTCGGGCCTCGCCGCGCGCACGCAGGCGCTGGCGAACATCGACCTGGTGGTGAATATTCTCTCCGCAGCAGTGTCACTGCTGGCCCTGAGTCGCTTCATCCAGCGATTCGGGGTGACGGGCGGTCTGGTGCTGACTCCCTTCCTGATGGCGGTTTCCTTCGTGCTCATGGCTCTGTCGCCCACGCTGCTGATGATGCAGGCCATGCAGGTCACGCGGCGCGTGACGCAGTACGCCATTGCAAGGCCCAGCCGCGAGATCTGCTTTACGGTGGTCGAACAGGAAAGCCGCTACAAGGCCAAGAACGTCATTGATGTGGTCGTGTACCGGCTCGGCGATCTCAGCTCGGCCTGGGTGCAGGCCGGCATGCGGATGCTCGGCTTTGGAATGGCCGGCGGGCTGGGCGTGGGTTTGATCGCTACGGGGTTTTGGGCCGTGAGCGCCTGGACCCTCGGGCGGCAGTACGAGAGCAGGCGAGCGGAATTGAGAAGTGCGGAACCCACGATGCCGTCTCTGCGCCTCTAACACCGGGTTGTTGAATCCATGGGTTTCCAACGAGAGCGCCCCAACGTCCTCGGATGTGACCACCTGACTGATCGCTGAGCATCCGATCCGCCCAACGACCTCCTCAAGCAGAGGACTCTTCGTCAAATACTGTGATCGCCGTCCACATTGACCGGGAGGTCCGGGGTGCATCGCACGACGCCTCGAGGCTTGTCCAGACCTGAAATATTCTGTAGGTAGAACAAGAGCTTAGAGACGATATCTGTCCAGCCAGTGAAATTTGGAGATCGCCCTCCAGGATCCATGGCAGAAAGGTCGCGGCGCCTGTACGCCAACTGTGACGCTGTTTAGGAATATTTCCAGCCCCCAGGTTTAGAGTCCTTCAGTCGCTCGCGGACCATTGGTCCTGCGAGCGCCGCGGGCATGTTGATGCTCGGGGAAGAGCCTGGACCCTATCCCGAGCTGGCGCGTTCGAATTCCTGGCGGCAAGCCTGATGGCCTGGGGCGAGATTTGACCAGCGACGGCGCTCAGAATCTGGTGGGAGCTGTCGGCAGCGATGCCGGCCGGTCGCGTTCGTGCCGGAGGTGGACCAGGGGATTGCCGGCGCCAGGCCTGCGAACAGGAACTCTGCTGGTCGTGATGGCACTGCTCTGCGCGCCGCTCGGCGCTCTGGCCGGCTCGATCGAGGTCATCGTCAATCCTGACCATGCCAGCGCCACCATCGACCGCAATCTGTTGCGCGCCATCTTCACGATGCGCCTGCGCCAGTGGCCCGACGGCGAGCCGATCCAGGTCTTCGTCATGCCCGACGGCAGCGAATTGAGCAACGAGTTCTGTCGCGAGCAGCTGGGAACCTTTCCCTATGTCATGCGCGCAACCTGGGACCGCATTGTGTTCACCGGTACCGGCCTGGCGCCCACGGTCGTGAGTTCGGAGCGGGAAATGCGCGACCGCGTCCGCTCCACCCCCGGTGCCGTTGGTTACATTCGCAGCGGAGAACGGTCGCAACTGTTGCCCGCCCAGCCCAATGTCCTCCTCGCTCCTCTCGGAGGTTTCTGGCGTGGCTGACCCCTTCTTCAATTCATCCCCATCCCGTCTGCCGATTCACTGGTTAGCGCCGGTCATGCTGGGTTGTGTGCTCTGTTTGCCCGTTGAGGCGCTCGATTACCAGTTCCACGGCTACGCCGCGCAGGGTTACGCGCTCAGCAGCGGCAACAATATATTCGGTGACAGCACCGGCGGGAGCCTCAGTTACTACGAGGTCGGACTCAATGCGCAGATCCAGGTGCACCCCAGGCTGTTGCTGGCCGCACAGGGCGCAATTCGGGACGCTGGGGCCACCGATAGCGGTGTCGCGCGGCTGGACTACGCCCTGATGGACTACCGGATCGTCTCCGGCGCCGACGCCAACGCCGGGATCCGGATCGGCAAGGTCAAGAACCCCCTGGGCTTCTTCAACGAGACCCGCGATGTCATCTTCACTCGTCCCAGCATCCTGCTGCCCTTCATCTATTCCGATAATCAGAATCAGCGCGATCTGGTGTTTGCCGCGCCCGGGGTGCAACTGTACGGCAGCGCCGTCCGGGGCAGGCACGAGTGGTCGGCGACGGGCACGGCCAGCGCCGACAGATATCTGAACGAGGTCGACGAGCACCTGCTCGTCGTCCTTCCGGTGCCATCCAGCATACAAATGAAGGATTCCTGGAACGGCCAGATCATGGATTCGATCGATGGGGGCCGCTGGCAATTCGCCGTCAGTATTTATTATGCCCGGCTGGTCCTGAACGCACAGTATCCGAGCGTGCCTCCTGCGAGCATCTACGGCAACTTTGGCGTTGGCGTGGACGTCATTTCCGCACGCTATAACGCCGAGCGATTCAGCCTTACCGGGGAATACGCGATCGGTCCCAACCGGGACTTCGTCACCCTCGGGGGCACCGTGATCCAGAATTTCAGGATCGTCGCGGACTCCGGCTATCTGCAGGGTGACTACCGGATCAATTCGCGCTGGAGCGCCCTGGCGCGGGCCGATGCCTACTTTCGTGACCGCGGCGATCGTGGCGGACACGCGTTTGCCGCCGCGAATCCCGGGACGAGCGCGGCCTCCAGGTATGCCTACGACCTCACCGCCGGGCTCTCCTGGCGCCCCAATGCCCGTTGGGGCGTGTGGGGGGAATATCACTGGATCGACGGCAGCGCGACCGTGCAACCGCTCGACAACACGGGGCGTGTGCCGGCCGACCACTGGTCGACGCTGATGCTGATGGCGGGCCTCAGATTCTAGGCGCCGTCGAATGACCGGATTGCACCAAGCGCCGCAAGCCCCCCCGACTGATTCGCCCGGTCGGGACGCACCGCGGTTTGGCCTGATCTGGAAATCGCTCCTGTCGCTCATCGTCTCACTGGGCTGCGCCTATGCCTATCTGGGCTATGTCAGCTACGCCAGCCTGAAGGAACAGCACGAGCAGGGCGTGCAACGGCAAATGGAGCGGCTCGATCTTGCTCTCGATGCTCAGTTCGAGCAATCGAGCGAGGCCCTGGCGCGGCTCGCGACGCAGATGGTGGCGGTCACGAGTACCGCGCAACTGCAATCCAGCGGCCTGGACGAGACTTCGCTGTCTCCCGAACTGCTGTCGATGCTGACGTGGATCGAATACGTCAAGCCGGACGGGCTACGGCTTGCAGGGTGGAACAATCGCGGCGCCGAGCCGATTCCCCCGGCAAGCGCCGCGACGCTCCAGGCCCGGGTTCGCGTCACAGGGCGGCCGGCCGTCGAGCTCATCTGCGGGCGCGACTGTGTCCTATACGTTTATGCGCCGGCCTTCGATCGCGAAGGGCAGGAAGTCGTCATCGGGATCGGCCAGCTGGCTGCGGATATCCTGCTGGAATTCAGGCGCCTGACCGGCACCGACGTCGCGCTGCTGCAGGACCGGGCCGGCAGAGGCCCGAGTCGCGGCACGGCCTCGCGGATCTCGGAACGGCAGCTGACAGGGCTGACAAATTCACCGGCGTTGCTTCCGGTCCTGACGGGTATGCGCGATGAACTGCCGGCTCCAGGCCGCAGTCTCGCGACTGCGAGCGGGGAACGTCGATTTCAGCTCCGGGTCCATGGGCTGCCCGCCGGCATCGTCGCCGGCTCCCTAAAGCCCGAGGCGTTGTTCATCGTCGACGACACAGAGGCGCAGCTGCGCATCCGGGCGGACGCACGCCGGATGGTGCTGTCCATTGTGTCCGGAATGATCCTGTCGGCGCTCGCCCTGATCCTGGTCACCAGTCCGTTGCTGCGCCGGCTGACCCGGGTGACGCGCGCGCTCCCGCTGCTGGCGGAGCAGCGCTTTGCGGAAGCCAGGGCCTTGATGACGGATGACTCCCGCAAGTCTCGCTCTGCGGACGAGATCGACGTCTTGCGCGAGGTGGCCATCTCGCTGGCGGAGAAGCTGGAACGACTCAACGCCGCGGAATCGGCCAGCGCGGCCAAGTCGCACTTCGTTGCAGCGATGAGCCACGAGATACGCACTCCCATGAACGGGATCATTGGAACGCTCGACGTCTTGCAGCACAGTAGCCTGACCGGCCCGCAGGTCGAGCTGGTGAGCCTGATTTGCGAGTCGGCCGATTCACTGCTCACGATCATCGACGACATCCTCGACTTCTCGAAAATCGAGGCGGGCCGACTGGACATCGAGCGGCTGCCGATGTCGGTGGCGCAGGTGGTCGAAAAGACCGGAAATCTGCTCAATCGCATCGCGGAGCGCAAAGGCGGGACTCTTACGGTGTTCGTCGATCCGGAGATCCCGTCGACGGTCATGGGCGATGCCGCGCGCCTGCGCCAGGTTCTTATCAATCTGATCAGCAACGCGCTGAAATTCTCCAGCAGTCTGGACCGTCCCGGGCAAGTGTCGGTACGCGCCGAGCTCGTGGGCCACGACCAGGACCACGTGATGGTGGAGTTTCGCGTCGCCGACAACGGCATCGGTATGGACGAGGCGACGCTGGCGCGGGTGTTCACCGCCTTCACTCAGGCGGACGCTTCCACGACCCGGCGCTACGGTGGCACAGGTCTGGGCCTGGCCATCTGCAAGCAGTTGGTGGGCCTGATGGGAGGCCACATCTCCGTCGAAACGCAGCCCAATGCCGGATCCGCCTTCAGCGTGCGCTTGCCCCTCCGGCCACTGCCTGGGATGAGCGATGCCGCGGCGGGTGCTTCTGAAATCAGAGGGCTGAGCTGCCTCGTCATCGGTGGGCCGGCGGGCCTGGCCGGTGATCTGGCGACCTATCTCAGGGCGGACGGGGCATCGGTCACGCGCGTGGCCGATCTGGCCTCAGCTCGCCCCGTGAGCGAGGCGAACTCGCCCGTTCCGGAGGTATGGGTCATCGACGTCGGGGAGGACTCGCCGGGACTCGAGGAGCTGCAGTCGATCGTGCGCACCTATGCTGAAATGGATGTGCGCGTTGCGGTGGTGGTGATCGGGCGCGGCCGGCGGCGCAGTCCGCGGGCCCAGGCCGCCGGAATCAGCATGCTCGACGGCAACGCGCTGAATCGGCAGACCCTTGCCAGGGCGGTCGCCTTGGCGGGCGAACGGGCGACTGCGGAGCCGGAACATATGCCCAACTCAGGCAGGAAAGGCAAAGGGGTCGCTCCATCGCGTGAAGAGGCGCTACGCCAGAACCGGCTGATCCTGGTCGCCGAGGACAACGAGATCAACCAGGCGGTCATTCGCCAGCAGTTGCAGCTCCTGGGTTACGCGGCCGACGTCGCCCCAAACGGCCGCGAGGCGCTGAAGCGCTGGTTTGGCGGAAGCTACGGGCTGCTGCTGACGGACCTGCACATGCCCGATATCGACGGCTTTGAGCTCACTGCGCAGATTCGCGCGGTGGAAGGCGATCGGGCGCGCACCCCGATCGTTGCACTCACGGCCAATGCAATGAAAGGAGAATCAGAGCGCTGTCTGGCCGCCGGCATGGACGGGTACCTGTCCAAGCCCGTGCCGCTCCCGAACCTGGCCGCCGTTCTGGAGAAGTGGCTGCCGGAAGTGCCGGCTCAGCCGAAGGTAAGTACGCCGGAATCCGCTCCGGTGGACCTGAGCGCGCTGGAGGCGCTGGTCGGATCCGACCCGTGGATCAAGGAGGAAATCCTGCGGGAGTTTGCCGTGAGTGCGGCGCGGCTGGCTGCCGAACTGACGGAAGCGTGTGTGGCAAAAGAGGCCAAGACCGCGGCTTCGATCGCCCACAAGCTCAAGTCCTCAGCTCGCTCCGTAGGGGCATACCGGCTCGGTGCCCTGTGCGCCGAGATCGAGACTGCAGGCGGCGCGGGCGATTCCAGCGCCGTGACGGAGCTGCGCGCCGCATTCGAGCAGGAGGTAGCGGCCGTGGCTGAGTACCTGCGTTCCAGCACGAGCGCGAAGGTCGAGTCCACCAGCCTGCTCAAGGCATTGGCGGAGCCGCTCGATCCGAAGGCCACCGAGATCATGCTGATCGATGATGATCCGGTCACGCGCAGAGTCCTGACCCACATGCTGGCACGGCTTGGCTACACGCACGTCGAGGCCTTCGACTCCGGCCGCAGTGCCCTGCGCAGGCTCACCGGCGCTCAGAGTACGGTCGACCTGATCCTTCTCGACATCAACATGCCGGAGATGGACGGCGTCCAGTTCATCCGGCGCCTGGCCAATTGCCGCTACACGGGCAGCGTGATTCTCGTCAGTGGCGAGAACAGCCGCATCCTGGAAAGCGTGGAAAAGCTCATTCAGTCCCAGCGATTGACGGTCCTGGGGCACCTGCAGAAGCCCGTGAAGCCGGAAGAGCTGGCGGCCCTGGTGAGGCAGGTCAAGCCCCACAAGGGTCGCGGCAGCGTGCGGCGCTCGACCAAACATTCCTACAACGGGCAGCAGCTGCGCGCGGCGCTGACCCACGGCGAACTGGTCAACTACTATCAGCCCAAGGTGAAGCTGGCGACCGGTGAAGTGGCGGGCATGGAGAGCCTGGTGCGCTGGCAGCATCCGGCAGACGGGCTGGTCTTTCCTGACCAGTTCATCAGCGTGGCTGCGGACCATGGGCTGATTACGGAACTGACGGGCGTGGTGCTGCGGGCGGCGATGAACCAGGCGAAAATCTGGAAACGGGCCGGATACGAAGTGCCGATCGCCGTCAACATATCCATGGATGATCTGGCCTCGCTTGATTTCCCCGATGCCGTAGCGCTGCTGGCCCGGGAGGCGGGAATAGATCCCCAGATGATTACGCTGGAGGTGACCGAGGGGCAGGTCATGCGGCAATTGAGCACCGCACTCGATGTGCTCTGCCGGCTGCGCCTGATGCGCTTTCGCCTGGCAATCGACGACTTTGGAACCGGACATTCCTCGCTGGCGCAGTTGCGCGACCTGCCTTTCGACGAGCTCAAGATAGACCGCGGCTTCGTGCATGGTGCCTCCAGTGACGGGACCCGCAGGGCGATCTGTACCGCGAGTCTGGGCATGGCGCAGCAGCTGCATATGCAGACCGTCGGCGAAGGCATCGAGGAGCGCGCCGACTGGGATGTCCTGTGCTCCCTCGGTTGCGAGGCTGGCCAGGGTTACTTCATCGCGCGGCCGATGCCGGCGGAAGAGGTGCCGGACTGGATAAGCAGCTGGCGTGAGCAGCACGGCCTGCAGCGCTTTCCACGGCCTGAGCGGTCCGGCTCGTCAGGCAATCGCTAGCGCGTCGCCATCTGCACATCGAGCAGGCGCTGGCGCTCGGCCCGGCGCATCACCATGCCGGCGATGAGCACTCCGGCTCCGACCGTGGCGATGATCAGGCTCGCGAGGGCATTGACGTCCGGGCTCACGCCGAGCTTCACCTTCGAATAGATCACCATCGGCAGCGTGCTGGCGCCCGGCCCGGATACAAAGCTGGAGATCACGAGGTCGTCGAGCGAGAGCGTGAAACTCAGCAGCCATCCGGACAGCAGCGCCGGGGCGATGATGGGCAGCGTGGTATCCATGAAGGCGCGCACCGGCCCGGAACCCAGGTCCATGGCGGCCTCCTCGAGCGAGCGGTCGGCACTGCGCAGGCGCGACTGCACCGTCACGGTGACGTAGGCCGTACAAAACGCGACATGGGCGATGACCAGGGTCGTATAGCCACGGTGCGGCCAGGAAAAGAGCTGCAGCATCGCGACGAACAACAGCAGCTGCGTGATGCCGGTGATGATCTCGGGCATCACCAGCGGCGCGTTGACCATCGCGGTCAGGAGGAAGCGGCCGCGAAAGCGCCGGAAGCGCACCAGCGCGATGGCGGCCAGCGTTCCCAGGATCACCGCGAGGGTGGAGGCGACCACGCCGACCTCGAGCGAGAGCAGTGCGGCATCGAGGATCTGGTCGTTCCCCATCAGTTCGCGGTACCAGTGGAAGGAAAATCCGCCCCAGACGTTGACCATAGCCGAGGCATTGAAGGAATAGGTGATCAGCACCAGCATCGGCAAATAGAGCACGGCAATCCCGAAGCACAGCACCGTGAACAGCAGCAGGGGTGGGCGTTCGCTCATGGGTTCATCAGGCCTTAAGCTTCCTGCTGCTTGGCGCTGTAGTGCTGATAGATCGCGATCGGCCCGACCAGGAACACCAGGAATGCGATGGCGACGGCGGAGGCCACCGGCCAGTCGCGATTCATGAAGAATTCGTCCCACAGCACGCGGCCGATCATGAGGTTGTCGGGGCCGCCCAGGAGCGACGGAATCACGAATTCGCCGATCGCCGGAATGAACACCAGCATCGATCCGGCGATCACCCCGGGCATCGACAACGGCAGGGTGATGTCGAAAAACGCCCGCCACGGCGAGCTGCCCAGGTCGGCGGAGGCCTCGAGCAGCTCGTGATCGAGCTTCTCGAGCGTGGCAAACAGCGGCAGCACCATGAACGGCAGGTAGGAGTAAATGATGCCCAGATACACGGCCAGGCTGGTGCGCATGATCTTCAGCGGCTCGTGGATGACGCCCAGCCACAGCAGCGCCGAATTCAGCAGGCCGTTTTCGCGGATGATTCCTTCCAGGGCGTAGACGCGCAGCAGGAAGGAGGTCCAGAACGGCAGGATGATGATCATCATCAATATGCCCTGCGTGGTTTTGGATGAACGCGCCATGGCGTAGGCCATCGGGTATCCAATCAGCAGGCAGATCAGCGTCGAGAAAAATGCCGTGCGCAGCGAATACAGGTACGAGAAGGCGTACACCTCGTCGGTGAGCAGGTAGCGGTAGTTGTCCAGGCTCAGGCGGATCGACAGGTGGTGGTCGGCGGAGTAATTCCACACGCTGGTGTAGGGCGGCACCTGCAGTGCCGTGTCGGCGAAGCTGATCCGCAACGAGTAGGCGAAGGGGATCAGGAAGAACACGACGAGGAACAGGAGCGGGGGCAGGATGATCAGCCAGCGGCCGTAGCGCTTGACCAGCGCGGCCAGGAACAGCTGCATGCGGTGGCTGGATTCCCCCATCCGCGGCAATTCTACGGGTCAGTTGCAGAATTGACATAGAATTTCGGCCAGATGCCAACGCCAGCGGACCGCACTCGCAGCAACCGAAGCAAGGGGCGCCGCCGCCTGCCCGGTGGCCGGGCTTCGAGTGCGCGCCAGCGCCTGCGGCTGATCAACGCCTGCATCTCCGCACTCCATATCCATGGCCCCTCGCGCACCACGGTCGAGAAGGTCGTGGCCATTGCCGGCATGTCGCCCGGGATCGTGCGCTTTTATTTCGCCTCCAAGGCGGCCATGCTGGTCGCCTCCCTCGAGTACCTGGCCGCGGAGTTCGAGCAGCGCGTGCTCATGCCGGTGATGCAGCTGCGCGCCGAGCCGGTCAAGGCGCTTACCCTGCTGGTCGATCTGTATCTGGACCCCGACATCGCCAGCCCGCGCAAGGTGTCGGTCTGGTATTCGTTCTGGGGCGAGGCGAGCTCGCGCCAGGAGTACTACGACATCTGCGGCAAGAAGGACGAGCGCTTTGCCGACCTGGTGCGCGAACTGGTTGGCCGGCTGATTCAGGAGACCGCTGCCGTACAGCTGGATGCCGATGGCGTCGCGCTCGGACTGATCGGCGCCCTGGAAATCCTCTGGCAGGACTTCGCCTTTCAGACCGAGGAGCGGATCGACCGCGCCGCGGCGCGGCGCCGCTGCCTCGCCTACCTGCGCTCCGTGTTTCCGGAGCAGTTCGGTGCAGCCGGCAGTGGCGCGCCGGCGCCGCGCCAGGCGGCGCTCCGGGCGGGCACGCCGGAGCTGTTCAAAGGTGTCTGGCAGCTCGCCGGGCATGAGTGCGACTGCGCCGGCGCCGGGGAGTTCTTCACGGCGGAACTGAGCGGTGAGCGCGCCCTGATCGTGCGTGCCGAGGGCGGCGCGATCCGCGGTTTCCGCAATCAATGCGAGCAGGGCTCGCACGCGCTGCGCATGGCGCAGCACGGACAGTTCGCCGCCGCGATCGACTGCCCGATCCACGGTTTGGCGTGGAACCTGCGCGGAGAGCCGCTGGCCGGGAACACCGCGCAGGGACTGCAGAGACTGGACTGCCGCCAGCAGAGCGGCTTTGTATGGCTCCGCTCCGGGCGGCTCGTTCGCGACAGCGATGATCCGCTGCCCGAGATAGCGGCGGGCCCGGAACTCGCGCCTGCCGCCGCGCCGGCCGAGCTGGAGGTGGCGGCGGACTGGACCGTGCTGGCGGAGCACTGGCTCGAATTCGAACTGCCCCAGCAACCGGGCGGCAGGCTCGCCGGCCTGTTTGCGGACGCGGAGCTGCGCATTGAAGAGTCCTCGGCGCGCGTGCTCTGGCAGGCGCGCATTGACCAGCGCGGCGCGGGCTGGTTCGCGCGGCGCTACGCGACGCTGGCCGCCGCGGGCGGTGTCGATGGCTGGAGACGCGTATTTCTGCCGCCGAACCAGTGGCTGGAATCGCGCCCGGACGGTGCGACGCTGCTGCAGCTGCTGCCGGTGCGCGCCGGGCACTGCCGGATCCGCTGGCTCGAATATCGCGTGGCCGGAAGCGATTCGCGCCTCAGGGCGATGGCCTATCTGGCGCACCGGTTGCGCGCGACCTGGCTGGCGCAGGACATCGAAGCGGTGGAATCCCTGCAGCGCTCCGCCGCTGGGGCGCACGCGGCGTCCGCAGATCCGGCAGCGCCCGCCCGCGCCGTGGCAGCGTTTCGCGGCGCCCTGGCGCACTGGTTGCGCGCGGCCGCGGCGATCAGCTGAAGCTGGCCGGCGGCGTGCTGAGGCGCGTTTCGGGAATGCGCTCGCGCAACAGGCCGTGGAACTCCAGCATCCAGCGCTCGATGGTCGAGAGCGGCCCCGGCTGGTAGCTGCTCGAGGCCAGCCCCTGCTGCACGCGTTCGCACAGCCACTTGTCCTCGTTGTTCACCTGCCGGTTGATGCGCTGCCCCAGTCCCCGCAGCACGCGCATCTCACGGCGCTGATCGGGCAGGGCGAAGACCGCGCTGCGCGTGATTGCACGGCCCGGTCCACTGGGCAGGATCTGGAAAAAATCCATCTGCTCGGGAAAGACATCGATGCCGAGATTGGGCAGCAGGCTGTAGAAGCGCCAGCAACGGCGGTTCGGTTCCGGCAGGTGCGTGGTCAAGGGGCCGACCATTTTCTGGTACATGCGCTCTGACCAGCGGCTGGAGGGCTGCTCGCGCAACCAGCTGGCACCCCGGGCGACGCCCGGTGCGGCGTTCTGGTCCTTGTAGTCCGGCGTGAACATGCGCTGCAGGCCCGGGTGGCCGATCGGCACGTGGTAGGACTCCAGATAGTTGTCGATCGCGATCTTCCAGTCGCAGGCCCACTCCGCGGTGCTGATGGGTCCGACCGGCTGCATCTCCAGGAAGCGGTAAGGCGCGAATTCGGCCACGAGCGGCGCGAAGACCTCTCCCACGGGCTTCGGATCGCCGCTTAAGGCAACAAACACGAAGCCAAAAGCGGTGTCGACGCGCACCCGCACCAGGCCCAGCCGGGCACGATCCAGACCTGGAAAGCTGTCGCGATCCGCCACGCCGGCGAGCGCACCATCCGGGCGGTAGCTCCAGCCATGGTAGGGACAGACGATGTTGCCGTGGCAGTGGCCCGAGCCGTCGAGGAGTCGCGTTCCACGATGGCGGCAGACATTGTGAAAACCGCGGATCGCACCGGCGCGATCGCGCATCACGAATACGCTTTCCGGCCCGATCTGGAAACTGACATAGTCCCCGGCATGGGGTATGGAGTTGACATGGCAGGCGATCTGCCAGCTGGGCTTGAGGATCCGCTCCATCTCGAGACGGGTCATCTGCGGATGGTTGTAGATCCAGGCGGGCATCGCATGGGCAGCGGGGCCGGTGTCGCGGGTGTTGGCCTGGGCGGCGGAAAGGGCGCTCATTGCAGTTACCCCGCGATTATATAGCCGTATAATTTTACCCCTTGTCGGCCCCTTACGGCAAGTCCGGCCGCGAAGGGTACTGGGCCGCGCGCCCTTTGCTATCAGGGTGCTGTGCACTACTAACCGGCTCTCAGCTTATTTTATATGTTCATATAAAAACTGTGGACAGCCGTCGGGCGGCGGTGGTAGGGTCGCCCGGGAATTCAATGCTCAATGGGGCAGGGGGAAGAGTCATGGCCCGCAACCTCAGCAAGTCCAATGCACATTTCAAACGCGCGCTGACGCGTCTTCCCCTCGGGGTCGCATCGAACTTCCGTTACTGGGGCGAGGACCGCACGATCTACGTGAAGTACGGCCGTGGCGGACGCATCGTCGACCTGGATGACAACAGTTACGTGGACTATCGCCTCGGCTACGGTCCGGCCATCCTCGGTTACGCCGACCCGCGCGTAGACGCCGCCGCCCGCGAAGGGATGGAAGTGGGGGGCGTGTTCGCGCTTTCCACCGAGCGCGAATTCCATGTCGCCGAACGCATCTCGAAGATGGTCAAGTCGGCCGAGCTGGTGCGATTCTCCAATTCCGGCACCGAGGCGGTGATGGCCGGGCTTCGCCTCGCGCGCGCCTACACCGGGCGCGATGACTACATCATCCTCGAGGGCGGGTACCACGGCCTGTTCGATGCGGCCATGTGGTTTACACCCATGGACAAATGGAACCAGGTCGGCGATCCGGATATCCAGCCCTACAGCGAGGGCGTGCCGCTGAGCACCCGGAGCTTTGCGCATTTCGTCCAGGCCAATGACGCCAACCAGCTCGAAGACGTCTTCAAGCGTCACGGCGCGCGCATTGCCTGCATGCTGATCGAGCCGATCATGGGCAATTGCCTCGGTATTGCCGCTGAGCCGGAATACCTGCGCGCGGCCCGTGCGCTGTGCGACAAGTACGGCACGATCCTGTTCATCGATGAGGTCAAGACGGGCTTCCGCGTGGCCCGCGGCGGAGTACAGGAGCTCTACGATGTGCACGGTGACCTGTGCACCTTCGCCAAGTGCGTGGCCAATGGCTACCCCATCTCGGTACTGGCGGGACGTGAGGCCATCATGCGCAAACTCGGCCGCGGCGTGGCGCATGGCGGCACCTACACGGCGCACTCCGTGGCGCTGGCCGCTGCCGAGCGCACGCTGCAGATCCTCGATGAGACCGACGCCCTGGAGCGCGTGGCCGCTTACGGTACGCGCCTGCGCGCCGGCATGCGCGCGCTGCTCAGCGCGCGCGGCATCGCCCACAGCTTCGTGGGGCACCCGGCGATGAGCGGCCTGTATTTTGCCAGCCAGCCGCCGCGCAACTATCGCGACTGGAAGGGGAGCGATTACTCCTATTACGACGCCACCGCCCGGGTGCTGCACGATGAGCGCGTTCTGTGTGAACCGGATTCGCGCGAGCCGTGGTTCATCTGCGCGGCGCACGATGAGTCCTGCCTCAGCGACACCCTGCGTGCCTTTGAGATCGCCATAGACACCACCTTGCGGGCCGGCGCGGCCACCCGCAAGGAAACGGCCTGACCCTTCCGGGCAGGCCCCTTCGGGGGAACCAAGCGGTGGCCACGATCGGCAACGGCGTCCAGCGCCACGACGCGATCATCATCGGTGCCGGCCACAATGGCCTGGTGGCCGCCTGCTACCTGGCGCGCTCTGGACTGAAAGTGCTGGTGCTCGAGCGTCAGCCCTACATCGGCGGGGCCGCCGTCAGCCGCCGCCTGTACGAGGATTTCACCTACTCGAATTGCTCTTATGTCTGCAGCCTGCTGCGGCCGCAGATCATGCGCACCCTGGAGTTGCCGCGCTTCGGCCTGCAGATCATTCCCTACGAGGGCGGCTGCACCATGATGCGCGATGGCGGGTACTTCTCGCTCTATAACAATCACGATGCGCTGCGCCGGGAGATTTCCCGCCATTCCCGGCGCGATGCCGAGGCCTACGATCGCTACGCGCGCGACGTGCAGCGCCAGTGCAAGTTCATCAAGCCGCTGCTGTTGCGCGAGCCGCCGGACCCAACTTCCTTCAAGCCACGCGATCTGCGGGAACTGCTCTATCTGGCGCGCCGCTTCAACGGCCTGGGTGAAGAGCGCATGTATGACACGCTGCGCTTCTGGACCATGAGCGCGGCCGATTTTCTCGACGAGTACTTCGAGAGCGACATCATCAAGGCGCACATGGCCGGCAGTTCCATCATTGGCACGGCCCTCGGGCCACGCTCGCCCGGCAGCGCCTACGTATTGCTGCACCACTATATGGGCGACATCGATGAGACGGTGGGCGCGTGGGGATTCGCGCGCGGCGGCATGGGCGCCGTGAGCTCGGCGCTGGGCGCCTCGCTTGCGGCCTCGGGCGGTGAGATCCGCGTCGACGCGCCGGTCGAGCAGATCCTGGTCGAAGGCGGGCGCGCTCGCGGCGTGCGGCTCGCCAGCGGCGAGCGCCTGCAGGCGAAGCTGGTCGTTTCCAACCTGGATGTGCGCCGCACCTTCCTGGAATCGATGCAGGAAGCGGACCTGCCGGCCGATTTCCTGCGCCAGGTGCGCAATTTCAAGATCCGCGGCTCCTCCGGCAAGCTGAACATTGCGCTGGACGGACTGCCGCAGTTTCCGCAGATTCCGGCCGGCTCGCCCTCCATCCGCGGCGATCTGCACGTCACGGACACCATCGAGATGATGGAGCGCGCCTACGACGACTGGAAGGAGGGGCGCTGGTCGCGCGCCCCTTATATCGACATGCTGATGCCGACGCTGATCGACCCGACGATGGCGCCGGAGGGCAAGCACTACATGTCGGTGTTCGTGCAGTACTGCCCTTACCAGCTCGCCGAGGGGCCGTGGACTGCCGAGCGCCGCCAGGCCTTCGGTGAGACCGTGCTCAGCACCATTGGAGCCTGCAGCCCCAATTTTCGTGATCTGGTCCGCCACGCCGAGATCCGCACGCCCTGGGATATCGAGAACGAAGTGGGCCTTACCGAGGGCAATATCTTCCAGGGCGAACTGACGCTCGATCAGCTGCTGTTCAACCGTCCCATTCCCGGTTATGCGCAGTACCGCGCGCCGGTGCGCGGCCTGTACATGTGCGGCTCGAGCACTCATCCGGGCGGTGGCGTCATGGGTGCCCCCGGGGCCAACGCGGCGCGCGCGATCCTGGATGACCTGGGCAGGGCGGGCACGATCCCATGAGCGCCGCGACACCCGCCAGCCGCTACGACGTCCTGGTGATTGGCGCGGGCCACAATGGCCTGGTGTGTGCGGCCTATCTGGCGCGGGCCGGGCGAAAGGTGCTGGTCCTCGAGGCGGCAGCGGGCGTGGGCGGCGCGGCGGCCACGCATGAATTCGTGCCTGGATTCAGGGTCTCGAGCGGCGCTCACCTGCTGCATCTGATGCCGGAGTCCCTGGCGCGCGAGCTCGCATTGGAGCGCCATGGCCTCGAGTTTGCCGCCACCCAGCTGCCGACCGTGGCGCTTTTCAGGGAGCGCGCACCCCTGGTTCTTGGCCCCGGGGCACCGAGCGGACTGAGCGGACCGGATGGCGCGGCCTATCTGGAATACCGGGCCATGATGGCCCGCTTTGGCGCCACGCTGCAGCCACTGTTCGAGCGGGCGCCGCCCCGGCTCGGCACCAGCGCCCTGGCCGATCGGATGGGACTGCTGCGGCTCGGCTGGCAGATACGCCGCCTCGGCCGTCCGCGGATGCGTGAGTTGCTGCGCATCGGCGCGATGAATGTCTACGACCTGCTGCAGGAGCATTTCTCCGACCCCGGCCTGCAGGGCGCACTGGCCTTCGACGCGGTGCTCGGCACGAACTTCGGGCCGCGCTCGCCCGGCACGGTGCTCACGCTGCTGTGCCGCCTCGCCGCGCAGGGTGCCTCCGGTGCCGGCGGGCTGATGCTGCCGCGCGGCGGACTGGGCGCAGTCAGCGCGGCGCTCGCGGGTGCTGTCACCGCGGCAGGCGCCGAGATCCGCACCTCCGCTCCGGTAGCGCGCATTCTGGTGCAGGATGACCGGGCCTGTGGCGTGTGCCTGCGATCCGGTGAGCAGATCGGGGCCCGAAGCGTCGTCTCCAGCGCCGATCCGAAGAGCACTCTGCTGGGGCTGCTCGGTGCCGAGCACCTGGACACCGGTTTTGTACGGCGCGTGCACCATCTGCGTTCCCGGGGCCTGAGCGCAAAACTCCATCTCGCCCTTAAAGGGTTGCCGCAGTTCCGGGCCGTGCCCGCCGCGCAGCAGGGAGGGCGATTGCTGATTGCGCCTTCCATGGACTATCTGGAGCGCGCCTTCAACAGCTCCAAGTACGGCGAGTACTCGGCCTCCCCAGCGATGGAGATCATCGTGCCTTCGCTCCACGATCCGGCCCTGGCGCCGCGCGGTGCGCAGGTGCTCTCCGCGATCGTGCAATACCTCCCGTACCAGATCGGCGGCGGTTGGGACCGCGGGAGGCAGCCTTGCATCGAGACCCTGATCGCCACACTCGAGGACCACGCCCCGGGGATCTCCAGCCTGGTCGCGGGCGCCGAATTGCTCACGCCGCAGGACATCGAGCAGCGCTTCCACATCCACGGCGGCCACTGGCACCACGGTGAACTCGCCTTCGATCAATTCTTCATGGTGCGGCCCGTGCCCGGAGCGACCCAGTACTCGACCCCGATGGCCGGCCTGTACCTGTGCGGTGCCGGCACTCACCCGGGCGGCGGCGTCATGGGCTATGCCGGGCGCAATGCTGCGCGCCGGATCCTGGGCTTGAGGCGGGCGGCATGAACGGCAATTCGCTCCCGTTCTTCCAGCAGCCCCTGCTGAAGACGCCGTTTCACGAGCGCGCACGGGCGCTGTGCCAGGTCGACAGTTTCGTGCCCTGGGCGGGCTACACGACTGTCGATGTGTTCACGACCGTCGAGCAGGAATATTTCGCGATCCGCAATTCCGCGACGCTCTACGACCTGACGCCGATGGTCAAGTACCGCATCAGCGGCCCGGATGCACTGCGTTACCTGAACCGGCTGGTGACACGCGATGTCGCCAGGATCAGGCCCGGCCGCGTGGGCTATTGCGTGTGGTGCAACGATTCCGGGCACCTCATCGATGATGGCACGATTTTCTGCCTTGCGGAGGGCGAGTACCGCCTGTGCACGGCGGAGCGCCAGCTGGACTGGCTGCTCGATTCCGCGCTCGGATTCGTGGTGCAGATCGAGGAGGTGACCGAGCACATCGCGGCGCTCGCCCTGCAGGGCCCGACCTCCTGCGCCGTGCTCAAGCGCCTGGGCCTGTCGGGAATCGAGCGGCTCAAGCCCTTTGACATTGGCCATTTCCAGTCAGGCGCGGATGCCCTGATGATCTCCCGCACCGGCTTTACCGGCGACCTGGGTTACGAATTGTGGATGGATCCGGCCGCGGCCGAAACACTGTGGGATGCCCTGATGGCCGCGGGCGGCACCCGCGGGGTCCGCCCGATCGGTTCGCAGGCGCTCAACATGGCGCGTATCGAGGCGGGCTTCCTGCTGCCGAAGCTCGATTTTGTGTCGGCCGAGCGCACCTTGCGCACCGGTCGGGATCGCTCGCCACTCGAACTCGGATTGGCCTGGCTGGTGGATTTTGGCAAGGGACACTTCACCGGCCGCCGCTCGCTTCTCCAGGAGCAGCAGCGGGGCGCGACGCGGCAGCTCGTGGGACTGGACATCGAGGGCAACAAGCCGGCCCACCACGCGCTGCTGTATGCAGAGCACGCCCGGGATCATGAAGTCGGCAGCGTGATGTCGGCCACCTGGTCGCCGACCTGCAAGCGCAATATCGCGCTCGCCATGCTCGCGGCGCCGCACTTCAGGACGGGCAGCACCGTATGGGCCGACATCTACCTGAACCGCGAACTGGTGTGGGAACGGCGCATCGCGCGCGCGGTGGTGGTCGAGCGGCCCTTCTACGCTCCGGAGCGGCGCCGCGTGACGCCGCCGGCTGACTTCTAGGCGTCTGCTATGCTGGCGGTCACTGGCCGGTGTCGATTGCATGAATAACACTGATCCGAAAGCACTCGCCGACAAGCCGTGGCTGGATCCAAACGCCAAGCCGCAGGTCGTGATCGAGGGGGTAGGCAAGACCTACGGCCCGTTCACGGCGGTCGACTCGGTGACGCTGCGCATCTTCAAGGGTGAGATGTTTGCCCTGGTGGGGGCTTCGGGCTGCGGCAAGACCACGCTGCTGCGCATGCTGGCCGGATTCACGCAGCCCAGCGCCGGGCGCATCCTGATCGATGAGGTGGAGATGAACGGCGTGCCGCCGCACGAGCGCCCGGTGAACATGATGTTCCAGTCCTACGCGCTGTTTCCGCACATGAGTGTCGAGCGCAACGTCGGTTACGGCTTGCGCCGCTTGCCGATCAGCCAGGAGGAACGGGAACAGCGGATCCAGGCGGCGCTGGACATGGTGCAGCTCGGTGCCCTGGCGAAGCGCAAACCACACCAGCTGTCGGGCGGCCAGCGCCAGCGCGTGGCGCTCGCCCGCGCCCTGATCAGGCGACCCAAAGTGCTGCTGCTCGACGAACCCTTGAGTGCGCTGGACAAGAAGCTGCGCGAACAGACGCAGTTCGAGCTGATGAACATCCAGTATCGCGTCGGCACGACCTTCATCTTCGTGACCCACGACCAGGACGAGGCGATGGCGCTCTCGACGCGCATCGCCGTCATGAATCAGGGCGAAGTGATCCAGGTCGGCACGCCCTCCCAGATCTACGAATTTCCGCAGACCCGCTTCATCGCCGATTTCATCGGCACCACCAATCTGTTCGAGGGTACGGTCACCGGCACCGAGCCGGGGCAGATCAGGGTCAAGAGCCCGGAGGCGGGCGGGGAGCTGCTGGTCGACGATGTCGGGCGCCTGAGCTACGGGCAGCGAGTCTGGGTGTCGCTGCGGCCGGAGAAGATTCGCCTCAGCAAGCAGCCCCCGGCCGGTGAGGGCCTGAACTTGCTGAAGGGAACGGTCTCGGAGCTCGGGTACCTGGGCAACCGCTCGACCTACCGCATCAAGACGGACTCCGGGAAGCTCGTCACCGTGTTCGCCCAGAATGAGCAGCGCACCAGTGAATGGTCGATCGACTGGAGCGACGAGGTTTACATGAGCTGGCGCGCCAACGCCGCCGTCGTGTTGCAATCATGAAGCGGGCGGCCACACAATCAGGCTCGTACAAGAGCCCGCCAGCGTGGCTTGCGAGCAACAACAACAACCGGGCTGGGGTCCGGCGTCAATTCCAAGGAGACGGTATGGACAGCAAGGCAACCTATCCCCCGAAACTCGGCCCCCGGGCACTGCCCGCCGTGGTTGGTGTCTGCGCGCTGGGGCTGGCGGGACTGATGTACGGCGGACCAGGCCGGGCGCAGAGCGCCGCGGGCACTGCGGCCGAAAGCGGGGGTCTCGAGGAAATTGTGGTGACGGCAACCCGCCGCTCCGAGAACCTGAACCGCGTACCGATCAGCGTCACGGCCCTCTCGCAGGAGTCCATGGACGAGCGCGGCATCAAGGACTTCCAGGACATCGCGCGCTTCACGCCCGGCGTGGCGGTCGATAACACCGGAACCAACGCGATTTCGATCCGCGGCATCTCCTCGTCGGCCGGCGCCGGCACCACCGGTATCTACCTGGACGACACGCCGGTGCAGATGCGCTCGCTGGGCTTCAACCCGGACGACTCCCTCCCGAAGACTTTCGACCTGGACCGGGTCGAGGTGCTGCGCGGCCCGCAGGGTACGCTGTTTGGCGCCGGATCCGAGGGCGGCACGGTGCGCTACATCATGGCGCAGCCCAAACTGACCGGCACGAGCACGTACGTGCGCAGCGAGGCGTCGACCACGGCGAACGGAGCTCCCAGCTATGAACTTGGCGTGGCCCACGGCACGGCACTGATCGATGGGACCCTCGGCATTCGCGCCAGCGCCTGGTTCCGTGAGGACGGCGGCTGGATCAACCGGGTCGATCCGCAGACCGGTATGCAGACGGAGAGCAAGGCGAACTACGCCGATACCTACAACCTGCGCCTGGCCGCGGTCTGGAAGCCCTCCAGCAGCGTGACCGTGACGCCGGGCATCATGTACCAGCACGGGCAGAAGCACGACGAGTCGACCTACTGGCCCGCCTATTCCAATCCCGACAAGGGCCAGTTCAACAACGCGACGCCCGAGCGCATGCCGGTGCCCGACGAGTTCGTGCTGCCGGCCATCAAGCTCGAGATCAATCTCGCGCACAGCCAGATCATCTCCAACACCTCCTACTATTACCGCAAGGAGAAGACGGGCTACCAGGGTTCGGTCTACGACCTGGCCTACTATCAGTCGCTCGGCTGGTCGAATAACCCGAATACTCTGGGTCTGACCTGCGCAGATACCGGCCTGGTGCCGGGGCCCATCGACCCGGCCGTACCGGCCGTGCAGAATCCGCCCTGCTCCTGGTATCCGCTGATCGATGCCAGTGGCATTCACATGCCGCCTGGGTTCGCCGGGTATTCGACCCCGAACGTCATCACGAACCACCAGACCAGCTGGACACAGGAGGTGCGCTGGCAGTCCACCGATGAAACCTCGCCCTGGCGCTGGACCGTCGGTGCGTTCTGGCAGATCTCCAAGGAGGGCAGCATCGAGGAGCTAAAGGATTCGCAGATCAGCCAGCTGTTCCAGGCCCTGTATGCCTCGGACCCCCTGGCCATCTTCGGGGATTTCTACTCCTGCAACGGCATCGGCACCTATACGGTCATCCCCAGCTGCGACATCTATTACAACGCCAATACGACGACCGACAAGCAGATCGCCGTGTTCGGGGAACTCGGCTATGCGCTGACGGACAAGTTGCGCCTGACCGTGGGCGAGCGGGTTGCGCGCACCACCTTCGAGCTGCAGCACTATTCGGACGGCGTGGAGAATTTCGGACCTTATCCGGCGAGCGCTTCGCAGTCCGAGACGCCCAATACGCCCAAGGTCAATATTGCCTACCAGCGGGACAATATGAACCTGTTCTATGCCACATATGCCAAGGGATTCAGGGCGCCAGGTGGCAATGCCCCGTTGCCTTCCTACTGCGACACCGATCTGGCGACGGCCGGTTTCTCGAACGGCGCGCCGCTGACTTACGCGTCCGATTCGACCAACAGCTACGAGATCGGCGCCAAGAACCGCCTCGGTTCGCACCTGCAGATTGCCAGCAGCCTGTACTACATTCAGTGGAAGAACATTCAGCAGAATGTCTACGTGGCGGGCGCCTGCGGCCTGCAATTTACGGACAACCTGGGTGACGCGGTCGCCAAGGGCGTCGATGTACAGGTGGAGTTCGCAGCCGGCCCATGGAAGCTCGATGTGGCCGCCGGCTACACCGACGCGCGCTATACGAAGGCCGGTTGCCCGCCCGACGGCTGCGCCACTCACGCGCCGCTGTCCAACGTGGGTGATGCCATTTCAGGCCAGGGTGCGATCGAGTACAGCCCGGGGCTCACGCCGCCGTGGACGGCCGCCGTCGGAGCCGAGTTCGGCTTCAAGATTGCGGCCCATTCGGCCTTCGTGCGGCTGGACTGGGAATACCAGGCCCGTAACAACTGGCCTTCGGTGCTGCAGGATCCGAACACCTCGCAGTTCAACCTGGGCAATGCGCTGTCGGCAAATCCGGGCAACACCTTTACGTTGTCCTCGACGGCATTTGCCACGCTGCGCGCCGGGATCAACGTCGGCAACTGGGCGCTGGCCGCCTTCGTGGACAATCTATTCGACTCGCATACCGTGACGAACTACCAGCTGGGCCAGCCGGATTCCTACAATCAGACCGAATTCCCTGCAGGTTCGGGCAACATGGTGCAGACCTCGCCGAGCGTGGAGGAGAACGACTATACCTTCCGGCCGCGGACCATCGGGATCACGGCGACCCTGCATTTGTGAGCTGAAGCGGCGTGATCGCGGACCTCCAGCAGTGGAACGGGCTGCGCCGGCCTGAGCCGACGCTGCCCAGCCGCTGGTATCTGGACGCGGCGCACTACGAGCTCGAGCTGCAGAAGCTCTGGTACTGCCACTGGATCTACCTGTGCCGCTCAGAGGCGCTGCCCGGGCCGCGCTCCTTCGGGACCTTCAGGGTGGGTACGCAGACCGTCCTGATGGTGCGTGACGATGCGGGGGTCCTGCGCGCATTCCACAATACCTGCCGGCATCGCGGCGCGGCCCTGTGCTCGGCCGAGGCGGGCAGGTTCCCGGCGGCCGCGATCACCTGCCGTTATCACGCCTTCAGCTACGGCCTGGACGGAAAATTCCTGCGGCGCCCGATGCACGGCCGGGAGATCCCCGAGGTCGACCAGGACCTGTCGCTTTATCCGGTGCAACTGCGCGAGTGGCACGGTTTTGTGTTCGTGAATCTTGACGCCGCGCCGACGCAGGATCCGGAGCAGTATTTCCGCTCCGACGCGGCGGCGCTGCAGAACTGGCCGCTGGCGGGCCTGCGGGTGGCGCATACGCAGGACCGGACGGTGCAATGCAACTGGAAGATCCTGTGGGAGAACTACAACGAGTGCCTGCATTGCCCGGGCGTGCATCCGAATCTCAGCCGCCTGGTGCCGATCTACCGACGCGGCATCATGGAGCCCAAGGACGATGCCCAGTGGAGCGAGCATGCCGGACGCCCGGAACCGGAGTTTCGCGGTGGCTTGCGCACCGGGGCGGCGAGCTGGACCAGCGACGGAAAGCCGCACGGCATACCGTTCGCGGGCCTGAGCGCGCGCGAGCGCGAGCTCGGCTACCAGTACCTGTCGTTCACGCCATCCATCTACCTGGTGGCGCATGTCGACTACGTGCGCGTCGTGCGCTACCTGCCCCTGGGGCCCGCGCAGACCCGGGTCAGTGCCCAGTGGCTGGTCGCGCCTGAGTCGCTGTCGCAGCCCGGCTTCGATATCCAGCCGGCGGTTGAGTTCGTCTCGCAGGTCATGGGCGAGGACGCCGAGGTCTGCGAGCTGGTGCAGCAGGGTCTCGGATCCCGGGCGCACGAGGCCGGAGTGCTGATGCCCGAAGAGTACGACGTGCACAGGTTCCAGGACTGGGTACGCAGTGAGCTGGCGCGCTAGCGCCGCCGGCGGGCGGCGCAACGGGCGCGTCAAAGGCCCGGGTCTGATCGGCGCGCTGCTGCTCCTGCCGCTCGCCGCGGTGGCCTCCGGGCAGAAGCTGTTCATCTACAACTGGGCCGATTTCATCGGCAAGGACACGCTCAGCGACTTCCAGAAGGCCACCGGCATCAAGGTGGTGTACGACACTTTTGATGCCGAGGAGACCAAGGAAACCAAGCTGATGGCCGGCGGCTCCGGCTACGACGTGGTCGTATCGGCGAACGAATACTACAGCCGCGAGATCAAGGCCGGTGTGTATCTGCCGCTCGATCGGGCGCGCCTGCCGCACTGGGACAATCTCGATCCGCAGGCGCTCGCCGACCAGGCATCGTCCGATCCGGGCAACCGCTATGCGCTGCCCTATCTGCACGCCATCAACGGCTTTGCCTACAACGTCGACAAGATCCGCGCGCGCATGCCCGGCGCGCCCGTCGACAGCCTCGACATGATCTTCAAGCCGGAGATCGTGCGCCGCTTTGCGGACTGCGGCGTTTCACTGCTGGATTCCCCCGAGGACATGCTGCAGCTGGCACTGGTCTATCTGGGGCGCAATCCAAACACGACCGACGTGGCGGACTACAAGGCCGCCGAGCAGCTGCTCATGACCGTGCGGCCGTACGTGCGCACTTTCGATTCGAGCGAATACCTGAACGCCCTGGCCAACGGCGAGCTGTGCATCGCCGTCAGCTGGTCCAGCGACTACGCCGTCTCGATGGCGCGCGCCCGCGCGGCGGGATTGACGATCAATCTCGCCTTTAGCGTGCCGCGGGAGGGGGCCAATCTCACCTACTCGTCGCTGATGATCCCGGTGGGCGCGCCGCACCTGGATGCGGCCTACAAGTTCCTGAATTTCATGTTGCAGCCACAGGTGATCGCCGCGGTCACCAACGACATCTACTACGGCAACGACAACCGGGCGGCCAACGCCTACGTCAATCCGCGGATCCTCGCCGACCCGACCCTGTACCCGACCGCGGAGATCAAGCGGCGCCTGTACAACGCCGATGAAGCCGGGATTGCAGTCGAGCGCCTGCGCTCACGCAGCTGGACCCGCATCAAGACCGGCCATTGAACCCCTGGCCGCGACGGCGGTAGCGCCGCCGCGCGCCGGCCGTGTTATATTATAGCCGTAACATTACAAAGAACGGGACCGGGTATGCGCTCAGTCAGGACGCTGGGATTGCTGGGAACGGGAGTGATCGGCGGCGGCTGGGCGGCGCGCGCGCTGCACTTCGGGATCGATGTGATCGCCACGGACGTGAACCCCGCGATGGAGGCCTGGATCCGCGGCGCGGTGAGCAATGCCGAGCCGGCGCTGGCGCGCCTCAGTTGCGCGCCGCTCCCGCCGAAAGGCCGCTTGAGCTTCACCACGGAGGTGCGGACCATGGCCGCGCAGGCGGACCTGATCCAGGAAAACGTCCCGGAGCAGCTCGGGCTCAAGCAAAAGCTCCTCGCTGAAGTGAGCCGCCACGCCGGGGCCGACGTGATCATCGCCTCCAGCACCTCCGGGCTGACACCGACGGAGCTGCAGCGCGATATGGTCGCGCCCGAACGATTCTGCGTCGCGCACCCCTTCAATCCGGTCTACCTGCTGCCGCTGGTGGAGCTGGTGAGCGGGGCGCGGACCGCGAGCGCGACCATCGAGGCGGCGGCGCGCTTCTACACCTACATCGGGATGCATCCGCTGCGCCTGCGCCGCGAAATTCCGGGCCACCTGACCGATCGCCTGCAGGAGGCGCTGTGGCGTGAGATCCTGCACCTGGTGAATGACGGCGTCGCGACCACGGGGGAGCTGGACGAGTCGATCATCTACGGGCCCGGCCTGCGCTGGGCTGCCATGGGCACCAACCTGATCTATCACCTCGCCGGCGGGGAGCCCGGCATGCGCCACATGCTGGCCCAATTTGGACCCTGCCTGAAGTGGCCGTGGACAAAACTCGAAGCCCCGGAGCTGACCGAGGCCCTGATCGATCGGATGGTCGAGGGTACGCAGGCCGAGGCGGCGGGCCGCTCGATACGGGATCTGGAGCGTCTGCGCGATGACTACCTGGTCGCGATCCAGCAGGTCCTGCGCCAGTACAACATCGGTGCCGGCGCGACGCTCCGGGCGCTCGAAGAACGCCTGTACACGGACGCCGCCGCTGCAGTCCCGGCCGGCATCGACCCGGGGCCGGATGCGGCGCTCCCGCGTGCGCGCACCACCGTGCGGCCAGAGTGGGTCGATTACAACGGCCACATGAGTGATTTTCGCTACGCGCAGGTGTTTGGCGATGCCATGGACGCGCTGTACCGTCGTGTCGGCGTGGACGAAGCCTATCGGGCCAGCGGGCGCATGTTCTACACGGTGGAGAGCCACATCGCACACCTCGCCGAGGTCCGCGCCGGGGAGCCCATCGAGACCACCACGTGGATTGTCGGCCTGGACGAGAAGCGCCTGCACGTCCGGCAGCAGCTGCATCGCCTTCGCGACGGCGCGCTGCTCGCTTCGGGCGAGCAGCTGCATCTGCACGTCTCGACGGCCGCGGCGCGCGCCATGCCCATGGAGGCGACGGTCCACGCCGGGCTTGAGGCCCTGCGCAGCCTCCAGGCGGCGCTGCCGGCGCCGCCGTCCGCATCGCGGCGCATCGAGCTGGCTAATCGCGGAGTGAGGGCCCATGCCCAAGATCGTTGATCACGCGCAGCGACGCGACGAGATCGCGCTGGTGGCCTGCCGGGTGGTGGCGGCCCATGGATTTGAGCAGGCCACCATCGTTCGCATTGCGCGCGCCGCTGGCTACACGACCGGCATGCTGGCCCACTACTTCGATTCCAAGCAGGAGATCATCCTGGCGGCCCTGCGGCTGATCATGCGCCGCATGGAGCAGCGCCTGACGCAGCCGAAGCAGGGCCATGAGGCCGGTCTGTACACGGTCCTGAGCGAAGCCCTGCCCATCGATGCGCGACGCCTGCAGGAATGCGCCTTCTGGATGGCCTTCTGGGGGCAGGTGAGTTCCGATCGGCGCCTCAAGCGGATCAACGCCTGGGTGCACCGGGAGTACATGCGCCTTTACCGGCGCTGCCTCGAGCAGCAGTGGCCAGAATGGGCCGCGTGGCCCGCGGCGCGGCGCGACGAGGTGCTCCGTTCCGTCGTCATCTGCATCAACGGACTGACGGCGAGCGTGGTATCGAGCCCGAGGGACTGGCCGGCTGAACGGCAGATGCGGCAACTGCGGCTGCACCTCGACCTGCTGCGGGACTGGGCGAGTGGCGTGCGAGGGGTGACGGCGGGCCGGCGCGCAGGGAGATAGAGCATGGATTTTTCACTGACCGACGAGCAGCGTCTGATCATCAGGACGACGCGGGAATTCGTGCGCAATGAGCTCGAGCCGCACGAGGCGGAAGTCGAGCGCACCGGAGTGCTGCGGCCCGAGCTGCATCACGAACTTAAGGTCAAGGCCATCGAGGCGGGACTGTACGCCGCCAACATGCCCACCGAGGTGGGCGGCGCGGGCCTGGATACCGTGACCTGGGCGCTGTACGAGAAGGAGCTGGGCTGGACCGGCTACGCGCTGCACTACGGATGCGTGGGCCGTCCTTCCAATATCCTGCTGGCCTGCGAGGGCGAGCAGCGCGAGCGCTATCTGTTGCCGGCGGTGCGCGGCGAACGCGTCGAATGCCTGGCGATGACCGAACCGGCGGCGGGCTCGGACCTGCGCGGCATGCGCGCGACTGCGGTGGCCGATGATGCGGATTTCATCATCAATGGCACCAAGCACTTCATCAGTCACGCCGATCACGCGGATTTTGTCATCCTGTTCGCCGCCACCGGCGAGGAAAGCTCGGCCCGCGGCAAGCGCAAACAGATCACCGCCTTCCTGGTGGACGTCGGCCATCCCGGGTTCACCATCCGCCCGGGCTACGCCAACGTCTCGCATCGCGGGTATACCAACAGCATCCTGGAGTTCAGCGACTGCCGCGTGCCGGCGAGTGCGATCCTGGGTGAGTTGCACCACGGCTTCGAAGTCGCCAACGCCTGGCTTGGCGCGACGCGGCTGCAGGTTGCGGCCACCTGCCTGGGCCGGGCCGAACGCGCTCTGGAACTGGCGACTCAGTGGTCCGCGCAGCGGGTGCAGTTCGGGCAGCCGATCGGCAAGTTCCAGGGGATCAGCTTCAAGCTGGCGGACATGGCGGTCGAGTTGCGGGCCGCCGAACTACTGGTGCTGCAGGCCGCCTGGAAACAGGATCAGGGCACGGCCACCGACATGGACATGGCGATCGCCAAGCTCAAGGCCACCGAAATGCTCGCATTCGTGGCGGACGAGGCCCTGCAGATCCACGGCGGCATGGGCCTGATGAGCGACCTGCCGCTGGAGCGGATCTGGCGCGACGCGCGCATCGAGCGCATCTGGGAGGGCACCAGCGAGATTCAGCGCCACATCATCTCGCGCGCGCTATTGCGGCCCCTGGGGGCGTAGCGCCAGGGCCCTTAGCGTCCGGTCCAGCGCGGCGCGCGCTTTTCGGCAAAGGCGCGTGCGCCCTCCAGCAGGTCCGCCGAGCGCATCACGCGCTGCACGGCATCGAGCGCATCGTGGACTTCGAAGGCCTGGTTTTCCGGCACCATCTCCGTGTGGTGCAGCAGCTGCTTGATGGCTGGAAACAGCAGCGGGGGCCCCTCGGCCAGCTGGCGCGCGATCTCCCGCGCCTTGCCAAGCGCCTGGCCGCGCGGCACGAGGTGATTGGCCAGTCCCCAGTGCTTGGCCTCGACCGCATCCATCCAGCGCCCGGTCATCAGGAACTCGACGGCCACGTGGTAAGGGATGCGGCGGCGCAGCTTGATGACGCCGGCATCGGGCAGCACGGCGACATTGATCTCCGGCAGCGCGAAGCGGGCATGCTCCTCCATCACGATGATGTCGGTGCCCAGCACGATCTCGAATCCACCGCCGCAGGCGATGCCATTCACGGCAGCGATGATGGGTTTGTGGAGGTTGCGCGGATAGTTCAGGCCGCCGAATCCGCCCACTCCCCAGTTGGCGTCGGGGGCTTCGCCCGCCGCCGCGGCCTTCAGGTCCCAGCCGGCGGAAAAGAACTTCTCCCCGGCGCCCGTCACAATCGCGATGCGCAGGGACGCATCGTCGCGGAATTCGCAGAAGATGTCGTTCAGCCGGCGGCTGACGACGGCATCAATGGCGTTGGCCTTGGGACGATCGATGGTGATTTCCAGCACACCGGCGTCGCGCGCGAGCCTGATCGGTTCTGACATGTCAATCGCTCCTGAGCCTGATCATTGCGTCCACGGCGACAGCGCCCTTGTTCACCGGCCGGACGATGACCGGATTGACGTCCATCTCAACCAGAGTCTCGAGCCGCGCGGTGGCGAAGCGCGTGACCGCGAGTATCAGTTCAACCAGGGCCGGCACATCCGCCGCTGGCCGTCCACGGAAACCCCGCAGGAGCGGTGCGAGCTTGAGCTGCTGCAGGGCGCTGCCGATTGTAGCCGGGGTAAAGGGCGGCAGCAGGCTGACGGTATCCTGCAGCAGTTCGGTGAGCAGGCCACCGGCGCCGAGCACCAGCGTCAGACCGAACTGGCGATCCACGACCATCCCGACCAGCACTTCCACCACGCCGTCTTCAATCATTTCCTCGACCAGCAGCGTGGGCGACAAGGGGCCCAGCCGCTTGGCGGCGGCCTCGGCTTCAGGGCCGCTGCGCACATTCAGCACCACGCCGCCGGCGTCGGACTTATGGGCGAGCTCGGCGCCGACGACCTTGATCACCACCGGAAAGCCCAGAGTTGCGGCCGCCGCACCCGCCTTCGCGAAGGACACCGTGCGGGAGGCGGGCACTCGCACGCCGTGGGCGGCGAGCGCCGCCTTGCCCTCCGGCTCGCTCAAGCTGCGCTCCGCCGTGGCCGTCCGGCCGGACGGGAGCGCCAGCGCCACGGCGCTTCCGCCCTGCCAGCACTCGCCCATGGCGCCGGCCGTGTTGAGCGCCTCGAGCGCCTCGCGCTGTCCCTGGAGCGGCACGACACCGGCGCCGAGGCAGCGCCGCCGCATCGCCGGCGAGAGCGTCTCCGGGAGCGATGCGATCAGGACGGCGCGCGCCGGCGCGCCCTCGGCGGCGGCAATGAACTGCTCGATCGCCGCCACGAAGGCGGCTGCGCCCGGCGTAGCGTCCGGTGGACTGTCAAGCACAAAGCCGACCGCGTCGTAGCCGGCACGGAGCGCGGTGCTGAACAGGGCGCGCATCGCCGGCCAGTCGAACCAGACATAGGTATGAAAATCGAAGGGATTGGCGATCGTGACCCGATCGCCCAGGATCTGGCGCAACTTCGCGCCCGTGTCCTCCGAGGGTGGCGGAAAGCTCAGCCCGAGCGGCTGGGCGACATCGGCCGTCATGGCCATGTCGCCGCCCGAGGCGCCCATGATCAGCATGCGCCGGCCCGCGAGCGGGCCGCCACAGTGCAGCAGCTTGAGGGTTTCGCACAGGCTCCCCAGCGTCTCGCAGCGCGCGATGCCCGCCTGGCGGCAGAAGGCGTCGAAGACCGCGTCGGCACCGGCCAGGGCACCGGTGTGGCTGAGCGCCGTGCGCGCGGCGGCGGCTGTGCGCCCGGTCTTGATGAGCGCGATCGGCTTGCCCGCGGCGCGCGCCAGTGCTGCGGCGCGCAGCAGCCGGGGCGCATCCTTGATGCCCTCGACGTAGACGCCGAAGGCGCTGACGCGCTGCTCGGGCACGAGCATCTCGATCAGGTCCTCCACGGCGAGGCGGGTCTGGTTGCCCACAGTAAAGAGGTATCCGATCGGCAGGGAACGATCATTGAACATCAGCGTCAGCGCGATCGTGCCGCTCTGGCAGATGAGCGCGACGCCGCGCTCGGGCGCCTCGCCCACCACCTGGTCCGGCCACAGCGCCACCCGGTCAAAGTAGTTCACGAAGCCGTAGCAGTTGGGTCCCAGGAAGGGGAGGTTACCGGCCCCGTGCTCGAGCTGCGCGGTCAGCGCTTCGCCTTCGGGGCTCCCGGTCTCGGAAAATCCGGACGCAAAGCAGACGAAGCCGCCGGCCCCGCGATCGCGCAACGCCGCTGCCACCGCGACCGCCTCGCGCCTGGGCGCCGCGATGAAGGCGGCGTCCGGCGCGCCCGGCAACTCCGCGACGGAGCGATAGTAATGTTCGCTCGCGGTGCTGGCGCGGCTCGGATGTACGCGCCACAGCTCGCCCTGGTAGCCGATCGTGCGGCAGCCCGCGGCCACCGGATCAGTCCAGGCGCCGCCGATCAGCGCGACGCTGCGCGGCGCCAGCAGGCGGCGGATGCGTTCGTCCATTCAGCGGCCCCGCAACTCAAGCTTGCGCGAACCCGGTCCGACGGCCGGCAGGGCCGCGGTGGCATCGCGCAGCCGCCCGATCGCTGCGGCAACGTCCGCGGGGAACTCCGCGGCCGCCGGTGCTGGACCCTGCCGCACATGCAGCAGCATGAATTCAGCGGTAGCGACCGGGTCGGCGGTGCGGGTGGTGTACATGTCCAGGGCGGCGAGCAGGCGCTTGCGGTCCGCCCCGAGCACCCGGACGCTGATCTCCAGCGCGTCCGATTGCTTCACCTCGTGCATGAAATGGACGTGCAGCTCGAGGGTATAGAGCGTGCAGTCCGTGCGTTGCCGGTAGGCGGCATCCAGGCCCAGCGCATCCATCAGGGCGTCGACAGCACTGCTGAACACGACGGTGTAGTAGCCGTCGCGCAGATGCCCGTTGTAGTCGATCCACTCCGGCGCGACCGGCGTGCTGTAGATGCGTGGTGCCGGCATGGCGGATCGGCCCGGCCCCTCAGTGCAACTTCAGCCGCTCGCGCACCGCGGCGGGGCCCAGGGGCTTTGCCCCCATCGCCTCGATGATGGTGACGGCCCGCGCGACCAGCTGCGCGTTGCTCGCGTACACCCCGCGACTCAGGTACAGGTTGTCCTCGAGCCCGACGCGCACGTTCCCGCCCAGCAATATGGACTGCGCGACCCACGGCATCTGCATGCGGCTGATCGCAAACGACGTCCAGATGCTGCCGGCAGGCAGAAAATTAACCATTGCGAGCAGGTGCCCGACGTCGGCGGGCACGCCCCAGGGGATGCCCGTGCACAGCTGGATCAGCGCCGGTGCGTCGATCAGGCCCTCCTTGACCAGCTGGTGGACAAACCACAGGTTGCCGGTGTCGAAGATTTCCAGCTCGGGCTTAACGCCAAGTTCACGCAGGATCGCCGTGCCCTTGCGCAGGTAATTCGGGGTCGACACATAGGCACGGTTCAGGTCGCCGAAGTTCAGGCTGCCGCAGTCGAGCGTCGCTATTTCCGGCCGGTACTTGCCTTCGTGGCACAGCTCGATGACGTGGCGCATGCGCTCTTCCTGGCTCACGAAATCCGTGCCCGGCGCCGGTGTGTCGCTCATGCCCTTGTCGCCCACGTAGATGTAGCCGCCCATGCCGCAGGTGAGGTTGACGATCACGTCCACGCCGCTGGCGCGGATCTGCTTCACCACCTCCCGGTAATGCTCGGTGGCCATGCTGAAGGCGCCGGTGACCGGGTCACGCACGTGAATGTGGACGATCGCCGCGCCGGCGCGTGCCGCCTCGACCGCCGAGGCGGCAATCTGCGCCGGAGTCACCGGGCAGTGCGGACTCTTGGTGACCTTGGTGTCATCGCCGGTGACGGCGCAGGTGATGATGACTTCCGGATTCATGGGCAGGACCCCCGCTGGCAGCAGGCTATGATATTATCGTTCCCATAATAAATAAGCCACTCGAGATTAGAGCTGGCCGAGCCGGCGCAGCAGGGGCGTCATGGTCAGGCCCTGTGCGAATATCGAGAACGCGACCACCCCGAAAGTGACGGTCACGATGCTGTCCCGCTGCGGAAAATCCGGCGGCAGACCCAGCGCCAGGGCCAGTGCGAGGGCACCGCGCAGTCCTCCCCAGAACAGCACATGCTGGTGCGCGGCCAGCACGCGGCGCGGGCCGCGCCCGAACAGTGCGCACAGCGGGTAGATCGCCAGGGCCCGTCCGAGAGTGACCAGCGCGACGGCCGCCAGTACCGCCAGGCCAACCCCACCGAAATGCTGCTGCGCCTCGTGGGCGCCGATCAGCAGAAAGATGAGCGAATTGGCCAGGAAGGCCACGTATTCCCAGAAGGACTCGATGGTGTCACGGCTCGACCAGCCGGCACGGCGGTAGTTTCCGGTGACCAGGCCGGCAGTCAGGGCCGCGAGCACCCCAGACAGGTGGAAGTGCTCGGCCACAAAGAACGAACCGTAGGCCGACAGGGTGGTGAAACTGATCTCCACCAACCGGTCCGAAGTCCGCCCTGCCAGGTACATGAAGACCAGTCCCAGGGCCGCACCGCACAGCGCGCCGCCCCCCATGCTCAGCAGGAGCGTTGCGGAGACCTCGAGCAGGTCGGCGGCGCCACCCGCCGCCAGACCCACCGCGGCAACGAACAGCACCGCGGCCGTTCCGTCATTCAGCAGGCTTTCGGCTTCCACGAGCAGGCGCAGGCGGCCGCGCACGCCGGCCTCCCTGAAGGTCGCAATGACCGAGACGGGATCAGTGGCGGCGATCAGCACCCCGAATGCCGCGGCGGCGCCCCAGCCCCAATGCACCAGGAAATGCATGCCGGAGGCGGTGAGGGCCGCCGCCAGCAGCACGCCCACCGTCGCCAGCAGGCCGACGAGCGGCAGGTCCTGCCGCAGTTCGCGCCAGTGGATGTACAGGGCGGCTTCGAAAACCAGGGGCGGCAGGAACAAGGAGTAGATCAGGTCCTTGGTCAGCGTCAGGTCCAGGTGCAGGGGCATGAAGGACAGTCCGATGCCGCCGAGCACCAGGCCGACCGTGTATGGCAGGCGCAGCCGGCGTGTCAGCATCGCGATCAGCGCGGCGATGAGCAGCAGCAGGCCGAGCTGCGAAATCTGGGTCACCACGAGGCAGGGACTCCAGGGCCTGCCCGCCTATTTGCCGGCAAACCAGAAACTCCGCCGCCAGGTGTGCGCCCGCAGATCCCGCTCCAGCGCGTTACTCATCGGCTCCTGGGCGCTGACGCCCAGATTCATCTCCGCCTGGTGGGCGTTGCGAATTCCCGAGATGACCGTCGAAACCGCCGTGGGTTTCAGCGCAAACTTCAGCGCCGCGGTGGCAAGATTCGGCTCGCGCGTGCCCACCGTGGTGCGAATGGCTTCGACCCGCTCGATCGTGCGCTGCAGGCGATCGCCTGCGAAATAGCGACGGCGAAAGTCCCCTTCGGCGAATACGGTCTGCGCCTTCAGTTTCCCGGTGAGGGCACCCTCGTCCAGGGCGACGCGCACGATGATGGCGACCTGGTATTCCGACGCGGCCGGCAGCAACTCGGCCTGCGATTCCTGTTCAAAGATGTTGTAGATCAACTGCACCGAATCGACCCAGCCACCGCGTATCAGGTCGAGCACGGAGTCCTGGTCATGTTCCGGCGTGCTGACGCCGATGGCGAGGATCTTGCCTTCCTGCTTGAATTGACGGAGCGTCGCGAGCGCGGTCGGATTGCGGTTCCAGGCGCGAGTCCAGGTGTGAAGCTGCAGCAGATCGATGCAATCCGTGCGCAGGTCCCGAAGGCTCCGCTCAAGCCGCTCGCGCAGATAGGCCGCGCTGTAGCGTTGCTCGATATCGTCGTAGGGACTGGGGGGCCAGGTGCCCGGAGCCGGCGGAATCTTCGTCGCCACATAGACGCGCTGGCTGCCGCCCCGATCCTTAAGCACCTGCGCGATGATCCGCTCGCTCCGCCCATCGCCGTAGCCCTGCGCCGTGTCGATAAAATTGCAGCCGAGGTCGAGCGCCCGGTGCAGCGCCGCGGTGGAGTCCTCGTCGGACTGGCCTCCCCAGCCACCGCCGATAGCCCAGCCGCCGAAGCCGATCTCCGCCACATTCCAGCCCAGGCGCCCAAAGCTGCGGTATTTCATATGCGTCTTTCGCCGGCACCCGGTGGGTACGGCGCTCCTGCATCAGTGTGGTGAATAGTAGGTCGTCAGCACGGCCGTCGTCGACAGGACGGCCACCAGCAGGGCGATCTCCATCCCGATCGAACGGCGCAGCGCGGTCACTGGCGAACCAGCCGCCAGCGCCGGCACCAGGCGCCAGCGGTTGGCCGCCGCCAGCAGCATCAACAGCCCGAAGCCTGCAATCTTGGCGATCAGCAGCTGACCGTAGGGTTGCCGAAGCACCGCGAGACTGCCGGCCAGGATCCACGCCAGGCTCAGGCCCGCCACCAGGATCAGCGGCACCAGCCATCCGGCGATCGCGGAGTAACGCGCCAGGATCCGCGCGGCCAGCGGCCGTGCCTCGGTACCGATCACAAGCAGGAGCGGGGCCAGCGATCCAAACCAGAACGCGATGACGAGCAGGTGCAATGCCAGGAGCGCGGCCAGGAGCGGGCGCAGCGGATGCGTGCTCGTATGACCTGTCAGCAGGAATCCGCCGAGGGCGATCAGAGCGCAGAGCGCCGCCCGGCGTGCTCCGACACCGCCCGGCCTCCGCAACGACAGCGCAATGCCCAGCAGTCCGGCGGCCTGCACCAGCGCCGCTGTCCCGGATCCGGAATTCCACGCCAGGCGCTGCAGTTCGCCGTCCCACAGGCCGGAGAAATCGCCCGCCATGCGCGGTGCGTCCAGCGCCAGGTGAGCCAGGATAAGCAGCACACCGGCAATGGCCGCGACGGCGCCGAGGCGGCGCAGGCCGGGCCGGGGCCGGTTCAGTTCCCACCCGAACAGGGTGAGAAAGAAGGTCAGGCCCGCCGCCTGGAACAGCGCGGCGAATCCCAGGGCGCGCAGCGTGACTGATACGATGTCGACGGCCATGGACCTTCAGGCCGACGGTTCTAGGGGGCAGGCGAAAGCTGGAATCTGATCGTGCCCATGGAAAGATGATTGTCGTCCGCGGCGACCACGCGGTAACTCAGGCTGAACGATCCGGGGCTGAGCTTCGGCGCAATGATGCTGAAGCTCTTGCTCGCGGCCGTCGGCAAGGGGGCAATCTTCTGCGCCTTGCCCCCGCCCTCCCGGCGCAGGCTCAGGGCGGTCAGGTGGGCGGCCTCGGAGAATTTCAGCATGAAATGAGTCGGTGGCACCGTGACCACGCTGCCGTCCGCCGGCGTGGATCCGGCCAGGTGCGCGTGGGCGAAGGCCGGGAGGGGCAGCAGGGCCAGGGCCAGGACAGCAAACGCGAGACGTGGTTTCATGTCGCTTGGGCCTCCAACACGGCACGGGGGCGCAATCGATTCTATGTGATTGAAGGCGCCGAGTCCTCTCCGGACCAGCGGAGCTGAAAGGACACCGCAACGACCCCCGCCGGAGGGCAAATCGTGGTGCTTCAGGTAGTACTGATCTTCAGTCCAGCCAGGTAGTCGCGGACCTTGTCTCGAAACCCCTCGCTGCTGGTCACCGTGGTGCCGCCGGACACGACCAGGATGAAGTCGCCGCGCGGCGTGCGGCTCACTTCGCGCACGTGGTTCATGTTCACAAGGCACGAGCGGCTGAGGCGCAGCATGGGCTGGAACTGCAGCGCGGCTTCCGCCTGTTGCAGCGTGCTGCGGGCCTGGTAGGAGTCGCGGCCGGCCCGCAGCAACACGTAGTTCCGGTCCGCCTCCACCACTTCAATAAGGTCGGCATCCACCACGTGCATGCGGCCGCCCGCTTCGGCCAGCAGGCGGGTTCGCGTGCCAGGGTGGATCGTCCGGATTTGCTGTTCGAGCTGATTCAGGACGCCGCTGAGCGCCGTGTGCCGCTCGCTGGCGCTGTGCGTGCTCAGGCGCTGCCGGGCCCGCTCCAGGGAGCGGCCGAAGCGCTCTTCATCAAAGGGCTTCAACAGATAATCCATGGCGCTGACTTCGAAGGCCTCCAGGGCGTAGTGGTTATAGGCGGTCACGAACACGATCAGCGGCATCGTGCCCGGGTCAAGGGCCCGGGCCAGGGCGATGCCGTCCAGCGTATCCATCTGGATGTCGAGGAACAGCAGATCCGGCGCGCGCAGGCGAATCTGCTCCAGCGCCGCCAGTCCATCGGCGAATTCACCGATCAGCTCAAGATCGGCTTGCGCGGCACAATACTCGCGCAGCATGCGGCGGCCGGCCAGCTCGTCATCGACAATCATGACCTTCATTGCGCGGCTCCCGATGGGCGCGTGCGCAGCACCGGAATGCGGATCTCGGCGGTCCAGCCGCCGCGGTCATCGGGCTCAGAGCGGAACCGCGCCGCGCCGGTGAAATGCACCGCGAGCCGTTCGCTCACGTTCGCGACTCCGATGCCCGCAGTAACCACGGAGGAGGCCGGGGCCATGTCATTGCGCACGCGCAGCACCAGGGCATCATCGTCGATCAGGGCTTCGACCCGGATGCCAACGGGGCCGTCATGGCGGGCGAGGCCATGCACCACGGCGTTTTCAGCCAATGGTTGCAGGATCAGGCTGGGGACCCACACGTCCGGCAGCTGCTCCTCGGCGGGCAGTTCCACGGTCAGCCGGTCGATGAAGCGCTGCTGCTGCAACTGCAGGTACAGGCGTACGAACTGCAGTTCTTCTCGCAGGCGCGAGAAGTCCTGCTCGCCGGCGGCCAGCAGACGCCGCAACAGGTCAGCGAGTTGCACGATCATCGATTGCGCCGTGCGCGGGTCCCAGGCGACCTGTCCGCGAATGACGTGCAGCAGGTTGAACAGCGTGTGCGGCGAGAGCTGCATGCGCAATGCGGCGAGGCGGGCCGCTGTCCAGGCTTTTTCGATTGCGGCAACGCGCAGCTCCGAGTCCCGAAAACGCTGGTAGAGGCTAAAGGCGGTGACCAGTGCCAGTCCGAAGCCGTACTGCAGCAGGAAGTTTGTGGCGCTGGCGGACCACAGCGCGAGATCCGCCGAGGTCAGCCAGCCCATCGCGGCGTGCGGTGCCAATTCGACCATTTCGTGCTTCGGAAGGAACAGATAGTCGCCCAGGTCCAGCGCGGGCTTCGCCATCAGCCCAAACGCCGCGGCCAGCGGCAACTGCACGGCGAGCTTGCGCCACAGTGGCCGCCAGCCGGTGCGGAGCGATCCCCAGTAGCACAGCAGCAAAGCAGGGAACAGCAGCAGGTGCTGTGCGATGCGTGCCGCGGCCGGTGCGAACGGCTCTACGCCAGTCACGGCGGCCAGGCCGGTGTTCATGCTCGTGGCGTACAGGACGTTCGACAGCGTCACGTACAGCCAATAACCAGTGACGATGGCAAAGAACGGCAGGCGCGCCGGACGCACCGAAACCAGAGCCGAGCC